>Ga0210394_10003264_pt1 | contig 20721 bp, 16 predicted proteins | sample IncBWC12MmetaG_FD_160121 | JGI IMG/M metagenome (GOLD analysis project Ga0210394, IMG submission 160121) | Forest soil microbial communities from Barre Woods Harvard Forest LTER site, Petersham, Massachusetts, United States - Inc-BW-C-12-M | ecosystem: Environmental > Terrestrial > Soil >...
AGCGGCACCGCACCATCGGTGGCGGTTCTGGTTTCTCTGCTGGTCTGCTTGATCCCGACGACCATCGGCGGACTGCTTTCCGCCATCGGCATCGCGGGCATGGATCGCGTGATGCAGCACAACGTCCTGGCCATGAGCGGAAAAGCCGTCGAAGCTTCCGGCGACGTAAATACGCTGCTTCTCGATAAGACTGGAACCATCACGTTGGGGAATCGCCAGGCAGTGCAGTTCATCACGGTCGAAGGCGTCAGCGAAAGCGAATTGGCGGATGCGGCCCAGCTTTCGAGTCTTGCCGACGAAACGCCCGAAGGCCGCTCGATCGTCGTGCTGGCCAAGGAAAAGTACAACCTCCGCGGCCGTGAAGTCGCCGAGCACAACGCGCAATTCATCCCATTCTCCGCGTATACGCGGATGAGCGGCGTCGATCTCGATGGCCGCCGCCTGCGAAAGGGCGCGACGGACGCCATCGCCCAATTTGTGAAAGAGGCAGGGGGCAGCGTGCCGCCGTCATTGTCCGAGCTCGCGGACCGCATCTCCCGCAATGGCGGCACTCCTCTCGCTGTGGCCGATGGGGCAAGAGTTCTCGGCGTGGTTCACCTGAAGGACATCGTCAAGGGCGGCATGAAGGAACGGCTTGCTTCGTTGCGCGCCATGGGTATTCGCTCTGTGATGATCACGGGAGACAATCCGCTCACCGCTGCGGCCATCGCGCAAGAGGCAGGCGTCGACGATTTTCTGGCACAGGCCACTCCCAAGGACAAACTCGAATATATCCGCAAAGAACAAGCCCAAGGCCGGCTCGTCGCTATGACGGGCGATGGAACCAATGATGCTCCTGCTCTCGCGCAGGCCGACGTGGGCGTGGCCATGAATACCGGAACCATGGCGGCAAAAGAAGCGGGGAACATGGTCGACCTCGACAGCAATCCCACCAAGCTGATCGAAATCGTAGCGATTGGAAAGCAATTGCTCATCACTCGCGGATCATTGACAACGTTTTCGATCGCCAATGACGTGGCGAAATATTTCGCCATCATCCCCGCGATGTTTGCGGCCATCTATCCCGAGCTCAACAAGCTCAACATCATGGGATTGCACTCACCGCAGAGTGCCGTGCTGGCCGCGGTCATTTTCAACGCCCTGATCATCATTGCCCTCGTTCCCTTGGCTCTTCGCGGCGTGCAGTACAGGCCCGTCAGCGCCGGCCAAATGCTGACTCGCAACCTGCTGATTTATGGTCTCGGCGGAATCATCGTGCCCTTCCCCGGGATTTGGCTGATCGACAAGATTCTTGTCGCGCTTCATCTGGCGTGAAGGAGTAGCACATGATTAAGGAACTTGGTCCTGGATTCCGGCTCACGTTGATCTTTACGGTGTTGACCGGACTGCTCTATCCAGCGGTAATGACCGGCATCTCCGAAGTCATGTTTCCCAAGCAGGCCGGCGGCAGCCTGGTGACCGTTGGCGGAAAAGTCGTCGGCTCAAGCCTCATCGGCCAATCCTTTGCGAAGCCCGAATACTTCCATCCGCGGCCTTCGGCGGCAGGCAACGGCTACGACGCGACCGCCAGTGGAGGCTCGAACCTGGGCCCGACCAGCGCGAAGCTGCTCCATGGAACGACCAAAATGGACGACAAGAAAAACGAAGTCGTCGATTTCGACGGTATTGACGATCGCATCGTGCACTACTGCATCGAGAACGGTATCGCTTATGACTCGTCGGTGCCTCTGGATCAATACAAGGATGCCCAAGGCAATCTGGACGATGTCAAGCTCATCAAAGCCTTCAACGATGACAAGACGCCGCTGGTATTCACGCCTAAGGCGCCGATTCCAGCGGACGCCGTCACCGCTTCGGCCTCCGGTCTCGATCCGCAGATCAGCCCTGCCAACGCCGAATTGCAAGCGGCCCGGGTGGCCAAGCAACGCGGCGTCTCATTGGAACAAGTCCAGCCGCTGATCGCTCAGTTTACCGATCGGGCGGACTGGGGATTCCTGGGCGAGCCGCGCGTGGACGTGCTGTTGCTCAACGTGGCGCTCGATCAACGCTTCCCGAATTCAAAGTGATGCGCGCGAGACTCGCCGCCGAATTCTTGGCCGGTGACGACCAGACCATTTGACTTACCGCGTTAAACTCCTCGTTGTTCTTGTGTGCGCGCTTGCGATTTTGTTTATTGGCGATACGGTGCGTTCGGCGCTCGATACAATTTCGCGCTTGGATGTGGTTGAGGCCGAACGCGACCGATGGCAGCGCCCGTCCGATGTTGTACAAGCAATGGGCCTGAGGCCCGGCGATGTGGTTGTGGACCTTGGATGTGGCTCGGGCTACTTCACATGGAAGCTTTCGTCATCCGTTGGCGAAGGCGGCCGGGTTATTGCAGAGGACATCCGCAGTCTTCCATTGGGTTTCCTTTGGGTCAGGACGGTGCTGAGACGAGAACGTAATGTCACCATCGTCCACGGCGAGCCGGATGATCCCCACCTGCCGGCGCGAGCGAATGCGGTGCTCGTTGCGAACACCTATCACGAGTTCACGGATTCGCGTTCAGTTCTCGTTCACGTCCGTCAAGCGTTGGTTCCAGGAGGAAAGCTCGCAGTAGTTGACCGTAAGCCGAACTCGACCGACGTTGGCAGCCCGGACAACAGTAGCCACGAGATTTCGGCTGACCACGTCGAAGAGGAACTTCGTCAAGCCAACTTTGAAATCGTCCGCCGTCAGGATGATTTTATCGAAAAGGATCCTGACAACGAGACCTGGTGGCTGCTTGTGGCACGCAAACCTTAGACAACTTGAAGCATCGGTCGGACCCATTCCCATGAACTCACTTTCTGCTTTCGGCCTACTTGCTGTCAGTTTGATGCTGATATTCTATATGCTGGAGAGCCGCAGCCGCTGGTACATACTCGGATTCGCAGGAGCCTGTGTCTTGGGTTCAGCCTACGGCTTCCTGCAAGGAGCTTGGCCGTTTGGCTTCGTGGAGGCGGTCTGGTCCGTTGTCGCGTTACGGCGCTGGTGGGCGGCTGGCGAATCGGCTCGTATACAATAATTGTCAATGGCCATAGACCCCACAGAACGACCGAGCCCCGAGCAGCTTCTAGCCGATATCGAACTGGAAGAGCGCCGGCAGCGGCGCGGCCGGTTGAAGGTCTTCCTCGGCTATGCCGGGGGGGTGGGCAAATCGTTCCAAATGCTGGATGAAGGCCGCCGTCGTCGCGAGCGAGGCGAGGACGTCGTCGTCTGTGCGCTCCAGCCGGAATATCCGCCCGAGGTCCAGGAGATTCTAAAGAAACTTGAGATCATTCCGCTTTTGAAGGTGGACGGCGCTGAATCGATTGACGTCCCGGCTGTAATCCGCCGCCATCCCCAGGTTGTTCTTATCGATGGTCTGGCTTATGACAACCCGCCGGGCAGCCCCAACGCCCATCGTTGGCAGGATGTCGAACAGTTGCTCGATGCCGGCATTTCTGTGATTGCCAGCATCAACCTGCAATACCTTGAGAAGCTCCAAGACGAAGTGGAACGCATCACCGGCAGACGCGCGTCCACCACGATCCCTCGTGGATTTCTGGATAGGAGCGCGGATGAAATCGTCATCGTAGACGCTCCCGCCGCTGAAAGTGTCGGGCGAGGGGCAGCGGCGGAGGATCGTGTTGCGCTTGCGGAGCAGCATAAACTCTCTCGTCTGCGAGAATTGGCGTTGCTCGTTGCGGCCGGCGTTGTGGACCGCCAGCTGGAGACTTACCTGCGGGCGCACGGCATGGATCAGCCTTGGGGCGTGCAGGAGCGCATCTTGGTCTGCGTGACTCCGCGCTCCAATGCCGCCGAGATGCTGGGAAGCGGGCGCCGCAATGCGGATCGTTTCCAGGGCGAGTTTTACGTCGTTTACGTGCAGCAGCCCGCGCTTTCGAAGCGCGATCAAATCGTTCTCGAAGAAAACCTGGAATATGCGCGAAAGCTCGGCGCCGAAGTGGAAGTCCTCAGCGGCGCCGACGCCGCGCAAGCCATCCTGACATTCGCGATGCAAAAGGGCATCACGCAAATTTTTGTCGGGCATAGTACGGCTCGTCACAACGGTTGGAGGCGCCTTCGGAGCGATTTGGTCGATCGTCTGATTCGTTCCGCTGAAGGAATCGATGTCGTCGTCTATCCCCACTAGCGCTCGGGCTGGCAGTGATGATGCGGGTCCCTCGCGCGGTCAACTGAAGCTTTTCCTCGGCTATGCGGCGGGCGTCGGCAAGACCTACCGCATGCTGGAAGAGGCGCAGCAGCTCAAGCGCGAAGGAAAGGACATCGTCGTCGGCTACTTCGAGCCGCACGGACGCAAGGACACCATTGCCAAGACCGTCGGACTGGAAATGATTCCGACGCGCTCCATCAATTACCGCGGTGTTGTGCTTCAAGAGATGGATACACCTGCGATCAAAGTGCGCCGTCCTGCCATTTGCGTAGTGGATGAGCTAGCCCACACCAATGTGCCCGGCTCAGAATGTTGCAAGCGATGGGAAGATGTTCAAGTTTTGTTGGACTCCGGAATCGACGTATTGACAAACATGAACATCCAGCACCTGGAAAGTCTGAATGACCACATTTTCCGTATTACTGGCGTTCGGGTGCGCGAAACGGTGCCGGATTGGTTTGTAAAGTGCGCCGACGAAGTCGTCATGGTCGACGCCACGACTGGCGCCCTGCTCAACCGATTGCGCAGAGGAGACATTTACGCGCCCGAGAAAGCACAGCGGGCTATGGACAATTTCTTTAAGGAGTCAACGCTTGCAGCATTGCGCGAACTGGCCTTGCGTCAGACCGCGCATGAGCTGGAGTGTAGAGAAACCGCCGACGTTTCTTCCGCCGCGCAGGACAATTCTCCTCTGTCGCCTTCCTCGCAAAAGGAAGTGCATGATCGGATTCTCATCTACGTCACGGCAGACCCATCCACCGCCATGCTCATCCGTCGCGGCCGCAGAATGGCGGATTATCTGGTCGCGGACTGCTTTGCCGTGTGCGTATTTCCTCGAGGCGACCGCCGTCCGCAAGATAAGACCGTTCAATCAGTCGAGAGGCATCTGAACTTTGCGAGAAATCTTCATATCGAGGCCCGCGTGCTCGAAGGAGACGATGCGGCGGAAACGATCGTCGATTTTGCGCGCCGCAACCAGATTACGCAGATACTTGTGAGCCGCCGCACCTATAGCTTGTGGAATCGCCTCCTGGGCAAGGATCTGATTTTAAGAGTGGTTCGCAAGGCGCGCGATATTCGGGTGATCGTTGTCGCGGAACGTCCGTAATCGAAATGGCCCCCGGCGGCGCTACAGCGTGGCTTTGAGTTCCTGGTAGACCTGCGTCACGAAGCGATCGGCGTTGGCCTGGTTCGGCGATTGCACCTTGGCGTCGAACTCGGCCGCCGGGCGCGCGGCGACGGCTTCTTGCTCAGTCTTGCCCTGCTTGATCATCTGCAACACGCGATCGCGCACCGTGAGAATCATGTCCCGGTGAGCCACGAGGGCCGCGCGGTCCACGGTTGGGCCGTGACCTGGAATGATCTTGGTGTTCGGCCCGGACATGCCGATGAGCCGCGCCAAGCCTTCGAGCATTCCATCGAGCGAGCCGCCGTTGGCGCGGTCGATGTTGGGGAAGCCGACCGAACGGAAAAAATCTCCGCACATGATTACGTCGTTATTTACGAAGCGGACCATGGTGTCGCCGTCGGTGTGCGCGCGCAGAATGGGAAGGGCCTCGGCCTGTTCGCCATTCAGATAGAACGTGACCGGGCCTTCGAAGGTGACCTTCGGCAGTGCCAGCGCTGGCACGGGAGGCGCGGGCGCTCCATTGGGGCCGGGGGCCGGGTGCGCGAGGCGCCAGCGCAATTCATCGCGGCCGAAAATCGTCGCGCCGAGTTTAGCGAGATTTTCATTTCCGCCGGTATGATCGCCATGAACGTGCGTGTCGATCACGAAACGGATCGGCGACGGCGAGACTTGCTTCACCGCGGCGACAATCTTGTCGGTCAGCGGAGCGAATTCGGTATCCACCATGAGGACGCCGTCGGGACCGGTCAGCACGCCGATCGTGCCGCCATTGCCTTCGAGCGTGTAGAAATTGTTGCTGATCTTGGTGGTCTTGATCTGCACCTGGCTCATGTCGGGCGCGGCTGCGGCCGCCGGCGCAGGCGCAGGCGCGGCTGGCGCCTGGCCGCCGCCGCGTGCTTGTGCATGGAGAGCTGTCGGCGCCATGGCCAGCGCTACACCAACCAGAAAGCTGCAGGCACGCGCACAGCGAATAGTTTTCATGAGCGCTCCTCCCGGAAACAGACGAATTCGAATCGTGGTGCAGGGAGTATACAACACGTCGGCCAAGATTCGTCCGCTGCGGATCGCTAGTCGCCGGCGTAGCGCCTGATTTCTTGCAGCGCGGTGACCAGCGCGGTGGAACCCAAATCGGTTTTCGATTCGACGAGTCCGGTGACGGCGATCTGTTTCCCTTGCGCGGGCACCTCATTCGAAGTGCTCAGCACCCATATGCGCCCGCTTCCATCGTCCACCTGGTATGCTCCAGGATTGGCGGAGGCGACAGTACCTGTGACTTTGCCGGCAATGGTTACTTCGTTGCCCGCGTAATCTGCCGGATGTTTGTTGATGTCGGAGATCTTAGTCCGTTCACAGCCGAGAATCAGAGCCGTCAATGCAACTGCTGTAGTCAGAATTGCCGACCGCCATGTCTTACGAGTGCGCATCATCGGAGCTCCCTTGGATAAGTCCCGGCCAGACCTGGACGGCTCAGGGCACTTCCTCCGACTAGATGTTAGATGCGAGTTTCGGCCTGCGCGGTCAGTGGTTCCTGGGATTTTCCCCGGAATTTCCACCTAAACCGACAAGACGCTGTTGCGCCGTCAAGGCAGGCTACACGCGAGGCCGAGAAACAAACAGTCCCATCCTTGGCTTCTGAACCAGCTATACCATGGGTACAGCCCGGCCCCGGTTGCCAAGGATGAGACTCTCTAAGATGTCTTGTATCGGTGTTTACTTCTTCATCTCGCCGTAAACCACGCCGGTGAAGTCCATGAAGTTGGGAGCTCCGCCGCCCCCTGGACCACCGCGCGCGCCGGCTGGCGCTCCGCCCGGACCGCCCGCACCTCCGCCGGGGCCACCACGTGCTCCCGCCTGACCTCCACCGGGAGCCCCCGCACCTCCGCCGGGACCCATCGCAGCTTGTCCGCCCCCCACTGCGCCGCCACCACCGCGTTGTGCCGGCGGGGGCTCGTTGAGCGCTTGACGGACTTCATCGAGTGATTTGTTCTGAGCGACCAGCGCCTTGATCTGATCGCGGCGCGCTGTTGTGTCAGCCACGCGTTTCTGCAGATCGGCTTTGGTCTGCGCGTCGCCGTGACCGGGAACGTAGGTAGCGACGTCGACCTTGATAATTCCATTCAACGTGGTAATCCAGCCTTCCGACGATCCGTTCTTCTCGGCGTGGATCAGCGGGTAGGGTGACTGGGTGGCGACGACGTCGCCAGTGAACATGATCTTGTCATCCGGGAGATAGACCATGAGGTCGCCGCTGGTGTGCGCGGGGGCGAAGTGCATCAGCCGCAGGTGGACGCCTTCGATAGTCGTATCTTCAGTATTCTTCATCACCGTTCGCGTAGGGATGTAATCGGCGATAGCGGCTGCTGCCGGCCCCTGCGCCGCCTGCATTTCAGTCTTACAGTTTTCGTGAGCGATGATCGTCAGGCCTTTGGGGAAAGAAGCCAAACCGTTCACGTGGTCTCCGTCGCTGTGCGTAATGATGACGGTCGTGATCGGTTTCGGCGTAATCTTAGCGACGTCATCAATCAGCTCTTTTCCGCCGGCCGCCGAAGTCTTAGCGTCAACCACGATCACGCCGTTGTTTCCGACGATGACGCCGGAATTTCCTCCGCCGCCTTCTACCCAATAGACGTTCGGTTTTAACTGGTGGACCGTGAACGGTTGAGGCGCTCCGCGCCCAGCCCCGCCTCCGCCTGGCGGTCCTTGCTGTGCCGAGACCGCCGCAGCGGCCGCACCCAGGGCCACGGCCAGCGCGGCTCCGCAAACTAGCCTTGCCCAACTCTTCTTATCCCGCATTCTCTCCTCCTCGCGCCTTCTCCCAGGTGTGCTGCTAATCTGCCGCAGGCGTTTGCTGGGGAACAGCGCAGTGCCTTCAACCAACCGCAGTTTAGACGTATGAAACAGGGAAAGATATACACGCTTTTTCGCCACAACACGGAGCCGGTCCGTGGCTGCGCGTGCGGTTGCGGCAACCGAGGGCGCAAGTGGCTATCAGGGTACGGAGAATTGCTGTGGCGCGCCGCCGCTGCGGTTTCTGTTAAAGTGATGAGTGTAGCCCGAAGGACGCATGAAGCCCCGAAGTCGCCGCCCGCTGATTTCTCTTGCCGTCACCGCATCTCTGTGCGCGCTGGCGCTTTTTTCGCAACGCGCGTGCGCGCAAACTCCAGCGCCGCCGGAACTGAACGGCACCGAACAGGGCCTCGGGGTATTTGCCATTGGCGGACAGTCATTCACGGTGTTGGCCCGCGATGAAAATGTTGCCGCTGGCGCCAACTCGAAGCCCACGCCAACGCTGGCGGAACTGGAGATCCGCGACGCGAATCAAGCCGTTGTCTATCGGGAAAGCTTTTCGCCCGTCATCGAAAGCGATCAAGTCATTCGCGGATTGTCTGTGTCGGCATCCCTGCTGGAAGGTTCCGGCGGCCAGGCGCTGGTGCTGCGTTTTCGGGAAGCGTCCGATGCGGGTGGCGCGACCGAATCGTGGCAGATGTTTGGGCTGGTGAAGGGCAGCCTCACGCGGTATGGCCCCCCGCTGCCGCTGGGACAGGGCGCCGGGATCGCCGTCAATGGGGTGCTCACGGGCGTGATGCTGAGTGGCGGGATCGGCGTGGTGCCGCTGGCCTCCACTGCCGACGCGCTCGAGTTTCCCGTCTGGGCCGGCAATTTTTTTGTTTACGTGCCGGTACGCATCGATTGGGCTGCCGGCCAGTGGAGCGAAGCAGAGCAGTGCTACGCGCTCGCCAACGGCAGCCTCAGCCCGGGCGGCTGCAACCTGCGAATTTTAGCGAATCCCCGCCCTCGAGAAGAGGGTTCGGTGACGATGTACGCTCAGCCGCAGGAGGATCCCTACAACTCCCGGTCGATCTCCGTTCACAGCGACTCGGTGGTGCAATTTCTGATCGCGCGACCGCTCGTGGACTGGAAGAGCAGCGGCGACCGCTTCTCCTGCAGCTTTGACGACATGTGGGTGCGTGTGCGCATCAACGGCGCCGAGGGGTGGGTGCACTCGCAAGCCGACTTCGCCGCGCTCGGACTGCCGTCTGCCGCCCCACCCCAGTAACACGCCTCTGTCGGCGTGTTGCGACTCCGCCGATTACTTCCCGATTTCCACCAGCGTGAACGTGCTGGCCACCGGCGCCGGCCGAGGATGCGCATTCTGCGCCGTAGGTGCAGTCGGATCGTTTTTCTCCGTGGACACGGAGAATATGTGGTGAGTCTTGGGATCGACTCCAATGGTGCGTGCGCCGTAAATGGTGTTGACTCGCGCGACCTGGGTGTACTTGTCTGGCGAATCCTCGTGGAAGACGTAGGTTGCTCCGGTCTGCCCGTCGCCGATATCGCGGCAGGTGACGAACACATCGCCCGTGCCGGGATCATACCCGGTGCCGTCCGTGCCCAGCCCGATGGGCATCGTCGCGACGACTTTGCCGTTATCGGCATTCATGACCACCAGCAGATTTCGCTCAGGCGCGCCGGTAGGGCCGCCGGGCACCTGGTTCGCTATTGCCTGGCAACCGATGAATAGGCGCCGGTGGGCCGTGTCCATGGATAGGCCAACTCCTCGGACGCATGGCGCGCTGGACCAGGTGTTCTTGATCATGAACGTCTTCGTGTCATATTCAACCATCTGGCTCTTGTCCACGATGTTCACAAACATGCTGCCCTTGCCGTCGGGCACGGCAGCTTCCGGCCTTCCGGGGAAAGTCACCGTTCCTGCCAGCTTGCCCGTCGCGGCGTCCACTGCTTGGGCGTTGTTGCTGGCAGCCGTGTTGATGAAGGCGCGCTTGCTTGCCGGATCGTACATCAACGAGTCGGATCCTTTCGCTCCAGGCGGCGTGAGTTTGTCGGTAACCTTCATGGTCTTCAGGTCAACCAGATAAATCTCAGCATCCGGGTCATTACCGGTGATGAACCCGCGGCTAAATTGCGGCGCGACCACCATGCCATGCAGGCCTTGCAAGCCGGTAATGTCGGTCACGACCTTGCCGGTGGTCTCATCGACGACCATGACGTCTGTGCCGCGAGGTATGTAAACGCGCTTTGCGTCGGGGTCGACGGTCACATAGTCCCATCCACCCTCTCCGCCGAGCAGGTAGTTGTGAAGGACCTTGTAACCAGACGCTTGCGGTGCCGCGTGGAAGACCGCGGGCGCGGCAATCAGGAGCACGGAAGCAAGAACGCTTGTCCAAATCAAAATCACGAACGTCCGATGTGACGACATAGCAATGTCCCTCCTTGAGGCAGTTCTGCAGGCGGCCGAGGTTTTATGGCCCGACGCTGGGAGGTTTGTACACCAAATGGACAAGCGAGGCAATCGGGAATAGCGACTCCGCTATGAAGAACTGCCGCCCTCTGCTTTTCCTCGCAACCCACAATCGACCGGCCCGCGGAAGCCTCGACCATTTTACCGACCTTCACGAACATGGATCTCCTTGGAGTACCGGCAGAGCCTGTGCGTCTGTCGACCCGGAAGACCGTAACGTAATCTGGGCACCCCCCTATACCCCCGGTGCGTGCATAAAAGAGTGCGTAATCCATTGAAAAGAAGGCGATTGAGAGCAAAACGTGCGTGCGCGGTGTGCATGAAAGAGTGCGCAAGGTGCTGAAAACAAACGAATTGCTGCGTGCTGGCGATGCAAATAGCCGGTGGCGTGAGCGCTCGCCGACCGAATAGTGGCACAGTTCATATTACTAAGTGACTTTGAAAGCTGGAACGTTACAAACAATCCTTCAACCGGCAGATTGCAGAGCACGGTCCCGCAAGCTTCTTGCAGTGACGAGTCGAGAAGCTCTGCGATCCCCTGCAGACATGCATCCCGATGTCTTGAAGTGACGAGCAAAGGGTTGCGAACAGGCCGAACCCCTGCACCCCTCAGAAGGAAGGCAGAAGGGAGCAGCACCCTCGGTCTTGTGTGCTGGCTCTGCCGCCATGACCGTGGTGGTATACTCCGCTCGGATGGCGGCTAGGAACGCAAAGGTCTATGCCCCACCCGCCGTCTATCGTCACGTCGGGAAGGGACACCTTCACCGCTATCTGACGGAGTTCGATTTCCGGTACAATTCCCGCGAGTTGGAAGACCGTCAGCGGAGCCTATTGGCAATTAAAGGAGTAGATGGAAAGCGACTCATGCTGCGGGACTCATGCGCAGAGACCGCAGAAAATAGCTAAGGCTCGCTGGTGGGCGAGCCTTAGGCGAAACTTGAATCTCGCGGCCAAACTGTCCACGGGTGGCGGACGGCACGGTATGGGTGCGACCAGAGACAGAATATCACGTCGAGGTTACCATGCCTAGAAAAGAACTGCGGTTCAACATCAAGAATGCTACTCCGCATACGCTACCAATGGTCCGCCTCGCCGAATATCTCAGAAAGCTATCCACCGTCTTGGGCAATGAGGATCGAGTCCATTTTTTGAGGATGGAGGAGGGGAGTGCGCCTGCCCTTATCGAAATAGATGCCGAAATCGAACCGCTCATTATATCTCGCACAAAAGAAGCTGCTATTGGGCAAGGACCGAAAGAGGCGGTGCAGGCGTTTTCGTCTTTGCGTGATGCCCTTGAACAAGACGGATTGATAGCTGATTTGGAACAAGAGGAAGGCGAGGTTATCGCCGATTTTGTATCTCCGCCGAAAGACGAAGGAGAAGCGTTTGGCCCAGTATGGCAGGATGGCAGCGTAGATGGCTTGCTTACTCGAATCGAAGGTATAGATGAAACAATTCACGCAACGCTCGTTTTTGAAGGCAGTCGGTACAAAGCCGAATGCAACCGTGACATCGGTGTACAGCTTGGCCCGCGCTTTTACAAGATGCTGAGAGTTTTTGGCCGTGGTAAATGGTGGAGAACGGCGGCAGGTCGGTGGGAATTGGAGAAAATCACTATCCAGAGCTTCCAAGATGTCGAGGACGTGAGTCTTCTGGACACGGTTGCCAAACTCCGGGCCATTCCAGACAACGAACTCAACAAGCTCGAAGACCCGATCGGAGAAATGTTGAAAATCCGTCGCGGCGAGACGTAGATGATCGTATTTGATTCCACATTCTTGATTTTTCTGTTTGTTCCCAATGCTCCATGCAAAGTGGAACGGGCGAGAGACCGCATAGATTTCCTAATAGGCGACCTGCACGGAAAGGGTGAGCGAGTCAGGGTTCCGGCTCCAGCTTTGAGCGAAATTCTTATCCGCACTGGACACTCTACACAGCAGATCGTGAACGAGCTGACACGTTCGCCTCGCTTCAAAGTTGAACCATTTGATACCCTCGCGGCAATTGAAACAGCCAGAATTGCGGTAGAGGCGAGCAAGAAAGGACCGAAGCGGGGCGAATCTGCCGATGTATGGGCGAAAGTAAAGTATGATCGCCAGATTGTCGGAATATCTAAAGTGCTGAATGCCTCCACAATCTATTCCGAGGATGACGACCTCCGAAAGCTCGCTGGAGCGAATGGCATAACGGCAAAAGGCATCGCGGATTGCCCACTGCCTTACCAGAAAGCTAGTTCAGGGCCAACCCTATTTGACCCACAGCAAGGGTAAGCAATGGGTCAAGCCTGAGCAGAAGGCCCGAAAGCCGAAAGTGACTGGGCGTGGTAAAGCTAAAGAGCGAACACATAGAGAGCGCGCTTGACGAAATCGGCGATCCGAGTAGAGTCCCTCGCCCGCACCGAGCGAAAAAATACTGCCTAATCACGCGAGACAAACATTGGTCGCCAAAGTACGTTGTAGGAATCGCTTGGAAATGTGCGAGCGGAGAAGCGAAGCACTACACACGTTACTCAGGCGGAGAAGGTGGCGCGAACCGTGAATTGAAACGACTTGGATATACCGTTGAATCGTGCGGTGCCGCGCACTGGCATTAAAATCGTGTGCGTTTGTGAAAGGTACAGTCCCGTAATATTGTTTTAAGCTTCGCTTAAGCCGCTGCTGATACCCTTGTCGGACCCCAACAGTCGGAGGAGGCTTCAAATGTCATTGCACCGCTTGACTTGGTTCTGCTTGGCGTGCGCCTTGGGCGCTGTGCTGCTGCTTCCTGGAGTCTTCCACGCCGCGCCACAGACTTCGGGCTATCGCGTCATTCGAAATGTTTTGCTCGCCGGAGAAGGCGGCTGGGATTACGTGACCGCGGACCCTGACGCCAAGCGCGTTTACATCCCGCGCGGCGACCACGTCATGGTGGTCGACGAGGTTTCGGGCAAGGTCGCCGGCGACATCCCTGATTTGAAAGGACTGCATGGCGTGGCGGTCGCGCCGCAATTCAACCATGGCTTTATTACCGGCAATCAGTCGCAGACCGAGGGCACAATTTATGTATTCGATCTGAAGACGCTGAAGGTTACCGACTCGCTCAAGGCCACTGGCGTGGATACCGACGGCCTGCTGTACGATCCGGCGAGCAAGCGCGTCTTCGTGAACAACGGCGACGGCAACAACGTGACCGTGGTGGACGCCGCGACTGCGAAGATCGTCGGGACGGTTGAGCTCAAGGGCGGACCCGAAGCTGCCGCAGCCGATGGCAAGAGCAGCATCTTCGTGAATATCGCGGACAAAGCTGAAATGGTCGAATACGACACCAAGACGCTCACCATCAAGAACCGATGGCCCACGGCGCCGTGTCAGAGGCCGGTCGGACTTGCCATGGACACCGCCCACCGCCGTCTATTCATGGCCTGCCAGGGCAATAACGCCATTGCGGCGGTCATGAATGCGGACACCGGAAAAGTCGTGGCTTCGATGCCTATTGGGATCGGTTCGGACGGCGCCGCTTACGACCCCGGGACAGGCGATGTCTTCTTCACTTGCCGCGATATCGGCGACGGCAAGACCGGCGTAACGAAGATCTTCCATGAGACTTCGCCCGATCAATACACTTCAGTTGCCGACGTAAAGACAATTTACGGCGCACGGACGATTGCACTCGATCCGAAGACGCACCACATTTTCTCGGTTGGCACCGCACAGAATGATCCGGTCCCGCCGACCGCGCAGAATGCCAATCCACGGCCGCGGCCCGTGCCCAGCACATTTACGCTAGTCGAAATCGGCAGGTAACGAGCTGTCGGTTGTAGCTAGTGGCTAGCCCGCTCAGCTCGTTTTCGTGTGCGACATCATGGGATGGGCTGTCATCCCGAAGCGGTCCGCAGCGAGGGATCTGCTTTTCAGTGATTCGGGCAAAGCAAGGCGCGCTAGAACGTGAATCTCGTCTGAAGTTCCAGCCGTCGGTTGTTGGCTGCTTCAGAGAACCCCGTCCCGGCGGCTGGAGCGCCGAAGGCTACGATGCCGCCACCGCCGCCCCCAAACCCGCCACCCCCGGGCTGGTTCGCTCTTCCGAAGAGCGGGGACGTGATATTCCCGATGATTGGCCCCGGGATGTTGGAATTCAGGATATTCCGAACGGACATCCCGATCGTAAGAGTGTAGCGACGGCCTGCTGCAGGTCCGGCTCCTCCGCCCCCTCCCCCAAATGGTCCGCCTGGAGCACCGCCGCCCGGGATTCCATTTCCGCCGGGGAGGCCGGCTGGAGCGCCGCCGCGCTCGCCTGATTCACCAAACGTGAATACCTTCCTAACGTTGATATTTAGCATAAGCCAGCCGGGTCCTCGGCCGAAATTGCGCGACAGAATTTGCTCACCGGCGGTTGGGTTTGGATCGAGCAGACCATAGGCGGTCGAGATGACGCCGGGCTTATTCGGATCGGTGGCGATTCCGGGCCGGCCGTTGAACAAAGTATCGCCATAGAGGTCATGACCCACAGTGATGTTAAAAGGCGGACCGGAATTCGCGGTAAGCAGCGGGCTCAGGCGGAAACCCCATTTCGTCGCTATCGTCCCGCCGAAGGAAACTCGATGTCGAATGTCCGTCCCTGCCGGGCCGTACTCGCCCGCAAGGCTGTAAGGACTCGCCGGAAAAGTGCCCAGGCCGTCCGTATTGCTCATGGCCCGGTTCAGCACGTACGAGCCGAAAAGCGAGATGTCGCGGTTCACGTTGGAATTGACGTTTATGATCATCTGGTTCTGGTTGTACAGTCCCGACGATTCCATCACAAACATCGGACTGGACACACCGAGCGGGAATACCCCGCTTCCGGGAACGGAGGGGTTGTACGTTCCCGGCAAAGGAGCGTTCACGTCCAAAGAACGCAGCAAGTGCACTCCGTGCGTATTTGCGTAGGTCACCGCCAGCGTCGAGTGATACGGCAACTGCCGCTCGAAGCTCAGGGCGGATTGCATTACGTAAGGTGCGTGCAGAGCCGGGCTGACCTGTTGAATCACGCTCGAAGAGAGAGCGGCGGCGCCCAGCGATGAAATAGCGGGCACGGTGGGGAAGAAATCCGGGTTTGTAATCACGTACTGCTGCTGGACGATGCCGTTGTAGCGAAGGGCCGTAATCGTGTTCGCGATACTGAAGCGGTCGTAGAACATCCCGAAGCCGGCTCGGATGACGCTTTTCGGTGTGGAACCCTTGGCTCCGCCGCCGGGTGCCCAGGCCACGGCCAAACGCGGCGCAAAATCGTGCCGATCGGAAACATTAGTTTGCGTTTCATAGCGCAGGCCATAACTCAGCGTCACGTTTTGACGGACCTTCCAATCGTCGCCTCCGAATATGCCGATATCGAACTGGCTCACAGAGAGGGAGGGAACGCCGCTGTTGATGCTGAACTGCGTCGCGCCGCCCCCCAGCGCGCGAATCTGCGCCGCCGCCAGCCCCTGCTGCTGGAACAGCAAAGTCCTGCGGTAAGCTTCAATCGAACTGATGTCGATCATCACCGGCTGCCCGGAGACCAGCACCTCCTGGTTATTTCCGTCCAGCTCGGGTGCCAGGCTCCCGCCGAACGTGAACGTGCCGGCAAAATTTTGCGGCGAAACGCTTTCGTCCGTTGTGTCCCGCAGCCGCGCCCCAAACTTCCATGTATGCGGGCCGCGGCTCAGCGCCCAGGAATTCTGCAGCTCGTAATTATTCTGGGTTTCGAAGCTATGGCCGACCGTCGCGGCGCCTCCATTGAATGCTCCCAGCACCTGGATCGACGGTCCCGCCATATTGGCAATATTCGAGCTCGTTACGCGGTAGAACTGGAAATGCGTCTCATTCACGGTCTTGCTTCCCAGCAGCGCAGTTTCCGTGATTTGCACCGTTTGACTTGTCGTCTTGGCGTCGTAACTTCGCGAGACAAGATTGAAGCTGCCCACGCCCTGATCGGCAACGTCCGCAGGTAAGTAGCTGTACCGGATCGTCAGAGTATTGGAGTCATTGATTGCGTAGTCCAGGCGCGGCGTGATCGTCAGGCGGCGCTGCGGGACACTGAACACCTGAGTATAAGGATTGATGATGGCCAGTGTGGTCGGGTCGACCGTGCTGCCGTTGATAACGGCTCCGTTATCGACCGCCTCGCGCTGCACCAGGAACGAGTAAGACGCTCGATGACCGATGGGCCCGCTGAGCGTGGCGCCGTATTCGTTCAATTGAAAGGGCGCCTTCTGCGCGGCGTAGGGATTGCGCGAATTCCAGAAGCTGTCGCCGAAATTGTAGAACGCCGTTCCGTGAAATTGGTCCGTGCCGGGCTTGGTGAGAATCTCGATGCGGCCCAGGCCGAGCGTGTCGTACTCCGGCGAAAACGGGTTCTGATTGGTGCGGATTTCCCGGATCGACGATTTCGGCGGAAGTTCGCCGCCGCTGAAGCCATCCACGAAGATCTGGCCCCCGCTCGGCCCGGCGGACGGCCCTGCCAGCGCCTGCAGATCCGCCGCCAGGTCATCCGGGTCGTCCGCCAGCGCGTCCAGGTCCGTCCCGGTTAGCACCAGAGAACTGGCATTGTTGGAAGGGTCGGTGTTGATGACGATTCCGGGAGTGTCCTCGACCGTGACGCTCTGTTGCGTGGTGGCAATCTTCAACTGCAAATTCAGCGCTTGCACGCCGCCTTTCAAGGTGACTTTCGCGGGCTCCGCCAGGACCATTTGCGATGCGTAAGCGTTCACGGTGTAGTCGCCCAGAGGCAAGCCCGCGAAGGAATAGCCGCCGTCGTTCCCTGTGGTTACGGTCTTGGTCAATCCAGACGGGCCGTCCACTGTGACAGTGGCGCCGGGGATAATCGCCCCGGTCTCATCCACGACTTGTCCGCGCAACGTCGCGCTTGGCGTCTGCCCAAAGGCGCTTGAAACACAAAGCAGCGCAAAGAGCAGATAAATTAGCTTTCGCATCACCTTTTGGCCTCTCTCGCTTCCGCCCGAGAACAAAAATGAAATGGACATCTTAGCCGACCTGGCCTGAACATTTCCTGAAGTCCTTCCGAATGGGTGCTTAGAGAGCATATCGCCCATCACTCCACGCGCCAGGGAGAGCGCTCTGGCCAGTGCCGCATGGTTTCTGTGGCCCAGGCCGTGGTCTTGTCCGTGTGGCACGAGGTGCAGGGATTGGGAATCTTATATTGATCGGTCATAGCCGGCGTAATGAACGCGAACGTGTGAGCGCGCACGCTCACGTTAGCAATGGTCGTCTCGATCTTAGGCATATGGCAGGCGACGCACTGGCTACCGGCGGAGCCGGCTTGGTGATGCGTATGCGCCTCAATTGTTGGAGTGCGTGGCCCATTGGGTGAGCCTGGGCCATGACAGCTGAGGCATAGCTGGTTCTGGTTGATGGGCAGGCGCAGCTGAGCGTTGTTGTCGGTGCCGTGAACGTCGTGGCAACTGAAACAAGTGATGCCGCGGCGATACATCACGCTCTGCACGAAATCGTTGCCCTGCATGCGGTTCTTATGCGCCGTGCCATCGGGGAAATGCGTGAACGTGGTGTCGCCGAGTTTGTGTTCCTCAAGCTGCCAGTAATCCTGCAAATTTAGCCCGGCGTGGAATCCGACCGGCCAGTCGTAATACTTCCCCGCGATTGGATTCGTGAGCGGCCGCCCCTGCGAATGGCACTGAATACAGGTGTCGCTGGCGGCGACGTAGTCCATGCGCGCAGGATTCTGGATGTTCGTGCGCACCGGCCGCGCGACGTGCTCGCTGCCGGGACCGTGGCAGCGCTCGCAGCCCACATTCCACTCTGTCACGCTGTTGTCGCGGATGTTGAAGTTCACCGAGTGGCATCCGTCGCAGAGAGCGCTGGTGGGCCGCTTCATATTGTCCGGTGGGTAGAGTGTGGACCACCAGTCGGTGCCGTTGGCCACAAAGTAGGGGCGCCAGATGCGAGCGGTGATGTCCCATTGCGCCGGCTCAGGGTAATAGTCGTTGCCGATCTTGGTGAAGTAGCGCTGCTTCCAGACGCTTCCGTAGACCAGGGCCACGTCGTCCTTTGAGAACTTGAGCAGCGGATCTGGCTTCGCGAAGTCGGGAATGATGGCCTCGGGATGCTCGCGCGGATCGCGCACTACGTTGGCCATCGGCGTCTTTTTCCAGCGCGCATAGATGTCCGCATGACAAGACTGGCACGCTGCTGAGCCCACGTATCGCGCCGCGACGGGCGAGGCCGTGACCTGTGCCGCCGGCTGCGGCACCGGAGCCTGCGCACGCGACAGTGCGGGGCAAAACAACAATACCGCCGCGAATCCGATCGAACCTCCGACGCCGATCTGCACGTGTAAAACCCGCTTATTTCGTCTCAAACACTTGAATGGCAAGCCCCTGCCCGCCTGCGCCGGTCACAGCCTTGAAAAGTTCGCCCAGATCCGGCACGAAGAGTCCCGTTTGAGCCTGGCCCGGCGTTGGAAAGCGGCTGATGCGGTCGTAGTGATCGGCATCCTTTTGCTGAAACACGTCGATGAATCCCAGGCCGAGCACATAAATCCTTCCCTTGCCCGCGTCGTAGAACAGATCGTCCGTCCGATCCACAGTGGGGTAGGACGCAACGGCCTTGCCCGTTTCCGTGTCGATAACGGCCAACATGGAAGGAATCTGGCAGCCAATAAAAAGACGGTGATGCGCCTCGTCGAGCGACATCGGCAAATTGCTGGAGCAAACGGTCACCGGCCAGCGCGTGATGATCGTGCCTTTGACATCGTCGGCGACTTCAATCTCCTTGCGATCGGTAACGTTCACGAAAATCCGCGTTCCCGTCTCTTCCAGTCGAAACGATTCCGGATGAGCGTCGATGGGTATCTCTCGGATCTTCTTCCCCGTCGAGTCCATAAAAGCCAGGGCGCCGTCCGTTGCTCCCACCCGGCTCACCTGGTCCCGCACGGATTTCTCTCCGCCGTAACCAACAATCACCTGCTTGCTCCGCGCGTCGTAGCGCAGATTGTCGGCGTCGGAGGAAAAAGTCACGGTCTGCAGCAGGTCAAACGTGGTGCCGTCAAAAATCTTCACCGTGGCGTCGCCGCGGCTGGCGACCCACAGCCGGTTGGTCGCAGCGTCAAAGTAGCAGCCCTGCGGCTGGGCCACATTGGGAATCGTGTGTACTTGCTTTCCAGCTTTCAGGTCGATTACTTCCACGGTCTTGTTCGCATTCGCGCACGCGAAGAGGCGCTGGCCGCTCACGTCCACGGAGTAATGATCGATGCGCCCGTTGACGTTCGCCAGCGGTATGGTGGCCTTGGGCGCGAACACCGGAGCCTCTTGCGCTGCCGCCACGCCACAGACAAAGAGCAACCCCGCTAGAACTGCCGTGCCGATACAAGCTCTCATTGAATCCTCCGAAAAATCAGCTGATGCCGTGATACATCCCTTCGATCAATTCCATGCCCCGCCGAAGTAATTCCTCGTCTGATATTCCCTGCTGCGCCCATCCGATCAGGACGCGGTCCAGGCCCGTGGCTTCCGGCCGGCCAAATTTGTCGTCCTGGACGTCTGCATCGTGAATCATTTCAGCCACCGTGGTGACCTTCGACTCGCGGATCGCGAATTCTTTTCTGAGAGTTTCGAACGTACAATCTTCGCCGCGGTGCCCGAATCCGCCGGGCTGGAACATATCAAAGGGAACCGCGTTCGGGTGCCTCGCCGGATCGTCGCTAAACGCAAATTTGGCGTTGGCGTCGATGAAGTTTCGGATGAGCCAGGCGGACGAAACTCGGTCAATGCCCGGGCGTGGCCGGGTGACCCACGTGCGATTGGTGTATTTCCTTTTCAAACGCCCGCTGCGCTGGCTGGAGTCAGAAACTTCTCCGGAGTCAATTCGCGCCAGGACGGCCTCCACCCGGCTTCGCAACGGACTGTCGAAAAAGTCGATAGCGGAGATCTCCTGGAACTGTTTTCGTACCCGTACTGCACTGATGGAAGATGGCCCCTTCTTCTTTATCGCTTTTAATAGCTCCTCATAATCTGCAGAACGGGCTCGGATGAACTGTTCCCTAAGCTGTTGGCCAGGACGGTCATTGATCGCGTGTACCTGTATGACGGATGCTTGCCCTTTGTACTTGCGGATCGCAGCCGCAAGCCATTCGAAGTGTTCCTGATTCTCTTGAGTATTCGGCAGGACGTACCCGGAGCTGGGCAGT
>Ga0210394_10003265_pt1 | contig 20717 bp, 15 predicted proteins | sample IncBWC12MmetaG_FD_160121 | JGI IMG/M metagenome (GOLD analysis project Ga0210394, IMG submission 160121) | Forest soil microbial communities from Barre Woods Harvard Forest LTER site, Petersham, Massachusetts, United States - Inc-BW-C-12-M | ecosystem: Environmental > Terrestrial > Soil >...
GCCCACTCTGTTAGTGGAAGAAATGATCGGCGATGGCGTAGCCGAAATCCTGATCGGTATCATCGTCGATCCCCAATTTGGTCAAGTTTTGGTGCTCGGGGCGGGCGGCGTATTTACCGAAATCATGGCCGACAGCGTCAGCCTACTGCCGCCTTGGTCGCGCGACTCGATTGCGGCTGGGCTCAAGCGGCTCGCGATCGCCAAACTATTTGCGGGATTTCGCGGCAAGCCGGCCGCCGACGTCGATGCATTGATCGGTGCGGTGTTAAGCGTTGCCCGCTATGCGGCCGCCAACGTGTCAAATCTGGTTGAGCTCGATGTGAATCCCGTTATCGTTCGTCCGGCCGGCCGCGGCGCGGTCGCAGTTGATACGATGATGCGCTTGAAGAAACCGGAATTAAGTGGGGGGTCCTGATATGTCCGATGGAATCCGCGTGGCACCAGACGGCGCCATTCTTGAAGTAACCATCGATCGGCCAAAGGCTAATGCAATCGATCTGAAGGCCAGCCGCCGATTGAACGACATTTTTACCTCCTTTCGCGACGATCCGGCGTTGCGAATTGCGATCATCACCGGCGCGGGTGAGCGCTTTTTTTCTCCCGGGTGGGACTTGAAGGCGGCGGCAGCGGGCGAGAAGTCCGATGAAGACTGGGGCGTCGGCGGCTTCGCCGGATTGAATTACCCGAGGAATCTCAACAAGCCCATCATTGCTGCGGTGAACGGTATTGCTTGCGGCGGAGGCTTCGAGATCGTGCTGGGCACCGACATCATTGTCATGGAGGAGCATGCGAAGTTTGCCTTGCCGGAAATCAACGTCGGGGTGCTGGCCGATGCCGGCACAGTGAAACTGCGGCGCCGCATTCCCTACCATGTGGCAGTGGAATTCTTATTGACGGGCCGCTGGATGGACGCTGCCGAAGCCAAGCACTGGGGGCTCGCGAACCATGTGGTTGCCAAGGGCGAAGGCATGAAAAAGGCGCGCGAAATTGCCAAGCAACTGGCTGAAGGACCGCCTTTATTGTTTCCGGCGATCAAGCAGCTGTTGCGGCACACCGAGATGATTCCGGAGCATGAAGCCTTTGAATTGCACGATGCACTGGACGCGGTGCAACGGGTGATCCGGTCTGATGACCTCAAAGAAGGCACCCGGGCATTCAACGAGAAACGCAGCCCGCGTTGGACCGGCCGTTAGGAGCCTGGTACTACCCGCCCAAAGGACGCAGCAGGCTGCGCGATATGATGTGCCTCTGCACCTCACTGGTGCCGTCCCAGATTCGCTCGATTCGGGCGTCGCGCCAAATTCTTTCCAGCGGCAGGTCCGTCATCAAACCCATGCCGCCGTGGATCTGCAACGCTTCATCTGAAACCATCGCCAGCATTTCGGTGGCTTTAAGTTTTGCGATCGCCATATCCATATCGGTATCGATCTTCTGATCGCGCTTCCACGCCGCCTCCAAAACCAACAACTCCGCGGCGCGCAGCTCCACCGCCATATCGGCCAGCTTGAAGCTGACTCCCTGAAATTTTCCGATCTGCTGACCGAACTGAACGCGATCCACGGCCCATTGCTTGGACAGCTCCAGCGCGCGTTCGGCGCGCCCCAAGCAGGTCGCCGCGACTTGCAGCCGCGTGGCCCCGAGCCAGGTATTCGCGACCTCGAAGCCGCGGTGAATTTCGCCCAAGACCGCCGATTTGGCGACGCGGCAGCTGTTGAACTCGAGGATGCTATTGGTATAGCCGCGATGCGATACGTTGTTGTAGCCGGGCCGGACCTCGAAGCCCGGATGTCCCATATCAATGAGGAATGCAGTCATTTTCTTGCGGCTGCCGTGCGTCGTGGTTTCCTCGCCGGTGGCGGCGAACAGAATCACGAAATCCGAATGATCGGCATGACTGATGAAGTGCTTCGTGCCGTTGATGATGAAATCATCGCCTTTCGCGACAGCCGTTGTTTTCATTCCGCGCAGATCCGATCCTGCACCCGGCTCGGTCATCGCCAGGCATTCGGTTCGATCGCCGCGCACTGTGGGCAGGAGATACCGCCCGCGTTGCTCGCCTTCGCAGGCCAGCAGGATGTTGGAAGGACGGCCGACGCACGCGTAGTGCAGCGCGTAATTGGCTCGGCCCAGCTCTTTTTCGTAGAGCGCCCAGGTGACGGTGTCCAGCCCCGCGCCGCCCACATCGACCGGCATGTTGGCGGCATATAAACCCGCGGCGATGGCTTTTGTTTTTAGTTCCCTGTGCAGATCCGGACGCAATACGCCGGTCTCTTCCACCTCCTTTTCATGTGGGTAGAGCTCGTTTCGCACGAAATCCCGAGTGGTCTTGATCACCAATTGCTGTTCATCGCTGAGAGAAAAATTCATGGTGACTCCCGATTCAGCCGGCGGCTCTTGCGCGTCCTGGCCCAGTGCCGCAACAGATCCAGTTGCAGGCGCAGTTGATCGATCTGCGTGGCCGCCGGCCAATCGCGCGGACTGGTCACCGAACTGGCGGTCAAGCCGTTGATGAACGTCACCACCGAACGCAAGACTTGATCGCGCAACGCCGGCGGCCAAGCCGGCCATTCGAGCCAATGTTCTGCGAAGCAGCGTGCGAAAAGCCGTTGATACTCGCGGTGTACCCAAATATTCAGGCGCCTGAGCTTTTTGTCCGCGGAAACTTGCCCCCAAAATGCCATCCAGAAAGCGCATTCGGTAAACCGCTGCTGGTCGATCGCAAGGGCTTCGGACAGCACGTCCAAGAGATTCGCCTCGCCGCTCTGCCGCTCACGCGTGAGTCTTTGCTCGATGCGCAGCAGCATCAGGCGCAGCGCGGCGAGTATTATTTCCTGCTTCGACTCAAAGTAATGCGCCACCATTCCCGTCGTGTAACCTGCGGCGCGCGCGATTCGAGCCACAGTGGCCTGCTCGAAACCGTATTTCGCGACGACCTGGCAAGCCACCAGGGCGATCTCATCGCGACGCTGGGCATGATCGACGACTTTGGGCATGGCGTTAGGCTATTGTCTGCCCGATGGAACGCCCCGCTTCGTGCGGCCTCGGCAAACCCGACTGATCCTTTCGAATCGACTCCAGCTTGTCGCGCACGGCTGGGTCGACCGCTGCCGCCCTTGCTCCGACGGTATCCACATGCAGATGCGTCTGTTCATCCGTCGCGATGAGCGCATCATCGCGGCCGCGATACAGACGATGAAATACGTGCAGGCGCTTTTCATCGACGGCGAGTAATTGCGTCGTGACGTACAGCGGTTCACCTACCCTGGCTTCACCCAAGTATTTGACGTGTGTTTCCACCGAATAGTACATGCGGCCGCCGGCGCGGTACGCCTCATCAACCCCTACCAGCCGGTACAGCGAATCCATCGCCTCGCCGAAGACTTGGCCGTAGCGAAAGTCCGACATGTGCTGGTTGTAGTCTATCCATTCCGGTCGCACGAACGTCTCGACGAGCCGCAACGGCTTGCCGCGCAGCATCGCGCTTGCGGGTTGGCCGGCTGCGGCATCCTGGTATAGACGCTCCTCAAGGGCGCGCAGTGTGGCGCCGGCGCCGATGTTGTATTGACGCAGAACCTGTTGCACAGCGACCAGGGAATCATCTCGCAGACGCTCGAGTTCTCGAATCGAGCGCCCTGCCGCCTGGCTCTGAGTACCTTCTACCATGCGGTCGATCAGGGTTTCGGTAAGCTCCGGAGCTTCAAGTTTGGTCCAGGGCCACTTCAGACATGGACCGAACTGCGCCAGCATGTGCCGCATGCCGCTCTCGCCGCCGGCCAGGTGGTAGATGAGATTCGTACCCATCGCCGCCCAGCGCAACCCCGGCCCGTAAATAATGGATTCGTCGAGTTCGCCGGTGGTGGCGATGCCGTCATTCACGAGATGCAGGATTTCGCGCCACAATGCCTCCTGCAGCCGATCGGTCAAATGACCCGGCACCTCGTGCCGGACCCGCAGCGGGTGCATTCCGATATAGGTGAAGAACTTCGCCGCCGCCTCGATCGCGGCGGGCGCGGTTTTCTCGCCGCCAACCAGTTCGACCAGCGGCAATAAATACACCGGGTTGAAAGGATGCGCGACGCAGAAGCGCTCCGGCGCCACCATGTCCCGTTGCAGATCGGTCGGAGTAAGCCCGGAGGTGCTGGATGCAATGAGCACATCAGCGGCCGCATGGCGGCTCACCTCGGCCAACATGCGCTGCTTCAAGGGCAATTGTTCGGGAATGTTTTCCTGGATGAAATCGGCGCGCTCAGCCATTACCTTCAAATCCGTCGTGAAGGAAAGCGCACCCTTGGGCGGCAGCGGCGCAAATGTGAGGCGAGCCAGCGCCGGTTCGGCGTTCGCCACCGCGCCGCGTATCCATTCTTCCATCTCGGGTTTGACGTCCGCGGCAATGACGTCAATACCATAGTGCAGCGCGCGAGCTGCCCAACCGCCGCCAATCACGCCGGTCCCGAGAAGTCCGAGAGTTTTTACGTTGCGCATTGCGGTACCCGAAATTTTGCCTCAATCTTTGTAATGTCACGAGTATAATATAAAAATCCGCACTGCGGCAGGCTCGCCCCGCGCACGGCGGCAAACAAGCCCCAATGAGTTTTGCCTATCTACCTTGTGTCGTAGCTACACGGTCCAAAACGGCGCTGATTGGCGGCGCTGCTTTCGGTACCGCGGCCGGATAGTCCCTGCCAACGAAGGCCGCCACGGTTGCCGCGATTTGCGCTTGCGCCACGGGCGCAACGTGTTTCCGCTCGCCCAGGGCGGCCGTGTCCGGTCCGATTACCGCAATCCAGATATTCTCCGAGCCCTTCTGTTCGACGCCGTGTTCCTTCCATTGGGTGCTGCCGCTGCCTCGGCCGTGGTCCGTGGTGATGATGAACGTGGTATTGCCCTGATAGCGGGGCAAGGACTGCATGGTGTCCCACAGTTGTTTCACGAAGTAGTCAAAACGATGGGCGCTGTCGAGCACCAGATCGTAGCGTCCCTGGTGCGCCCAATTATCGGTCTCGCCGTAACCGACGAACAAGACCCGCGGCTGTCCCGTCCGAATGTAGTCCAACAGGGAAATCTGCAGAAAGGAATTCGGCACATCTTCTTCATCGAATCGGGTCGTGGTCGAGTACAGCTCCCGCAGGAGGGCGTCTCGCTCAGTCTCATGTGCCTTGGGCGCAAGGTTCCATCCGGTCTGCATGATGAGCCCGCTGCGAGCCTTATTGAAGATATCGTCGTAGGCATTCCAGGTCCCGTAGATGGCAACGCGAGCGTGAAACTCGTCAAACTTATTCAGCCATTCGAATACGCTCGGCGTGGGATTGGGGCCATATTCATTGCTGTCGATGGCATCATTGGGATAGCCGGTCGACATCTCGTTGTATCCGGGATACGAGAATGCCTTGCCATTCGTGACGTGTGCGTCGCTCTGCTCGCGCCGATTGCCGAAAATCTGCCCTTGCTTGGCTACTGTGCCCCACAAGAACGGAAACAACAGCTCGCGCCGCGCCTCGGCATCCGCTCGCCAATAGCGCTTGCGCAGCTCCGCCTCCGCCACCCAGTTGCCGCCCGACTTGTCGGTGATCAAGCGCTCCTCCGCGCCGCTGAAAATTTCCTGCCAACGCAAACCGTCGCTGACGATGAGCACCACGTTTTCGGTCTTGCCCGCGAACCCGGGACTGCAGAAAAGTAACAGCGTCGCGCCCACGGTAACTTGAAAGAGAATGCCGCTGACTCGTTGCATGGGTTGCCCGCCTCCGGCGAATCTACTGCTGCAGCACGACCGCGCAATTGGCGGTCCAGCTCAAGTACACTTCATCGCTCCAATCGATGGACCATTCGGACGATCGCCGCTCATTCTGCGCAAACACCGTCACCAGCTTGCCGGTCTCGGTTTTAATTCGATAGGTTGAGCGATTGCCGAGGTAACCCAATTCCCATACGGTGCCCTTGATTTGATTGACCCGCTCGCCCTCCCCTAAGGGCTGCTTGCTCAAGCGGATTTTCTCCGGGCGCAGCGCCACCCAAACGCGCTGACCGCTGGCGCAACGACCCAGATCATCGACGATGAGATCGCAGCCCGCCTCGCTGCTGCGCACGATGCAGCGGCCGGGATCAGTGCCGCTGACGGTGCCTTCGAAAAGATTGGTGGTGCCGATGAAATCTGCGACAAATCGGTCCTGCGGAAATTCGTAAATCTGAGCAGGGGTTCCCACTTGTATCACCTGTCCGCGATTCATCACCGCAATGCGGGTCGCCAGCGCCATCGCCTCGTCCTGATCATGGGTGACGAAAACGAAGGTGATGCCGACTTGGCTTTGGATGTTCATCAATTCGAATTGCGTCTGCTCGCGCAGCTTCTTGTCGAGCGCGCTCAAGGGCTCATCCAGCAGCAAGACCTTGGGCCTGCGTATGAGCGCGCGCGCCAGGGCCACGCGTTGCCGCTGGCCGCCGGACAACTGGTGGGGCTTGCGCTGCTTCAGCGTCCCGAGCTGCACCATCTCCAACGCATCCTGAATGCGCTTCAACTTGGTGGGACCGTCCAGCGGCATGCGACGCAGGCCGTAGCCTATGTTCTCTTCCACCGTCATGTGGGGGAATAAGGCATACGACTGAAACATCATGTTGACCGGGCGCTCGTGCGGCGGCACCTTGGTCATGTCGACGTCTTCGATCAGGATTCGTCCTGCACTCGGCGTCTCGAATCCCGCCAGCATGCGCAGCAAAGTGGTCTTGCCGCAGCCCGACGCGCCGACCAGTGCGAACATCTCGCCCTTGAAGATCCGCAGATTGACGCTGTCTACGGCGGTAAACGCGCCGAATGTCTTGCTGACGCTTTCGATGACGATTTGCGGCTTGGCATCGGGATCGAGCCACGGCCGGTCGGCGATCGATTTAGGCGCCGTGTTCACGCCTGTTAGAAATCCGCCGGCGGCGTCGCACGTCTGCGCTGCGGCGCAAAGAAAGGACGCTCGACCACTCGCGCACGCGACATCCGACGCTCCCAAACCAGCTCACGGCTCAAATAGATTTCCGCCCAGACGGTTGAGCCGATCCTAAAATGCGGCGCATCGACCATAGCAAGGGCGATGTTGCGCTTGCAAGTCGGCGACCAAATAGCGGAACTCACGCTGCCGATTTCCCGTTTAGCGCTGCCATCCGTGTACAGCAGCGCGTTATGCGCGGGTTTGTTGCCGGCGATGTCGAGGCCGACGAGTTGGCGCTGCACGCCTCGTTGCCGCTCGGCGAGCAGCGCGCGGCGCCCGGTGAAATGCCCCTTGTTGAAGTCCACAGCCCACTTTAGGCCCAATTCCAGGGGCGAGCGGTCGCGGCCGGTGCGAATAGTATGTTCAGCGGATACAAAGTCGACCTGCGGGCTCAAAAACCCGGCCTCGATGCGCGCAATGTTGAGGGCCTGCGAACCGATCGCGCGAATGCCTCGCGAACGCCCCGCCGCCATCAAGGCGTCCCAGATCTCAACGGCCTGCGCAGGTTCCATCCAAAGTTCGTAGCCCAAATCGCCGGTGAAACCGGTGCGCGAGACCGTCATCGTGTACCTGTCCAGCGTGAAACAGCCGATCTCGAACGGCTTGAGCCTTTCCACACCCGTGAGGCCCGCCGCCTTGAGCACGGCACATGAGGTCGGTCCCTGCACGGCCAGGGCGGCAATTTGCTCGGTGACTTCGCTGATTTGAACATCGAAGCCCAGGCCTGAGTCCAGCAGCCAATCGATCTGGCGCTCCGCCGTGCATATCCGGTACTCGGAATCGCCCAGGCGAAAAATAGTGCCGTCATCGATCAAGTGTCCTTCGTCATTGCACCAGATGCAGTAGGCAACCCTATCCGGCTGCAGTTTCGCGACATCCCGGGTGACCAGGCGGTTCAAGTAGGCGAGCGCGTCGCGGCCGACAACCCGGTATTTGATCATCGGCGTCAAGTCGAACAGCGTGGTTGCATTGCGAATCGCAAAATATTCCTGCTCCACGGTGGTGAACACATCGACGGTGGTGTAGCCGGCCCACGGGATGAAGCTGTCTACTTGGCTCAAAGCGCGGGCGCGCTGATGAAACGGCGTCCTCAGGAGCGGCTGTTCGAAATGCGATGCCACGTTCTCCGTCACGAGGACCAGCCCGACTTGATGACCTGATGAGCGGCGTTACGGCCGGCGACGCCCATTACCCCACCGCCCGGATGACAACCGGCACCACATAGGAATAAGCCTGCAACGGGCGTACGGTATTGGGCGGCGCCCGGTACCGGACGCACCATCAAGATCTGATCGAAAGCCAGATCGCCTTGGTGCCAATGGCCTCCGCTTAGGCGAAATTCTTGCTCCATATCCGCAGGCGTCAGCACTTGGGCAGCAACGATGCAACCGCGCAGGCCGGGCGCGAACCGCTCCAGGGTATCGAGCGCGGTGTCCAAAAAGCGCTGCCGTCCTTTTTCCCAACCGTCTTTGAGCGCATAGGGCGCATATTGCACGATGGCCGACAGCACATGTTGGCCGGCCGGCGCCAAGGTCGGGTCGTTGATGCTGGGAACCGTGATTTCCATGACGGGCGCTGCCGAGAACTCGCCGTACTTCGCATGGTTGTAGGCATGTTCGATGTGCTCGAGCGAGGGCGCGAGCAGCAGACGGCCGCGCAGCGCGGCCTCGGAAACCGCGAGAAATGACGGCGCACGATTCAAGGCGATGTGCAGTTTGGCCGCGAGGCCGCGCGATCGCATATGGTGTACGCGGCGTACGAATCCGGTGTCGAGGTGTAGAGGTCCCAGCAGCTTGAGGAATGTCGTCTTCGGGTCGGCGTTGGAAATCACATTGCGGGCCATGATGCGCTCACCCGACTCGAGCACCACCCCGCAAGCGCGATCGGCTTCGACAAGTATGCGGGCCACCGGCGCTTGGGTGCGAATGCCGGCGCCGGCCGCGCCGGCCGCCTTCGCCAGCGCGTTGCACAGGGCACCCATGCCGCCTTTGGGTTGGGACAGCCCCGAGTCGCCCGCCGCCGACTCCGCCGCCAGGCGATACAACAATGTCAGCACTGTGCCCGGCGAGCGCGGACCGAAGTTCGCGCCAAGTACCGCATCGAACGCCAGCGCGCCTTTGAGCGCCGCGGAATCGAAATTCTCTTCCAGCAAATCGTAAACATTCATCGCGCCGATTCGCAGAATCTCCCGCATGTCGCGGCGGCCAAGCCTGCGTATTTGCCAGCCCATGCGCAGCAATGCCAATCGATCCGACCATGCCGTTGTCCCCAAGCGCGGCGGTATCTTCGAGAAGATGGGCGCGAGTGCCGCGGCGAAGCGGTGCATTCGCGCCGTGTACCCTGCATACGCGGCAGCATCCGCCGTGGATAACCCCTGTTGATCGGCGGCGCCGTGACTTAAAGTGAGCGGAGCTGCGCCGGCGAGCAGCGCCGTCGTGCCCATCCGCTGTGCTGCCCATTCCAATCCGTGCGACTCGAGCTTCAACTCACGCAGCAATTCAGCCGGCATCAGATGCAAGAGGTGCGCGCCCGCGGAGACCCGAAAGCCGGGGGCGAATTCGCACGTCGGCGCCGCCCCGCCCACGCGGGCAGCAGCTTCCAGCACCAGCACCGATCTGCCGCTGCGCGCCAACGTGACTGCGCAAATGAGCCCATTGTGGCCGGCGCCGATGACGATGCAGTCATAGCGCGATGGCAGCTTGGGGTGAGGCATGTTCAATGGGCCAACTTTAGGTCGCGCAGCACCGCGCGCGCGGCGTTGGCGCCCGGCGCGCCCATGACGCCGCCGCCGGGATGCGTGCTCGATCCGCACATGTACAGGCTCTTCACGGGCCCGCGATACTGCGCATAGCCTGGCACCGGACGGTTGAACAGCAACTGATCCATGGTCAGTTCGCCTTGAAATATATTGCCTTCCGTGAGACCGACTTCGTTTTCAATGTCCCAGGGCGTGCGAATTTCGGCGTGCAGGATCAACTGTTTGAAATTGGGGCTGTGCTGGGCAATCGTATTGATTACGGTATCGCCGAAGGCTTGCCGTTTGGCCGCAGTCCATTCGCCGTCTGCCAGTCGGTACGGGCAGTATTGGACGAAGACGGACATGTAGTGCTTGCCGTCAGGAACCATGGTCGGATCGATTTGCGAGGGAATCAGCATGTCGATATACGGCGCGCGCGACCAATGCCCGTCTTTCCAGTCATCGTAGGCTCGCTCCATCATTTCGATGGTATCGGTGACATGCATATCGCCGCGGGTCGACGGCGAGCCGCTAGGGATAGCCGGGAATTGCGGCAGGCCGTCCAGGGCGATGTTCAGTTTTCCCGAGGAACCGCGAATCTTGAAATTCTTCACCTGGCGCAAGAATTCGTCGGGCAGGTCCTTCGCCTCCATGATCTGCAAAAATGTGCGGCGCACGTCCAGATTTGAAATCACCAGCCGCGCATTTATTTGCTCGCCGTCCTCGAGTACCACGCCGGATGCACGGCCGTTGCGCACCATTATCTGCGCGACGGGAGCCGCGCTGCGCAGCGTGCCGCCGCTGGCCGTAAAGGAGGCGCCGAGTGCATTACTGACGGCGCCCATCCCGCCGCGCGCAAAACCCCAGGCGCCTACCGTGTCGTCGATGTCGCCCATGTAGTGATGCAACAGTACATAGGCCGTGCCTGGCGAGCGCGGACCCAATGCCGTACCGATGATGGAACTGCCGGCAAAATGCGCTTTGACGATCTCACTTTCAAAATATTCGTCGAGAAAATCCGCGGCGCTCATGGTCCAGAAGCGCAGCGTGTCGTACATGCGCGCCTCCCCGAGTCCGTGAAAACGTTTGCCCAGGTGCAGCAACTCCTGAATGTCCCGTGGCTTGAACGAGGTGGGATCCGGCGGCTCGCGCATCAGCAAGGGTTTGATGAACTTGCATTGGCGCATGACATCGCGCGAATACCGGCCGTAAGCCTCCGCATCGCGTCTCGAGTGGCGCGCGATTTCGCGGCGCAGCGCATCGTGATTGTCATACAGCGCCAAATGACCGCCGCCCTGCATCATGGTGCAGCCGCCTTCGTAGGGAATGATCTGCAGTCCATATTTCGGCAGCTCCAGCGTACGCATGATCTCGGGGCGCAACAGGCTGCAGACGTAGGAGCAACTCGAATAGGTGAAGTCTTGATACAGGCGGCGGCTTACGGCCGCGCCGCCGATGTAGGGTTGGCGCTCGAGCGCCAGTACCTTGAGACCTGAGCGCGCCAGATAACACCCGGCAACCAGGCCGTTGTGTCCAGCACCGACGATAATCGCATCCAACTCCCGGGCAGGCCGCACCGCCGCGGTGCTCAAGCCGGCACTTTGTGTGCGGCACCACTCGATTTGAGCGTCACATCGACGGCGATTTCAAACGCTTTCAGCGTATCGGTCAGGCACGCGGCATCATGCGCCGCACAGACGAACCATGGCTCCCGCGAGTCCGGCTCGCAGAGCACGCCCTCGTCATGCAGCACCCGCGCCATGGCATCGTAAAACGAATAGTCGCTGCTCTTCCACGCCCGGTAATTGCGCGGCGGCTCATGTGCGAAATACAAACCGCTCATGGAGGGATGACCGACGAAGCTATGCGCGATGCCGCGAGCGCTCAAGACTGCGCGCATGCTGTTGCGTAACCGGGTGCCATAGTCGGCAATGCGCTCGAGCGCATCGGTCTCATCGAGGATCTGCAGCGTCTTTTCCGCGGCAGCGAGCGACACGGAGTGCGCCGTGTAGGTGCCTCCATGGGCGACGCCGCGGCCGATTTTGCGCATGATCTCTTCCCGCCCCGCCAGCACCGAAATGGGATAGCCGTTGCCCAAGGCCTTGGCGAAAGTGCACAGATCCGCCTTGATTCCATAGAGTTCCTGCACGCCGCCGCGGGCCACGCGAAATCCGGTTTTGACTTCGTCGATGAGCATCACCACGCTGTGCTTGTCGCACAGGTAGCGCGCCGCGCGCAGATACTCAGGGTCCGCCGCGATTCCGAGACAGTTGCCCATAATGGGTTCGATCAACATGCACGCGATGCGATCCCCGTGGCGCTTGAACACATCTTCCAGCTGGTTGGCATCGTTGGCCTGCACGAAGTGCGCGAAACTTCGCATGCTGATCGGTATGCCTTCGCTGTATGGTTTCACTTCCGGATCGCCGACCTGCGACCATTTGTCCATGGGCGTGAACCACATCGCCGCATCGAACAGCCCGTGATAACCGCCCTCCAGAATCACGTAGTCATCTTTCCCCGTGTAGCCGCGCGCCAGGCGCAACCCGGCCATCACCGCTTCGGTTCCGGAATTGGAGAAACGCACCAGTTCCGCCGCGGGCACCATTTTTTTGATGCGTTCGGCAACTATGAGCTCGCGTTCGGTCGACAAGGCAAACACACCGCCGACTTCCATCCCTTGGCGCGCCGCTGCATCGACCTCCGGGTGCGCGTAACCCAGAATTGCCGGACCATAGCCCATCCGATAATCGACGTATTCGTTGTCGTCGAGATCGGTAATGCGCGCCCCACGACCGTGTTTCACATAGATGGTGCGGTCTTCCCCCCAGTAGCGGAAATTGGAGGCGACCCCGAGCGGCAGGTGCTTTACAGCGCGCCGGAAATGCGCGTTGTTCTTGGTCAGGTTTCTGGCCATGAGGTATCCCCTATATGTGAGCACGGCAAGCGCCGCGCGCCGCGTCCTCAATTTATTATATGATCATATAGTTTCAATCGCAATGCAGTTCCAGAGACGCTCGTGTTTGGTGGGCCAATTAGGCGATTTATCCGGTAAATCACTTGCTGCATTGCGCTTTCTTGCCATCATGGAGGCGTTCGGAGTACATTAAATACCCATATAATTTCTGGGCGAACCCATGAACAATCCGTCGATGGCGCACGCCCTGCCCGCCTGGGTCTACAACCATGCGGAATTGACGCGGCTCGAGCTCACGCGAGTGCTGATGCCGAGCTGGCAGATCGCCTGCCACGTCAATTCCATTCCGAAAGCCGGCGACTACGAAACCTTCGACATAGGTTCGGAGAGCGTCATGGTGCTGCGCGATCGCGACGGCTCGATAAGAGCCTTCCACAATGTGTGCCGTCATCGCGGCGCCCGGCTGCTCGACGGTTCAGGCAACTGCCCTGCAGCCATCACCTGTCCCTATCACGGCTGGAGTTACCGGCACGACGGCGGTCTGATCGGCATGCCGGTCCGCGAGAGCTTTCCCGGACTTGATCGCAGCCAGCACGGACTCAAGGCCGTGCGAGTCGACATTGCCCTGAGCTTTGTATGGGTCTGCCTCGCCGGCGACCCGCCGCCGGTCGCCACGGTCTGGGGTCAAATGGCCGATGAGTTGCTGCCCTATCGTCTGCAGGACATGGTGCCGTTGGGTCCCATCACGCAGGAGACCTGGCCGGTCGACTGGAAGCTCGCCATGGACAATTACCTTGAGTCCTACCACGTCCCCATCGGCCACCCCGGTCTGTTTCGCATGTTCACGCCGGATTACGAAGATCAAGCGTCGGTGCCTGGAATCGCGCGCGGCTTGAGCTGGATGCGCGACAATGACTCGTCGCGCTGGAGCGAAGGCCTGTATCAGCGGCTGAGCCGCAAGGTCGCAACGCACTTGCCGGAAGATCTGCGCCGCTGCTGGCGCTTCTACAGCGCGCTGCCGAATTTGGGGATCGATGTATTCCCTGATCAAATGGATTTCTTCCAGGTGCTCCCCGATGGCCCGGGTCGCTGCATAATTCGCGGCGCCGTCTTTGGACTACCCGATGACCGGCGCGAAATGCGCGCCGCGCGCTATTTGAGTTCGCGCATCAACTGCCAAGTCAACAACGAGGACAGGTGGCTGTGCAGCCGCGTGCAGCGCGGGTTGGCATCCGGCAGCTACCGGCCCGGACCCCTGTCGCGGCTCGAGCGCTGGATGCTGGAGTTTCACAACTTGCTGCGTGAGCGTATTCCCGAATTCCGGCTCGCGAACGCGCCCGAACAGTTCGAGATGACTTAAAGCGACTTATCGGCGCATCTCAAGGATCGGCTGGCGGCCGGTCGCCAGCCAGCGCCGGAATTCGCGCGATCAAGTATTGCCGGAAAGCAGTCACTTCAGGGACGCTGACCGCGCCCTGCGATCCCTGATAGCCGAAAACCGCGAGCCCTTTTTGCGTGGATTCCGCAATGGCAATCATCGACCGAGGCCACCGCGGATGCAGCCGCGACGCCAGGAACTGCAGGGCGGCCGCAGGCCGAGTTGTCTCGCAAACGGTGTAACGATGGGTGCGCAGCAAGCAGTGGCCGGGTGCGCTTGGCAGCACTTGAAGAAGGGTGAAGCCGTCCGGCCTGAATTCGATCAGATGATTGGGCAGAACAATGCGCGCCCGCCAGCCAAAATCCACGGCAGATCCCAGCAGCCGCTCATAAACACCCGCGCTCCAGCCGCCGCTCACGTCGTGACGCGCTGCTGCAGCTGATTCGAGGCACTGTTCGACGAGCAGTTTCCAGTCGGCTGAAATGTGGACCTCGGTCGGCGGCCCTGAAAGCCTTGAGCCGCTCGGAAACACAAGATCGGCCCATGGATCTTCGGGACCTGCGCCCGACGCTGCGCGCTGCGCGCTGCGCACAAAGATGAAGTCTCCGATCATGCGCAAGTCCAAACGCGACAAATCCGCCGCGCCGCGCTCGCCGCGGCGTTTACCGTCGAGTCCGAATTGCAGACCATGAACGGCGCATTTGATCCCGTTCAAGTGCCCGCTCGCGGCCGCCGTCAGAGTATGGGGCGCCTCGGTGCAGCTATTGCGAAACGCGCGCAGTTCACCGTCAGCGTCGCGCAAGATCAATGGCCGCTCGATCCCAAGGTCCGGCGCCAGAAAATCTCCGGGCTCGAGGAATTGCCCGCGCTGACCAATAAATTGCCACGCATCCTTGAACAAGCGCTCCCGCTCCATGGCGAACAGGCGAGGGTTGTCGAAAACCCAGCCAGCGAGGCGCTGCACACCCCCCGCACGGCCGGCAACGCCTACGGCTGGGTTTGCAGGAGCTGCGAATTGGCCGGGAAAGATTGACCGAAGATAGGCCATGCAACGACGCTTCGCGCCCGCCCGGTCGATCTCCGCTTCGGTGCGGAAGGCAAATTCCTGCCACAGCATTTCCAACGCGCCAATCAAGCCGAGTGCAATCCCGTCCGACTCGAGGTGCGGCTGGGAGCTTTCAACGATCAGCCGCTCGATGAGTTCACGCACCAGAGCGGCAAAGCCCTCATCTTTCTGCCCGCAAATATCGTAGTATTCCTGCCGTGAACTCGCCTCGCCCCAAAACGCATACCACACGGAGACTTTCCGCGGACTGGCGATCTCCGGGTCGAGGTACAGGTCGACCATCAGTTCGAGCGCAGCCACGGGCCTGGACTTGAGACGGGCAACGGGCACCATCAATTGTTCCTCGAACTCGGCCGCCAGGAATTGCAGCGAGGCGACCAGCATCGCGGCCTTGGAAGCGAAGTAGAATCTCACAATGCCCGGCGACATTTTTGCGATGGCGACTACTTTTTCCACCGTCGTGCGCGACGGACCGTAGATATGCAGAGCGGAAATGCATGCGTCGATCAACCGTTGGCGCTGCCGGCTGTGGGCATTGCGGGCACGCGGCATTTGCGGGCGCGCTGGGGACTTTTTCTTAGGCGTACGCATGCGGCTTAAGAATTCATGACACAAGAGATCCTTGAGCATATGCCGGCGCGGATCGCACCTCGCTCGATCGGCGCACGGCTTAAGGGCCGCGGCAAGTGGCTCATTATTTTGCCGCCTCTTTTGTTCCTGATGGTTTTCTTTCTCATTCCGTTCGGATTCGCGTTGATGATCAGTTTCGCCGATACGGCCGTCAGAGTGCCGCCGTTCACGGACATTCTATCCGTGAGTCCCGATTGGCACATCCATATCACGCTGAATCTCGGCAATTTCAAATATTTGTTCGCTGATGAAGTCTACGGTCTTTCGTACTTCTACTCGCTCAAGACCGCGTTTTTCTCCACGCTGATCTGCCTTGCACTGGGGTATCCGATGGCCTACGGCATCGCGCGCTCCTCGAAGAGCACCCAAACCATCCTGCTGCTGATCATCATCTTGCCGTTCTGGACTTCGTTTCTGCTGCGCGTCTATGCGCTGGAGGGGATCATCCGGGACACAGGTCTCCTGAACACGGCCCTGCTGTGGTTAGGTGTAATCGACCATCCGCTGCAGATCATGCGCACGACTTTTGCCGTATACATCGGCATCGTCTATTCCTACCTGCCATTCATGGTGTTGCCGTTGTTTGCGACGCTGGAGAAGCTCGACCATTCGCTGCTCGAGGCGGCCGGCGATTTGGGAAGCCCGCCGTGGCGCGCGTTTTTGGAAATTACACTGCCGCTGTCGATGCCGGGGATCATCGCGGGCTCGATGCTGGTATTCATTCCGGCCATTGGGGAATTCGTCATCCCGACGCTGCTCGGCGGTCCCAACAATCTCATGATCGGCCGGGTGCTGTGGGACGAATTCTTCGGCAACCGCGATTGGCCGGTGGCCTCCGCCGTCGCTATCGCGTTCCTGGTGCTCTTGGTCGGGCCGATGGCCCTTTATCAGCACTACAGCACCAAGCAACTCGAGTCCTGACGTGCAGCATCGCATCTCGCCGTTTTTGATTTCAGTGCTGTGCATCGGGATTGCGGTCTTGTACATACCCATGCTGGTTTTGATCGGCTACTCGTTCAATGCCTCGCCGCTGGTGAGCGTGTGGGGCGGATTCTCGACCAACTGGTACACGCAGCTGATTCACAACGACCAGATTCTCGATGCGGCGTGGTTGTCGCTCAAGATCGGGGTCGTGGTATCCACCGGCGCGCTAATTCTCGGCACCCTCGCCGCCATCGCGCTGGTGAGGTTCAAATTGTTCCGCGGCCGGCTGCTGCTGACCGGAATGGTCAATGCGCCATTGGTGATGCCGGAGATAGTCACCGGTATAACCCAGCTGTTGTTGTTCGTATCGATGTTGCGTGTTTTCGGCTGGCCGCATCGCGGCTTCACGACCATAGTGATTGCGCACATTGCGTTCTGCACCGCCTATGTGACGATCACCGTGCAATCGCGCTTGTATGGCGCCGACCGCTCGCTTGAAGAGGCCGCCATGGATCTGGGCGCCGGCCCGGTGCGCGCCTTCATCGACACCACGTTGCCGGCGATCGCGCCCGCCTTGGTATCGAGTTGGCTCCTGAGCTTCACTCTCTCGCTCGATGATTTGGTGATCTCGAGCTTCGTGTCGGGACCCGGCGCCAGCACGCTGCCGATGGTGATTTTCTCCAAGGTCAAGCTGGGAATCAGCCCCGATGTGAATGCACTGGCGAGTTTGATCATCTGCCTGGTCGGCATCTGCGTGCTCTTTGCCGGCCATCTCATGCGCAGCGGCGAACGGCGCCGCGTCCTCGATGCGCAAATGGCGGAGCACTGACACCCCGAAATTTACTCCGCGGTCTTTACGCGGGTCCAGGTGCGCGTTCGAATCCGTTCCGTAGCCGCACTCACTTCGGCCGATCGGTACAGCCGCGCCTCGATTTCCGGCGTCGGATACAGAGTTACATCCGCCAAGATGCGCGGGTCCACCAAGGCACGCGATGCGATGTTGTCATTGCCATAAAAGATCTGATTGGTGATCTCGGCGATTACTTCGGGGCGCAGAATGAAGCTGATGAAGGCGTACGCGGCTTGCGGGTGCGGCGCGCCTTCCGGAATCAACAAGGAGGAAAAGGTCTCATTCGCCCCCTCCTTGGGCACCGTGAAGGCCAGATTGACGTCGAGCCCAACGGCTTTGGCGCGAGCGCGCGACTGCGCGTAGTCGCTCGACCACGACATCGCGATGCAGACCTCCTTGTTCGCCAATCCATTCATGAATTCGGCCGAATCGAAGGCACGGACATAGGGGCGCACCGCCACCAACAGCGCTTCTGCAGCCTTGAAATCCTCGCGCTTCGTGGTATTCGGATCCAACCCCAAGTACTTCAATGCAAGCTGCAGCGTGTCCTCGGCCGAATCGAGAAAGGTAACGCCGCAATCGGCGAATTTAGCCACGACTTTCGGATTGAAAATCATGTCCAGGCTATCGACCGGCGCGTCCGGCATGCGGGCGCGTACCATGTCGACGTTGTATGCAAATCCGTTGATCGAATGCAGGTACGGGACGGCGTGTTGATTTCCCGGATCGTACTCCGCCTGGATCGCAAGAATTCGCGGATCCAGATTTTTCCAATCCCGTAGTTTGGTTTTATCAAGCCGCTGGTACACGCCGGCCTTGATCTCCCGGCTGAAGAAATCCGTCGAGGCGCTGACTACATCGTAACCGGAGCTGCCGGCCAACAGCCGCGCCTCCATGGTTTCCTCGGCGTCATAGACGTCATACGTGACTTTGATGCCGGTCAGCTTCTCAAACTTCGCAATCGTCTCAGTGCCGATGAAATCCGACCAATTGTAGATATAGAGACGCTTCTCTTCGGTCGCGCTGTTCGCAGCGCTGCCGCCGACGGCCGCCGCCAATAGCAAGCCCAGCGTCCCGACCGCCTTGAGTCGGCTTGATCTCATGACGCAAAGTTTAACATCGCAGACGGACGCGACGCCGGCGAGTCTTGAGTGCGGATTGAGCCCTAACCCTTGCCGTTCTTGCCGCCGAATCGATATTTAAGCCTCAAGCCAAAGACGCGCGGCTGATTGGTGGTCTGGCGCCCATCATAGTTGTACTTGTTGGTGTAGATCACCGCGCGGGTGTTGTCGAGATTGCTTATGTACGCCTCGGCGCCCCAATTATCCTTGGCGTTGGTGAATCCCCAGCGCACGTTGCTGATGTCGTATGCCGGCTGCAAGGTGCGGGTGGTTGTGCTCAAGGGGCTCGTGTTCAAGTCGCTCCACATATCGCCCGTGCGCGAGACGTCGAATTGGGTATAAGCGTTGAAGTTGGGGCCGACGGACCACTCGTAGCGGGCAGTGGCGCTGCCCTTGTAGTAGGGCACGAATGGCAGCCGTTGACCGCTGCTGGTGAGGTAGTTCGGATTGGTGAACGACGTGCTGGTCAAGGTCGAATCGTTGTAGCTGACCGACAGCGACAGCGTCAGGCCATGCACGGGTCTGACTTCGATGTTGCTCTCCACGCCGTAAATTCTCGCGTCGCCGATATTGGCGTTGAAGGTCACCGGGGATATCGCAAGATCGAAGACCGCCGTCTGATAGTCCTTCCAGGGCATGTAGTAGACGGCCCCATTCCATAAGAATCGTCCCTCCCACATCACGGTCTTCCAACCCAGTTCGTAACTGTTCAAGGTGTCGGGTTGGTAGGTGGCCGGTACGCCTGGATTGGCCGCGGCGCTGGTGTTGAAGCCGCCGTCGCGAAAGCCCTGAGCCCAGGACGCATAAAACAGCGTCGTGTCGCTGTATTTGAAATTGACGCCCGCTTTGTAAGATTGCTTGGTGAAGGAGACCTCCTGGGTTGGCGTCGGCACTTTGGGCTGATAGAAGTAGCTTGACCATTGGTTGGAACTCGAATCGCGTGACTTGAACTCGCGGAAACCGAAGATCACGCTCCAGCGACTGGTGATGTCCTGGGTGATCTCGCCGAAGCCCGCAACCTGATGGTTATCGGTACGCTGATTGCTATAGCTGTACCACTCGCCGGGCAATGCGGCGGCGCCCGTGTAGTAGCTGTAGGCTATCTGCGCCGCCTGTCCCTGGAAATTGATGCCGGGGTAATCGTAGAAGTCCGAGTACACATCCTTGGTCTGCTCGAAATAGACGCCCACCGTCCAATGCGTGGAGCCGCCGGGCTTCGACGACAAGCGCAGTTCATGCGACCACTGGTCCACGTTATCGTGGTAGTCGGTGAACATCGTCGGCACGCTGCAGCCGCCGAAGGAATCGGGGACGCCGGGCACGCCCGAGGGCGCGGAGGTCTGGCAGGCGAAGCTCTGCACGTACCCGGCATAGGTTTGATATCCGGTCGTGTTCGGTTGGATATTGGCGTACTGCACGTACTCCGAATATTCGTTGATGGTGTGGTTGTACCTGCTCCAATAGCCGCCGGCGTAGATCAGATCGCCGATACCCACATCGCCCTTGACGGTGACGGACATCACGCGATTGATGCGCTCGCCGCTCTCCGGACCGAAGCGCGACACGTTGCGCGCGCCATAGCGCGACGGGTCCTGATCCCAGGCACCGTGTGTCGACTGGGTCTGAAAGTCTCCCGATAGAAGCGCCGACCAGGAATCGTTGAGCTTGTAGTCAACGGCCGCCCGGCCGCCGTACATGGTTTCGTGGTTGTAGTTATTGCCCGCCCATTGGGAATTGTTGCTGGTGGTGCCGTTGATCCAATTGCGCGTCGTCAAGAGGTTGTCGATGAAGCCGCCCTGATAGTCATAGAAGCCCGATACCCGCAGCGCGAGGACATCGTCAATCAGCGGAACGTTGACATAGCCCTCGACGATTTTGTTCTGCTCCCCGCCGTCGATCTGGCCGGCATCGACGTCGATTCCCGCGGCAAATGCCTTCGCGTCCGGTTTGTTGGTGACGATCCTGACGGCCCCCGACATCGAACTGGCGCCGTACAGCGTGCCCTGCGGTCCGTTCAACACCTCGATGCGCTCGATGTCATACAGGTGCAGGTCGGGAATGCCGCCGTACCAGCTCATGCTCACTTCGTCGAGAAACATGCCGGTGGTCGAGGTGTTGGCGGC
>Ga0210394_10003266_pt1 | contig 20715 bp, 19 predicted proteins | sample IncBWC12MmetaG_FD_160121 | JGI IMG/M metagenome (GOLD analysis project Ga0210394, IMG submission 160121) | Forest soil microbial communities from Barre Woods Harvard Forest LTER site, Petersham, Massachusetts, United States - Inc-BW-C-12-M | ecosystem: Environmental > Terrestrial > Soil >...
CTCCACCCTGCGCCAGCGTCGAACCCGCGGATCGGCCTCGAAGATAAGGGCAAGCGCATTGGCCAGCCTCGCCCGGGTCGTAATGGTGCTGTCGCTCAGCTCGACCATGCGATCAGCGGACCACGCAGAGGCCTGGGTGAACCTCGGGTTCGGGAAGCGGGATCACCAGGCCGGTGCCATCGACGCGCCCGTCCGTATCGGGTAAAAGCCTGACCCGGCCGCCGTAGCGCGGGCGCTGCACGACGACCTTCCGGACCACACCGTGCCTGCTGGCGATCGCGACCACATCGCCGACGAATCGACCGTTGGTGTCGTAGACCTTCTTGCCCCACAGCTCGCTGGCTCGTAGATGCGTGATCAGCATGCCGCCCACGCTAAGGCCGGCAGCGTCAACGGAGCGTCAACGACCGGGGATAGGAGTTGGGTAAGAAAGGGCCTGGAGCCGCCGGAGGGAACGGCGGCATCTCGACCGAGCGGCGGGCGTAGACGAGCACAGCGGTTAGAGCGATCTCCATGGCGACGATTCAGCCCCACTATCAGGGTCCACTCAGTGGATGTACTGACCGCGTTGTGCAGGGGAACGTACAAGCCCGCGGCAAGAAAAAGTCATCTCAATCACCTCCTCTGGGCGAGGCTACGACCGACGGGATCAACGTCGAGTCAACGTCGGACAAGGCCAACACGCCGACGTGGAGAGGCGCGGCCGCATCGCAATTTTGTTGATCGCTTGTTGACGCGCCGGCTTTTAGGATTCGCACATGTCGCTTGACTTGTGGATGCTGATCCTCGGACTTGTGCTGCTGGTCGTGAGCTTGCTGTACGTCCGGGGGATCGAGCAGCTCCCCTGATGGGGGCCAACCTCCCCTACATCATCACGGGCGTCGTCGCGCTAATCGTGACGGTTTACCTCTTCGTGGCATTGCTGTTCCCCGAGAGGTTCTAGCCGGTGGTCCTCGACCTCATCGGCGTCGTCGTCACCTGGATCGCGGTCGCCATCGGTGCGTGGTTCCTCGGCCTCTATATGGTCAAGGTCTTCAAGGGCGAGCGCACTTTCATGAGCCCTGTCCTACGCCCGATCGAGCGCGGCTCTTACTGGCTGATGGGCGTGAAGGAGGACGAGGAGCAGACCTGGATCCGATACACGTTTGGGGTCTTGATCCTGTCAGCGGTCAGCCTCATCTTCACCTATCTCCTGCTCAGGCTCCAGAGCAAGCTGCCCTTCAACGACTTCGGCCTCAACCCGATGGGCTTCGGCCCGGTTGCGCCTGACCTCGCGTTCAATACCGCGGTCAGCTTCACCACAAACACGAACTGGCAGAACTACACGGGCGAGTCGACGATGTCGTACCTCTCGCAGATGCTCGCGCTGGTCATCCACAACTTCCTCTCCGCTGCGGTCGGCATCGCCATGGCCGTGGCCCTTTTCCGCGGCATCTCCAGCCGCTCCCTCAAAACCATTGGCAACTTCTACGTCGACATCACGAGGGCGACCCTGTACATCCTCATCCCGCTATCGGTTGTGATCGCCTTCATCCTGCTCTCACAGGGCGTGGTGCAGTCGATCAGCAGCTACCCCGTCGCCCACACGGTCGAGGGTGCGGTGCAGAACATCGCCGTCGGACCGTTCGCCTCCCAAGAGGCGATCAAGGACCTCGGCAACAACGGCGGCGGCCCGTTCAACGCCAACTCCGCGCACCCCTTCGAGAATCCGAACGGGTTCACCAACCAGTTCGAGCTGTTCCTCGAGCTGCTCATCCCGTTCGCGCTGTGCGTGACGTTCGGCAAGATGGTCGGCCGGATTCGCCAGGGTCTGGCCATCGGCGCCGCCATGGGCATCCTCCTGGTGGCTTTCACGTTCATCTCGATCTCCGCAGAGCTGCAGGGCAACCCGGCTCTCGCGGCCGTCGGCGTCAACCAGGCGAACACCTCCACCTCCGCCGGCGGAAACATGGAAGGCAAAGAGGTCCGCTTCGGGCCGGTCTACTCGGCCATGTTCGAGGCGACCACCACCGGCACCAGCACTGGCTCGGTCAACTCCGGCCACGACAGCTTCACGCCCATCGGCGGAATGGTCGCCCTGGTCCAGATGCAGCTCGGTGAGATCGATCCGGGTGGCATTGGCGCCGGGATCTATTTCATGCTCGTGTTCGCGGTCCTTTCGGTCTTCATCGCGGGCCTCATGGTCGGGCGCACGCCCGAGTACCTGGGAAAGAAGATTGAGTCGAAAGAGGTCAGGCTCGCGGCGCTGGCCGTGCTGATCGACGTTCTGAGCATCCTGGGGTTCACCGCGGTCTCGGTGCTGACACCGCAGGGCCTCGCCGGGCCCCTCAACGCAGGGGCCCACGGCTTCAGCGAGATCCTCTACCAGTTCTCGTCAGCGACCGCCAACAACGGCAGCGCGTTCGCGGGTCTGACCGGGAACACGATCTACTACAACACCACCGGAGCGGCGGCCATGTGGATCGGCCGGTTCCTCGAGGTCATCCCCATCCTCGCCCTGGCGGGCGCGCTCGCCGGTAAGAAGGTCGTACCTGCCAGCGGCGGCACGTTTGCCACGGACCGGCCCCTTTTCGTCGGCCTCCTGATCGGCGTCGTGCTGATCGTCGGCGCCCTCACGTTCTTCCCAGCCCTGGCGCTGGGCCCGATCCTCGAGCAGCTCCAGCTGGCTGCCGGCCACCTGCATTAGAGAGATGAACGAACAGATCCAGAAGCGCGAACGGCGAAAGGGACGGAGCAGCCTCACCGACCGCACGATCCTCATCCCTGCGATCGGGGCCAGCTTCAAGAAGCTCGATCCGCGCCTCATGGCGCGTAACCCGGTGATGTTCGTGGTCGAGATCGGCTCGGTCATCACCACGATCGTGTTCGTGGCCGGTCTCTTCAACGGCGCGCCCGCCTTCAGCGGCAGCAACAACGAGCTCTTCGTGGGCCAGATCACCCTCTGGCTCTGGTTCACCGTCCTCTTCGCCAACTTCGCCGAGGCGGTGGCGGAAGGCCGTGGCAAGGCCCAGGCAGCAGCCCTGCGCAAGACACGCTCGGAGACGATTGCCCGGAAATTGGTCGACGGCACCGAAGAGCGAGTCCCATCGACCACCCTGCGCAAAGGGGACCTGGTCGTGTGCGAGGCCGGCGACATCGTCCCTGGCGATGGTGACGTGGTCGAGGGCATCGCTTCTATTGATGAGTCCGCCATCACCGGCGAATCGGCGCCTGTCATTCGCGAGGCGGGTGGCGACCGCAGCGCGGTCACGGGCGGAACGCGTGTGCTCTCTGACCGGATCGTGGTGGAGATCAGCGCCAATCCGGGTGAGACCTTCCTCGACCGCATGATCGGCCTGGTCGAGAGCGCCTCGCGCCGCAAGACGCCTAACGAGATCGCCCTGAACATCCTGCTCGCCGCGCTGACGATCATCTTCATGATCGCTACCGTCACGCTCGAACCGTTCGCGATCTACGCGGGGACCACGGTAACGATTACCGTCCTGATCTCCCTGCTGGTCTGCCTCATCCCGACCACGATCGGCGGCCTGCTCTCAGCCATCGGCATCGCCGGCATCGATCGCCTCCTGCAGCGCAACGTCGTCGCCCTCTCAGGACGCGCGGTCGAGGCGGCGGGCGATGTCGACACCTTGCTCCTCGACAAGACCGGGACCATCACCTTCGGCAACCGCCAGGCCTCTGAGTTCATCCCCGCGCCCGGGGTTGCGATGGATCGCCTGATCGACGCCGCGGAGCTGGCGAGCCTTGCGGACGAGACGCCCGAGGGTAAGTCGATCGTGGCCCTGGCTCACCGCCTGGGCTCCAACGGTCACACCATGGACAAGGCGAAGATGACCTTCATCGCTTTCTCCGCGACCACACGCATGAGCGGAGTGGATTTTGGAGGGCGCGCGATCCGCAAGGGCGCGGACGACGCGATGGGCCGCTGGAGCGAGAGGGACCTGCCATCAGAGGTTCGCGAGCGAGTTGACGCGATCGGCCGCTCCGGGGGAACGCCGCTCGTCGTTGGCGAGAACAAGATCGTGCTCGGCACCATCCACCTGAAGGACATCGTGAAGCCAGGCATCCGCGACCGTTTCGCGGAGCTGCGCCGCATGGGCCTCCGCACGGTGATGATCACAGGCGACAACCCGCTCACGGCAGCCGCCATCGCCAAGGAAGCCGGCGTCGACGACTTCCTCGCGCAGGCGACCCCCGAGATGAAGCTCAAGCTCATTCGCGACGAGCAGGCGCTCGGACGGATGGTGGCGATGACGGGAGACGGGACCAACGACGCCCCGGCGCTGGCGCAGGCCGACGTGGCCGTCGCGATGAACACGGGCACACAGGCCGCCAAGGAGGCGGGCAACCTGATCGATCTCGACAGCGACCCGACCAAGCTGATCGAGATCGTCGAGGCGGGCAAGCAGATGCTGATCACGCGTGGTGCCCTCACGACGTTCAGCATCGCCAACGACGTCGCGAAATACTTCGCCATCATCCCGGCGATCTTTTTCGTGGCGCTGCCCGAGCTCAACGCCTTGAACGTCATGCAGCTCCACAGCCCTAACAGCGCCGTGCTGTCGGCCGTGATCTTCAACGCGATCATCATCGTCATCCTCATCCCGCTCGCCCTGCGCGGGGTGCGTTACCGACCGATCGGCGCCGCCGCGCTGCTGCGCAACAACCTGCTGATCTACGGCGTGGGCGGGATCATAGCTCCGTTCGTCGGCATCAAGCTCATCGACCTGATCATCACCGCCGTGCACCTCTCGGCTTAGGAGTCCAATAAAACATGCTGAAGTCACTTCCGGTCGAGGTCCTGCGAGGAATCAGGGTGACGCTTGTCTTCGGAGCGGCAACGCTCATCTATACGTTCTTTGTCACGGGTGTTGGACAGTTGCTCTTCCACGACCAGGCGAACGGCAGCCTGGTGACGAACAAGAGCGGCCAGGTGATCGGTTCCAGCCTGATCGGGCAGTGGTTCGACCCGACGGACCTTCGCTACTTCCACCCGCGGCCCTCGGCGACGGTCGACCCCAACACCGGCAAGCCTCTGCCGTACGCGGCCAACAACTCAACAGGCAGCAACCTCGGGCCGTCGAGCCAGGTCCTCATCAACCGGGTCCAGGCGCAGATTCAGCAGCTGATCGCCACTGAGAAGAACATCCCGAGCGCCGGCGTCCCCGCCGACATGGTGACCACCTCGTTCAGCGGCCTCGACCCGCATATCTCGGTGGCCAACGCGTACATCCAGGCTGACCGCGTGGCCGCCGTCCGAGGCCTTGATCCGGCGAAGGTGCGCGCCCTGGTCGACAAGTACACCCAGGGCCGGATGCTGCTCGTCTTCGGGGAACCGAGCGTGAACGTCCTGCTCTTGAACCTCGCGCTCGACAATGGAGAGGCGGGTTAGCCTTTCCTGACCATGCGCTCCAGCGGGCAGACAGAAGCCGCACCCGCTGAGCAGCGGCGCGGCCATTTGAAGGTCTACCTGGGCGCGACCCCGGGCGCGGGCAAGACTTACGCGATGTTGGGTGAGGCGCACCGCCTGGTACGCCACGGGCACGACGTGGCCGTGGCGTACGTGGAGACCTACAACCGCCCGCGCACGGTCGATCTGCTGGCCGGACTCGAGGTGGTTCCGCGAGTTGAGGTTCCTTATCGGGGAACGGTCCTCGAGGAGATGGACCTCGATGCGGTGCTGGCGCGGCGGCCCGAGGTCGCCCTTGTGGACGAGCTGGCGCACACCAACGTGCCAGGCCTTCGCCACATCAAGCGATGGGAGGACGTCGAGGAGCTTCGTGCGGCCGGCATCGACGTGATCACGACGGTGAACGTGCAGCACGTGGAGAGCGTCAAGGACCTGGTCGAGAAGGTAACCGGCGTAATCGTGCGCGAAACAGTGCCTGACCGAGAGCTTGATGGCGCGGATGAGATCCAGTTCATCGACATCACGCCGGAGGCGCTCCGCAAGCGGATGCGCCATGGGAACGTCTACGCCCGCGAAAAGGTCGAAACGGCGCTGGCGAATTTCTTCCGTCCGCAGAACCTGGCCGCGATGCGCCAGATCGGGCTGCGACTTGTCGCCGACTCGATGGCGCGCTCGCGCCACGTGCTCGCGTCGCCCGAAGACGTGCTGGTCGCCGTCTCCGGCGGCGCGTCTTCGGAGGATCTCATCCGCCGAGGTTCGCGCCTGGCCCGGCGGTTGGGCGGTACGTGCATGGTCGTCACCGTGCAGGCCGAGGCGACACACTCGGCCCACCTCATGCCTTATAGGGTCCTCGCCACCCAGCTCGGAGCCTCGTTCGCGGTGCTTGGCGGCTCGGACGTGGCCTCCGCCGTGATCCAAGCCGCGCGCGACTCGGGGGCCGAGCACGTCGTGGTGGGGGAGATGATCTCGCCGTCTGTCATGAACCGCCTGCGACCGACGGTGGTGGATCGGATCATCGAGCAGCTGCGGGACTCAGACATTCATGTCGTGGCGAGGCTGGCGCAGTGAGCATGCGCGATGCCACGCGCCCGGATCCAATGGAGGTGCTCAGACGGGTCTCCGCGGAGACGCGACGCCGCGTCCTGTTCCGGGTCTACCTGGGCTACGCCCGCGGTGTAGGGGCGACCTCAACAATGCTCGACGAGGCCCGCCGGCGAACCGGCCGCGGCACCGACGTGGTGGTGGCCGCGTATCGCTTGCACGGCGACCCGGACCAAGCCCTTCGCGACATCGAGGTGCTCGGCGCGCCGCGCCACCGGCCCGCGGAGATGCATCTCGACGTTGACGCGGTGCTGGCCCGGAACCCCGAGGTGGTATGCATCGACGACCTGGCTGCGGTCGAGGGAGGCCGGGTCAGGCTGGAGTCTGTCTCACGGCTGCTCGCGGCTGGGATCACCGTTCTGGCCACGTTGCACGTGGTCTCGGTGAGGAGCGTGGCTACCGCCTTCGCGCCGATGCTCGGGGAGGAACTGTCGGGGCTCACGGTCGATGATTCGGCGCTACAGGCGATCGATGAGCTCGAACTGGTCGACATCACTCCTTCCGACCTGCTGCAGCGTCTGCGAGAACAGAGCGTGCTGACGCCGGCGGAGCTCGCCGTGGCTCTCCAGCGCGACCTGCGGTTCAGCGTCCTCGAGGCGCTGCGGGAAGCCGCGTTCCGAGTCATCGCTGAGCAAGCGGACATCCAACTGGTCACATTCATGCGCGAGAGCGGCGTCGCCGTGCCATGGGAGGTGCGCGGGCGGATCGTGCTCTGCCTCCCCGTGCAGCGGGGGCTCGAGACCCGCATCCGGCGCGCCCACGCGTACGCGGCCGCCCAGGACGCGAAATTCTTCGTGGTGTCGGTGAGAACGAAGCAGCTCACCGATCAGGAAAAGGAGTGGATGGGGGGTTATGCCGCGCTGACCCACCAGCTCGGCGGCGAATACGTACATCTCCACGGGCGATCGGTCGCCTCCGCCCTGGTCGACTACATCCGTCAGTCGCTCGCCACCGAGGTCATCCTCGGACACCGGGGCTCGCGGCGCTGGCTGCCTGGGAATACAACGAGCGAAGTGATCCGCCGCCTCACGGGCGTCGATGTCCATATCTTGCGGGCCGAGCCCGCCGCCTGATTCGAGAACGAATAACACGTCGCATCCGGGTCGCCGCTTTGCGCTCTCAGGCGAGCGCGCCGCGGCCGCCGAGGAGGGACATCCGGTAGATCTCGAGGGACCCTGAGCGCCCGCGCACCGCTGACTGGTTGGTCAGCTCGCTCTGCAGCATCGCGGCAACCTCGCGATAGACCGTGCCGGTCATAAGCACCTCGCCTGGGCCTGCGTGCGTCACGAGCCTTGCGGCAATGTTGACCGCGTCGCCCAGCACGCCGAGCTCCGAGCGTTCGACCGACCCGACTGCGCCGATGACCACTGGTCCCGAAGCGATGCCTACGCCAACCTCCAGCCGAAATCCCCACGTCGCCGCGGAGCGGCGGTTGAGCGCTTCGTTGGCGCCGATGAGCCCGATCGCCGCGGCCATCGCCCGGTGCACGTGGTCCGGCAGGTCATCCGTCGCCCCGAACGTCGCCATCACTCCATCACCGACGAATTTCTCGATCACGCCTCCACAGATCGTGATGGACCGGATGACCCTTTTCAGATGCGCGTTGAGCACGTCGAGCAGGCCCGCCGGGTCATCGCCGAATCGCTCGGTCAAGCGACTGAAGCCGCGGATGTCGGTGAACAAGATCGAGATGGTCCGCACGACGGGTATCGGGACATCAGAGCCGCCGAGCATCTCCCGCCCGTGGTGAATGTACGTCTGGCGCAGCCGGACGAGCCGCGCGAGGTCTCCGTCGCGATCGGGAACGGGCGGTGCCGGGTCATCGATGTGGATCAAATCGCGACCAGCTCAGAGGCCAGGCACTGGGTGATCAAGGTGGCGGCCGCCGCCGCCGTCCCGGCTCCCTTGCGCAGCACTGCCGTGACGCCGGCCTTCTGCAATGACAGGTTTTCGGCCGCCCCCAGGTCCTTCAGGGTCACCACCACGACGGGGATTCCGGCGCCCCGGGTCGCCCGCAGGTGATGCAGGAAGGCCTCCCCCGACAACCCAGGCAGCAAAAGGTCGAGCACTACCGCGCGAGCCCCTGTCAGCAAGTGGCCGGCCGTCTCCGCATCCGCCGCCCAGATCGAGCTCAGGCCCCTGGTCTGCAGCTCGGCCTCGACCAGGTGAGCGAATCCGGAGTCGTCCTCGACTATGAGGACGTCTCCCGACTGCGCCTCCTCACGCACCACCGGGAGGGTGAAGTAAAAGGTAGAGCCCTTGCCAGGCCCATCCGAGCGCACGCCGATTTTGCCCCCGTGGGTCTCGACGATGTTCTTGCAGATCGCCAGGCCGAGCCCCGTCCCACCGATCGAGCCACGGTCAGGCGACTCGACTCGAAAGAATTTGCCAAAGAGTTGAGGGAGGGCCTCCGCTGGAATGCCGAGACCCTTGTCCTGCACCGAGACCTCAACCATTCCATCGACGACGCGAGCGCTCACCCTGATCGCCCCGCCGAGCGGCGAGTATTTGTGCGCGTTGGACAGCAGGTTGGCGATCACGCGGAACATCGCGTCACCGTCCACGCGAACCAGCGGGAGTTCATCTGGCAGGCTCATCGTGATCGCCACACCGCCCGGCTCGGAGAAGAGGTCGACGGCTCGCGTGATCAGCGCCTTGATGTCCGCCGGCGTGAACCGCATCGAAGGGCGAGCGCCCTCGAAGCGGCGAAGGTCCAGAAAGTCATTGACGAGGGCAGTCAGGCGACGGCCCTCCTGGAGCATCACGGCGAGATATTCCTTTCGCTGTGCAGGCGTAACTTCACGCGTCGCGAGCAGCTCGGCAAAGCCGACGATGCTGGCGAGCGGAGTCCGCAGCTCGTGACTCACCACCGCGACCATCTCGTCCTTGGCGCGACCAAGCTCGGCGTCGTGTTCGGCACGAGCGTGCGATTCCACCAGCTCGAGCTCGAGTCGCCGGCTGTCGGTGAGGTCCTCGGCGAGCACGAACCGCGCCCGGTGGTCGCCGAAAATCACTGCGTGCGAGGTGGTGAGCACCTGGATCTCCGAGCCGTCCCTCAACAGGTGCCGCCATGGCCCTGTTCGATCCAGGGCCGGCATTGGCATCGCCTGCAGTTCCAGGAACTTGGGGACATCCTGGGGTCGCTGGAGGTCTCGGATCGTCATGGTCATGAACTCTTCGCGCGTGTACCCGTAACGGTCTGAGGCGCTGTCGTTCACCTCGAGAAACGCCAGCGTCTCCGTGTCATAGAGCCACATCGGCTGGGGATGACCTTCGAAGAGCGTCCTGTAGTTGCGCTCCGAAACGACCGCCTCTTGCTCACTGTTGAGGCGCTCCACGAGCTCGTGCTTCACGGTCGCCATCAGCTTGGAGAAGTCCTCCGCGAGCCCTGTGACCTCGGACGCCCCCATCGCGTCAACGGTTCCCACCGCTCCGCTGAGCGTTGAGCTCCGAATGACAAGGCTCAGCTGTCGAATCGGCTCAACGACCCGCCGGTAAACCACGAAGATGACGACCAGCATGATGGCGGCGCCGCCGACGATGATCGCCAGGTCGCGGTTCGACGAGAGGTCCGCCGCTGCAAGCGCGGCCGCCGCGTCCGCCCCGGCGTAGACCAACCAGGGCGTCGATCCTACCGGGGAAGTCGCGTAAAGGCGCATCGTGCCGTCGACATCTGAACGCTCCATGCTTGGGGAGGACGCTTCGAAAGCGGTGCCCGCAAGCGATCGGCCGGCCCAATACGAAGCATTTAGCGATCGCGTGAGCACCGTCTTGCCGTTGTCTGTCGTCACCAGGAACTCGAGCTGTCTCGCCCCGGCGAGGGCTGAGCCGAGGTTGGAACCCACTTGAGCGAGGTCCATGATCGCCGCCACCGTGCCGCCCCCACCGGCCATCGGTGTGGCTACGACCGCCGACATCCGGCCGGTTGCCGGATCGAGGAAGGGTGCAACCGTCACGGACCTGGTGATGGCGGTCGGCAGCCAGCTGGCGGCGCCATAAACCGGGCCTGGGGAAAACGCCTTGGAAGAGCACCTGACCGTGCCGTCAGACTTGATGATGTCGAGGTGTCCAATGGAGAATGGACCGGCCCCCGCAAACGGGAGAGTGCACGCTCCGGCCGGCGACGAGAGGAGGCCCGCCGACTGAGGGTTGGCCGCCACCATGCCTACGGTCTGCTGCAATAGGAGGAGGTGGGCCGCGATCTGAGAGGCCGCGACCCGCGATGCGAATGCCGCGTCGGCCGTGGCGGACTGCCGTGCATCTTGCTCTGACATGGCGCGCACCACCAAACCGGCGACGCTGGCGACGGCGATGAGCACCACGATGATCATGGCCGTGTAGTGCATGACCGACCAACCTCTACGTGCAGGTCGTTCGTTCGGCTCGACCTCGCGGGCGGGCACGCCCATCAGAGTTCGAGCGCTTCTTCAACCCGTGTGAGAAGGTCCAGCGGCGAAAAAGGCTTCGTCAGGTAAAAATCCGCGCCGGCGATAAGCCCGACCTCGATGTCTCGCTCCTGCGCCTTGGAGGTGAGGAGGATCACGCGCGTTGCCTTGAGACCCGGGTCCGCCTTGATCGAACGCAAGACCTCGAGCCCGCTCTGTCCAGGCATCTGGACGTCGAGCAGGACGAGTGACGGCTTCAGCTCCTTGGCCAGCGCCCACGCCTGCGCGCCATCGGACGCTTCGACCACCGTGTAGTCGTCGGACTCGATGGTGGCGTGTACCAGCAAGCGGATGCTTGACTCGTCATCCGCGATAAGGACCGTCCTCTGCAGCTCGAGCTCGGTCGGCGTGCGCAGGCTCATCCCGCCACCGGGTTGGCCGCCAAGGCCTGGGCGATCAAAGCGACCGCGGCCTGCGGCGCACCGGCCTCCTTGGGGAGCACCGCCGTCGCGCCGGTCAGCTCGAGCGCCGAAATCTGTTCAGGTCCCAGGTTCTTCATCGTCAGCACCACGACCGGCAGGCGTGCGCCTCCGACCGCCCACATCCGGGCAAGGAAATCCTCACCCTGCAGGCCCGGCAATGCCAGGTCGAGGACGATCGCCAGGGGCATCATGTCCACGAGGAGGCGCTCGGCGGTTTCAGCGTCGGCGGCCCGGACGGTACTGAGACCTTCAGCCGCGAACTCCGCCTTCAGCAGGCTCGCGAATGCACCGTCGTCTTCGACGATGAGAATCTTTCCCGAAGTTGCGCTCGACCGTGAGATGGGCAGGGTGAACTTGAAGCGCGCGCCCTTACCCTTGCCCCTCGAGCTGGCCACCAGCTTGCCACCGTGCGCTTCTACGATCTTGTGGTTGATGGCGAGACCAAGGCCGGCGCCTGGGGCGAGCCGTCCTGCTCCGCTCTCGGCGTGATAGAACTTTCGAAAGAGCTTGGGGAGCGCCTCGGCCTCGATGCCGACGCCGTGGTCTCGGATGTCGACCTCGACCATGTCGCCGAGCTGGCACGCCGCGATCACGATCGATCCGCCCTCCGGCGAGAAACGGCGGGCATTCGATATGAAGTTACTGAGCACCTCAAGGATCGCATCGGCTTCGGCCGAAACGAGGGGAAGCTCAGCAGGCACGTCGATCTCGATGGGCCTCAGGCTATCCTCACCCGCCGCGAGCGCCGCGCGCTGGATCAGCGAGCGCACGTCGACCGGAGCCGGGTCCAGGTCACGGTGACCGTGTTCCATGAGCTGCAGCGCTACCGCCTTGTTGACGAACGCACTCAAGCGCCGAGCTTCCCGCAACAAGATTCCGGTGTATAGATGGAGCGCGTCGTCGGCCAGGTCTCCCGAATCGATGAGCTCCGCGCAACCCACGAGGCTCGAAACGGTGTTGCGAAGCTCGTGGCTTCCGAGGGAGACCAGGTCGTCGACGGGTTCCGCTTCGGTGCGTCGGTCGTGATTGCGGCGATCGTGGTTGGCGACCGCCGACGGAATCCTCAAGACCTTGAGCTGCCGGGGAGTCGGGTTGGAGCGGCTCATGGCCGGCTCGACCTCGCCGTCGCGTCCTGGGAGTGGCGGGCCGCGGTCACCGCGTCCCGATGCAGCACGATCACGGGGACGTCGACCATGGACACGACGGCGTCATCCTCGTAAGCCTTTTGCGGCTGCTTGGTGACGAGCAGCGCGGTCCAGACACCGAAGACGTATCCAAGCGCGAAAAGAGCGAAGACAACGCCCACAAACCCCATGATTCAGGTGTACGCCGGGGCGCCCCTGAAGTCGCCATGCGCTGACACTGCATAGCAGCCCTCTATGCGCAGGGTGCGGGCGACATAGCACAAGCAAAACGGTCAAACGCCCATCGATTTGCATGGGAGGGAGACCTCACTTCGTAGGGAGCTTTAACGACAGGGCGCGCGTATTACTTGCGCGTGGTGGAAACGGAATTTCGACGAGCCGTGCCGGTTGGGGCGTTCGCCTGGGGACAGATGAGCAGGCTGCCTCGCGCGCCGGTCATCAAAACGGACCCCGCCCAGGTCCGACTCGGGCAGGCGCTCTCAGCGCGTGTGACCGAGGTCACACGGCTGACCGTCACAGCCGCTGTGGCCGCGGGCGTCATCGAGTTGAGCTCGCCTGGATTTGCCAGGCAGATCCGCGACGTGCACACTCTGACGAGCCGCGCGATCGCGAGGTTCCTCGTCACCGGTCAGGGCACGACCGAGGTAGAGCGCAACTTCATCAGCCGGGTCGGGATCCTGGCCGCACGCTACGGCCTATCCCTCTCGACCCTCTCGCGTTGCTATGTCGTGTGGCGCGACGCCAACCTGCGCATCGTTAATGAAGAGGTCAGCCGCCTCGCCATCGGGCAGGCGGTCGCCGGGGTGGCGCGGAGCATCATCCGCTCCAGCGCCGATTCAGGCCTCAGGCGCATGGCTCGGGCCTACGAGTATCAGCTTTGTCTCGGCGTGCCGGAGCTTTCAGTGCACGCCGCAGCGCGACGCTAGAGGCCGTTCCCTCTAGGTCGGCCCATCCATCGCCGCCGGGACGGTGATTAGGATCGAATCCGCCAGCTTTCGAAGGTCCGCGACGAGCGGGTCCGCGGGGTCGGCGCTGACCAGGGGCCTGCCATGGCCGGCCGCCCGATCAAGCGTCGGAGAGTTCTGGATCACGAAGTCCGGACGGCGACCGAGCATGCCGGCGACCTCGGCGGTTTCCATCGCGTGGGTGGTGCTGTTGTTCAGGATGAGCCGCACCCTTTCTGGCGAGACGCCAAGCGTGTCGAAGAGGACAAGGCACCGGCGAGTCGCTTTGAGCGATGGCACAGAGGCCGAAGTGACGAGGCAGATCATGTCGCATGTATCAAGTGCAGTCAGCGTGCGTTCGCTGAAAGAAGCGGGCGAATCCACCAGCACGTACTGACATGTCGCGCTGAGGCGGTCAATCGCCAGCTGGATCGCCGGGAGCGTCACGAGCTCCGCCCGCTCCGGAAAATCGGAGCCGACCACGAGACGGACGCTGCCCGATTCGGTCACGAAACCCTCGAACAGGGTCTCGTCGACCAGGGCGCCCGGAGGTGCTTTGAGGTCGGCCAGCGTCCGGCTCGGATGGAGGTTGAGGTACAGGGCTGAGTCGCCGAACTCGACGTCGAGGTCGAGCAGCCCGACAGGCTTCGAGGACTGGGCCGCCAGCAGCACGGCCATGTTCACCGCCAGACAGGTCGTCCCGACCCCGCCTTTCGCGTGGGCGAACAGGATCACCTTTCCGCGGTTGCGCCGCGCTGTGGCGCCGGCCGAGCGGCGCAAGAGGGATTGGACCTTGGCTTCGAGGATCTCCAGCTCGAACGGCTTCGGCAGATAGTCGTCGGCCCCGGCGGCATATCCCGCGAGCGCATCAGGTGCGCCGCTGAGCTCCGAGAACATGAGGATCGGAACGCTGGCGGTGCGGTGATGCGCCCGCAGCCTCGAGGTGAGCTCGATCCCGTTCAGCTCGGGCATCCGCACATCGGTGATGACGAGGTCGGGGATGCGGTCGCGCACGTGCTGCATCGCCTCGATTCCATCGCTGGCCTTGCGCACGACGTAGCCCCTGCGCTCGAGAAAGCCGCCGACCATTTTCTGGATCACGCGGTCGTCGTCGACGAGGACGATGTCCTGTTCGGCCATCACGGAGCCCCGGCTGTGAGCTTGTATGCGATCGCCATCGCGAGATCCTGGCGCGAATAGCCGCCGAGCCCCGAGACGTCCTCGGTGCCGCTCCCGCCGACCATCGCCAGGCCGGCAGCGCCAAATGCGCGGCGGGCTTCGCGGGGATCGCCTGCGAGCTCCAGGGCTGCTCCGAGTTGAAAGTAGGCGATGGCCACGTTGGGGTCCAGGTAGGTCGCCTGCCGAAATGCACGGACGGCTGCCCTGAGGTCGCCTCTAGCCGCTGCGCGATTGCCCTCGGTCAACAGACCCGTCATGTCGCGAGGCGAGCTCGTGTCGCGAGGCGGGCTCGCGTCGCCGATACGCCTTCCGACCACCGGTTCGCGCGGCGCGGCGGCGAGCCTCTCGTAGCAAAGGGCGCCGGCGACGCGGACCGCCGCGAAGTACGTCGTCATGCGTCCAGGCGAATCCGAATGACCGAGGAAGAGGTGCCCACCGGGAGCGATGTTAGACGCGATGCGTTGGATGCATGCCTCCGACTCCTCGCGGCCGAAGTACATGAGGACGTTGCGGCAGAAAACGACGGCGGCATGGGGGACGATCGACTGTGGTTTCTCGAGCGCCAGGTTGTGATGCGCGATCCGCACCATTCGTCGAATCGAGGGAACGACCTCATACCCTCCGCGGGCCGCCGTGAGATATCGCCGCCTGCGCTCGCTCGAAAGTCCCTGGATTTCGGTCTCCGTGTAGAGGGCCTTCTCGGTTCGGGCGAGCGCGTGGAACGAGACGTCGGTGGCGACGACCTCCCAGCTGCCGCGCCCTGTTTCGTCAAGGAGCATCGCCAGGCTGTACGGTTCCTGGCCGTTGCCGCACCCGGCGCTCCATACGACCTGTCGCAGCCGTGGCTCCCTGCCAACGAGGGTGGCGAGCGCGTCGAACTGAACCGGGTCGCGAAAGAAGGCGCTGTGCTGGACGGTGACGCGATCCAGCAGGTCTTCGAAAGCGGCAGGCTGTGTGTCGACGATGCTCACGTACGCGTCCACCGCAACGCCCGCGATCGTCGCGCTCTCTTGAAGCAGCCTCGCGAGCCTGGCCTGACTCGCCGGCTCTGCCTTGAGGCCCGCCCGCGACCGCAGAAGCGACGTGGCGAAATCGAGCGAGGTCATGACGGGCTCGAGGGGGTCGGTTCTGGGATGCGCTCGGGCGTCCGGCCACGGGCGCCGTTGCGGGTGGGCGGAGTCGAGCTTCCCGTCCTGCCCAGGAGGCGCGAAACGGCGCTCAAGAGTCCGGCTTCGTCGAAGGAGGTCTTGACGATGTAGCCGTCCGCGCCGGCGTCCATACCGCGCTGGCGATCCTCGTCTGACCCATGCGAGGACACGATCAGCACCGGGACGTTGGTCAGGCGCGGATGCGACCTCATGTTGGTGATGAGCTGGAGGCCGTCGAGGTTTGGCATCTCCACGTCGGTTACCACGAGGTCGGCCGGGACGGCGATGAGCATCGCAAGCGCCTCGGCTCCGTCGGAGGCGGTCCGCACCGCATAGCCTCCACGCTCGAGGATCGACCGCTGCAGCTCGCGCACCATCAGCGTGTCGTCCACGACGACAACCTTCAGCTGTGGTGGCGGCCCGACTGCCTTATCGCTTCCATCCGAGCCGGTCACCACAGCCGACAGGCTGCGCTCGATCAGGGTCGAAATGTCGAGGACCAGGAGGATGCTTCCATTGGGTTCGATGCAGGCCCCGCTTACTGCCTTGAGGTCACGCAGCCGGCCGGTCAAGCCACGGACGACCACATCGCGTTTCTGCACGACCGTCTCGACCTGGAACGCGTGTGGGCTTTCGGCGGTGCCAAGCAAGACCCAGGGACCTCCGTTGGAGGTAGGCAGGCCGAGGAGCGAAGCGAGGTCGGAAACCGGAACCGCGTGCCCGTCGACGACCGCCAGGTTCTTGCCGCCGACCACCTGCACGTTCTGTGCTTCGAGCATGCGGATGATTCGGTGCAGGGGCAGGCCGAACGACTGCCCGCCGATGGACACGATCAGGCACGGGACAACTGTCAGGGTGATGGGGACGACGATCCTGAACTCCGCACCCGCGCCAGGGTGGTTCACGATCTGGACCTCGCCGTGCACGGCCTCCACCGCCGTCTTCACGACGTCGAGCCCCACGCCGCGGCCTGACGTTTCGGTCAGCGTCTTGGCCGTCGAAACCCCGGTGTGAAAGATCAGGTGAAGGGACTGGTCCTCGGTGAGGCCGTCGACATCGAGGCCGCGTTTCACTGCCGCAGCACGGACGGCCGCCACGTTTATGCCGGCGCCGTCGTCGCTGACCGCGATCACGACCTTTGATCCGACCTGGGTAGCGTGCAGCCTGACTACAGCCTCCTCGGGCTTTCCGGCCGCCAACCTGTCGGCGGGAAGTTCGATGCCGTGCCCAATCGAGTTCCGCACGAGGTGCAACAGGGGCGAGACGAGCTGCTCCAACACGCCCCGATCCACCTCCACGTCTTCGCCGATCATCTCCCAGCGCACCTTCTTGCCCAGCGAGCGCGCGGTGTCTCGAACGGTTCTATGCAGAATCGCGCCGAGCGTTCCGACGGGCACCATGCGAGTTCGCTCGGTGACCTCCTGGAGCTGGTTGATGACCTTGGTGAGCTCGCGATACTCGGTTATCGCGTCGGGGTTCTGCTGCAGCTCTGTTCCAAACACGTGGCCGACCCTGAGCTGCGCCGCCGAGACCTCGCCGACCAGCCGGTTGAGCTCATCGATGCGGGCCACAGGGACGTCGAGGGTTGCGGTCTCGGTCTTCCGATCGACAGCCGAAGGCGCCCGATACTCATCCCCGCTCGCCGGGGTGACCCGCGGGGCGGCAGCGGTGGGCGAAACCTCGGGCGTGACAGACACGATCTTGTCTGGCGCCCGGGGAACCGGAGCTGAAAGGTCGGGCGTGGCGATCGGAAGAATCTGCTTCCCGCTCGCCGGGGCGGTGGCCGTCTCCCCACCTGCTGAGGAGGAGGCCCCAAGCGCCAGAGGCGACAGGGCCGGTGGGGGGGTAGCGCTTGCAATGGCGGTCGCAGGCAGCAACCTCTCCATCGCCAGCTCGTCGCTCGCATCCTGCTCTGCGCTCGACGGGTTGCTGATCAGCCGCCCCAACCCGTCGACCACCAGCAACATCGAATCCGTCAGCTCGGGAGTCGAGCGGCGTGTTCCCGAGCGCAGCTCGACGAGGAGGTCTTCGAGCCGATGGGCGAGTCGGCTCACCCGCATCATCCCGACCATCCCCGCGGCACCCTTCATCGTGTGCGCTTCGCGCAAGATGCCGTCGATCGCGGCCTGGTCGTCGGGTGCCACCTCGAGCGCCATCAGCCCGGTCGCGATCCGTTCGAGATGACCCTTGGCCTCCTCGATGAACAGGGGTCGGAACTCGTCCTCTAGCTCGCCCGTTTCAAATCCAGCCGGCTCTTCACCAGCTCCTCCACGTCAATGAGCACCACCAGGCGCCCGCCGTCGCTGTAGACACCGACCTCGCCCGGTTGCGAGCCTGGGCCTACCGGAGCGTCGAAGTCGGCAGCGATGGGCAGTTGTTGTGCGGCCAGGGCGATCATGTCCTCACCACCGCTCACGAGCACCGCGAAGGGGGGTTCGTGGAGGGTGCCCGTCCCGGTCAGGACCGCTGTGTCGAGCAGGGGCACGATCTCGCCGCGGACGTTGACAACTCCGAGCAGGCCGGCCGGTGAAAGCGGGATCCGCGTCACCAACGGGTGGCGAAGGACCTGGTGCACGCGTGCCATCGGCACGGCGAAATACGCATCGTTGGCAGCGATTACGAGTACGCGAGTCATTCGCTTCGCCCCGTGACTCGCGCAGCCGCCGCGAGCTCTTCCGCGGCCGCCGCCATCTCGCGACTCTTCTGAGAGACGACCTGCACCGCGACCTCGAGGTTCTCGGTGCTGGCGCGATGCTCTTTCATGGCCGGCTCGACTTGCGCCGTCAGGTCGGTCATGGCCTGAGTCAACCCCATCCACTGGTCCAGTTGCTGCCCCCGTCGAGCTATCGCGACCACCGCTTCGCCGCTGGTGGTCTGTGCGCCGTCGGCGAGGATCGCAATCTCTGAGGCGGCGGCTTTCGATCGCTCGGCCAGGCGCCGCACCTCGTCGGCCACAACTGCAAAGCCGCGGCCGGACTCGCCTGCTCGAGCTGCTTCGATCGCGGCATTCAACGCAAGGAGAGCTGTCTGGTCCGCGATGTCATTCAGAATCCCGAGCACATCCTGGATCTTGTTGACACGCGTTGCGTTCGCCTGCGTGCGATCGGTCGATGCTTGCAGATCGGTTTGCGCGCGCTGGATGTTGGTTCGGAGCTGGGCGGCCTGGACGACGACGGAAGCAATCGCGTCAGCCACGCTCGACGAGGACCGCTCGAGAAGGTCGAGCCCGGCGCGAGCTCGGAGTCCGGCAGCGGATTGCTCGGCGATGGCGACAGCAACTCGCTCTGCAGATGTCGAGATCCTGGCGCTGTACTCGCTTGGCCCAACTCGATGCCCCGGTTTGTCGGTGTCGACCCGGTCGAAAAGGCGGTTGAGAGTCGCCGCCAAAAGACGCGTGTCGGCTCCGCCCCCCGGGATGGCTCTGGCGGAAGGGTTGCCTGAACCGTAGGCTTCTGCCGCGCGCGCCAAAGCTGAGACCGGTTGCGTGATCCACCAGGTCGAAAGCGCCAGCGCCGCGCCCAGCACAATCAAGATGATCAGGCTCAGCCAGAGGCCGGCGTTCAGGAATACCGCGAGGCCGAAGAACGGCGCGATTACCAGGATTGAAACCAGGAACGTGCGCGGAAACAGACTGTCCCAAGACGCGCGTTGCGACGCAGCTATCGGGGGCAACTGAGGTTCGGGCGCTCCGGCCTTCAGCACACGCAGGTTTGCCGCGGCCCGGCGGGGGATGGCCGGGACTGGCGGCAGCCTATTCACCACGGTGGGCCCCTGCCGAGCCTGCCAGCTCGGCCGCGATCTCGCCCTGTCGTGCGGCGGCCAGTGCGATCTCCCGAGCGGTTTGGGAGACCGATCGGCTGCTGGCGGCGATCTGCTCGATGGCCTCGACCGCCTGGTCGACGGCGGAACGCTGGTCCTCGGTGGCGAGTTGGACCTGGCCGCTCGCGTCGGCCATCTTCACCATCATCGAAAGCCACAGCTCCATCTGCTGGCTGCGATCTCCGACCGCGGCGACGGTTGCGCTCGCCCCGGTCTGAGCCTCGGCGACCAGCGTTCCGATCTGCGCGGCGGCCGCTTTGGAACGCTCGGCCAGGCGGCGCACTTCGTCTGCGACCACGGCGAAACCTCGCCCCGACTCACCGGCACGGGCGGCTTCGATCGCCGCGTTGAGCGCCAGCAGGTTGGTCTCGTCCGCGATGTCGTTGATCAGGACGATGATCCCTTCGATCTCGCCCACGCGCTGGGAGAGCGCGTTGACCCGTTCGCGGGAAACCAGCAGGTCGGCCTGAGCGCTCCCGATCCGGGTGCGCATGTCTGTGGCCTGGTTGGCCACGGCAGCCACGTTGCCGGCGATGGCGACCGCGCTCCGCGCGAGCTCCTCCATCGTGGCCGAGGTCTGGGTCGCCGCGGCGGTCTGGTCCTGGGTTGCGCCGGCCAGCTCCTGCGCAGCCTTGGCGAGCTGGCTCGCCGCGGCGGCAACCTCGCCGCGGACCCGGAGCTGGATCCCGCCGAGCTGCTGCAGCATCGAGTTGAAGGCGTGGCCCAAGACGCGAACCTCGCTGCTGCCGCTGGGAATGACGCGCACCGACAGGTCACCTGCCTCCGCTTGGGCGGCGGCCTGGGAGAGTGCGATGAGCGGGCGGATCATTAGGCGTGCGGTCAGAGCGGTGAGGCCGATGAGCAGGGCGATGGCGACGATCTGGGGCCCGACACCCATCGACTTGAGAAAGTCCGGAATCAGCCCCGCGATGATCAAGAACGGAAGGGCGACCGCGAGCAGGCTGAGCAGCATCCTCGCGAAGAAACTGTTCCAGACGGCCTTGTAAGGCAGCTCCGGCGGAGCAGCGCTGCCGACCGCGGGAGGGGCGATCGTCAATAGGCGCACGTTGGCGCGAGTGCTCACGACTGGGGGTTGGCTGGC
>Ga0210394_10003268_pt1 | contig 20698 bp, 17 predicted proteins | sample IncBWC12MmetaG_FD_160121 | JGI IMG/M metagenome (GOLD analysis project Ga0210394, IMG submission 160121) | Forest soil microbial communities from Barre Woods Harvard Forest LTER site, Petersham, Massachusetts, United States - Inc-BW-C-12-M | ecosystem: Environmental > Terrestrial > Soil >...
GCTTGTCGATATCGCGCAGCAGCGCGCCGCCGCCGGTGAGCACGATGCCGCGCTCGGCCACGTCGGCACCGAGCTCGGGCGGGGTCTGCTCGAGTGCCTGCTTGACGGCGCTCACGATGCTCTGCAGCGGTTCCTGCAGCGCTTCGAGGATCTCGTTGCTGTTGAGCGTGAAGCTGCGCGGCACACCCTCCGAGAGGTTGCGGCCCTTGACCGACAGCTCGCGTACCTGTTGCCCCGGGTAGGCCGAGCCGATCTCGATCTTGATGCGCTCGGAAGTCGCCTCGCCGATGAGGATACCGTAGTTGCGCCGCACGTAGTTCATGATCGCCTCGTCGAAGCGATCACCGCCGATGCGCGCGGAGTTCGCATAGACGACGCCATTCAGCGACAGTACCGCGACCTCCGAGGTGCCGCCGCCGATATCGAGCACCATCGAGCCACGCGCCTCGTGCACCGGCAGCCCGGCGCCGACAGCGGCGGCCATCGGCTCGCTCACGATCGCAACACTGCGCGCGCCGGCGCCTTCGGCCGACTCGCGGATGGCGCGCCGCTCGACCTGCGTCGAGCCGAAGGGCACGCACACCAGCACGCGCGGCGAAGGCTTGAGCGTGCGGTTGCCGTGCACCTTGTTGATGAAGTGCTGCAGCATCTTCTCGGTGTAGGTGAAGTCGGCGATCACGCCGTCCTTCATGGGACGCACCGCCGTGATGTGCCCGGGCGTGCGCCCGAGCATCATCTTGGCCTCCATGCCGACCGCGACGATCACCTTGCCGCCGCGCGTCGGCTCGTCCTGCACCGCCACCACCGAGGGCTCGTTCAGCACGATGCCCTTGTCGCGGACATAGATAAGGGTATTGGCCGTTCCCAGGTCGATCGAAAGATCGCTGGAGAAATAACCGCGCAGGCGTTTGAGCATGAAGCGACCGGAAAGCTTCGGGAGACCCCAAAAGTGGCGCGTAATCTAGCAACCGAGGGGACATTGAGCAAGGCAACATGTATGATTTTGCGCTGGTTTTCTCAGTTCTTCAGCGCACCTCACACTCCCATGGCCCTCACACGCGAGCAGATCGCCAGCATTGCCGCTCTGGCGCGCCTCGAGCTCTCGGCGCAAGAGATCCCGGTCTACCAGCAGAGCCTGTCGCGCATCCTCGAGTTCGTCGGCGCCCTGGACGCCTGCGATACCGCCGACGTCGTGCCGATGGCGCACCCGCTGCCAGGTCTGTCGCAGCGACTGCGGCCGGACGTGATCACCGAGGAAGACCGCCGCGATGTGTACCAGGCGAACGCGCCGCTTACTGCGGCGGGGCTGTACCTCGTGCCCAAGGTCATCGAGTGAGGCGACCGTGGCGGACTTTCACAGCAGCACGCTGACGCAGCTCGCCGCCGACCTGAGAGCGCGCCGCTTCTCGAGCGTCGAGCTCACTCGCGCGCTGCTCGCGCGCATCGAGCGCCACCAGGGCGCGCTCAACGCGTTCATCTCGGTCACAGCCGATGCCGCGCTCGCCGCGGCGCGCGGCGCCGACCGCGAGCTCGCCGCCGGCAGCGGTGGCGCGCTCACCGGGGTACCGATCGCGCACAAGGATCTGTTCTGCACCGCGGGCGTGCGCACGAGCTGCGGCTCGCGCATGCTCGACAACTTCGTCTCGCCCTACGACGCCACCGTCGTCGCCCGGCTGAAGCGTGCCGGGGCGATAATGGTGGGCAAGACGAACATGGACGAGTTCGCGATGGGCTCCTCCAACGAGACCAGCTACTACGGCCCGGTGCGCAATCCCTGGAACCCGGCGCTGGTGCCGGGCGGCTCCTCCGGTGGCTCGGCGGCGGCGGTCGCCGCGCGCCTGGTGCCGGGCGCCACCGCCACCGACACCGGCGGCTCGATCCGTCAGCCCGCGGCGCTCTGCGGCATCACCGGCCTGAAGCCCACCTACGGGCGGGTGTCGCGCTTTGGGATGGTGGCCTTCGCTTCGAGCCTCGACCAGGGCGGCGTGCTCACGGTGAGCGCCGCCGACGCGGCGCTCATGCTGCGCGAGATGGCCGGCTTCGACGCGGCCGATTCCACCAGCGTGGACACCCCGGTGCCCGATTACGTCGCGGCGCTCGCGGCGCCGCTCGCGGGACTGAAGATCGGTCTGCTCAAGGAATTCTTCGACCAGGGCCTCGATCGTGACAACGAGCAGCGCGTGCGCGAGGCGCTCAGGGTGTTCGAGGGCCTCGGCGCCAGCCTGCGCGAGGTGAGCCTGCCGCACCTGCCGCTGTCGGTGCCGGTGTACTACGTGGTCGCACCGGCGGAGTGCTCTGCGAACCTCGCCCGTTACGACGGCGTGCGCTTCGGCCACCGCTGCGACAGCCCGCGTGACCTCAACGACATGTACCGCCGCTCGCGCGGCGAGGGCTTTGGGGCCGAAGTGAAACGGCGCATCATGACCGGCACTTACGTGCTGTCGGCGGGCTACTACGACGCCTATTACCTCAAGGCGCAGCGCGTGCGCGCGCTCATCAATGCGGACTTCATCCGCGCCTTCCAGAGCGTGGACGTGCTCATGGGGCCGACGACGCCGACGCCGGCGTTCGCCATCGGCGCCAAGACTGCCGATCCGATCACCATGTACCTCAACGACATCTACACGATCGGCGCCAATCTCGCCGGATTGCCGGCGGTATCCGTGCCCTGCGGCTTCGTGCAGGATCTGCCGGTCGGGCTGCAGATCGTCGGTCCGCACTTCAGCGAAGCGCGGGTGCTGAACGCCGCGCACGCCTTCCAGCGCGTCACCGACTGGCACAGCCGCGTACCGCGAGGCTATGCATGAGCGGCTGGGAAACGGTCATCGGGCTGGAGATCCACGCGCAGCTCGCCACCCGGTCGAAGATCTTCTCCGGCTCGGCGACTGCCTACGGGGCCCCGCCGAATGCCCAGGCCAACCTGGTCGATCTCGGCTACCCGGGCGTGCTGCCGGTGCTGAACGGCGAGGCGGTGCGCATGGCGGTGAAGCTCGGGCTGGCCCTCGCGGCGCGCATCGCCAGGCATTCGGTGTTCGCGCGCAAGAACTACTTCTACCCCGACCTGCCGAAGGGCTACCAGATCAGCCAGTACGAGCTGCCGATCGTTGCCGACGGCTCGCTGGAGATCGTGCTCGAGGACGGCGAGCGCAAGCGCATCGGCATCACGCGCGCGCACCTCGAGGAGGACGCGGGCAAGTCACTGCACGAGGCGGTGCCGGGCATGACCGCTATCGATCTGAATCGCGCCGGCACACCGCTGGTGGAGATCGTCTCCGAGCCGCACCTGCGCTCGGCCAGGGAGGCGGTCGCGTACATGAAGAAGGTGCACACGCTGGTGCGCTACCTCGAGATCTGCGACGGCAACATGCAGGAAGGCTCGTTCCGCTGTGACGCCAATGTCTCGGTGCGCCGGAGCGGGACCGAGAACTTCGGCACGCGCGCGGAAATCAAGAATCTCAATTCGTTCCGCTTCGTCGAGCGCGCCATCAACTACGAGGTGGGCCGCCAGATCGAGGTCCTCGAGTCCGGCGCTGCGGTGGTACAGGAGACACGCCTCTACGATCCCGACAAGGGCGAGACGCGCTCCATGCGCTCCAAGGAAGAGGCCAACGATTACCGCTATTTCCCTGATCCGGATCTGCTGCCGGTGCAGCTCGACGATGCCTTCATCGAATCGGTGCGTGCCACGCTGCCGGAGCTGCCCGACCACAAGGCGGCCCGCTTTGCCGGGGACTACGGGCTGTCGGTTTACGATGCCGGGGTGCTGACCGCGAGCCGCGAGCTCGCCGACTACTACGAGGCGGTGGTCAAGGCCGCGCCCCAGGACCCGAAGCTCGCCGCCAACTGGGTAATGGGCGAGCTGGCCGCGGCGCTCAACAAGGAAAACCTGGACGTGACCTCCGGCAAGCTGCCGGCCGAGCGTCTGGCGGGACTGCTGGCACGCATTGGCGACCGCACCATATCGGGCAAGATCGCCAAGGAGGTGTTCGAGGCGATGTGGTCGCAGGGGATCGCCGCGGACAGCGTCATCGAGGCGCGGGGCCTGAAGCAGATCACCGATGCGGCCGCCATCGAACGCGCCATCGATGCAGTGATGGCGGGCAACCCCGCGCAGCTCGCCGACTACCGCGCCGGCAAGGACAAGCTGTTCGGATTCTTCGTCGGCCAGGTCATGAAGGCAACGGGCGGCAAGGCGAATCCTGCGCAGCTGAATGAGCTGCTGCGCAGGAAGCTGAGCGGCTGACTCCGGCGCGAGCGCGGCGCGCGGGGTTGAGTTGCCGTGAGCGCCGCCCCATGGTGAGACGATGGATTCATCTGCCCCGTTGCACCCGCACGCGCAACCCGATCAGGTGCGCCGCTTCATCTTCGAGAACCGTCCCGTTCGCGGTCACTGGGTCAGCCTCGAAGGCGCCTGGCGCGAGCTGCGCGCACACGCCCACTATCCGCCCGTGGTCACGCAGCTTCTCGGCGAGGCGGTGGCTGCTTCAGTATTGCTGGCGGCGACGCTGAAGTTCCGCGGCACGCTCACCTTTCAGCTCCAGGGCAACGGCGCCGTGGGCCTGCTCGTGGCGCAATGCACCCACGACTTCCGCCTGCGCGCCGTGGCGCGCTGCGAGGCGTCCGCCGCGAGCAGCCTCGCCGGCCTGCCGCGCGGCGCGCGGTTCCGCCAGCTGGCCGGCAGCGACGGGCGCATCACCGTCACCGTGGAGGCCGAGCAGAACAGCCTGCGCTATCAGGGCGTGGTCCCGCTCTCGGGCGCCTCGCTCGCCGAATCACTGGAGGCGTACTTCGCCTCCTCCGAGCAGCTGCCGACGCGCGTACTGCTCGCCGCCGATGAGCGTCACGGTGCGGGCGTGCTGGTGCAGAAGCTGCCGGGGGCGGACGCCGGCGACTCCGAGCAGACCGCCGCCGCCTGGGAGGATGCGCAGCAGGGGATCACACGGCTCGAAGCCGGTGAGCTGCTCAGCGCCACGGTCGAAAACGTGCTCGCGCAGGGCTTTCCAGGACACGACCTGCGACTGTTCAAAGGCACACCGGTGCGATTCGAGTGCCGCTGCAGCCAGGGCAGAGTGGCGGGACTGCTGCGCGCCCTGGGCGCCGAAGAGGTGCGCAGCGTCCTGGAGGAGCAGGGCGCAGTCACGGTGACCTGCGAGTTCTGCCATCGCCCCTACCGCTTCGATGCGCCAGACATCGACGTGCTCTTCGAGGACGCTTCTGGATCAGGAGCGATTCACTAATGGTCGTAATCGACATAATTGATTCATAATTGATACCAATAGATCGCGGCCGCCGCAGGCCGTGAGCCTCCCGCCCGGGGTGGCCGGAAGTCCCAGGTCGTTGGCGCGCGCTCGGCTCAAAGACGCCGGCGACGGATTTGCGGATCGCGCCTTTCGAGGCTGGCGCCAATATTAAAGAAATGTACAATAGTCTAATGAACCTCATACGACCGACCCTCCTGGTGAAGTGGCTCCGGGCCGCGGGTGAGCCGACGCGGTTGCGCCTGCTGATGCTGTGTGCGGAGGTGCAGGGGAGCGTGTCCGACTTTGCCCATGCGCTGAAGCAAAGCGAGCCGCGCGTGTCGCGGCATCTGAAGATCCTCACCGAGGCGGGGCTCACCGAACGATGGCGCCAGGGTCAATGGGTGCAGTACCGCATCGCGAGCGGGGCGGAAGCGAGCAGCTTCGTGCGTGGCCTGCTGGCGCAGGCCGACCGGCGCGACCCGCAGCTCGTCCGTGACACCGCGGCCGCGCGCGACAGCGTCGGCGGCGACTCCGGCAGGAGCGGCGGCGCGGGCGAATCGCGGCTGGGGCGGGCGCTCGCGGGCATCCTGTCCGCGGGCACACCGGGCGCAGCTTACGCGTCGGTGCTGGTGATCGGTGTTGCGCACCTCGAGTTGCTCGAGAGTGCGGCGCGTCTGGCCCGGCAGTGCACCGCCCTCGCGCCGACGCGGCGCGCCGCGCAGGGCGCCCGCGCGTACGCCGAGCAGCGTGGCTTCAACTGCCGGGTGCTGCACGCGGCCGCCGCCGAGGGTCTGAGCACCGCCGGCCTGGCACGCGCCGGTACCGCGTTCGATGCCGTGGTGCTCGATCGGCCGCTCGCCGGCGGCGAGGCGCTGACGCGGGCGCTGCGCGAACTACGGCGTGTCATGAGGCCGGGAGCGCGGCTATGGCTGTTCGAATCGTACGACTCGCTCGAGTCCGCGCGCGAGCGGATCGTCGAGCACCCGCTGGCGCGGCTGCGGCGGCTGCTCGCCGCCGCGGACCTGGTGTGCGAGCGTTTGAGCCCGATCGAGGCCGACGGCCAGCACGTGCTCGCGGCGAGCGCCCGGCTGGCCGCGGACGATGCCGCGCCCGCGCGGCGCAGCGGCGGCTGAGCAGCATGGCCGCCGTCGACAGCCCGAGCCTCGACGTATCGTTCGAGTTCTTTCCGCCTGCGGATGCCGCGATGGAGGCGACGCTGTGGGCTTCGGTGCAGCGGCTGGGTCCACTCGCGCCGCGCTTCGTCTCGGTCACCTACGGCGCCGACGGCTCGACGCGCGAGCGCACGCACCGGGTTGTCACGCGGATGCAGCGGGAGACTTCCCTCACCGGCGCGCCGCACCTCACCTGCATCGGCGCGGCGCGCGGCGAGATTCTCGACATTGCGCGCTGCTACTGGGACGAGGGCATCCGGCACCTGGTCGCCCTGCGCGGTGATCCGCCGCAGCAGCCGGGTTATCGCGCTCACCCCGATGGCTTTGCCTTCGCTGCCGAGTTGGTCGCGGCGCTGGCGCGCGTGGCACCCTTCGACATCTCCGTCGCCGCCTATCCGGAGGTGCATCCGGAGGCACGCTCGGCGCAGGCGGACCTGGACAATCTCAAACGCAAGATCGATGCCGGCGCGCGCCGCGCGATCACCCAATTCTGCTATGACACCGGTGCCTTGCTGCGCTTTCGCGACCGCTGCGCTGCCGCCGGCATCGCCGCCAAAATCGTCCCCGGCATTTTGCCCATTACGCGCTTCGCGCAAGTGTGCCGCTTCGCCGCGCGCTGCGGCGCCAGTATTCCGGCGTGGCTCAAGGAACGCTTCGAGGGACTTGATGACGATCCGGACACGCGCCGGCTGATCGCAGGCAATGTGGCGATTGAGCAGGTACAGGAGCTGAAAGGTCACGGCGTCGGCGAGTTTCACTTCTATACCCTCAACCGCGCCGAGCTCACTTACGCCATCTGCCACGCGCTCGGACTGCGGCCGCGCCCGCACGCGGCCGGCACCGCTCCGCGGGTGAGCGCGTGAGCGCCTGCGGACACGCCGTCCACGCCGCGGCGCGCGCCGACCAGGAACGCGAGCGCGGCGCTCCGCCCGGCGCGCACGCGGCCGCGGCGCCCTTTGTGATCGAGCCGCTCGACGAGACCGAACGACGCACGCGCCTCGAGCATCTGCAGCGGCTGCTCAATGAGCGCATCGTGCTGCTCGATGGCGCGATGGGCACGATGATCCAGCAACGCAAGCTCGATGAGGCCGGCTTTCGCGGCGAACGGCTGCGCGCGCACGGCCGCGACCTCAGGGGCAACAACGACATTCTCACGCTGACGCGTCCCGAGGTCGTCGCCGCTGTGCATCGCGCTTACCTTGCTGCGGGTGCCGACATCATCGAGACCAACACCTTCAACTCGAACGCGGTTTCGCAGGCGGACTATGGCACCATCGCCCTGGTTCCCGAGCTGAACTACCGCGCGGCCCGCATCGCGCGTGCCGCGGCCGATGAGTTTGCGCAGCGCACCGGTGCGCCACGCTTCGTTGCCGGTGCGCTCGGCCCCACCAGCCGCATGAGCTCCATGTCGCCTGACGTGAACGACCCGGGCTATCGCGCCGTGAGCTTTGATGAGCTGGTCGCAAGCTATCTCGAGGCGGCGCGCGGCCTGGTGCTCGGTGGCGCCGACTTTCTGCTGATCGAAACGGTGATCGACACGCTGAACGCCAAAGCGGCGATCTACGCAGCGCTGTCACTGTTCGATGAGACCGGCAGCAGCGTGCCGCTGGCCATCTCGGGCACCATCACCGACGCCTCCGGGCGGGTGCTGTCCGGGCAGACCACCGAGGCCTTCTGGAATTCCATCCGTCACGCACAGCCATTGTTCGTCGGACTCAATTGCGCGCTTGGCGGCAAGCTGCTGCGGCCGTACATCGAGGAGCTGGCGAGCCTGGCCGATACCTACGTGTGTGCCTATCCCAACGCGGGTCTGCCCAACGCCTTCGGCGAGTACGATGAGAGCCCCGAGCAGACCGCAGAGATCCTGGGAGAGTTCGGCGCGGCCGGACTGGTAAACATCGTCGGGGGCTGCTGCGGCACTACCCCCGAGCACATCCGGCTGGTGGGCGAGGCGCTGAAGGGCGGCGCGCCGCGCAAGATCCCGACGACGATACCCAAGTGCCGTCTCGCGGGCCTCGAGCCCCTCAACATCGACGCTGACAGTCTGTTCGTCAACGTGGGCGAACGCACCAACGTCACCGGCTCGGCCAAGTTCCGCAAGCTGATCGAGGCCGGCGACTTCAACGTGGCGCTCGAGATCGCGCGCCAGCAGGTCAGTAGCGGCGCGCAGATCATCGACATCAACATGGACGAGGGCATGCTCGACTCGCAGGCGGTCATGGTGCGTTTCCTGCACCTGATCGCAGCGGAACCGGACATCGCGCGCGTGCCGGTGATGCTCGACTCCTCCAAGTGGTCGGTGATCGAGGCGGGCCTCAAGTGCGTGCAGGGCAAGGCGGTCGTCAACTCGATCAGCATGAAGGAGGGCGAGGAGCTCTTCATCGAGCACGCGCGCAAGCTGCGCCGCTACGGTGCCGCCGCGGTGATCATGGCGTTTGATGAGCAGGGCCAGGCAGACACCATCGAGCGGCGCGTGGCCGTCTGCACGCGCGCCTACCGCATCCTCACCGAGCAGGTGGGATTCCCGGCCGAGGACATTATCTTCGATCCCAACATCTTCGCCATCGCCACTGGCATGGAGGAGCACAACGGCTACGGCGTCGCCTATATCGAGGCGACGCGACGCATCAAGGCCGAGTTGCCGCACGCTCTCGTCAGCGGCGGTGTCAGCAACGTCTCCTTCTCGTTCCGCGGCAATGACCCGGTACGCGAGGCGATGCACTCGGTGTTCCTCTACCACGCCATCGCCGCGGGCATGGACTTAGGCATCGTCAACGCCGGGCAGCTCGCCATCTACGAACAGATCCAGCCGGAGCTGCGCCAGGCGTGCGAGGACGTGGTCCTCAACCGACGTGCCGATGCGACCGACAGGCTGCTGGAGATCGCCGCGCGCTTCAAGGGCGAAGGCGGCGCACGGCGCACCGAGGATCTCTCGTGGCGCAACCTGCCGGTCGCCAAGCGTCTCGAGCATTCGCTCATCAAGGGAATCGACGACTACATCATCGAGGACACCGAGGCGGCACGCAGCTCGTTCGCGCAGCCGCTCGAGGTCATCGAGGGCCCCTTGATGGACGGCATGAACGTCGTCGGCGATTTGTTCGGCGCCGGCAAGATGTTCCTGCCACAGGTAGTCAAGAGTGCGCGCGTGATGAAGCGCGCAGTGGCCTACCTGGTGCCGTTCATCGAGGAGAGCAAGGGCGGTGGCACGCAGCGCACCAACGGCCGAATCGTGATGGCTACCGTTAAGGGTGATGTGCACGATATCGGCAAGAACATAGTCGGCGTGGTTCTGCAGTGTAATAACTTCGAGGTGATCGACCTCGGGGTCATGGTGCCGTGCGAGAAGATCCTGGAGACCGCCAGGCGCGAGCAGGCCGACTTCATCGGCCTCTCCGGACTCATCACTCCCTCACTCGATGAGATGGTGCACGTCGGCAAGGAGATGCAGCGGCAGGGCTTTGTGGTACCGCTGCTGATCGGCGGCGCCACCACTTCCCCGGCGCACACCTCGGTGAAGATCGCACCGCAGTATTCACCGGGGGTCATCTATGTCAAGGATGCTTCGCGTGCGGTAGGTGTCCTGCAGACGCTCGTGCAGCCGCAACAGCGCGCAGACTATATTGCCAACGTCGCCATCGAGCACGCACGCCGGCGCGAGCAGCACGCCGCCAAGAAGGTCAAGGTGCCGGAGCTGTCGCTCGCGGCCGCGCGCGCCAATCGCCGCGCCATCGACTGGGGCGCCTATGTGGCGGTTGCGCCGCGGGTACCGGGCGTGCAGCATTTTGCTGACTACCCGTTGAGCGAGTTGCTCGGTTACATCGACTGGATGCCGTTCTTCAACGCGTGGGAGTTTGCCGGCAGGTTCCCGGAGATACTCAGCGATCCGGTGGTGGGAGAGGCGGCGAGCAACCTGTACGCGGATGCACGCCGTATGCTGAAAACGCTGATCGCGGAGCGCTGGCTGAAGCTGCGTGCGGTGCTGGGTCTGTTCCCTGCGAACGCGGTGGTCGATGACGTCGAGCTGTATACCAGCGAGGCGCGCGACGGCTTGCTCACGACGCTGAGCTTTCTGCGGCAGCAGAAGGGCAAAGCCGAAGGCCAGCCGCACGAGTGCCTCGCGGACTACGTCGCGCCCAAGGCGAGCGGCGTGCGTGACTACGTCGGCGCCTTTGCCGTCACCACCGGCATCGGCATCGAGGAACACCTGGCGCGCTTTGCACGCACTCACGACGACTACTCTGCCATCATGCTCAAGGCGCTCGCCGACCGACTGGCCGAGGCTGCGGCGGAGCACTTTCACGAGCGTGTGCGCCGTGAGCTGTGGGGCTATGCGCCCGCCGAGGCGCTCACCAACGAGCAGCTGGTGCGCGAGGAATACCAGGGTATCCGTCCGGCGCCCGGCTACCCCGCTTGCCCGGATCACACCGAGAAGGGCAAACTGTGGCAATTGCTGGACGTTGAGCGCAACGCCGGTATCGTCCTGACGGAATCCTACGCGATGTACCCGACCGCCGCCGTGAGCGGCTGGTACATCGCGCATCCGCAGGCGCGCTATTTCGCGGTCGGCAAGATCGATCGCGAGCAGGTCGAGGACTACGCCCGCCGCAAAGGACTCACGCTTGCCGAGGCGGAGCGCTGGCTCGCGCCGCAACTCGGCTACGAGCCGTGAAGCGGCGCGCGGCGCCCGCCGCTTACGCCGGCTCGATGCGCAACCGGCGGTACCAGGCCTCGGTGCCGCGGTGCTGCAGCACGATGTGGCCCGGCGACAGCCGGGCGAATTGCGGCAGGTCGCGGAAGCGGCTGCGCGCCAGGCGCTCGCGCAGCTCCTCGCTGCTCAGATCGCACCCCACCACCTGCTGATCGCCGATCCAGTACTCCAGGCGTGAGCCGTGCATGACGATGCGCGCGCTGTGATAGGCGTTGGCGCTGCGACGCTGGTCGTGCCATGGCGCCATCAGTCCGTACAGCGCGCCGCAGGAGGTGAGGGCGTCGGCGCCGTCGGGGTGATGCTCGTCATCGAGCAGCTGCAGCGCCGGTCCGCTGTTGCCCGCAGGTCCTGCCTCCTCGTTCACACGGCACAGCACCGCGGAGCTGCCGCCGCGCGGCAGCCGCCAGTCGAATTGCAGCGTGAAGTCGCCGAAGGTTTCGCGCGTGACCAGATCGACGCGCGCGCCCTGCGCCATGGCGTGCAGCACGTCGCCATCGACGCTCCAGGCGCGTTGCGGAAACTGCTCTTCGCGATAGCCGCGCCAGTCCGCAGCAGCGAGCTCGCGTTCAGCCATGTTGCACCGCCGGGATCATGCGCACCGATGCTACCCCAGGAGATTTGCCGGTGACATCATTAGCAGCTGCCAGCGCGGCTGCGCGCCCGCCGCACGCAGTTCCCGGCGGCAAGCGCGGGCCTCAGCGCGGCGCGCGCCGCTCGTTCTGCAGCGCGCGCAGGTAGGCCGCCCCGCCGAGATCGCGCATCTGCCCGAGAATCCACTCGCGTCGCTGCAGCACGTAGCGCGAGGGGCGGTCGGCGTGCAGCCGCAGCGGGTTGGGCAGCACAGCGGCGAGCAGCGCGGCTTCCGCCGAGCTCAGGCGCAGCGCCGGCTGGTGCCAGAAGCGCCGCGCCGCCGCCTGCACCCCGTAGATGCCGTCGCCGAACTGCGCGACGTTCAGGTACATCTCCAGGATGCGCTCCTTGGGCCAGAGCGTCTCGATCAGTACCGTGAAATACGCTTCCAGCCCCTTGCGCACCAGGCTGTGCTCGGGCCACAGGAACAGATTCTTCGCCACCTGCTGCGAAATGGTGCTGGCACCGCGCAGCCGTTTGCCGCGCTCGCTGTCGCGCACCGCCTGGCGGATCGAGTTCAGGTCAAAGCCGGCATGAAACGGAAACTGCTGGTCCTCGGCGGCGATCACTGCGATCGCGGCGTGCGGTGAGATCTGCTCGAGGCTCACCCACTCGAAGTCGGTGCGATAGCCGTGTTCGCCGGCGCGCCAGGCGGCGGCCCGCGCCTCGAGCATGCCGGCACTCGTGAGCGGGTGCAGCCAGCGCAGCAGCAGCACCGGCGTGGCAGTCAGCAGCAGCCAGCCGAACAGCGCCATGCCCAGCCAGCGCAGCAGCCGCAGCACGATGGCGCCCCGCTGCGCAGTACGTGCCGCGCAGCTGCCACGGCCGCGCCGCCCCGGCAGCGAGCCGCCGCGCATCGCGGCAGTTGCCGCGCCTCCGGTGCGGCTGTTCAGGAGGGCTGCACGCGCCGTGCGGTCATGATGACGACGTCCTCGAGCGGGGCGTCCTGATAACCCTTGCGCCGGCCGGTGTCGACGCCGGCGATGCGGTCGATGACCTCCATGCCCTCGCTGATCCGCCCGAACACTGCATAGCCGTAGTCGCGCGGCCCGTGGTCGAGAAACTCGTTGTCCTTCAGGTTGACGAAGAACTGCGAAGTGGCGCTGTTGATGTCGCTGGTGCGCGCCATGGAGAGAGTGCCGCGCGTGTTCTTCAGACCATTGTGCGCCTCGTTGCTGATCGGTGCGCGCGTCTTCCTGCTGGCGAAGTCGGCCGTCAGGCCGCCACCCTGGATGACGAAGCCCGGCACGATGCGATGAAAAATGGTGCCGTCGAAATGCCCGTCATCGACGTAGCGCAGGAAATTCTCGACCGAGACCGGAGCCTCCTTGGGGTACAGCTCCACCGTGAAGGCGCCGTGCGAGGTTTCAAATCTGACCATGTTGTCCTTCCGTCATACGCTCGTGCCCGGCGAGGTCGCGGTGCGAGCGTACATAACTGAAGCCTGCCAGGACAAGCGCTTGGCGCACCTGAGCGCCCTGGTCCGCGCCATGCTCGAGCAGCAGCCAGCCCGCCGGCAGCAGGTGACGCGGCGCGCCGCGTACCAGCGTCTGCAGGCTCTGCAGCGCGTCGGCGCCGGGGGTGAGTGCCGCACGCGGCTCGCAGGCGAGCGTGGCGAGTGCCGCATCGTCCGCCGCGATGTAGGGCGGATTGCTGATCAGCAGATCGAAGCGCTCGCCCGCCAGCGGCGCGAACCAGTCGCCGTGGCGGAACTCCACCCCGAGTCCGAGCCGCGCGGCGTTGCCGCGAGCCACGGCGAGGGCCGCCGCCGAGAGATCGGTGGCGACGATGCGCCACTGTGGCCGCTCGCTCGCCAGGGCGAGTGCCACGGCTCCCGAGCCGGTGCCGAGATCGGCGGCGCTGGCGGCGGCACTGCGCTGCAGCGCGAGGGCACGCTCGACCAGCAGCTCGGTTTCCGGGCGCGGCACCAGCACCGCGGGCGACACCCGCAGCGGCAGCGACCAGAACTCGCGCACGCCGGTCAGGTAGGCGAGCGGCTCGCCGCTGGCGCGACGCTCGAGCAGCGCCTGGTAGCGCCGCACGTCGGCGGGTGCGACCGCAGCTTGCGCGCAGGCGAGCAGCCGCGCGCGCGTGGTTCCGAGGGCGTGCGCCAGCAGCAGCGCCGCATCCAGGGCGGCCGTGGCGGCGGCATCGCTCGCGGGGCTCGTTCCCAGGCGCCGCGCTCCCTCGGCGAGCAGGTTGGCGACGTTCGTCCTGACAGTCATAAATAGGCGCTCCAGCGCCGCGGCGTTATGATATTTGAATGACACTCATACCGTACCCTCCGCAGCGACAGCTGTCGGTTGGGGAAGTGCTGGATCTCACCTTCCGCATCTATCGCGCCACGCTGGTGCGCTGTCTGCTGTTCGCCGCCTGCGGCGTGCTGGCAGGGCAGCTGCCGAATGTCTACACGCTGGCCCGCGGCCGCCCGCTGGCGCGCGGCAGTATGGACGTGCTGCTCGCGCAGATGCGCGACCCGGCGATCGGGACACTGTATTTCGTGGGCGCGCTGCTGAGCGCGGTCTTTTATGCCGCGGTGCTGCTGCGTCAGCGCAACCTGATTGCCGGCGACAGCGTCGGCGGCGAGTTTGCCGCCGCCTTGCGCCGGTTGCCGGCGCTCATCGGGCTCGGTGCGCTGCTGCTGCTGTGCGCTATCGCTTGCTTCATACCGGCGTTCGTGATCGGCGGGGGCCTGCGCTGGCTGCTGGGGTTCGCGGCGGTGCTCGTGCTGTGCTACGGCTTCGTTGCCGTCTCCTGCGCCCAGACGGTGCTGCTCGTCGACGGCGCCGGGCCGGTCAGCAGCCTGACGCGCAGCGTACGACTGACAGCGGGCAGCTTCTGGAGATTGAGCGCCATCTACTCCGTGGCGTTCGTGATCCTGATCGCGCTCTACCTGGTCACCGCCGCCGTTGCGGGTTTTCTGGCCGGCGTGCTGGGACGTGGGGATTTCGCGCTGGTCACGGCCTTTGCCGGCGTGGTGGGGGTGGCGCTGGGGGCGCTGGGGACTCCTTTCTATAGCGCACTGACGCTGGCAGTGCTCGGCGATCTCAAGGTCCGCAAAGAGGGCGCCGATCTCGAGCAGCGCATCTCAGCGACGGCCTGAAGGCGTGGCGCGCACGCTGCTCGCGCTGCTGCTCATGGCTGCCGCCGCGGCGGGCGCGCAGCCGCGCGATGCGCTGCAGGCACTCGATGATTGTCTGGGCAGGCTCGACACCGAACTCGATGTCGACTACGCGCACATCGCCGCCCGTTGCCCCGATCTCACCCCGGCCCTGACGGCCAGCCGCTGGGCGCCGTGGCTGCCCGCGGACTGGAGACGCCCCGACAACCAGCTGTCGGCGGCCGGCCTGACCGAGTTACGCACCTTGCTGGCGCGCGCCGCGCAACCCGCGACCGCGCGCCCGTCGCCACCGCGCACTGAGCGCGTTGCCGCGGTTCTTGCCGCGGTCACGCGCAACAATGAGGCTCGCGACAGCTGGTGGATGCAATTCAAGGACTGGCTGCGACGGATCCTTGCACCCCGAGGGCCCGGGGATCAGGGCTGGCTGGCGCGCTGGCTGGCCCGCATCAGGCTGTCTGCCGCTGCCAGTGAGCTGATCGTCTGGGCCGCGCTGGCACTGGTGGTGGCACTCGCCGCCGGGATCGTGATCAACGAGTTGCGCGTCGCGGTACGCGGGCGCGCCCCGGGGACGCGCGCCCTGGCAGGCGAGGGTCGGCGGGGCGTACCGCTCCTCACTCTGGAGCAGATCGACCGGGCGGCACCGGGACGGCAGCCGGCACTGCTGCTGGAACTAATCGCGCAGCGACTTGCCGACCAGGGTCGGTTGCCGCCGGCGCGCGCGCTCACCGCGCGCGAGCTCGGCCGACGGGCACGCCTGCCCGATGAAGTCGGGCGCGGCCGCCTGGCGGAGCTGGTGACGGTGTGCGAGCGGCTGCGCTTCTCCGCCGAGGAGGTGGGCGCACAGAGCCTCGCGGCGGCGCTGCGCAGCGGCCGCCAGCTGCTGGTCATGCTCGATGCGGCGCCGGCGGCGCAGCCGGCATAAGGGTGTGACGTGCGTGAGCGGCTGATCACGCTTGCCTGTGCGCTCGCGGCGTTGCTGCTGTTCGGCACGCTGTTTCTGCAGCATGACGCGCTCAGCGCGCGCCGCAGCTCGCTGCCGACGACCGTCGAGCACGCCGACAACGGCCTGCTCGGCGCCATGAGCTGGCTGCGGGGCGAGGGGGTGCGCACGCTCTCCCTGCGCGAGCGCTGCGGCGCGCTGCCGGGCCGGCGCGATCTCGCCCCGCGCGGCAATCTGCTGATCGTCAGCCTGCCCGCGGTCACCAGCTTTCGCAGCGATGAGGCCGTCGCCCTCGATCGGTGGATCCGCCAGGGCAACACGCTGCTGGTGCTGGCGGCGCTGCGCGATCGACCGGGCTGGGCGCAGTTTCCCTTCGTGATGCGCAACGATCTGCAACTGCTCACCGGGCTCGGCATGTTGCCGCCGGCGGACCGGGGTCCGGGCAACGGCAGCGCATCGCGCGCCGGCGCGACCCCGCCCCCCGGCGGCGCGGCGCCGGCACCGCGTAGCGCAGACTCCGGGGAGCAGCAGCGCGAGGAGCGCCTGGCGCGCCTCGTGCGGATCAACACGCAGCTCGGCAAGCCCGAGCGCAGCAGCCTGATTCCCAACCGTGCCCATCCCTACTTCAGCGGCGTCGCGCAGGCGGTGGCGCTCTCGGACTACCCGCCGTTGGCCAGTCGCGTCACCTTGCCCGGCGATGGCTTTGCGCTGGCTCTGGCGCACGAGCGGGATACGGTCGAGGACGCGTTCTGGATGCGGCCCGACGGTGCCGGCACGATCGTCGTCAGCGGCTTCGGCTCGCTGTTCACCAATCGCGCCCTCGGGGCCGGCGACAACGCGCGCCTGCTGGCCAACATCGTCGGCGCGACCGTGGCGCGTGACGGCGTCGTGGTGTTCGACGACGAGCACCAGGGCCTGAGCGATGCCTACGATCCGGCCCGCTTCTACCGCGACCCACGCCTGTATGCCACCGCGGCCGTGATCGCCGCCGTGTGGCTCACGTGGGTGCTCGGCGGCACGCGGTTGCAGGCACCGCTGCGGCGCGCGCCGGCGCCGCGTGAGGCGGAGCTGGTGCGCACCACCGGGCTGTTCCTCGCGCGCGTGTTGCGCCCGGCGGCCGCGGCGCGCCGCATGTTGGCGCAGTTCCTGCAGCGCGTCGGCACCCGCGCGGCCCGCACCGCGACGGATCCGCCGGCGCTGCTGTGGCAGTGGCTCGAGAGCCATCCGCGCCTGGCGCGCGCCGACGTGGACACCCTGCGGGGATGGTATGCGGCGGCCGCCGCCAACCGGCGCGTGCCGCTGGTGCAATTGCACAACCTCATCGTCCTCACCGAAAGGCGCCTTGCCGAATGAGCAACTCGATCCAGCAGCTGCGCGACCGTCTCGCACACGAGCTCGGCCGCGTCGTGGTCGGTGTCGAATCCTCGGCGGACGCGCTGGTGATAGCGCTGATCGCGCGCGGCCACGTGCTGGTGCAGGGCGTGCCGGGGCTGGGCAAGACGCTGTTCGCGAAAGCGCTGGCGCGTGCGCTCGGCGGCGAGTTCAAGCGCATCCAGGGTACCGCCGACCTGATGCCGAGCGACATCATCGGCGTGCACGTGTACGACGAGACCGCGCGCAACTTCGCCTTCCGTCCCGGACCGTTGTTCGCCGACGTGGTGCTCATGGACGAGATCAACCGCGCGGGTCCGAAGACCCAGTCGGCCCTGCTGGAGGCCATGGAGGAGCGGCAGGTGAGCGTGGAACGCAGCGTGCTGCCGCTGCCGGCCGACTTCATCGTGCTGGCGACCCAGAATCCGCACGAGTTCGAGGGCACCTTCCCCTTGCCGGAATCGCAGCTGGATCGCTTCATGCTGCGCCTGGACATGGCGTATCCCGAGCGCGCCGCGGAGAGCGAGATCCTGGCGCGCTACGGCGGCGTACTCGCGCCCGCCCACGCCGCGCTCGATGCGGTGACACGCATCGACCGTGCGCTGCTCGCGGAGGCGCGCGCGGCAGCGGAACAGATCCACGTCGCCGCCGCGCTGAGCACCTACGTGCTCGATCTGGCGGCCGCGACCCGCGAGCACCCGCATCTGGCGCTCGGGCTATCGACGCGCGGCGCGCTGGCGCTCGTCAAGGCGGCTCGCATCGTGGCGGGAGTGCGCGCGGGCGACTTCGTGACGCCCGACGATGTAAAACAGGTGGCACCGTGGATCCTGGCGCATCGCCTGGTGTTGACGCCGGAGGCCAGCCTCGAGGGCGCCAGCGATGCGCAGATCGTGCAGAGCCTGCTGGCGTCGACCCCGGTGCCGCGCTGAAGAGTGCAGCATGCATCTCACCCCGCGCAGCTACCTGCTGGTGATGCTGACGGCAGTGATCGCGATCGCCGGCATCTGGTCGAGCGATCGAGCGCTGGCGCATCTGTGGCGCGTGCCGGCGGGCCTGCTGCTGCTCGGCCTGGCGCTCGACGGTTTCATGGTGCGCCGCCTGCAGCCGCAGGTACGCATCGCCACGGCGGTACCGGCTTTCCTCGGCCGGCCGCAGCCGGGCGCCTTCGTGTTCACCAACGCCGCCGCCCGTGCACTGCGCTGCGAGTATGCGCCCGTGACACCGCCCGGCTTTGCGGCACCCGGCGCGGTGCGGCGCGTCACCATCCCGGCGGCTGCGGCGCTCGAGGATCGGCTGACGCTGTTGCCGGTGCGCCTCGGTCCGCAGCCGTGGCCGCAGTTGCCGGCACGCTTGCGCGGTCCGCTGGCGCTCGCCTGGTGGAGCTGCGCGCTGCAGCCGCACGCGCAGTGCCTGGTCGCGCCCGACACCCTGCGTGCGCAGGCGCGCGTGCGCGGCCTCAGCGGCGGCGCACGCGCGCGGCGCGTCGCCGGCGCCGGACAGGAGCTTTACCAGCTACGGACCTACAGCCGCGGGGATCCTCTCACCCGCATCGACTGGAAAGCCACGGCGCGCAGCGGCCAGCTGGTCAGTCGCGACTACAGCGAAGATCAGCATCTCGACGTGCTGGTTGCCATCGATGCCGGTCGGTTGAGCCGGGTACGTTCGGGACAGCTCGACCGCCTCGGCGTTTACAGCAACGTGGCCGCGCGCTTTGCCGAGATCGTCACCCACAACGACGATCGCATCGGACTCGTCGTTTATGCCGACGGCGTGTGCGTGCGCTGCGCGCCCGGGCGCGGGCTGCGCGCGGTGGCGCGACTGCGCCGGGCACTGGCGCAACTGTCGGTGCAGCCGGCGGAGTCCGATCCCATGACCGCCGCAGTGAGCATTCGTAACCTCCTCAGGCAGCGCGCCCTGGTGGTGCTGTTGACGGATCTGGATGACGCCAACATCGCGGATTCGCTGGCACGAGCGGTGCGTCTGCTGGCGCCGCCGCACCTGGCGCTGGTCGCCGGCGTACACAGCGGCGAGATCGGCACCCTGGTGCGCACCGAGGCGCACGCCTGGCAGGACCCGTGGATCGCGCTGGCCGCGGCCGAGCATGAGGAGCGCGGCCGCCGTCAGCGCGCGCTGCTGCAGCGACTCGGGGCACCGGTAGTGGCCGCCACCGCCGAGCGCCTCGAATGGGCGCTGTTCGAGCGCTACGAGGCGCTGCGCCGTTCGCGGCGCATCTAGAGGCCGGTGGCCGCCGGCGGCGCAGCGCGCCGCCCGAACAGCCGCCCCGTCAACAGCGCCACCATCACCCACCAGTAGCCCACGCCGATCACGATGCGCGCGGGCAACGGGAAGCGCGGATCGGGCGAGATGAAGCCCTCGATCAGTCCGGCACCCACCAGCAGCACGGCGCACGACAGCAGCACCACGCCGGTGCGCAGCGCCGCGACACGGAAGGACTCGAGGCGACCGGCGGCCCCGGGCCGGATGAGCGCCTCGCCGATCGCCGCCCCGGCGGCGCCCGACAGGCACATGACGGACAGTTCCACGCAGCCGTGCGCCACGATGAAGCTGAACAATTGCCCGGCCAGCCCGTGCTCGCCCACGAAGGCAAACACCGCGCCGAGCATGAGCCCGTTGATGCCGAGGATGTAGAGCGTGCCCAGGCCGAAGAGAAATCCCAGGCAGTAGGCGAACAGGCTGACGACGATGTTGTTGGTGAGAATCTCCACCGACAGGATGGAGGAGGGCACGACGTTCAGCATCCCCTGGGTCCAGAGCTTGCCGCTCTCCACGCTCGCGATCATGTCCGGCGAGGCGAACAGCGCGATGAGGTCGGGGTAGCGGCGCACCAGCGCGTACCCGCCGCAGGCCGACAGCACGAAGATGAGTGTCGTCCAGACGATGTAGGGCGCGAGCCAGCGCATCGCCGCGGGGGTCTCCTCCACCAGCAGCCGGCGCAGCCCGCTGCCGAGGTGCCAGGCGCCGTGATGCAGCGTCGCGTGTGCGCGGGCGTAGGCGCTTTCCAGGTACTCGCGCGCGCGGCTCGCCGGCATCAGCGCGCGCGCCCGCGCCAGGTCGTGGGCCAGCAGCCGATAGTCGTCCGCGAGGCGCACCGCGTCGGCGGCATCCTCGCTGTGGCCGCGCGCCAGCCGGCCGGCGCGCGCATCCGCCTGCTGCCAGGTGGCCGCGCGGCCGAGCAGCGCGGCGGCGAGCGCCCGGTCGCGGGGGTTGGAGGCGTCCGCGCTCATCGCACCTTCAGGGCCGTGCCAGCCGCTCGAGGCGCGCGCGCCACTGCAGCTCGTCGGCGGGACTCAGGTCGGCGTCGGCACCGAGATAGCGCTGCAGCAACTGCCGGGTCAGCCGCACGCGCGCTTCCGGCACCAGGCTCCCCCAGCGTTGCAACAGATCCGCGGCGATTTCGGCTCCGGCCGTATCGAGTCTGCCGACCCGTTGGGCGGCGTTCTGCAGCAGCTCCGCATCGGTCACAGCGCGCTCGTACACCAGCACCGTGCCGGCGGC
>Ga0210394_10003269_pt1 | contig 20697 bp, 19 predicted proteins | sample IncBWC12MmetaG_FD_160121 | JGI IMG/M metagenome (GOLD analysis project Ga0210394, IMG submission 160121) | Forest soil microbial communities from Barre Woods Harvard Forest LTER site, Petersham, Massachusetts, United States - Inc-BW-C-12-M | ecosystem: Environmental > Terrestrial > Soil >...
GTGCGAACGGCTTTTCATGGGGACCCCAATGCCGAAACGGGATATGCAAGTAGACGACCCGCTTGAAGACTTCGAACCTCGCCAGATCACACTCGATCGCACTACCAAGGTGGTGCATGTGGCGGGGACCGGGCCGGCGGTGCTGGTGATGACGGAGATGCCGGGGATCAGCCCCCACGTCGCCCGATTCAGCCGATGGGTTCGCGATGCGGGGTTTACCGTCTACATGCCGTCATTATTCGGCCGTGACGGTGCGGTGCCGAAGGTCGAGGAAGGCAGCGCCGTTTTTCAAAAAGTTTGCGTCAGCGCCGAGTTCCGCGCTTTCGCCGCCAACGAACAGAGCCCGGCTATCAAATGGCTTCGGGCGCTGGCGAGGCTCGCGCACAGCGAGTGCGGCGGCCCGGGCGTCGGCGCGATCGGAATGTGCTTCACCGGCAATTTCGCTCTCTCCATGATGCTCGAATCTTCGATGCTTGCACCGGTGCTCTCCCAGCCTTCGTTGCCGCTGGATAATCCGGCGGGAGTAGATAGCAGCCCCGAGGAGCTGGCCGCGGTCCGGCAACGCCTTGATCGGGATGATCTGACCGTGATGGCTTACCGTTTCCAGGGCGACCGCTTCTGCACGGCCCAGCGCTTTGCAGCTTACTCCGAAGCGCTCGGCAATCGCTTCATCGGGCGAGTCCTTCCGGACACAGCGGCCAACCAGGACACCGCGCCGTTTTTCAAACACGTGGTGGCAAGCCCGCACAGCGTCGTCACCGCTCACCTGATCGACGAAGCAGGTCAGCCGACGATCGCGGCGCGCGACGAAATTCTTGCGTTTTTTGCAAGCCGTCTGCGCCCATCAACAGGTGCCCCATGAACGCGCGCTATCGCTGAATTGTATTGGCGATGCGAGAGGATTCTGCCGCAATTCGAGCGAGCATCCGTCCGCCGGCAATCCTTGTCGGCCGAAAATCCATTTCTTGATCCCGGTCAAATGCCTGGGGGCGGGAAGGTGTACCCAGGTGACAAGGAGAAGTCGTTTGGCAGCTGGCTCAGAGAATTTGGCTGTTGGCAAGCGCGTCGGGACCGGCGACTGGTTCCTGCGCGGGCATTCCCGTGTGCTATGCTGATCGAGTCTCATTCGGCGTCGAGGCCGAAGATTGTGGAGTTCCATTGTCGCCGGGATTGACCTGTCCAACTTCCAGGTTCCTGCTGCGGGTAAGTTGATGAGGATTCCAACTTGAAGCCAGCCAGCTTTCTTGAGCTGTTTACGCCCAAGCTCGTAACGGTCCTCCGGGAAGGCTATGGCGCGCGCGATTTGCGCGCCGACGCGATTGCCGGGCTCACCGTGGCAATCGTCGCGTTGCCGCTTTCCATGGCGATCGCGATTGCATCGGGCGTTACGCCGGATCGCGGTATCCTGACGGCAATTGTCGGCGGCTTCCTGGTTTCGGCGCTTGGCGGCAGCCGCTTTCAGGTCGGCGGCCCGGCCGGCGCCTTCATCGTTCTGGTATCCTCGACGGTCGCAAGGCATGGCGTCGACGGGCTGGTCCTGGCGACCATGCTTGCCGGCATTTTCCTGCTGGCGATCGGATTCTTCCGGCTCGGCACTTACGTGAAATTCATTCCCTATCCCGTGACGATCGGCTTCACGGCAGGGATCGCCGTGATCATCCTCGCGAGCCAGCTTCGCGATCTGTTGGGACTGACGCTAACGGGAAAAGAGCCCGGAGAGCTGATTCCAAAATTGATGGCGCTCAGCGCCGGCTTGCATACGATAAATGGCTTTGCGGTCGGGATCGGCATTGCGACGATCGCCATCATTCAGGGTCTCAATCGGTTTCGTCCGGCTTGGCCTTCAATGCTCATTGCGATCGCGATCGCAGCCGTTGCCGCCGGAATTCTGAACCTGCCGGTTGAGACGATCGGAACGCGTTTCGGTAACCTTCCAAGGATGCTTCCCGCGCCGTCATTTCCTGAAATCTCGCTGGCGAAGCTGCAAGCGGCGCTTCCCGACGCCATCGCCTTTTGTCTGCTGGGCGCGATCGAATCGCTGTTGTCGGCCGTGGTGGCGGACGGCATGACGGGCCGCAGGCACCGTTCCAACTGTGAACTGGTTGCGCAAGGTGTTGCGAATATCAGCTCGGCCCTGTTCGGCGGAATGTGCGTTACCGGAACGATCGCGCGGACGGCAACGAACGTGCGGGCGGGATCGCGAAGCCCGATCTCCGGCATGCTGCATTCGGTGTTTCTGCTGCTGCTGATGCTGGTCGCAGCCCCGCTCGCAAGCTTCATTCCGCTGGCGGCGCTCGCGGCGGTGCTCGTCGTCGTCGCCTGGAACATGGCCGAGAAGCACGAGTTTACGACGCTGCTGTTCGCTTCCAGAGGTGATGCGCTCGTTCTGCTCTCGACATTCCTGCTCACGATATTCCGGGATTTGACCGAGGGAATCCTCGTTGGGTTCGCGCTCGGCGCGATGATCTTCATCAACCGCATGTCCCAGATCGCAGGCGTCGAGTCTCATGTTCCGCTGGTGGCCGAGGATAGATCGGACGGCGATCGCGATGAGCGAACGCGATACGACGCCGATCTCGCGACCGATCCCGAGATCGCGGTCTACCGCATCACCGGCGCGTTTTTCTTCGGGGCGGCATCGACGGTCGGGGCTGCGCTCGATCGGATCGACTACGGACGGAAATCGCTCGTGATCGACTTTGCCGCGGTGCCGTATCTCGATTCGACAGCGGCGAAAACCATCGCCGGGACAGCCAGAATTGCCGGACGCCGCGGGGTTCGCGTTTTCATCAGCGGGGCGAATAAGCCTGTAACGGATGAACTGAGGACCAGCGGGATCGTGTCTCCCCTGGTGGAATATGTGCCCGACATAAGAACGGCGGTGGCGCGCGCGAAAGAGGCCGGCGACAGCTCCTCGCCGGCGCTTCCTGGAGGTCTTCAGGCGCCTGTCAAATCCGTCATCGCGAATTAGCGCTCCAGCCTATCCTGACGGGGTTATGACAGTCGGAGGCGGCGGGTCACGATTGTCGCACAGCGGGTTACCTTCGGCCTTCATATCAACGTCAACATCCGTCTCTGGACCGACTCCTTGGCCGGCATATCGGGCGAGGCTTTGATGCAGCGGATGATCGAACACCCGCGGATCGGTCGTCCCGCGCCGTTACAACCTTTGCGGCTGTTCCGTCTGCGCGCCTACTGAAATAACTCGGCGATCGCAAAGATCACGAGGCCGACGAGCCCGCCGACGAGGGTTCCGTTGATACGGATATATTGCAGGTCACGGCCGACGGTGAGTTCAATCCGATCGATCAGCGTTTCCGTATCCCAGTTCTCGACCACGTTGCGGATGAAATCGGCGATTTCCGCGCGGCGTGGCGCAACTGTGCGCAGCACCGCGACACGAAGCCAGCGATTGATGCCACTGCGAAGGCTCTCGTCGTCCTGAATCCGTTTCCCCACGTTGGTCAGTAGACGTTCCAGCACCCGCGTCAACTGGGCCTGCGTCTCGGGCGCCTCGAGCCGGTTCTCGATTGCGACCCAGAGCGCGTCGATCTGATAGATCACCGCCGGCGTTGCCAGCAGTTTCGCCTTCAGCTCTTCGCCCTTCTCGATCATCTTAGGCTTGACGGCGAGATCGCCAATCAACTCCTCAACGGTCGAAGTCATCTCGATCCGCCAAGGGTGGTTCGGCTCGCGCATTTCGTCGAGAATCCGCATCACACCGTCGATGATCTTGTCGGCGACCATGCTGTCGATCCATTTCGGGATCAGGCGGGAGGTGCGCCTGGAAACTTTGGAACGGATCGCTTCGCGGTTCCTGGCGAGCGCGGTGCTGGCATAGACAAGGAGCTTTTCGGCCAATGCCTGCATCTCGCCGTGCGCCCAGAGCAGTGAGAGCAGCTTTGACGCAAACGGCGCGGCCGGAACGCCCTCGATCCCGCCGCGCACGGCGCGGCTCAAGAAAGCGTTGAGGTCTTCGCGCGGTAACGCGGCGAGCGCCTGGCTCAGCGACGATGTGGCGCGCTGCGCAACGTTCTTCGCATTGTCACCGCGCAGGATCCAGCGCGCCGCCCAACCCGAGATGTCGACGTCCCGGATGCGTTCGGCCAGTACGCTCGGCGAGAGGAAATTATTGGCCATGAAGCGGCCGATCGCAATGCCGATGCGTTCCTTGCTGTTGGCGACAATGGCCGTATGCGGGATAGGTAATCCAAGAGGGTGGCGAAACAACGCGACCACGGCGAACCAGTCGGCGCAGGCGCCGATCATGCCGGCTTCGGCAAAGGCTCTGATGTAGGCGAGCCACGGCCACTGCTTCACGCCGATCGAGGTTGCGATAAAGATCGCGAGCATCAAGACGAGCAGCGAGGTCGCGAGCGTCCGCGCCCGGCGCAGCGCCCGCCGCCGCTCTTCCACGCTGGCGCCCGCGATCGCGGCGCGGGCGTCGGCCTTGGCGGTGTCTTCGGGAGGTGCGAGATCAGGAGACCGCATTGGACCTTGCCGGCAACAATTCGGCATAGCGTTCTCGGATGCGGGAGCTGCGATAGATACGCTCCAGCCTACGAAGCGTGAAATGCGCGTGCGCGACCTGCTGGAAATGATCCATGAAGACGATATTGACCGTGGCGCCACCCACCGCGCCGAGAATCGGCAGCGCGCCGGCTGGGACCTTATCAGATACCACAAGACCAAAGCGCGAGACGATCTCGCTGATAAGGCTTGCCGCGCGAATGTCGGCCGGTTCGGTCAAGTTCATCTCGCATTCCCTGATGATGTAAGCGTCAAGGCCATAGCATTTGATGGTCGGCGGTCACTAGCTTTGTTTTGCGCGCGCAACGCTTCGAGCACGGTCGAAATATTCGGGGCGTGCCGGCGCAACCTGAGGGCCGCAACCTAGAGGTATTGTTATTTGGCAACGCCGAGCCCGATGATAAAGAGCCGGTGATAGATATGAAAGACTTCGAGGACGATCGGCGCTTTCGCAACTGCCGGCATCGTATTTTACCTTAAGGGAATTTGCTTCTGATGGACGACACAACAAAAGGGCTCAAGCCCGCTTCGCCTGGCGGCCGATCCTTTGCCGCGATGCGCCACCCGGGCTTTCGCGCCCAGTTCACGACCTACGTGCTGGCGATGATGGCCGACAATATCGAGCACGTGATCAGCTATTGGGTGGTGTTCCAGAAATTTCACTCGCCGGCTTTGGCAGGCTTTGCGGTGGTGTCGCATTGGCTGCCGTTCCTGCTGTTTTCGGTCGCTTCCGGCGCGCTCGCCGAGCGCTTCGATCCGCGGCGGGTCATTCAGGCCGGCATGGCGCTTTTCATCCTTGCATCGCTGAGCTGGGGCTATTTCTTCATCACCGGAACACTGCAGATGTGGCAGGCCATGGCGATCCTGGTCATTCACGGCTGCGCCGGCGTGCTGTGGCAGACGCCCAATCAAATGCTGCTGTACGACATCGTCGGCCCGGCGGAGCTCGAAAGTGCGGTGCGGCTGAACGCGATGGCGCGCTATCTCGCCGTGCTGGCCGGTCCGGCGGTGGGCGCTGCCATCTTGCTCGCGTTCGGGCCGGCAGCCGGCATCATCCTGAACACCGTGTTCTACCTGCCGTTGGTGTTATGGCTGGTGGCCGCGCCTTACGGTCCGCGTTTTCGCAAAGGAGCGGCTGCGCCGCGCCGTGCGGTTCGCGGATTGAAGGACATCATCACAACCGCGCGCGACATCAGAAATCATCCGACCATCGTTTCGATGGTGCTGTTGGCCGGTGCGTCGTCGTTCTTTGTCGGCAACGCCTATAGTTCGCAAATGCCGAACTTCGCGGCCGATCTTCAACATGGCGATCCTGGCCTCGCCTACAGCATGTTATTGGCCGCGGACGCCGCGGGCGGGCTGCTCGGGGGTCTGGTGCTGGAGGGAAGGGGGCTGTTGCCGCCGCGGCCGCGCACCGCGATGATCCTGGCGCTGATGTGGTGTGCCGCGCTGTCGATCTTTTCGCTTGCGAATACCTACTGGCTCGCGCTCGGCTTCCTGTTTGCCGCTGGCTTTCTGGAATTGTCGTTCAATGCGATGGCCCAGAGCCTCGTTCAGCTCGATGCGCCGCCGGACAAGCGCGGCCGCGTCATCGGGCTGTTCAATATGGCGAGCCTCGGTCTGCGGGCATTCAGCGGCGTCTCGGTCGGCCTGGTCGGAAGCCTGATCGGGATTCACTGGTCGCTGGCATTGTCGGCGATGGCGACCATGCTGGTGGCGGGTGCGCTGTTTGTGCTGCCATAAAATGGAATGCGGCGCAGCGCCGGAGACGCGTTATTAAGTCCATCACTATAGCAAGGCGCGCACCTTGCGCTTCAGTTCGAGGTTTTGGCGATCGACGCCGATCACCCGCTGCCCATTGACATCTTCGAAGTTGAGCACGTCGACCTTGAGCTTCGCATCGGTCAGGTTCTTCAGCTGCGGGTCGCTCCAGTCGCCATAGGGCGAAAGCGAGAGTTTCTGTTTCTCGCGCGGCTCCAGCCCGCCCTTGAAGGTCTGAATGAAATCCTGCTTGGCCCAGGGAATGGCTCGGTTCGGCGTCGTCAGGACGAAGCGAAAATAAATCCGCGAGATCGGCGCCTGGCCGCCGTTGAAGACCGCGAATTCGATCGTCGGTTGCTCGAGCCGGCCGCTTCTTTTCCAGTAATAGTCGGCGGAGCTGACTTCGACGGCCGCGGCAACATTCCCGGCGCTCTCCAGCCTGCCCTCGGCCCGCGCAATTTCGGCATCGAGTTTGAGGGACAGGTCCTTGATGATGGCGGCTGCGCTCTTGCCCTCGATCCTCGGCCGGAGCTGGATGTACATCATGACCGGGTTGAAATGGTTGCCCGCCGCGCCGACCTCGCCGACCATCTGGATGTCAGCTTCGGCCTTCAGCGTGCTTTCGATCGCCAGATACTTCAGCGCGATGTCCAGACGCCGCAGGTCGTCGTTGCTCAGCTTCGCTCTTACGGCACCGAGGCTGTCCTGGTAGGTCTGCCAGTTCGACATGTCGAAGGTCGGATCGAAGGCGCAACCCGACAGCAGAAAGAAACACAGGATGGTGAGGCTCAATCGTTTCATTATCATTTGTCCGCATCCGCTTCGCCGATGAGGCGCAAAAATCCACCGGCGTATTGCGGGCGCGTTCTTAAACCCATCTACTCAACAAAAAGTTGAGTAGATGGGCTTGCGGATTGTAGTTGCTTAACAAAAGGTGAATTTGTTCGTGGCGGTTACGGGCGATGAACAGCCCGAGGCCAGGCGGCAGTCAGTGTCCATCCAGTTCGTCGAGAAAGCCGAGCAGGGGGCGGACCAATTCGTCGGGGCGGTCTTCGGCGAAAAACAGCCGGGCGTCCTTTACTTCCACCACGCGCCGCGCGCCAGGAATGGTGTCCTTCAGCCAATGGGCCCATTTGACGTCGAAGAAGAAATCATCGAGCGCCCAGACGATCAGCGTCGGCACCGAAAGGGTCTTCAGCGCCCCATGAATGGCGACCGTTTGGCTATTGTCGAAGGCAAGCCAGTATCGCTGGAAGGCATCGATGCGCTGTGGCGACGACAACAGCGGCGCAAGATAAGGGCGGATGACTTCGGCGGTCAGTACGGTGGGATCGGCAAAGGCGCGAAACAGCGGCACAAGTTCACCCCTGGCGTGGCGCTCATGCGCCGCTTCCGGATGATCGAGCAGCGGCTGGAAGATCGGCGCGAGCGTGCCGCGCCTTGCGCGTTCGATCACGGGCAGGACTTGCGGCGGCGGCCATCCGTCGTGGACGTCGCAATTGGTCAAGGTGAGCGAGCGAAGATATTGCGGATAATGCGCGGCAAAGATTTGCGCGATCGCGCCGCCGCTGTCGTTGGCGATAAGGTCGACTTTGCCGAGATCAAGCGCGTCGATCACCTGCGCGATCATGTGAGCCTGAGCCGTGAACGAAACATCCTGCGAGGGCGCGATCTCGGTATAGCCGAGGCCCATGAGGTCGATGGCGATGCAACGCCGCCGATGTTTCAGGCGGTCGATGACGTGGCGCCAATGATAGCCGTTGAGCGGCACGCCGTGGATGAACAGCGCGGGTGGACCTTCGCCCTGCTCGACATAGGCGATGCGGCCGGATTTGACGTCGGCAAAGCGGCGGCTGGCGTGAAAGGTCGGAATATCCAAGCGAAAACCTCCATAGGATTATGGAGGTTATTGTACGCTCGCCGCGCCTCGCGGCGCTGTCATGATCTTGCGCAAACTTGCCGCCTTGCTGCGATGGCGCAATGCCAAAGGCGTGCAGCCGAAGAAACCGCGGAACCGCGCGGTGAAATGGCTGTGGCTGGAAAAGCCGGCGTCATGTGCCAGCCTCGTCAGGTCCTCGCCGTCGAGCACCGCTCGAAGCGTCGCGGCGAGCCGCTCGCGCAGGACATAGTCGTAAACGGACGAGCCGGTCTGCTCGCGAAAAACGCGGCACAGGTGATAGGGCGACTGGCCCGCGAGGCAAGCGAGCCGGTCGACGCTCCATCGCTTCGCAGGTGCGGCCGCGACGGCCTCCTTGACCCGGCCGACCGCGCGAGCCCAGCGCGCTTCTGTCGCGCCGCCTTTGACGGCGGCACGCGGCCGCATGCTATCCAGCGACATCTGAAGCAGATCGAGCCCGCGCGATTCGATTTCGAAAGGATCGATCGCGCCCTGCTTGAGCTCGGCGCACAACAGGCTGCGCAACATCATGGCGTCTGCGCCCAGGAGACCGCTTGAAGCAAGTCGCGCCTCGCCGCGTCCTTCGAGATCGTCCGGCGCAAGCGCGCTGTCGAACCACAAGATGATCGCCCGGTCCCCCATCGCATCCGGGTAACTCAGCCGGTAAGGCGTCTCAGCCGCGAAAAACACCGCATGGCTCGGCGTTCCCACGACGTGCCGGCGCGGCGCATCGTGCTTGGCAAATACGCCGCTTAGGGGCAGAACCACCATATTGCGGACTTGCCGCTCGACGTCGCCGCATTTGTCCGAGACGTTGCGCGCCTCGAAAAAGCGGATTTGCAGCCTGTCGCCTTCAAACAGCGTTCGGCGGGTGATTTCCACAGAGCAATTCCTTTGCGGCCGTAACCCGCAATTTACGCAGTCCTGCGTGGAAGCGCAAAGCCGGCCGTGTTGCAGGCTGTCGCGATAGCGCTTCGCAGGCGAGACGGTCACCGCCCGGCGCTGCACGTCGTCTCTCGCATGGCTCCAATGCCGAACCGCGCTTGACGCTAGGCGCCGCCGGACGTAGTTTGAAATACGAACTTTAGTTCGCAATCCGAACTTTTCATATCGCCCGGTGAAACCCATGCCGTCTTCGTCTCGGAAGAAATCGAATAATTATTCGCAATCCGAACAGTCGAGAAACAGCGCGCTGCCGGCTCGCGCACCGGCCAAGAAAGGCCGGCGCGGCGCTAGCTCCGAGAAGAACACCGTTCATTCCCTCGCCAAGGGCTTTCGGGTTCTGGAAGCCTTCACGTCCCAGGAGCCCGAATTGACCATGGCGGAAGTGGCGCGGCTGGCAGGCGTCGATAACGCCACCGCGTTTCGTTTCCTCAACACGCTGGTCGAGATCGGCTATGTCGACCGCGTTCCCGACACCAGAAAGTTTCGTCTCGCGCTGAAAGTGCTCGATCTCGGCTTCAATGCCATTGCGCGGTCCGACCTGCGCAGCCGTGCCCGGCCGATCCTGCGCGGGCTGGTCGGCGAAATGAACGAGGCTGCCTCGATCGGCGTGCTCGACGCCGCCGACGTCATCTATGTCGAACGCATTCAGGCCGGGCTTGCCAGGCTCGGGGTCGACATCAAAATCGGCAGCCGGGTGCCGGCCTATTCGACGGCAATCGGACACGCCATCCTGGCCTGGCACGCCAAGGAAGATCAGATCGCGATTCTTCAGTCGCAGCCGCGCAGGCAACTGACGGCGACGACACAGACCGGTCTTGACGCGCTGCTCGCGCGGCTCGAGCAGGTGAAACGGCGCGGTTATGCGGTCTCCGATCAGGAGACGGTTTCCGGGCTTTATGTGCTTGCGGCGCCGATCCTCGACACCGATGGCATTTCTCTTGCGGGGCTCAGCATCGCGGCGCCCGCCTTTCAAACCAATCTGAAGGATTTCGAAGCGGCGGGCGCGGGGCCCGTGGTGCAGGCAGCGCAGGCGCTGTCACGTGCCCTGCAAAGCACCGGCGGATTCACACACGAACGAACAACTTTCTGACCAAACGGAGATCATCATGTCAAACCTCAATTTCAACGGAATCATTCCGGCCATCGCAGTGCCGTTCAATACCGACTTCAGCATCGACGAGGGCGATCTGCGGCGTTTCTCCCAGTGGCTTGCGAGCCAGCCCGGCATTGTGGCGCTCATGACCAACGGTCACACCGGCGAAGTCTTTTCGCTGACGCCGCGCGAGCGGGCGGAAGTGACGCGGATTACGGTGCGTGCCGTCGAAGGCAAGTGTCCGGTGATTTCCTCGGTGGTTTGTGAAGGCATCAAGGATGCCGTCGAACAGGCGAAATGGGCCAAGGACGCCGGCGCAACCGGCCTTGACATCATGCCGCCGCACCACTGGCTGCGGTTCGGCTTCCTGCCTGAACATTGTATCGATTACTTCAATGCGATTGGGGACGCGACCGGACTGCCGCTGATCGTTCATATCTACCCGGCCTGGACCCGCGGTTCGTACTCCTCGGCCCTTCTCGCCGAACTGGCACGGCTGCCGCATGTCGCCGCCTTCAAGATGGGCGAGCGCGAGATGAACAAATACGCGCGCGATATCCAGGAAATCCGCGCCGCCGATGCCAGCAAGGCGCTGCTGACCTGTCACGACGAATATCTGCTGGCCTCGATGGTGCAGGGCATCGATGGCGCGCTGGTCGGCTTTGCCTCGCTCATTCCCGGGCTGATCTACGACCTGCTCAAGGCGGTGAAAGCCGGCAATCTGACGGAAGCGATGCGAATCCAGTCGTTGATCACGCCGCTCAAGGATGCGGTTTACGGCGGGGGCGAGCCGACCGGCGAAGCGCACGGTCGCATGAAGGCCGCGATGGCGCTGGCCGGCATCCTTCGCGAGGGCACCGTGCGTCCGCCGACCCATGCCCCGAACGCCCAGCAGCTTGGCGTCATCAGGTCTGCGCTGGAGCATGCGGGCCTGTTCAATCGCGCCGCTGCCTGAGCGAACCGATGGGAATCCACGAGGCAAATATCCAAGCCCAACCCGGCCGGGCCGTTGTCACCGGTGCTGCGTCCGGTATCGGGCAGGCGATTGCCTCGCGTCTATTGGCCGACGGCTGGAATGTCGTCGGCCTCGACAAGGCGCAGGCCGATCAGCCATCGGCGCAGTTTCGCCCCATCGTGGTCGACCTCACCGACTCAAAAAAGCTTTCGACCGTCCTCGGTCAGCTCGATGGCATCACGGCGATCGTTCATGCCGCGGGTTTCATGCGCACCGCGCCGCTGGGCTCGCTGGCTGGCGAAGACGGTGCGGCGATGTGGCGGCTGCACGTCGATGTCGCGGCGGCGATCGCCAATGTGCTTCTGCCAAAGATGGGCGAGGGGGGCCGCATGGTGCTGATCGGCAGTCGCACGGCGTCTGGTGCGGCGGGCCGAAGCCAATACGCCGCAACCAAGGCGGCGCTTCTTGGCATGGCGCGCTCCTGGGCCGCCGAGCTTGCGCCCAAAGGCATCACCGTCAACGTCGTCGCGCCCGGTGCCACCGAAACGCCGATGCTGGCGGATCCGGCGCGCGCAGGTACGCCACCAAGGAAACCACCCATCGGCCGTTTCATCCGGCCCGACGAGGTGGCCGCACTCACCGCGTTCCTGCTAAGTCCTGACGCTGCGGCCATCACCGGGCAGCAAATCGTGATATGCGGCGGCGGCTCGATCTGAAAAAACGAAAAATCCGGCGGCCCTACACAACGGTCGTCCAAGAACAGCTACACAGGAGGTTTTATGTCGGTCCGTATCCTAGAAGTTCGTGAAATAACGAAGCCGATCTCGTCGCCGATTCGCAACGCCTATATCGATTTCACCAAGATGACGACCAGCCTCGTCGCCGTCGTCACCGACGCGGTGCGCGACGGGAGGCCGGTCGTCGGCTACGGCTTCAACTCGAACGGCCGCTACGGTCAGGGCGGGCTGATCCGCGAGCGCTTCGCCAACCGGATCCTCGAAGCGCCGCCTGCGAGCTTGCTCGACAATGCCGGCGCCAATCTCGATCCGCACCGGGTTTGGGCTGCGATGATGAGCAATGAAAAGCCGGGCGGCCACGGCGAGCGCTCGGTTGCGGTCGGCACGATCGACATGGCGGTGTGGGACGCCACCGCCAAGATCGCGGGCAAGCCGCTGTTTCACCTTTTGGCCGAGCGGCACGGCATGAAGGCCAACGCCAAAGTCTTCGTCTATGCCGCCGGCGGCTACTACTATCCCGGCAAGGACAACAATGCGTTGCGCGCCGAGATGCGTTCCTATCTCGATCGCGGCTATAACGTGGTGAAGATGAAGATCGGCGGCGCGTCGATCGAAGAAGACCGCGCCCGGATCGAATCCGTATTGCAGGAGATCGGCGCGCATGCGCGCCTTGCCGTCGACGCCAATGGCCGGTTCGATCTCGATACCGCCATCGCCTACGCCAAGATGCTGCGCGACTATCCGCTGTTCTGGTACGAGGAAGCCGGCGATCCGCTCGACTATCATCTTCAGGCGAGCCTCGCCGAATACTATCCCGGTCCGATGGCGACCGGCGAGAACCTGTTCAGCCACCAGGATGCGCGAAACCTGATCCGCTACGGCGGCATGCGTGCCGATCGTGACTGGCTGCAATTCGACTGCGCGCTATCCTACGGCCTTGTGGAATATGAGCGCACGCTTGAAGTCCTCAAGGCCCATGGCTGGTCGCCACGCCGCTGTATCCCGCATGGCGGACATCAGATGTCGCTCAATATTGCGGCCGGCCTTGGGCTTGGCGGCAATGAGAGTTATCCCGACCTGTTCCAGCCTTATGGCGGCTTCCCAGACGGTGTGAAGGTGATCGACGGCCACATCACCATGCCCGAGCTGCCGGGAATAGGCTTCGAAGGAAAATCGGATCTCTGCGCGGAAATGCGCGCGCTCGCGGCATAATCAAGATTTCGGGTCAACCGAAGCTTCAGGAAAACAAATCGAGGAGACCTGAGGATGCAATCGTTCGGCTATTTCGATACGGCCGCCATCATCGTGGCGATCATCCTCTATATCGCGTTCACGTCCTGGCTGACCGTGAAGCTGCGCAGCAAGACATCTGAAGAGTTCATGGTCGGCGCCCGTTCGGTGCCGGCCATCGTCGTCGGCATTCTCCTGATGTCGGAATTCATCGGGGCAAAATCCACGATCGGCGTGGCGCAGGCGGCGTTCGAGCAGGGCATCGCGGCCGCTTGGGCGGTGTTGAGCGCGGCCATCGCATTTCCGCTGTTCGGCTTCTTCCTGGCGAAGAAACTATACAGCTCCGGCGAATACACCATCTCCGGCATGATCGCCCAGCGCTTCGGCCGATCGACCGAACTGGTCGTGTCGCTGATCATGATTTATGCGCTCCTCATGGTGAATGTCGGCAATTATGTCAGTGGCGCTGCTTCGCTCGCCACCATCCTCAAGATCGACCTCACCACGGCCGCGTTCATCATCGCCATCATCAGCACGTTCTATTTCGCGCTCGGCGGCTTCAAGAGCATCGCCTACGTTTCCATGATCCACTGCACCATCAAATATATCGGTGTCTTTGTCGTGCTGGGCGTCGCGCTCTATTTGACAAAGGGTGTGGCGCCAATCGCGGCCAATTTGCCGCCGTTCTACTTCACGTGGGATGGCCATATCGGCCCTTCCACCGTCCTTGCCTTCTTCATCGGCAATATCGGTGCGATCTTTTCGACCCAGTTCATCATTCAGGCGGTCGCTTCGACCAAAAGCCCGAACGCGGCGCGTAACGCGACCTACATCGCCGGCGCCCTGAGCATCCCGGTCAGCATCGCGCTCGGCCTGATCGGCGTGTCGGCGAAATATCTCTATCCGGACATGAACAGTCTTTTTGCCCTGCCGGTCTTTATCCAGAGCATGGATGTGTGGTGGGCTGCCTTTGTTTCCGTCTCGCTAGTGGCTTCGATCTTTGTCGGTGTGACGACGGTGGCGCTTGCGATCTCCTCACTGGTCGTCCGGGATTTTTACGCGCCCTACTTCAAGCCGACTCCAGATCAGGAATTCCGCGCCGCCCGCGTGATGTCGCTGTTCATCGGCTTCATTCCGCTGATATTCGTGTTCTTTGCCCCGGGCCTACTGCATCTGTCGTTCTTCACGCGCGCGCTGCGCCTGTCGATTTCGATCGTGGCGGTGATCGGCTTCTATCTGCCCTTCTTCTCGAGCAACCGCGGCGCGACCTTGGGCTTGCTGGGCGCCGCGGTGACAACGACGGCGTGGTATCTCGCCGGCGATCCCTACGGCGTCGATAACATGTACGTCGCGCTCGCCACGCCGCCGATCGTCATCTTTGTCGAAAAGCTGTTTCATTGGGGCAGCGCGGCGCCACAACCTGCCAAATCTGCAGTTTAGGTCATCGTGCAGGACCGGAGCGTCCCGCGCGGCACTGTTTCGGTGTCTCGCCAACATTCGCAACCGCCGCGCTCGTTGGCTTTCAACGCGCCAGCACCTATAGTCGCCTTGGGCTAAATCGGGACTACGAGGGGCGGTTGCGCGTTACGATCATCACGGGAGCAGGGTCTGGAATCGGTGCTGCGGTCGCGCGCCGTCTGGCCAAGCTCGATGCGTGCCTGGTACTGCACGGCCAGGGGCGCGACGCCGCCGGGATTTCGCGTCTGCAAAAGGTCGCCGCCGAATGCGAGAAGGCCGGGGCCAAGGTCGGTTACTCGACCGGCGATCTCGCCAAGGCCGGGACTGCGGCCGCTCTCGTCGGCGCGGCCCGCGAAAAGTTTGGCAGCATCGATGCGATCGTCCATGCGGCAGGCTTTGCCGATCGGCGCGGTTTTGCACAACTGCCGCGCAACGATCTTGAACGCGCGTTTGCGGTGATGGCGGGTGCGTTTCTGGAAATGACGAGCGCGGCGCTGCCCGATTTGACGCGGGCGGGCTGCGGGCGCGTCGTCGCGGTCTCCAGTTTCGCCGCGCACAGATTCACCCCGGATTCGACCTATCCGGGATCGGGTGCGGCAAAGGCCGCGCTCGAAGTGCTGGTCAAGTCTCTCGCCATCGAACTCGCCGCTTCCGGCGCCACCGCCAACGTTGTCGTGCCCGGCTTCACGCGCAAGGATGAGGGCTTGACGGGCGCATTGGATGCGCAGGCGTGGCAGGCTGTCGCCAAGGCCAATCCCATGTCGCGCCTGGCCGAGCCGGACGAAGTGGCCTCCGTCATCGTCTTTTTGCTATCGGGTGAAGCCTCGCATGTGACCGGCGCGTTGTTGCCGGTCGATGGCGGCCTGACATTGATATAGCGGAGACGGGGTGAATGTCGGGTGAGGTAACGGGTCAACAAGCCGATGTCGTCGTGCTCGGCGCGGGCATTGTCGGCGTGTCGGTGGCGTTCGCCGCGCGGCAACGCGGCCTTTCGGTCATTCTGATCGATCGGCGCGAACCGGGCAGCGAAACCTCGTACGGCAATGCCGGCATTCTCTCCTCGGGTTCAATCCTGCCGCTCAACAAGCCATCGCTCTGGAGCGCACTGCCGGGATATCTCGGCAATACCAGCGCGGCGCTGCGCTTGGACCCACTCTGGGCGATGCGCAACATCGACTGGATCGCGCGCTTTCTGGCTAACGCCGTGCCGTCGCGCACCCTGCCGCGTGCAAAGGCCCTGCACGGCTTGATCGGCGCGTCGTTGAAGCTGCACCGGGACTGGATCGTCAAGGCCGGTGCGGGAAAGCGCATCCGCGAGACCGGCTGGCTGAAGGCATGGCGCAGCGATGCAACCGAGGCGGCAAAACAGGAACAGGCTTTCCTCGCCGAATTCGGCATTGCGAGCGAGCTTCTCGACCGGCAGGCGATTTCCGCGCTCGAACCCAATATCCTCCCCGTTTACAAGACGGGCCTTCTGCACACCCAGACCGCGTCCGTCGATTCGCCCGGCGCGGTGGTCAAGGCCTATGCGCGGATGTTTGCGAGCAGCGGCGGCGAGGTGCGGGAAGCGGATATCACGACAATCGAACCTGCCGGCGAGGCTTGGCGCGTGGTGCTCGGCGATGGCGCGATATCGGCGCGCCATGTCGTGGTCGCGCTCGGGCCATGGTCGGCCGATCTGCTGCGGCCGCTCGGCTACCGCGTGCCGCTTGCCACCGAGCGCGGTTATCATCAGGAGTTCCTGCCGAATCCGGCACGTTCCTTGCTGCGCCCGATCCATGATGCCGAAGGCAGTTTCCTGATGTCGCCGATGGAGCAGGGCATTCGCGTGACTTCCGGCGTCGAATTGACCGCGCGCGATGCGCCGTCCTCGTTCGCCCAACTTGACATGGTGGTGCCGATGGCGCGCGGCGTCGTCGAGTTTGGGGCAGCCGTCGGCGAACCCTGGCGCGGGGCGCGGCCGACATTGCCCGACAGTCTGCCGATGATCGGGCCTGCGCCGCGGCATAAGGGTCTGTGGCTTGCATTCGGCAACCAGCATATCGGCTTCACCACGGGACCCGCGACCGGCGCTGCGATTGCCGCGATGATATCAGGCGACAAGCCCACCTTCGACACGAGCGCGTTTGCGCCGAGCCGGTACATATGATGCGCCGCGACGGCATAGGCGGGCCGAGGGTTGAGAAGGTGGCGGCATGAATAACTACGTCTGGGATTTCGCCATCCTTGCCAGATACAGCCATTTGTTCTGGCTCGGTCTCGGCTGGACCGTGGCCTACACGATCGGCACCGTCCTGCTCGGAACGCTGATCGGCCTTGTGGTCGGAATCCTGCGCCTGCGGCGTTTTCCCGTGATCGACTGGTTGCTCGTCGCTTATATCGAACTGTTCCGCTGCACGCCCTTGTTGGTGCAGATCATCTGGTTCTATTACGCCTTCCCGGTGGTGATCGGGGTCAACATCCCGGCGCATGTTGCCGCCGTCACCGTGCTGTCGCTCTATGGCGGGGCGTTTTATGCCGAGATCGTGCGCGGCAGCATCGAGAGCATCCATCGCGGACAGTGGGACGCGGCCCGCGCGCTCGGCCTGCGGCCATGGCAACTGTTGCGGCTTGTGATCCTGCCGCAGGCGCTCAAGCCGATGATCGCGCCTTACGTCAATCAATCCGTGACGCAGTTGAAGAACACGTCCCTGGTGTCGGTGATCGCGGTTCCCGATCTCGTCTACAACGCGACGTTGATCAACGCCGACACCTATCGGCCGCTCGAAGTCTACACTGTCGTGGCGTTGATCTATTTCGCGATCCTGTTTCCGGCGACGCTTGTCGCACGAAGACTCGAACGCGGCATGACCTACGACAAGGCTTAAGAGAAGCGCTCTATCCCCTTACCTCGCCCCGCTTGCGGGGAGAGGTCGGATTGCGAAGCAATCCGGGTGAGGGGGACTCGCCAAAGGCGTGCATGCGGAGACTCCCCCTCACCCTGACCCTCTCCCCGCAAGCGGAGCGAGGGAACACTTCGCTTTCGTGCTTCACGCGAACTCAAATATTCAATTCGACCGGAATGTCTTCAGGCTTCACGCCGGAGAGCGCCAATCCCTTGACGAACCATTCGCGCATCTGGCCTACACCGCGGTTATAGTCGACCCACACCGAGAGGAAATCGCGCCAACGCTTGTCGGTCTCGCGGCGCACCGCGCAGCCGCTCGCCACCGTGACGGAAGGCGATTGCAGGATCTTGTAGGTGCCGAGGTTGGGGTTCTTGGCGATCGCGGTTAAGCCCAGCACCAGCGCGTTGACCACGCAATCGACGCGGCCAGAGGCCATCTCCAGCATCACCTCGTCGCGCGACTTCAGCGACTTGATGGTCGCATTCGGCGCGAAACGTCTCGCCACCGCCTCGTTGGCCGATCCGACGTCGACGGCGATCCTGACTTCGGGCTTGTTGATGTCGGCCCAGGTCTTTGCCTCCAAGCCCTTCTTCAGCATGGCGCCGAAGGGATGCGGAAACACCAGGTTGGTGAAATCGACGACCAGGGCGCGTTGCGGCGTCGGGTTGAGGGCAAAGCCGAGATCGATCTTGTTGGCCTGAAGATCGAGGATCGAGTTGCCGTAGGTCGATTCCGTATATTCGAGGCTGACGTCGAGCAGTTTGGCGATGTCGTTGGCCATATCGATCGAGAAGCCCGACCAGGTGCCGGTGGCGAGATCCTTGTTGAAATAGGGTAGCTCCCCCGGCAGCACGGCGATACGCAGGACCTTGTTCGATCGAATACGATCCAGCGTGTTGTCGGCCGCGCCTTGCGCCGAAGCGGGCCCAGCGAGCGTGGAAGCAATCGCTGCACCGCTGCTGATCGCAAGCGCGTAGCGCAGCGCTTCGCGGCGGTCTTCAGAAACCTTGCTGTCATCCGATGGGGTCACACGTGCCTCCTGCCATAATGTCAAAGGAAGCCTAGCGCGCGTGCCGCATGGCAGCAATACCGCGCCCTTGTGCTTGCGACCAACTTTGGGATGACGGTAATACTGCCAGACGGACGGCAGCCGCCGTTCGAACGCGCCAGGGTAGAAAGACAAGAACGGTCATGTCGGCAGAACTCAACATTTATAATCCGGACGAACTCGGCCCGCCCATGGGGCAGTACACCCATGTGACGCGGGTGAAGGCGAACGAATTCTTATTTCTCGCCGGCATGCTGTCGGGCGATTCTTCAGGTAACGTGATCGGCGAGGGCGATTTCGACGCGCAGACGCGCCAAGTGTTTCGCAATGTCGAGGCGGCGCTCAAATCGGCGGGTGCTTCCTGGGCCAATGTCGTGCAGTTCACGACCTATCTGGTGCATTCGCAGGATATCCCGAAGTTCATGGCGTTTCGCCTGCGCGAATTCCCGAAAATGTTTCCGAACGGGAAATATCCGCCGAACACCCTGCTCGTTGTCGACCGGCTGGTGAAGGAACAGTTTTTGGTCGAGGTGCAGACGATCGCGGCGGTGTGAGGCTAGCGACGGTACCCGTCATCGCGAGGAGCGAAGCGACGACCCGCCGTCGCTCGCTGCGCGAGCTATGGCGCGCTTGGAGTCCGCCGAAGCGCTCTTGCCGCGCAGGCGGAAGCGATCCAGAGTTGGCAGGACTGGATTGCTTCGCGGAGCCTGTTATCGGGCGCGCATTCGCGCGACCTGTTGGCTCGCAATGACGAACCCGGCACTCGTTCGCTCGTGCTTCGTCATGCCCGGCCTTGTGCCGGGCATCCACGTCTTTGGTCGCCACCGGTAAGAAAGACGTGGATGGCCGGGACAAGCCCGGCCATGACGAAACATTGTTCAGTTTGGCTCTTAAATGAAACTCAAATCGCAATATTTCGCGGGATCATTCAATTGCCTCTGTGGAAGGCCGTAGCGGCTGCGTAAGCCGAGCACGCATTCAAGCCCGACAGGATCAATCTCGCAATTCCGGAAGAAGCCGCGCGCGGGGTCGAGCAACTCGACGTAGCTCGTCTCCGCAATCACCTCGGGCATTTGCGGCAGATGGCGGCGCAGGATGGCCAACGCCTCGGTGCGGTTTTTGGGCTCGTAGAGCCAGGCGATCGAGCGGCGATAGGCGCGGATATAGGCGGAGACTTTTTGCCGGTTTTCCCTGGCCCAGGGGCGGCGCACGCCTGCGACATTGCCCTGGTAGGGGCCGATGACGTCGGTGGCTTTCACGAATTCGGTAAAGCCGGCATTTTTCGCAATGATGTTGTAGGGCGCCGAGAGAAGCGTCGCCGCGTGCTGTCCCTCGCGCAACGCGTTCCAGCGCTGCACCATTCCGCCGGCGCGGACGATTTGGTAGTCGCCTTTGTCCTTGTCGAGCCCATGACGGCGCATGATCTCGTAAAGCACGAAGGCGTAACCCGTCGTCATCGCATCGACCGATAGCGTCTTGCCGGCGAGGTCTTCGAGTTTCGCAATCGAAGGTGCGGCGACCAGGCTGAGAAATCCGCTGTCGCTGCCCATCACCGCCATGAAATCGGCCTGCGGGCCGATCGGCGCTTCGCCCTGTCCCTCGACATAGGCGACGATGTTGTCGATGGCCGTCATCGCGATGTCGAATTTGCCTTGCGAGAAATCCGTCATCTGGGTGACGGAGTTCGGCGTGCCCTGCATATCGATGGCGATGCCATGCTCGGCAAAGAATCCCTTGTCCTGGGCGACATAGACGCCCCAGTTGAAGCCACCGGGAAAGACGTTGACGCGAAGAACCGGAAGATCCTGAGGCATGGCTTCAAGCTGTTTTTCTTTAAGTGCTTTGTTGCGGTTGGCGTGCCATCCGGTCTCCCTGCAGCAGGAGCGCGATGGCGGCGCCTGCAAGGCACAGCAGCACGAGCTGGATATTGCCGGCGACCGTCCATCCCGCAAAGCCGGCGATCCAGCCAATGACGTAACCTGCGGCCGTCGCCGAACCGTAGACGCAGGTGACGAACAGCCCCGAGGCGCGCCCTGCGAGGTTGGCCGTGACCGACTTGACATGATAGGCGGCGAGATTGACGAAAATCGTCCCGCTGAAGGTCGCGCCGAGCACAAAGGACAACGCGGCCTGGGTCGCAAAGTCCGCCGGGCCG
>Ga0210394_10003270_pt1 | contig 20694 bp, 20 predicted proteins | sample IncBWC12MmetaG_FD_160121 | JGI IMG/M metagenome (GOLD analysis project Ga0210394, IMG submission 160121) | Forest soil microbial communities from Barre Woods Harvard Forest LTER site, Petersham, Massachusetts, United States - Inc-BW-C-12-M | ecosystem: Environmental > Terrestrial > Soil >...
CTACAACTCCAAAATCCAGGTATGCTGTGATCGGAATCTACCTGTATGATGCGACGGTATTCCACAAAATCCACGGGTTAAAACCATCTGGTCGAGGTGAGCTTGAGATTACTGACGTCAACAACTTCTATCTTGAGGAAGGCAAACTGACATACGAAATCCTTGAAGGCTGGTGGACCGACGCTGGCACCTTTGAATCCTTGTTGCGCGCCAACACCCTGGTGGCCAAAACAGGAGCAAACAATATGTCCAACGAGTTTTCCTCGGCGGCGCCAGCTAGCGGGAAAGTGGCTTCATGAGAATCCTGGTGACGGGTGGCGCAGGATTCATTGGCTCCAATTTCATCCGGTTTGCCCTCGGACGATCCAAGGATTATTCGGTTGTCAATTTCGACAAGCTCACCTACGCTGGCAATATCAGAAACCTGGATTCCCTTTCTCAGAATTCCGAGTATCGATTTGTCAAAGGGGACGTCTGTGATGCCCTTGCGGTTGAAGCGGCGATGGCCGGCTGCGAGGCTGTGGTCCACTTCGCAGCCGAATCCCATGTGGATCGAAGTATCTACGAGCCCGCGGCCGTCATTGAGACCAACGTGGTGGGAACTTTCACCCTGCTCCAAGTGGCGCGAAAGGTTGGGGTCGCAAGATTCGTCCATATTTCAACCGATGAAGTATACGGCGATATGCCCCCGGGGACTCTTGCTGACGAGAATGCACCCTTGCGGCCCAGCAGTCCTTATTCGGCGTCCAAAGCGGCCGCGGATCTGCTGGTGCTGTCCTTCGTGCGCACCTACGGATTCCCAGCTTTGATCACGCGCTCTTCAAACAACTATGGCCCCTATCAATTCCCTGAAAAATTTCTGCCCTTGATGCTTACGAATGCGCTGGATGACAAGCCACTGCCCATCTACGGCGACGGAAAGCAAGAGCGCGATTGGCTGCACGTCGAGGATAATTGCCGCGGCATCCTGACCGTATTCGAGCGGGGACGCGTCGGCGAAATATACAACCTTGGAGGGCAGGACGTTGTGGAGAACCTGGCGCTGGCCCGGCGCCTGCTCCGGCTGATGGGCAAACCGGAGAGCTTGCTCACTTATGTGAAAGATCGTCCCGGCCATGACCGTCGCTATGCTCTGAACTGCAGGAAGATGGAGTGCGAATTGGGGTGGAAGCCGGCCATTCCTCTAGAGGCGGGGCTCGAGCAGACGATCGTCTGGTACAAGAACTGCAGCGAATGGCTCGAAGGTGTCCGTGGAGGAGATTATCGCTCCTACTATGAGAAATACTACGAGAATCGCGACGCCTCGCTCCACGGAATCGCGCACGGCCAAACAAAATCGTCCGGCTAATCTTGACCCGCGAATAGGTTGTAATCGATGTCTGATGGATTAGGCGAAGGAATCCGTCTGTTGAAACGATCTTATGAATCCACGGGGACTCCATGTCCTTTGAGCAGCTGAAGACTTCCCTCCCTGGCGTCTACGAGCTGCGTCCAAGGGTTTTCTCTGACGCACGCGGCTTTTTCCTCGAGACTTACCACCTCATGCAATTCTTGGAACTGGGTATAGTCGATTCCTTCGTTCAGGACAACCATTCGTGCTCCGTGAAAGGCACCCTGCGCGGCCTTCACTATCAATTGCGCCATCCCCAAGCGAAACTCTGTCGCGTTGTGGTTGGGGATGCTTTGGACATCGCAGTCGACATCCGACTCGGCTCGTCGCACTTTGGGAAATGGACCAGCGTGGTTCTCACTTCCCGTGAGCAAAATCAGATTTATATCCCGGCGGGGTATGCGCACGGCTTCCTAGCTCTTACAGAAACAGTTCAATTTCTCTACAAGAGCAGCGACTACTATGTTCCGGAGGACGAGCGGGCTATCTTGTGGAACGATCCCGATCTCGATATTAACTGGGGCATCTCGCGTCCTCTCCTTTCGGAAAAAGATGCAAAGAGTCCGAGACTCGCCGAAGTCCCGCAGCAGTTCCTCCCTCGCTATCCGGGGAAATGAAGCCCACGATCCTACTAACGGGCAAGAACGGCCAACTCGGAGCGGAGCTCGAAAGCCATTTGCCACGACTTGGCAGAGTGGTTGCGCTCAATCGCCAAGAGCTGGATCTTCAAAAGCCAGACGACATTTGCCGGGTGATCCAGGATCTCCGCCCGCAACTGATCATCAACGCGGCTGCCTACACGGCCGTAGATAGGGCGGAGGTAGACGAGAAGAACGCCTACGCCATCAATGCCAAGGCTCTTGCAGTGATCGCCGAAGAGGCGAAGAAAACCGGCGCCGCCCTAGTGCATTACTCGACCGATTACGTATTCGATGGACGCGAGAGTTCCCCTCGACTGGAGACCGACCCAACTCTTCCGCTCAATGTTTACGGGAAGACGAAACTTGCGGGCGAGCAGGCCATTCGCGTTGCCGGGATACCCCACTTGATCTTCCGGACCTCCGGGGTGTACGCCACCCGGGGGAATAATTTTCTGCTCACGATCTTGCGGCTAGCCGCGGAAAAAGAGGAGTTAAGGATCGTTCGCGACCAAACAGGAGCGCCCACGTGGAGCCGAGAGATTGCCCGAGCGAGCACTAAGATTTTGGAGAATCACCTTGGACAAGGCAGTCGCACCCCCGCCATTTCGGAGATTAGCGGGACCTACCATATGACGGCCGCGGGCGAGACCACCTGGTATGATTTTACAAAGGCCATCCTCGACGAGGCCCGCTCGATTGCGCCGGGGAGACCTTGGTATGTTGCAGCCACCGGCGGCCGGCCCCTAATCGTTCGTCGGATCATCGCCATCTCCAGTCAAGAATATGGAGCTCCCGCGACCCGCCCGGCCTATTCCGTTCTCTCTTCCAGGCGCTTCCAGGAGACATTTTCGTTCCGATTGCCGGACTGGCGCACGCAGCTGCACGATGTTTTTGCGAGCGACCTTATTGAGAGTCGATAGTTATTTGTAACAGCCGCAGATAAACGCCAGGATTAAACGTTAGAAAGTGCCTCTCTCTCAAGCGCAAGAAGATGACTCAAGAAACATGCCCACTCCCCAACCAAGCAGGGATCTCAGTATAGGTTGGTATAGACGATGCGCTGTCCCACGATGGTTCGATAGACATGATTGGAACTCTCGGTGATCGGGTCTCGAAGCTCCGCATATAGGTTCGTGACACGTTCGACGTAACTGCGTGTTTCCCTGTACGGAGGTAGGCCATTTCGCTGGGCGACAGCTGTTTCCCCGGCATTGTAAGCGCCCAAGGCATAGGTCAAATTCTCATGGAACCGATCCAGAAGAAACCGTAAATACTTTACCCCGCCGTCGATGTTTTTCTTAGGGTCCAATGGATCCAGCACCCCAAACCGTACCGCGGTCTCCGGCATTAATTGCATCAGGCCGAGCGCGCCCTTGCGAGAACGCGCCTTGGGGTTCCAGGCAGACTCTACTTCAATGACGGCATGGACAAGCTTCGGATCGACCTGATGTCGAAGAGCAACCTGTTCAATATATTCTTCGATGGCCGGCAAAGCGCGTTTGCGCTGCTCGATCACCCGCAAAGCCGCCGCCGCACCGCCGCGGCGTGCAGCTGCACGCAGTTCCTGATCCTCGCTGTTGACGTAAACGAGATGGCCATTTTCGTCTTTGTAGGTCGTGATCTCGGCCGCGAAGAGCTGCGAACTCAAGCCACATGCAATGAGGATAAAAACAGCCATGCGACAGTGAGCCGGCCTGCAGTAAAACACCATGGAGAAAACCCCGCTTGCGGATGCCCGCTGTCCGATCGTTCGCTTGGCAAGTATAGAGCCAAGGCCATCCATGTCAAGCTTCAGTATGCTCGGATTGCTTGGATTTCTCTCTAACCCCCATATATGCTGCTTCCGTATGGAACCTTCTCGTTCCGAACGCGGCCAGCTCTTCTGGTACCCGGCCAAGTTGAGGGATGAAATTATTTTTGTTCCCTTCGACTTTTCCGGGAGTTCCTGCGTCGGTAGGGGTAGAAACAGTTGACACAAGCAGAGACAGAGACGGACCAGCAGCTAGTGGAGCAGGTCCTCGGCGGCAGGAATGAAGCGTTCAATCTTCTTGTATGGAGATGGCAGCGCCAACTCTACAATTTCTTGCTGCGTTTGACAGCGGACCGGGAGCTGGCACAGGACCTCTCTCAGGAAGCGTTGCTGCGGAGCTACCTGCGGCTAAAGGACTTGCGAAACAAGGAGAAGTTTGCGTCATGGTTGTTTCGTATCGCAGTCAACCTCTACCGGTCCGATCGGCGGCGTCCGAAGCTGCCGATCGAAGGATCTGTCCCGCTCGATGGGCTAGGGGCAACCTCAGGTCCCTTCCGTCCAGGTACACGCGAAATGCAGCTCACCCTCCGTTCTCTGGTTTCACGCCTGACACAGGAACATCGAGAGATTGTCTTGCTGCGGGTCTTCCACGGCTTCCAATTCGACGAGATGGCGATCATCCTGGACTGCCCGGTCAGTACGCTGAAATCCCGGCTATGCAGGGCCTTCGAAGAGCTTCGCGCAGGTCTCGAGAGTCAAGAGCCACCTGCAGGCTCTTAATCCGGCCTTGGTCCGTACTGCCAATGTCTAGCTCGTTATACCCATCCTGGTAAAGGAGACTGAAATGGACTGCGAAGGTTTTCGCGAACATATTTTTGAGCAAAAGACGAAAAAACTGTCAACGGCAGAAATCAAGGATTTTGATGCCCACCACCAGAACTGCCCGTCGTGTCAGGACGCCCTGCGCGACTGGCAGAAGATCGAATCCTTTTTGCGAGCGTCCTGGCCATCCGAGGACCCACAGATTCCATTTTTTGTGCCCCCGTCGAGGGCCCACCAAGGCAGTTGGCTGTACAACGTTCGAAACTGGGTTTCGGCGGCGAGCACAGCCGTTTTGGCTGCATCGTTGCTGCTGGTGGTGCTCCTCCGACCGTCGGTGCAGTACAACCGTCACGAACTGTCTTTTAGATTTGGTCAGACTGGCCCGCCAGCGGAGGCTCAGCCCGTGAGCCAGGTGCAGGTCGAGGCCTGGGCTCGCAACGCAGTCGAGCAAGCTGTGGCTCAGGAAACAGCGCGGTTGCAGGCTGCCTCCCATTCTATGAGTGATTCTCCAGGTGTCGAGGAATCCAGACATTTGGCGCGGATGGGCGTGGAGTTGGAAATGCTGAAAGAAACCGAAGCCTCGCTCTGGCAGCAAGTGCAGCAGCACGGCCTTTATCTACAAAGCGCTTGGCAACGACCCTCTCAGCCGATCGGCCCAAATCGGGCCCCCAGTATGAGTCCGCAGTGAAGGAGAGATGATGAGACGCTACTGTATGTTCTTTTGCGTGCTGATAGGCATTCTTGTCCCGTGGAGTAGCCTGGTTGCCAACGCCCAACAGGAAAGACCGGATCTCCTAGAGTTGCGGAAGCAAATCGAACTTTTCGAATCTGTTCTCAACCAAAGCCTGAAACAAGGATTTGGCGGACCGTTCGACACTCTGGACAGGGCGCAGGGAGCTTATCTGCCTGGTTATGGTGTCGTATTTTCCTTCGAGGTGAATCTCTCTCAGGTCCTCAATATGGGGCCGTTTAATCCTCAGCCTACGCCAAAACGAGAGGCAGCGCAGCGCGCTGAGGAGCTTCGGCGCCGAGACAAGGCAAAAGCCATAGCCGAGGAAGTCCTGGCGAATTTCGGTCAGACGTTGAGCTTGCTCAGCCCCAACGAATCCGTTGCTGTCATTATCCACACGGCTGCTGCGCACCCGGATAAGGTCGAAAGATCCACGATTGTGGTGTCTGTGGACAAGAAATCAATTGACGCGCGTCAAGCCAACACCATGGACCGACCGCAATTCGCTCGGAAACTGACGACAACCGAGTATTAGTGCCAATGAACGCAACTTCCCTAGCTGTTGAGCATCGCCGTCTCGGAGAAATCCTCGTGGATTCGGGAAAGGTGTCGGCCGATGATCTAGGGCGGGCTCTTGAACTACAGAAACAGTCCAGCGAACGCCTGGGAAAATTGCTGGCCAATCTCGGGATGGTCGCCGAGCGCGATTTGCTGGTAGCGTTAGGCCAGCAACTTCATTTACCGCTGATCGATGCTTCAGAATTTCCTGCAATTTCCCCGGATATCAAAGCCCTGTCGCCGCGCTTCATGCGTTCTGGAAAGTTCTTCCCGTTTGATCAGCGAGACGATCAGCTATGCGTAGCCGTTGCCGATCCTCTGGACCACGAAACACTGGAATCGATCCGGTTGGCCACGGGGAAGCGCCCCATCGTGTATCTGGCGTCCGAGACACAGATTCTTGATGCTATTGAAAAGTTTTACGGGGCGGGGGTTAATTCACTTGGTCGACTGGTGGAGTCCTTCGGGCAGTCAGAGGAGGAAGCAGGGCTGGCCGCCGGAGAAGATGTCGAGCAGCTTCGCGATCTCGCCCTCGAGGCGCCGGTCATCCGCCTCGTGAATCTCCTCATCACCCGAGCGGTGGAGGGTCGAGCGAGTGACATCCATATTGAGCCCATGGAGCGCGAGCTCCGCGTGCGATTCCGCATTGATGGCGTTCTCTATCCTGTCGAAGGTCCCCCACGACAAATGACGGCTGCGGTGATCTCGCGCATCAAATTGATGGCCAAGCTCAATATCGCGGAGCGCCGGCTCCCGCAGGATGGCGGGATTCGCCTAAAGGTCCTCGCCAAGGACATTGATCTCCGCGTTTCGACGCTCCCCACCATATACGGGGAAAGCGTGGTGATGCGGATTCTCGATCGCAGCGACAACAAACTTCTGAATCTGGAAAAACTGGGATTCATGGCAGGTCTGCTCGAACGCATGCAAAAACTGACTGCGCATCCTCACGGCATTCTGCTTGTCACCGGCCCCACGGGCAGCGGCAAAACGACCACCCTCTACGGGGCTCTGGGGCAGATTAACCAGACGGACAAGAAAATCCTCACGCTTGAGGACCCCATCGAGTATCAAACTCCGGGCGTAAATCAAATTCAGGTCAATCCACAGATCGGTTTGACCTTCGCGGCTGGTCTTCGACACATTGTTCGTCAGGATCCCGATGTCATCATGGTCGGTGAGATCCGCGACCTGGAGACTGCGGAGATCGCCATTCGTGCAGCGCTGACGGGTCACCTCGTTTTCAGTACGCTGCACACGAACGATGCGCCGAGTGCGATCACCCGCTTGATCGACATGGGGGTACCCAGCTACTTGCTATCCTCATCGATTATCGCGGTCTTGGCGCAACGTTTAGTTAGGGTGCTCTGCCCGAGATGCCGGCAGCCGACTGAACTTCCGTCCGAGGCGTTTGCTGCCCTTGACTGCGTGAAAGCCGCAAGCGGCGGGTTCCGCGCCTATCGTGCGGCGGGATGCAGCGAATGCCGCGAAATTGGTTTTCGCAGCCGCATTGGCATTTTCGAGTTGATGGAAGTGAATGAAGAATTGCAACGACTCATCGTACGGAACTCTGAAGCCAATGATTTGCGGGTGATCGCCCGGAAGAACGGCATGAAGACATTGCGGGAAGATGGACTCGAGAAGGTGCTCGCCGGGGTCACCACCATTGAAGAGGTTCTCCGCGTGACGCAGGAGGAGGTCTAGACACCGGATATGCCCGCATTTGCCTATCAAGCGATCGGTGCCGACGGCTCGGCGGTGAGCGGTTCGCTTGAAGCCACTGATCGGGTAGCCGCTGCTTCGTTGCTTCAGCGACGGGGGCTGCTTCCGCTCGTGGTAACTACGGCGGAAGGAAAGCCGGCAGGGCTCTGGCGCTTCGATTTCCGAGGGCGACAGGGGATGGCGAACCACAGGCTGGTTTTTGCGCGGACTTTATCGTTCCTCCTCACTGCAGGCGTGCCCCTGGATCGCTCTCTGGGCGTCAGCGCCCAGCTCACCGAGTCGGGCACGCTCCGCGAAGCGCTCCAAGAAGTGCTGCGAGCCATTAAGGGCGGAAAGAGCCTGAGTGGTGCGCTGGAAGAGTATCCACGTATTTTCCCAAACTTTTATGTAAGCCTCATCCGTGCCGGAGAAGCCAGTGGCGATCTGAGCGGCGTGTTCACGCAGCTGGCTGACTACCAAGAGTCCGCCAATGAGCTTCGCAGTCATTTGATTTCGGCGATGATTTATCCCTCCTTGCTGCTCTTCGTGGGAGCCGCTTCCGTCCTTTTTCTACTCGAATTGGTCGTTCCGAAATTTGCCGCCGTCTTCAACCAAGCCGGGGCGGCGCTTCCCTTGCCGACCGAAATCCTGCTTTTCATTAGCGGCGGTCTGCAAAAAACGTGGTGGCTATGGCTGATCGCTGTTCCCGGAATCTTAGTCGGTCTGGGGCGGTATCTCGCCTCTCCTTCGGGCCGCAGGCGTTTTGATTATTTCATTCTTTCCGTGCCGCGGCTTGGTTCCGTCATCGAGCGGATCCAGGTTTCAAGATTTTCGAGGAGTATGGGGACTTTACTTCAAGGCGGAGTGCCCCTCGTTCGAGCTCTCGAGATTGCGCGCCACGTCGTGGGCAATATGAAACTTTCCGAAGCCATCGATCATGTCCAGCAAGGCATCCGGCAAGGCAGGGGAGTCGTCCGGCCGCTCGAGGAGACCGGCGCCTTTCCTCCCTTGGCCATTCATTTGATTGGGGTGGGCGAGGAAACCGGGCGATTGGACGCCATGTTGTTGCAGGTGGCCCATGTGTATGAGCGCGAGACCCGCACGGCGATCAAGAATCTTGTGGCTCTGTTCGAACCTCTGATGATTCTGGCCATGGGCGTGGTTGTCGGCGCGATTGTGGTCTCGATTCTGTTGGCCGTTTACAGCATCAATGAATTGCCGATGTGAGGAAGAAATGAGAATGAAAAGACAGCGGGGCTTCACCCTGATTGAACTCCTGGTCGTGCTCGCCATCTTGGCGATGCTGGCAGCGATCGTGGTGCCGCGAGTATTTCGTAACCTGGAGAAAGCGAAAGTCAGTACTGCCAAGACGCAGATCGCAGCGCTTGAATCAGCGATCTCGGCCTACCGCTTGGACGTGGGATCTTTCCCCACCACGGATCAAGGTCTCCAGGCTCTGCGCACTCAGCCAGCTGGGGTTGAAAACTGGGACGGCCCCTATCTGCCGAAAGACATTCCCCCGGATCCCTGGGGGCATCCTTATGTGTACCGCTGCCCGAGTGAGCATGGCGACTACGAAATCATCTCCTATGGGGCCGATGGCCGCGAGGGAGGCGATGGCGTCAATAAGGACATCGAGAGCTGGAAGTAGGCCAAGCGAGAGGAACATGGTAGGAACACTTCCAAAGCGAAATGATACAGCGAGAATCGCGGGACATACCTTGCTGGAGTTGATGGTCGTCCTGGCCCTGCTTTTGGCCGTTACGTCTCTGGTCGCACCAGTGACGGTGCGGGCTTATGCAAATCTGAAGTTGCGCTTGGCAGCAGGTACCGTGGCCAGGGCATTTCAGCAGGCCAAGAGCCGCGCCCTGTTCGAGGGTGCCACGTTTGTGGTGATCTTTCCGTCTGCAAAGGGCGGCGAAAGGCAGCTGGTAATAGCCCGGGATGACGGCAGATACGTCAACCAGTTCGTGCTTCCAGCGGATATGTTGCTGACCGCGCGTTGGGGCAATGGCGACTGGACGGATCAGATCGATCCCCTACCCTTCTACCCCGATGGGACATGCGAAGCCATAGAGATGAATCTGAAAAATGCCAGTCGCTTTCCGCTGCGCCTTGTGGTCGATCCGATGACGGCAAAGGCCCACACGGTGCAGATCGCCGCGGATGAACAATGAAACGCCGAATTTCATCGCCGTCGAGTGGATTCACACTGCTGGAAGTGTTGGTCTCCACCGTACTACTCGGAACTGTAGTCGTGGCGATGCTGGGACTGTCATCGCAGTCGCTTCGGAATATCGCGCGCATGAAGCCGCAGGAAGCTGCGCTCCTCCACGCGCGCGAAAAGATGAATGAGATCTTATTGAGGGAAGAGCTAGAGCCGATCGTGCAATCCGGCCGCTGGAACGACGGCGCCGAATGGCAAGTGCAAATATCGCCGAGCGGGCGCGACGCTCAATTGCAGGACCAGACCTTTGGCCTTTTCGAGATCCGACTCATCGTCAGTTGGACAGACGCGGACAAGAAAAAGACGTACACGGTCGAAACGACCGAATGGGCGCGCCGAGTGGTCACCAATGCCAGCAAATAAAAGGAGAGAACAACGCGGTTTTACGCTCCTCGAGCTGTTGGTCTCGATAGCTTTGACAGCGGTGGTTCTGGGCATCCTCCTTAGCGGGCTGCAACTGACCGAAAATGCGCGGCACCGGGGCGAGGACAGGGTGGACGCGATGATGCGCAAGCTCGCCGAAACAGAGGCGCTACAGGTGCAAATGAGTTCGGCAGTCCCTCGAATTCTCGCAATGGATGCTGAACAGCAACACCGTCAGCTCCTCAGTTTTCTCGGAACGCCGAAAGAGCTGCGATTTCTGACTCGTCATTCCTGGGCGGGAGAGCGAAATGTGGGGCTGTGGTTGGCCAGCTATCGAGTCGTAAAAGAGTCGGACGGAAAGGAACGACTTGTTGTCAGTGAGGCAGGAACCCGCGGAGACGGACAGTCGGTCGCGGCTCTGCTGGCGAGTGAAGCGCCGACTACCCGCTCAATGTCCTTCGAAGAGCAGGCCGATCGCATCGAGTTCTCCTATCTGCAGACGAGTGCGCCAGGAACACCGGCCTCATGGTTTTCTGAATGGAAGGCGGAGGAGCGCAAGCAGTTTCCGCGAGGAGTGCAAGTGCACTGGTGGCGAGGAAAACAAGAACAGTTTATGACCTTCTTGATTCCGGTAGAGGAAGAGGTCCGATGAAAGCCAGAAGGCGCAGGTCCGAGTCGGGTGTAGTGCTGCTCATCGTCATGAGCGGCATCCTCGTTCTGACACTGGTGGTTTTCGCCTTGAGCAGTTCAGTGCGAGTCGCTGATGAAGAATTGGCAAATCGAAAAGAACATCTGCAGTCCTATTACTTGGCCCGCGGCGGAATTTTCACTACCGCCGCGTTGCTCACAGAAGTATCCTCGGCTGAGAAAGCTTCCCTTCATCCTGGCCAACGGAATGTGGGATGGGCCGAGAGTACGGGGCGAGTCGACGTTGAAATCACGGATGAGAACGGAAAAATCGATCTGAATTGGGCTTCCGAAACAGTCTTGGAAAGGTTGCTCGGCGCGTTAGGGTCCGATTTGCAGTCAGCACGCTCTGTGGCCACGGCGATTGTGGAATGGCGGAACCCATCCTCTCTGACTCGGTGGAGCAGCGCAGTAGCGTCCGGCAATTTGTTGCAGTTCGATCCTTCGCAACCGACCAAGATCGACTATCGGTCGGTAGAAGAATTGCTCAACGTGCCGGGCGTCACCCCCGAACTCTTCTACGGCCGTTATGTGCGTCGAGACGAGGGACGATTCCTACGGCAGTCCGGACTCATCGACTGCGTCACCGTAGATTCCAAATCGACCCAGATCAATATCAACTACGCGCCCTATCCTGTCTTGCTGGCACTCACATCAGAAGATCCGCGAGTGGCTGATTATATTGTGGCAGGTCGAGAGAAGCAGCCTTTCCATTCGCCAAGTGATCTGACGAGCGAATTCCCCGCATCGTTAAGTGCGGAAACGTTATCCGCCCTGACCACCCAAAACAGCGGACGTTATTCCCTGCTCTCGAGCGGCCGGATCCACGGAGGTACCGTTGCCCGAATTCAGGCCGTAGTGAATGTGCTGGGGGTGAGCAATGGGCGATTTCAGCTTGTGAGCTGGAAGGACTTTTATGCTCAATAGCCGAACTGTGCTGGAGGCATGGAGACCCGAGAATTGGAGGCCCCGGTCGTTGAGATTGCGTCGCCGGGGAGGTTCACGCGACTGGAACGTGCGCAGGGCCGTGCTGGGCATAGAGGTTCGAGCTACTTCTCTCTACCTGGCGTGTGTGCACCCGGGGTTGGTTCGGGCGGTAGTGGCTGGCACCGACGTGATTTCCGGCTACACGGAGCTCCGACCTGAAGAACTTCGAGCACGCTTAAGTGCCTTTCTCAAACCCTTCAAAGTGGAGGATCCAGTTGTGGTTCTGGCCCTGCCGCGTTCCGAGGTCATCGTCCGCATTCTGAGCTTGCCGCTGGTTGCAAGAAAATCAGTGCAAGAAGCGTTGGCTCTTCAGGCCGAAATGTTCAAGCCGACCGACACCGAGGAATTCTGCTGGGATTCTGCCTCCCTTTCGGTGGATGACCAGGTGACCGCCAGCCTGGTTATGGCTCCGCGTGCCACAATCGAGCGGCTCGTGAATTTGTTCGCCGCGGCCGGGCATCCGATAAACGTCCTCAACGTCGGCCAATTCTCACTTCTTCATCTTTTCCTCCGCGGCCAACAACCACTAGCTCGGCAGCGGAGCGTCCTTCTTGACTTCAAGGGCCCGGACGCCGAGCTGGCTCTCCTGGAAGGAAGGAAGTTGCTCTATTCTCGTGCGTTCGCCGTCTCAAACGAAGATCCATCTATCGAAAAGAGCGTCATCTCAGAAATCCAACGAGCAGCATCCACGCTGCGCTGGCACGAGGGTGCGCAGCCTACGGTCTTCCTCTCCGGTTCTGTTCCTGCGTCTGTCGAAAGCGCGTTGGGCATGGTTGGCCCTGTCGAGCACCTGGAGAGGAAGCTTCAGTCGGGTGAACGCACGCCGGACACTTGCCTGGGAGAGTGTTTGGGAGCAGTTGCGGTGGCCTTGGCCGGCTCGGGTCGCAGTGGCTCCTCGTATCGGCTGAATCTGCTTCCGGCCGAACTCCGGCAGGTGCGACAACGACGCTGGCATCATGTGCCCACTTATGCCTTGCTGGCGGCGAGCGCGTTTCTGCTCGTCGGTCTCGCGGCGCGCCGTCCACTCCAAGATCACATGCTATTGCGGCAATACGAGAAGCAAATCGCTAGCTTGAAACGGCAGACCGATGAAATGAACGGGATTCTGCAGGAGGATAGAAAGCTGCGCCAAGAGTTAATCGTGCTGGAAGAATTTCAACAGGGAGGCCGACAACCGCTCGACGCTCTCAACGATGTAGCCCAGCGGCTCCCCTCAGAAGCATGGCTGAACCTGTTTACTTATCGAAAGGGTCAGATTGAACTGATGGGGTCAGCGAAGTCCGCTTCGAGCTTGTTACCTTTGCTGCAAGCTTCACCGCGATTTGAAGACGTGAAGTTTGATGGCGCGCTTACCCAAGATCCTTCGGGAGGGGAACGGTTTCGGATACAAATGCGACTGAAGGGAAGGCGATGACACTGCGTCCTAGAGAAAAGAAGTTTCTGATTGCGGTTCTTTTGGCCGCTCTCGTCTTTGTACTTTTGGAATTTGTCGCGCTGCCGGGCTGGGACAACGCGACGAGTTCCACGGGAAACCTGTTCCTGGCAAAGAAACAACTGCGATTTAGCCGAGAACTCATTGGCGCCAAGCAATTGCGCGATCAGCAGACCGCCCTGCGGGGTCGTCTTGACGAGAAGGAACACCAACTCTTGGTGGCCCAGGACGCCAACCAAGCCGGCGCACAACTCCAAACGTGGCTTGCCAGTCGAGCCGCGGACCAGCAGGTCGGACTGGTCCGCAGCGAGTTCCTCGCACCAAGTCCCCTTGGGGAGAACTACGTTCGGATACCGGTGCGCTTGCAGGTTAACGGTCGCATTACGCAGCTCACTCAATTCCTCGACGCCATTATCGCGGGGGATCGGATTGTGGAAATCGAGGAACTGCAGCTCAGTGGCGCTGGAGACAAGGAAAAGCTAGTGCATTGTGGAGTTGTGGTTGCGGCCTTGATGGCAAAACCACACTAAGGAAAAACGATGAAGAAGCGACACTGGATCATTAGCCTTTTTTGCGTGGGCAGCATAATCGGACTCGGATGGAAGCTCGAAAGTGAGTGGCGACAATATGCCGCCCGCAATGGACCCCAGGCGCTGGAGGTTCACGCACTGAGCGGCGTCCCGATTCCTGTAGCTCTGCCCGCGTCCGACTATGGCGCGATTGCGCGGCAAAATCCTTTTCATGCGGAGAGAAACGATTTGATCTCGGAACCAGTCCAGGCCGCCAAAGTTACCGGTCCCCCGCCACTGGTCTACGGCTCGATCATCTTCGGCAGTGCGCGCGCCGCTCTGCTGGGTACGGAGCAGTCACCCAAACCGGAGCGTGTGGAGGAAGGCAGCACCTTCCAGGGCTACCGATTGGTCAGCGTGCTTCCACAGTCGGTCGTCCTTGAGTCCGGCGCCGGCCGTGAGGAAATCATGTTTTACAACGCTTTGGAACGATTGCATCGACAAGCCTCGAAGACCTCCACGAATGCCAGAGCGTCCTCGCAAACGCCCGCGGTTACTTCTGGCGGCGGACAGGTCTCGCCCCCGACGGTGGCTGACGTGGCACCGGCTAATCCCCCGGTCGAACCGCAGGCACCCGCATCGTCGGCACGACCGGCCCCCTCCGGGAAAGTATGGCAGGATACTCCATTTGGGCCAATGCTGTTCGACAAGAAAAAACCATGACCAGACAACCAAATCTCTCTAAGTCATACAGCTGGCCGGATGTCTTTGCCGTCTTCGCGCTTTGCTTGTCCATGTTGGTAGGAGCGGCAAGATGGGCCACGGCCCAAGACGCCAAGCCTTCACCCGCGCCGGAATCCGATAAGCAAGGGAAAACCCAGGCAACACCTCCCCCAGGGGCTCAGTCTACGCCCCCGGTTGCTTCGCCGCCCCAGGGTAAAGTGCGCGTGATGACTCCGTTCGGACCGATGTACTTTACCGCGCCAGCGCAGACCGCGGCGGTACAACCTCCCCCGGACGGGCAGCAACCAGCGTTGGTGCAACCTGCTCCCCAGTCAGCGAGTCCGGGCTCCCCAGGATCGTCTTCATCGAATAACCAGAGCGGACAATCTCCTCCGGCCGGGCAGCAGCCGCCCGCTCAGCCTGAGGGACCCCTTCCTGTTCCTGCGACACAGACGCCAGCGAATCCTCCGCAGAGCCCGACGCCAGCTGTCTCTCCCCCAGAAAAGAAACCCGAAAATGCCGCCGAGAGTACCGTGAGCCTGAATCTGGAGAACGCCGACCTCTACCAGGTTCTCCGGATCATCGGAAGCGAACTGAGGATCAACTATGTCGTGGACCCATCGGTGAAAGGCACAGTTACCATCAATACCTCCGGATCCGTATCGCGCGCGAATCTCTTTTCCGTTCTCGGATCCATATTGCAGGTGAATGGTGCGGCGATCGTGCAAGCGGATGGCTATTACCGAATCGTACCGACAGGCGACGTTAAGCTGGCAGCCTTGCCAGTGGAATACGGCAAGGCGCCCGGCGCGGCGCCGAGCCCTGGAGACACACTGGTTTTGCAGGTGCTGCCGATGCGATTTGTCACCGCCACGGAAATGAGCAAGGTGTTGGCTCCCTTCATTTCCCCGGCAGGACAGATCGTCATCAATGAACGCGGCAATGTCCTGCTGGTTGTCGAGACGCCCGCGAAACTAAAGCAAATCGAGGGAATTGTCGATATATTCGATAGCGCCACGTTCAGCCGAGAGCGAGTTCACCTATTCCCGATCACCAACAACGGGGCCAAGGATTTGGTCCCGGAACTCCAAAATGTTTTCGCCGGTTACGCCCTCTCTTCCAACTCGGCTATTCGATTCGTTCCGATCGAGAGCTTAAACGCTATCCTGGCCATCAGCCCATCTCCTGACGTTTTCAAAGACATCGAGGTGTGGATCAATCGACTCGACCAACCTGCGAGGGATGTCGGTCTCCAGAATTTTGTCTACGAGGTGCAGAACGCCAAAGCGAGCGATCTTCGCGATATCCTCATCGAACTCTATGGTGGCGAAGTTCCAAAGCCGCAGTCGCCTTTGCAACCCACCACGCCGCCAAATCCGCTGGTCTCGCGCGACGTGCAGGAAGCACAACAGCAAGCGCAGTTGCCGCCGGCACCGGAGCGCGTTCAGGGCCGGATACACATCATGTCCGACAACAAAAACAACGCTTTGATATTTCAAGCCACTCCACACGATTACGAGGTCATAAAGCGTACGCTCATCCAGCTCGACCTCCTACCTCGCCAGGTCCTGCTCGACGCCAAAATCTATGAGGTCGATCTGACCGGCGATCTCAGTCTAGGCATCTCGGCTTTTCTGCAAAAGAACCAGAGCCTGACGACACCTAACGCGAGCATCGGTTCGTTTTTGGCGGGGCAGACCGGAGGCTCCTTGCAAGCCCAAACATTCGCCTTGATTGGTGCGACTCGCACGTTGCAGCTCTTTCTAAACGCTTCGGAGAACCGCTCGCGAGTGCGGACTCTCTCGGCCCCCTCTATTCTCGTAACGGACAACACCAGCGCCAAGATCCAAGTCGGTGCGGAAGTGCCCGTTCCGATCGGATCAGCGCTCACACCCATTCAGTCTGGTGGAACGAGCATATTTGCACAGACCATCCAATTTATGGATACGGGGGTCATCCTTACCGTCACGCCCCACATTAATGCAAGCGGCATTGTGATGCTCAATATCTCGCAGGAGGTCAGCTCCGCCGTTCCCAATACCACTTCTCAGATCGTAGCCCCGGTAATCAACAAGTCGGCATTTCAGACTTCCGTGGTTTTGAGTGACGGGGAACCACTCGCGCTGGGAGGAATTATTACGACCTCCAATACTCTCACAAAGGACCGGATTCCTCTCTTGGGTGACATTCCCGGTCTTGGGGCGCTTTTCGGTTCCACAACCAAGCACACGGCCCGGACCGAACTGGTACTGCTCTTGACGCCGCACGTGCTTCAGGACGTTTCGCATGCCGCGGCCAATACGAAAGAGTTTTTGAACAAACTGGTGGAGACGAAAAAAGCGATGGAAACGCTTCATTAGGTCCTTCGGCAGCCACCACACCCGTTCCTCAACGGGGTTTGCAGATCTTGAGGTCCGAATTTGCTTCGTAGCTTAGTTTACCCGTCATCCGGTCGGGGGAGTTGTCAGTGGCGCGGGCAGTTCCGCAGGAGAGATAGGAAAAGCGTGTTCATGAAAGTGCCCGACCCGCCGCACTCGGCGTGATCATCAAGGTCCGCGTTTCAGGCGAGGCAGCGTCAGGCAGCAGCCTTTATTGACAGATCGTGGGTTTTAACGAGATTATTTCCCTGCTCAGGAGAGGGTCGAATCGAATGCCAAATCGAAGGGGGCTGCGAAGGGTCTGCTTGCACCTCTTGGTGTATTCTGACTTTTTTGCTGCCGGGATCCTCTTCCCGTTTGGCGCGGCGGCGCGTGGCCAGGCTCCCGTCGTGAGTGCATCGGGAGGCGCCCAGGAGGCATCGTCTCAAGCCGGGGATGGCGGATTGGCTGCAGCCACCAAAACGGCGAAGACGCAAAGCTCTGAGCAACCAGACGCGCCGCTTGCTGAGGCGAAATCACTCTTGCAGAAGGGAATGCTGAGCGATGCCGAGCGCGCCGTTCGTCAATACTTGGTTCAACGTCCGGACTCTGCAGAGGCTCATTACTTGCTCGGATATCTGCTGTTTAAAGGGACGGATGCAAGCAATTTGCTGAGGGGACCCGCAGAAGGCGCGAAGGTTCAGGATCCCAAGGCGTTGGATTTCTTGAATTTTAGAGAAGTAAAGGCGAGGGCCTCACTGGCGCAGTACACAGAAGGCGCGAAGTATCAGGATCCGGGCGCGCCCGATTTAAAGATCGTCGGGCTTGACTACCTGGTGTTGGGCTATTTCGAGAACGCCGAGAAGTGGCTCGCGATGTCACTAGAATTGGATCCTGGAGATTCTGAAGCGTGGCTGTACCTTGGCCGCACAAGATACAACGAGCACAAGTTTAAAGAGGCCATTAGCGCGTTCGAACAGTGTCTGAAGCTCGACGCCAAAAACGGGAAGGCGGAAGATAACCTTGGTTTGTCCTATGCTGCCGTTGACCGTAAGGAAGAAGCCATCACTGCGTACCGAAATGCGATTGCCTTGCTGACAGAGACGGCGACAAAGTACGCTGGACCCTATTTGGATCTTGGCACTCTGCTCCTAGAACAGGATCGTCCCGAAGAGGCTCTTCCCTTCCTTCAGCAAGCCGTCGAGATCTCGCCGGAGTGGTCTCACATGCATGCACAATTGGGGAAGGCGTACTTGAGGCTCAACCAGGTTAAAAACGCACAAAGCGCATTGGAGAAGGCCGTCGAATTATCTCCTAACGATTCCTCCCTACATTACATGCTCGGGCGGGTCTATCAGAAGGAGGGGCTCAGCAAAGAGGCGAGGGTACAGTTTGATCAAGCCGCTGTGCTGCAAGGAACTCATTCTTCTCCAACAGCCGATCGTCCTTAGGTCTTCCAGGCAAACCCGGGAGAGGGCCACTGTGTCCGTCGGTCCGCATTCCGCAATTGGCCGAGACCTAGTGTTTTCTCGCTGCCGATGATTTTACCTAAACGCCACCTTGCCGCCGTTGTACTGCTAACTTCGTTGACGACGCTCGCCTTTGCGAATGTCCTCGGCAACAAGTTTGTCTATGATGACAACTACCAGATCCTCCGCAATCCTCTGTTGCGCAAGGAGGAACCCTGGCGGCGCCTTTTCACGACAGATGTTTGGGGCTTCGAGCACCCTGACCAGCGCGGTGCGAGCAACTATTACCGGCCGCTCCAGATGCTTAGCTACAGGATTGTGGGGCTTGAGGGCGGTCTGATTCCGACTTACTACCATGCGGTGAGCTTACTCTTCCATCTGCTGGCCACATTTGCAGCCTATGCAATTCTGTGGCAACTGACGCGAAGCAGCAACCTTGCTCTAGCCAGCAGCGTTCTTTTCGCCTTGCATCCTATCCACACAGAAGCAGTTGCCTGGATTTCAGCCTTGCCCGAGCTTGGGTGTGCGCTATTCTTTTTCCTATCTTTCTACCTCTTCCTTTTGGCCGAGGATGACGTCGCCGCCGTGCCCGGATGGGCCAAGAAAGTGGAAGGAGGCGCTAGGTCGAGACTTACGCTTCTGTTCGGCTCTTACCTCTGCTTTTTAATTGCGCTCTTCTGGAAGGAAATGGCGGTGACCCTACCTCTGCTGATTGCCGCCTATATCGTCTTCTTTCCTCGTTCGTCGCCGTCTGTTGTTTCTCCATTCAGGCGAGCGATCAGCGCAACGCTACCCTACGGGTGCGTATTCGTAGGTTACCTTGTCGTGCGCTTCCTGGTGCTAGGTGCGTTTTACCGCCCGCGACAAGACTGGGTGTTCACGCCAATCAGGTATCTTTTTTCCGTCCTTGAGCTCGTGGGGGAATATTGGTTCAAGCTCTTGGTCCCGGCACGGTTGAGCGCCTTCCATGTATTTCGCCCGGTGCAATCCTTGGCCGATCTTCCGAGCCTCGTGGCCGCCGCCTTTGTGGTTCTGGCGGTGGCCGCGATTCTCTACGGAATTCGGCGTTTCCCTCTCGCTAGCTTTGCAGCCGCATGGGTCTTCTTGACACTACTTCCGGTACTTTCACTACGCTCGGTTGGATTAAACGTGTTTGCAGAGCGTTACCTCTATATTCCTTCTCTGGGCTTCTGTTTACTCGTAGTCTGGATAGCAGACAAAGGATTAATTCTCCTTCCTGAAAGCCTCAGGCGATGGGTAGGCGGGGCGGCGCTGGCGCTGTTGGCTGTGCTTTTTTTCCAGCAGACTGTCCGGCGCAATGCAGATTGGAAGGATAATTTCACTCTCTACTCCCGAACCGTGGAGGCCTCGCCGGATTCTGCGGTTATGCAAGATCTCCTCGCGGAAGCTCTTCGGACCGAGAGAGGCGACCTAGCGGGTGCGGAGCATCACTACCTTCTTGCGATAACCGCAGCCCAAGAGAGCCAACCACCCCAGCTGCTCCAAGTCGCCGTCGGCAACGTCGGACTCGCGTACGTTTACAACCAAAGGGGTCAGTACGAGGAGGCCTTGCAGTCGCTTGATAAGGCCCAAGTCGCTGTTCCGGATTACCCTGAAATCCAAATCGTTCGTGGGGTCGTCTTGACACGAGCGGGTCGATTGGAAGAGGCCGAAAAGATCTTGCGCGAGGTGCTCAAGACCTATCCCTACAATGAGAATGTGCTCAACGCATTGGGCATTATTGCCTTGCAACGGGAAGACTACGGTCAAGCGATAGATCTTTTTGAGCAGGCGCTTCGATGGTTAGCTCCCACTGACGCTTTCAACTCCACACTTCGTAACAATTTGGGCGTGGTGTACGGTAAACTGCAACGCTATCCAGAAGCTGTCCTAAACTACCAGGGTGCTATCGCGGTATCGCCAGGGGATCCTCAGTACCACACAAATTTGGGGAAGGTGTTGGTGCGCATGGGCCGATTCCGCGAGGGGAGAGCGGAATTTGAGAGGGCGCTGGCACTCGCTCCTGACTATGCGCCTGCACGCAAGAGTTTGGGCGAATCTGTGGAGGGCCAGCGCCCGTAAGCATGATCCCGCGGGAGGATCGCACGGGCACCGATGCCAGTTGCGGAGTGTCCTCCGCGTGGCCATATAGCTCTTGTTGCGCTCTCGCCGGAGCATTTGTTCGTTTGTATCGGGCGCTCAATGCAGCAGGTCATGGCAATCCGATTCTCCGCTAAGACGACCAATGCCCATGCAAGAGCGTGCTATGCGAGCCTCGTAATCCGGCGTCAACCGTAACTCGATGGAGGGAACCCGACCCGAATGCCGTCGGAGAGGCTGGAACAGTC
>Ga0210394_10003271_pt1 | contig 20692 bp, 17 predicted proteins | sample IncBWC12MmetaG_FD_160121 | JGI IMG/M metagenome (GOLD analysis project Ga0210394, IMG submission 160121) | Forest soil microbial communities from Barre Woods Harvard Forest LTER site, Petersham, Massachusetts, United States - Inc-BW-C-12-M | ecosystem: Environmental > Terrestrial > Soil >...
GGCCACGGCTACGTCGACTGCAAGGGCGGCACGGGCACGCTGGTCGAGCTCGCGGTGGTTTTGGAGATGCTGAATAAAGGCGTGATCGCAGGGAAGCCGTTCGTGGCGCTCGGCGATTTCTGGACGCCGATTCTCGATCGCGTGCGTGAAGTCGAGGTCCACCACGGCTCGCGTTGGGGCGAAGCAGCCGGGCGCCTGATTCACATCGCACCAACACCCGCGGAAGCGGCGGCGTTTTTGGCCCGAACTCTCGCGGGCGAACCCCATTCTTCAGATCCCGGCGGATCCCGCCCGGGCTCGGAAGCCGCGCTGCACTGAGGCTCCGTGTCGCGTTCCGTTGAAGAGATCCTCGAATTTGGCCGGCTGCGCGACCTACTGCGCGGCCAGACCACGTCACCCCCCGGTCGCCGAGCCGTTGATGCACTTGCGTTCGGAACGGATCGAGCGCAGCTCGAAGGCGAGTTCGCCGCAATCGCCGAGGCGGTGGCTTATCTACGCTCGGCTAGCGAGGTAGGCTTCGGCGCGCTGGCCGATCCGCAGCCCTGGCTCGAACGGCTTGAGCTGCCGGGCGCGGTGCTGGTTCCGGGCGAGCTGCTCGCCGTGGCTTCTTTGATCGAGACCGCAGCATGGCTGCGTGAGCTTTTTCGGGAGGCCGCCGAGAAATTCCCGTTGCTCACGGCGCTCGCCCGCTCAGCCCCGGATTTTCGCTCGCTGGTCACTGCGATCCGGCAGGCCATCCTGCCCAACGGCGAGATCGGCGACGACGCCTCGGCCGAACTGCGCCGTATCCGCGGGGGTCTCGCGCGCACTCGCGAAACGATCCAGAAGACGCTCGAGCAGATCCTGCGCGCCCGCGGCGAGCCGCAGGGAGAGGACTACATCACACGCCGCAACGATCGCTTCGTAATCCCCGTGCGGGTGTCTGAACGCGGCGCTGTTCAGGGAGTGGTCCACGCGGCCAGCGCCACCGGCCAAACGGTTTTCGTCGAACCGTTTGAAACGATCGAGCTCAACAATCGTCTCGTCCAGCTCGCCGAAGGCGAAGCCGCCGAAATCGCGCGCATACTGTTAGAACTGACGGGCCGGGTCGCGGACGAACGCGCCCAGCTGTCGCGTACCGCGCAAACCATCGCCGCCTTCGATTCTTTGTTCGCGCGGGCTCGATTTGCGCGCGAGTTTGACGCCTGCATGCCGGTCTTCGCCGTCGCCGGGCTCTCCCTCGAAGCCGCTCGCCACCCCGTACTGCAAAGTACGCTGCGGTCGCAGGGCCGTACCGTCGTGCCGCTGACGTTGTCGCTCGGCGGGGATGAGACCGTGCTCGTTATCAGCGGACCCAACACCGGGGGCAAGACTGTCGCGCTCAAAACCGTCGGCTTAGCCGTGCTTGCGGCGCAATCGGGAATCCCCGTCGCGGCTGAATTGGCGCGACTTCCCATGTTCGATCAGGTGCTCGCCGACATCGGCGACGAACAATCCATTGCCGCGGACCTCTCCACCTTTTCGGCCCACATGCTCAACCTGAAGTCCATGCTCGCATCGCTCACCGAGCGTTCGCTCGTGCTCGTGGACGAGATGGGTACGGGCACGGCGCCCGAAGAGGGAGCGGCGCTCGCCGTCGCCCTGCTCGATGAGTTTCGCGCGCGCCGCTGCTTGGTTTTGGCCACGACCCATCACGATCGCCTCAAGGCCTATGCCTCGACCACGCCTGGGGTGCTCAACGCCTCCGTCGAATTCGACGAGATTCGCCTCGCGCCCACTTATCGATTGCAGGTCGGCGTGCCCGGAGGATCGAGCGGCATCGCCATCGCCGGCCGACTCGGCCTGCCTCGTTCCATCGTCGAGCGCGCCAGCGCCCTGCTGACGCCGGAGGCGCGCGAGGCCGCTGGGCTGATCACCTATCTCCATCGCAGCCGCGACACGCTCGAGCTAATGCAGCGCGAGCTGGCCGAGCAAACGCGGCGCCTGGAACAGGAAAGGCGCGCGTTGCGGGAAGAGTGGGTGGACCGCCAGCGGAAACGCATCGCGGAGCTCGAACAGCGCGTCGCCGATGCGCTTGCTCATCACGAACGGGAGATGACGCGCGCCGTCGAAGCGGTGAAGGAGGGGGAGTTGCGCGCGCAGATCGAGAAGCAATCCCGCCGCCGGCTGGTCGAGGCGCGCTCGGAAGCACGCGGCGAAGTCGATGCCGCCGTCGTGGCGCACCTTTCTGAATCGCAGTCGGACCTGGGCGTCGCAGTCGAGGTGCTCCGGCCTCCCTCGCCGGACGAGCTTGTGCCTGGAGTGCGCGTGCGCGTTCGCGGCTTCTCCGCGCCGGTGGTTTTGCGGCGTCGCGACGGTGCGAGCGCCGAAGTCGAGGCGGGACCTCTGCGCATGAAGGTGCCCCTGGCCGAGATCATCGCGATAGTCGCCGTCGAGCACGCGAAGGCCGGCGCCGCTCCTCGCGCTGGAGCGCCGTCAGGCGAGCGAACCCGGGGCATCGCCAAACCCTCCCGCCCGAGCGGCGTGACGGTGCATGCGGCGCCTTCCGATGCTGCAGCCGATGCCGATGAAATCAACGTCATCGGCTGTACGGTGGAAGAGGCCACGCGCCGCGTCGATAAATTCATCGATACCGCGGCGCTTGCCGGCAAACCGCAGGTGCGCGTGATTCACGGACACGGCACGGGTGCTTTGCGCAGGGGCTTGGCGGAATTCCTCTCGGCCCACCCGCTGGTCGAACGTATTTACGCCGAAGCTCAGGAGCGCGGCGGTGCCGCGGTGACCATCGTTGAGTTCAAAGACTGATCGCGTTAGGGGAGGCCGCCCGGCACCTGTACTATACTGGCTGCCTTCCATACGGAAACCAATCCATGGCTGAAGCAGGTTCCTTAGCCGATCGCGTCAAGCAACAGGCGGACATCGTTCGCGTGGTCGGCGAATACGTGCGCCTGAAAAAAAGCGGCCAGAATTTCGTGGGCCTCTGCCCGTTCCATTCCGAAAAGACGCCGTCGTTCGCCGTCCATCCCGTGAAGCAGATCTACCACTGTTTCGGCTGCGGGGCTGGAGGCGACGTTTTCAAGTTCGTGATGGAGATGGACAAGTGCGACTTCCCGGAAGCGATACGTGCGGTGGCCGAAAAGTGCGGCATCGCGTTGCCCCAGCCCAGGGAGAGCTCGCCCGAGGACCGGCGCGATCGGCAGCAGCGGACGGCGCTTGTCGAAATGCACAGCGAGGCTGCCGCGTTTTTCTCTCGGCAGCTCGAGGGTACGGCGGAGGGCAAGGCCGCGCGAGCGTATTTGAACGATCGAGGTCTCGACGCTGACGCCATCGCTCGATTTCATCTTGGTTATGCGCCATCGGCCGGGGACGCGCTTTTGCGCCATCTCAAGTCGAAGTATCCGGAAAAGCTTGTGGAGTCGTCCGGCCTCGTGGGGCGCGACCCTAGCGGACGCCTGTACGACCGTTTCCGCCGGCGCATCATGTTCCCGATCGCCAACGAATCCGGAAAGGTAATTGCGTTCGGAGGCCGCGCACTGGGCGACGACCTCCCGAAGTATCTGAACTCCCCCGAGACCCCGATTTACACCAAGAGCCGGGTGCTCTACCACCTCGACCGCGCCAAGGAAGCGATCCGGCAAGGCGATGCCGTGGTGTTGGTCGAAGGCTACATGGATACGATTGCCGTGGCACGGGCGGGCGTCGCCAACGTCGTCGCAAGCTGCGGCACGAGCCTCACCGAAACACAGGTGAAACTGCTCACGCGTTTCACGCGGCGCATCGTCGTCAATTACGACCCCGACACCGCCGGTCAGGCAGCCACCGAGCGTTCGCTGGCGATCCTGCTCGAGCAGAACTGCGATGTTCGCGTTCTGGCGCTGCCGGGCGGCAAAGACCCCGACAGCTTTATTCGTGACGAAGGCGTTGCCGCCTACCGCAAATTGCTTGAAGCCTCGCCACCTTACCTGGACTACCTCATTGGCCGGGCCCGTCGCTTGGGGCTCGCCACGGCGGAAGAAAAACTGCGCGCCGTAAACTTCCTGCTTCCTTTCGTGCAGCGCATTCCCGACGGGCTGCTGCGCTCGGAATGGGCCTCGCGAATCTCCCAGCAGTTGCGTGTGGAGGAGCCGGTTCTGCGGGAGGCTCTGCGGCGCGCCGCCGCGGAACGCCGCAGTGAGGTGAAGACGCACCCCTCGCTGGTCGGGCTTCCGGCCAAGAGAGCCGAGCGGCGCCTGGTGCAGATGCTGCTGGAGGCCGACGAATTCCGCGTGCGCCTGGTCGCCGAAATCCGTGCGTCCGAGCTTCATCGAGGCCTCGAGAGCGAAAAAGTCCTCTTCGCCCTGCTCGAAGCCTGCGCCGCGGGAGCGCGCCCCGATATGGCCGAGCTGGCTGCAGCGCTCGATGACCGGGACCGCCGGCTCCTGTTTGAGATTGCTTTTGAGGGGACGCCAGAAGCCAAGTGGGAGGAGGCAGAAAGTTGCCTCGATGTCCTGCGTCTGCGGAAAGTAGAAGAGGAGCTGGCTGCGGTGCAGCGCCAGCTCGAGTCCCGGCCCACGGCGCAGAACCCCGGCAATAGCGATGAGATGAGCCGCCTGCTGGCCCGCAAGCTAGAGCTGCGCCGGCTGCTGTCGGATCTGTCGGAGCAGGCGGGTGCGGGGTTTTCTCGCGGGTAGCTATCAGAAAATAATCCAGTTGACTCAAGTGCTGAGCAGCGTGTAACTTGTCGGGGTTTGGCAAGTAACGGGCAGGGTGTCTCGTGCATCTAATTTGGTGTGCGGACGAGACCCCGGGGGCGACGGGGCAGTTCGGCGGAACGCGCAAGAAGCGGCGAGGCGGTTACCTCACGAACGATTGTTCAAAGTCATTATCTTTACTCACAGGGTTGAGTGCGCCCGGGTGTCGATTCTTACGGCCGGACGTGCGTAAGGTCTAGCGCTCCTCGGACGCGCGGAGGATCTCTTGGCTCTGGCTCTCGAAGAAAAATACGATCAGGTACGTCAGCTCATCAACATGGGCAAGGAGCGGGGCTACCTGCTCTATGACGAAGTGAACGATATTCTTCCGGCCGAAGTGCATTCCTCGGAAGAGATTGACGACCTGCTCTCGACCTTTGAACGCTACGGCATCGACATCTATGAAGATGTCTCTGCGGCCAAGGCCGCGCGCGCGGCGCTCGAACCCGTCGAACCGGCCGAAGTGGATCTCGTTGTCAAGGAAGAGCCCGCCGGCGCCGAAGAGGTCGAGCTCGATCTGACCCCGGGGCTGCTTGAGAAGACCAACGATCCGGTCCGCATGTATCTGCGGGAGATGGGCACGGTCCCGCTGCTCACGCGCGAAGGCGAAGTGGCCATCGCCAAGCGCATCGAACGGGGCCAGGTGCTGGTCCTCAAGACCATCACGCGCTCGCCGATCGTGGTCAAGGAGCTGCTAGCCGTCGCCGACGACCTGCGCAAGGGTGCGCGCTCCATCAAGGAGATCGTGCAGTTTGACGATGAGGAGCTGACCGAAGAGAAGATCGAGAACAAGACGAGGCAGACCCTCAAGCTGCTCGACAAGATTGCGCATCTCTATGGCGCGGCGCTCAAGCAAGCCGCCAAGCTCGACCACACCCCGAAAACCAAGAAGCGTTCCTACCTGCACGCCAGCCGCGCCGTGGCGCGTACGCGAATCGAGATTTCGCAGATGGCGCGCTCGCTCGATTTCAATCCCTTCGAGCGCAAGCGCCTCATCGACAAGATGCGGCACACGGTCGAGCGGCTCCAGTTGCTCGAGCGCGAAGCAGGCAAACTCGAACGCCGTGTCGACGTCGCCAAGGGCGACACGGCCGCCGAAGCGCGCCGCGAACTGCGCACGCGCCGCAGCGCGTTGCGGGAGATCTCCGAAGCCAGCGAAGTCGGGCTTACCGAACTGAAGCGCACGCTACAGATCATCCTGCGCGGCGAAGCGGAAGCCGAGCAAGCCAAGAAGGAACTGATCGAGGCCAACCTCCGCTTGGTCGTTTCCATCGCCAAGAAATATACCAATCGCGGCCTGCAGTTTCTCGATTTGATTCAGGAAGGCAACATCGGCCTCATGAAGGCCGTGGACAAGTTCGAGTGGCGCCGCGGCTACAAGTTTTCGACATACGCCACCTGGTGGATTCGCCAGGCCATCACCCGCGCCATCGCCGACCAGGCTCGCACCATCCGCATCCCCGTGCACATGATCGAGACGATCAACAAGCTCATTCGCACGCAGCGGCAACTGGTGCAGGAATTGGGCCGCGAACCGACGTCGGAAGAGATCGCCAAGCGGATGGACATTCCGGTAGCGAAGGTGCGCAAGATCCTCAAGATCGCGCAGGAGCCCATCTCGCTCGAAACGCCCATAGGCGAAGAAGAAGATTCGCATTTGGGCGATTTCATCGAGGACAAGGCCGTGGTCTCACCCTCGGACGCAGTCATCAACCTGAACCTCAAGGAACAGACCGCGTCGGTGCTGAAAACGCTCACCCCGCGTGAAGAAAAGGTCATCAAGATGCGTTTCGGGCTGGACGATGGGTCCGAACACACGCTCGAAGAAGTTGGCCAGTCGTTTGCAGTCACCCGTGAGCGCATCCGGCAGATTGAAGCGAAGGCTCTGCGCAAACTGCGCCATCCATCTCGGTCGCGCAAGCTCCGTGCGTTCCTGGAGGGTTCCTCGCGCGAATACCTCTGACGCTTCCCAGTTTTGTCGCTCTATGCCGCTGGCGGTCGACGCCCAGCGGCTTCTTTTTTTTGGCTCTGATGGCGGCGCAAGACAGCGCGAGTGCGGCACACCCGATACTCCCGCGGGCGGCCGACTCGGCAGCTTGCGTCTGCGCTGGTAGACTGACGCCATGTCTTTCCGTTTCGAGGTGCTGAAGACCGATCCCTCCGGCGCCCGCTTGGGCCGTCTCACGACTCCGCACGGCGTCATCGAGACGCCGGCCTTCATGCCCGTTGGCACGGCCGGCACGGTGAAGGGCATAACGCAGCAAGCCCTTGAGGAATTGGGTGTCGGCCTGTTGCTCGCCAACACCTATCATCTCTATTTGCGGCCGGGACACGAACTCATTGCACAAATGGGCGGCCTGCATCGGTTCATGGCTTGGTCCGGCGGCATCTTGACCGACTCCGGCGGCTACCAGGTTTTCAGCCTCGCCGATTTGCGCGAGGTCAGCGACGAAGGCGTGCGCTTCCGCTCGCACCTGGATGGTTCCTCGCACCTGCTGACGCCGGAGAAAGCCATCAACGTGCAAAGGGCGCTTGGCTCGGACATTGGAATGCTGCTCGATGAGTGCATCGAGTACCCCGCAAGCCGCGAACGCGCACGCGACGCCTCGGCGCGCAGCCTGGATTGGGCGCGACGTTCCCGCGCTGCCATCCACGCGGGCGCGCCTGGCGAGTCGAATCCCGGACAGGTTTTTTTCGCTATCGTTCAGGGTGGCACGTATGCAGATCTGCGCAGCGAAAATGCCGAGCGGCTCGTGGAGCTGGATTTTCCCGGCTATGCCGTCGGCGGACTGGCGGTGGGCGAGCCTCACGATTTGACCTGCGAGATCGCCGCCGGAACTGCTGCATGTTTGCCGCGGGACCGGCCGCGCTATCTGATGGGCGTGGGCAAGCCCGAACAGCTTGCCGACTACGTTCGTTGCGGCGTGGACATGATGGACTGCGTGCTGCCCACGCGGAACGCGCGCAACGGCTGGCTCTACACGCGGCAAGGACCCTTGCGCATCAAGAACGCGCCTTACGCTGCGGACAGCCGTCCCGTGGATGAGTCATGCGCCTGCATGGTGTGCCGGCGTTACTCGCGCGCGTACTTGCGCCACTTGTTTCAAGCCAACGAAATCCTTGGTTCCATCCTGAACACCCACCATAATATTTACTTTTATCTTGACATCATGCGGGCAATCCGAGAGTCTATCGCGGCTGGGGACCTGTCCCGGTTCTCTTCGGAACTTCAGGCGCGCCTGGAAGCTGGCCAGCCGTAGGGGGAAGTGGAGGGGTTGGCCCGTAACGGCTTCGAGGCGTACACTTACAAATGGCGGTTGGTCCTGCCGGCCAGGCAGGACTTGTTTTCTCCGTGGGTTCTGAGAGCGGCGAAAAAGCCTCTGCGCGGGAGTTAAACCGATCGTGAATGTTGTGGCCATGTGGGCGAGTTTGTTTTTCTTCGCCCAAGCCTCGCCGGCGAGTGGAGCGATTGCCTTTCTGCCGCTGGTGGTCATCATGGTTATTTTTTATGTTCTGCTGATTCTGCCCGCGCAGCGTCGGCAGAAAAAGACCTTGGCGATGTTGAACGCGCTCAAGACGGGCGACAAAGTCGTGACCAGCGGCGGAATCTACGGCACCATTGTGGGCCTGGAGGGCGAAGCCATTCAGCTGCGTATTGCCGACCAGGTCAAAGTGAAAGTCGCTCGCTCGGCTGTCTCCGGCCTGCAGTCGGAAGGCACGGAAGCGTAGCCGTCCGGAAACAGTCTAAAGTCGTGGGACTTGCGAGTGTCGTCAGGAAACGGGCGTTCGGGGGATGAGTAAGGCGCGAGCATGAACTCGAATCTCAAATGGAAAGCCGTCTTCGTCTTTGCCGTGGTCTTTCTGTGCGTCTATGGATTGTTCGGCCTGCCGACGTTTCCTACGTCGGTCGCCCAGCTTCGCGACAATTTCACCCAGCGCATCAAGCTGGGGCTCGATCTGCAGGGCGGCACGCATTTGATCTTGCAGGTGCAGGTTAACGAAGCGGTCAGGCAGCAGACCGATCAGGCGCATGACCATCTCATCACCCAGCTCCGCGAAAAGAATATTCATTACGACGAGCTTCGCGAAGTCAGCGACACCCAGATGCTGGCTCATAATCTGTCACCGGATTCCACCGCCGGTTTTCGCGACCTCGTGGATACCAATTTTCCTGACTGGAGCATCGCGCCGGCACCGGGCGAGACGTCCGGCTACCTGCTGACCCTGAAACCTTCGGCGATTGCGGCGATTCAAGCGCAGACCATGTCCGAGTCGGAGGACACGATCCGGCGGCGCACCGATGCGTTGGGTCTGACCGAACCGTTTGTCGCGCCCTACGGTCAGGGCGACAATGAAATCATTGTAGAACTCCCGGGCGAGGGAGACCCCAACCGCGCTAAGTCGGTCATCCAGGCCGGCGGGCAGCTTGAGTTGCGCAGAGTGGCGGACATAAATCCCTATCCGTCCGAGACCGCGGCATTGGCTGCGCACGGCGGCGTGCTGCCTCCAGACAGCGAATTGGTGCCTTCCAAGACCACCGACGCTTCCGGGCAAGCGAGCGTTTACGTTCTCGACCGCGTACCCGTGATAACGGGACACGATATGCGCGGGGCGACGCCGCTACCCAGCACGGACAATCCCGGTAGTTACGAAGTCTCGTTCACGCTTTCGACCGAGGCGGGTCGCATCTTCGGCCCGTTCACGGAACAGAACGTCGGACGTCCGATGGCCATCGTGCTCGACCACAAGGTCATTTCTGCTCCGATCATTCAAAGCCGCATCGATGATCAGGGGCGCATTACGGGCCGGTTCGGCCAGCAGGAGGCCAACGATCTTGCGCTGGTGTTGCGCGCCGGCGCGCTTCCGGCGTCCATCAAATATCTTGAGGAACGGACCGTCGGCCCGTCGCTTGGGGCCGATTCCATCCGGCAGGGCTTCCAAGCCTCGGTGGTCAGCCTTCTGGTCGTATTGATCTTCATGGTGGTCTATTATCGGCTTTCTGGCGTCAACGCGGTCGTGGCGCTGCTGCTGAATCTGGTGATTCTCCTGGCGGCGCTGGCCTATTTTGGCGCGGTGCTGACCCTCCCCGGCATTGCCGGTGTGATCCTGACGATCGGCATGGGCGTCGATTCCAACGTCCTGATTTTCGAGCGCATCCGTGAAGAGCTACGTGCCGGTAAGGCCCCGGCTTCGGCCGTGGATCTGGGCTTCAAGCGCGCGTTTCTGACCATCATCGATACGCACGTCACCACAGTGGTGTCGGCCGTCTTTCTCTTTGTGTTTGGTACCGGTCCGGTGCGGGGCTTCGCCGTAACGCTGACGATCGGTCTGATGGCAAATCTGTTCACGGCTGTGTACGTGTCGCGTGTGATTTTTGAGTGGCACCTGGCCAAGATGACGCGCCAGGCCGCGCTGAGCATCTAGCGCTGCGCCCCCGGGAAAGCCGGGCACAAACTCGCGCGATGCGGTGTCTAAGTTAGCAGGCGGATTGGGGCTGGCATGGAGTTCTTTCACAACGACGTCAATTTCGACTGGATGGGCAAGACGAAGTATTTCGTCGCCCTGTCCCTCACTTTGCTCCTGGTCGGCGCCGCCTCGTGGATTCACAAGGGCCTGGATTACGGAATTGATTTCAAGGGCGGCACGCTCGTGTACGTCCGTTTCGCCGATAAGCCGCCGGTGAACCAGATCCGCCAAGGCCTCGCCAAGCAGGGGCTGGGCGACAGCGTCATTCAGCAGATTAGCGATATCTCCAATCCGAATGCGAACGATGTAGTCATCTACTTGCCCCAGCAGGGCCAGGGCAATGAAGCCCTCGACACCGGCAAGACTGAGATTCTCAATGCGCTGCACGCGACGCTGGGAGCCGGCCAATCGAGTAAGCAGGATTTTAACGCCGCTTCGCCCACGGCTGTGGCCGACGTCCTCGTGCGTAAAGATCCGTTGGGGCTCGGGACGGGCGCCGGCGATCGTTACCAGCAGCTCGCTGTCCGGTTGACCGACTATCGCAACGTTCAGGCGCGAGGCGTTCTCGCGAATCTCGATGACTTGCGGCAGGCGGGCGCCACGCCGGCGGTGCTGGCTGCGCTGCACGATGGTTTCGATGCCAGCTCGTTCGCGGTTGTGAACGTGGAGATCGTCGGCCCTAAGGTTGGCGCCGAGCTTCGCCGCCAGGCGGTGTACGTCACCCTTTACGCCCTGGGGGGAATGCTGATTTATATTGCAATCCGCTTCGAGTGGGTGTACGGTGCCGCCGCTGTTCTGGCTGTGTTTCACGACGTTCTGATTACCTTGGGGCTTTTTTCGCTCCTGCACTTTGAGATTTCGCTTACGGTCATTGCGGCGCTTCTGACCTTGATAGGCTATTCGATGAACGATACCATCGTCATCTTCGACCGAATCCGTGAGAACTTGCGGCTCATGAGGCGCGAGCCCTTCGCCACGATTGTGAATCGGTCCATCAATCAGACGCTCTCGCGCACGATACTGACCAGTGGGCTGACCTTCCTAACCGTCCTGGTACTATTCGTCATGGGTGGGCAGGTCCTCCACCCTTTTTCATTTGCCTTGGTGGTCGGAATTCTGGTAGGAACATACTCAAGTTTCGGCATTGCCGCTCCCCTGGTAGTGGCTTGGAATCGCTGGAGGGGCCAGGGCGCGGTGCCCATTTCCGTTTCCGGATCCGCAGCCGGCACAAAACCTCGGACGGGGGAAGCTGCAGGACGCTTGGCCCCGGCCGGCAGGAGGTAAGAAAGAATGTTCGACGATCTCGTGGAATCGAGTGTGGTGAGAAAAAAGACGAATACGGGGTGGGCCGCGTTTCTGGCGACCATGGTTCAGTTGCTTATCCTCGCCGTCTTGATTTTGATTCCGCTGATTTACACGCAGGCGCTGCCTAAGGCGATGTTGGCTACTATGATTACCGCGCCGCCGCCGCCGCCCCCTCCCCCTCCGCCACCGCCAGTGACTCAGACGGTCGTCAAGCCCGTGGCTCGGCTCCTGAATCAAGGTGTGCTGACTCAGCCCAAGGCGATCCCGAAGCAGGTTGCCGTCTTTAAGGAAGCGGAGCTGCCCCCGGAAGCCGGCGGAGTTGCCGGCGGTCTCGATCTAGGGGCTGGAGGTCTTCTGGGTGGAGCGGCCGGAGGTGCCAGCGGTGCCTACCTGCCACCGCCACCGCCACCGCCGCCGAAGCCGACGGCGCCGATTAAGGTCGGCGGCAACGTCCAAGAGGCCAAGATTATCGCTCGCCCGCAGCCCATCTATCCGCCTCTGGCGCGGCAGGCCCGCATCCAGGGCACTGTCGTGCTGCATGCGATTATCGACAAGGACGGCCATGTGAGCGAACTGCAGGTAATCTCCGGCCACCCGCTGCTGGTGCAGTCGGCGCTCGACGCAGTAAAACAATGGCGCTATCAGCCTACGTTGTTGAACGGAGATGCGGTCGAGGTCGATACGACCATCAACGTCATTTTTACGATGGGGGGATAGCCGAGACGTAGCGCGGTTGTCCTGAATTGGAAACATCCGGCCGGATCCGGATCGTGGGAAGGTTTCGGCCGATAAAGCGCGAACGAACGAAAAGGAGCAAACCGTATGGTTGCGAACGTTGCGGTATCGGCACTGAACCTCCTCGTGTTGCAGGCCGGCACTTGGGATTTGCGGTCGATGTGGGGTTCGATGAGCATCATCGCTAAGACGGTGGTGTTCGTTCTCTTTATTTTGTCTGCGTGGTCTCTCGGTGTGATGATCGATAGGGCCCTGATGTATAGCGCCGCCCGGAAGCAATCCCGGGTTTTCGTCCAGCAGGTCGCGGGAGCGCTACGTGAAGGCAAGCTCGACGAAGCCATCTCCATCGCGGAGCGCAACAAGAAGAGTCACATCGCCAAAGTCGTGGCGACCGGACTCTCCGAGTTTCAATCTGCTTCCGCGCAAGTGTCCGAAGCCGAAGTGGTCGAGGCCGCCAAGCGAGGGCTCGATCGCTCGATCGCCATCGTTCATGCCGACATGAAGCGCGGCTTGAGCGGCTTGGCGACCATCGGTTCTACGGCGCCGTTCGTCGGCTTGTTCGGCACAGTGGTCGGCATTATCAACGCCTTTAAGGGCATCGAGGCCGAAAAGGCCACCGGGCTTTCCGCGGTTGCCGGCGGCATCTCCGAAGCGCTGGTGACCACCGCTCTGGGCTTGCTGGTTGCCGTACCTGCCGTTTGGGCGTTCAATTATTTCACCAACAAAGTCGAGGCTTTCGACGTGGAGATGGACAACTCTTCGATGGAGTTGATCAACTACTTCATCACGCGGCGAAGCGGAAAGAAGTAAGCGAATGGCTCATTTCAAAGTATCGGCGCAGCCCGTGATGGCGGCGCCGAATATCATCCCGATGGCCGACATCATGTTGGTGCTCCTCATCATCTTCATGGTCGTTACGCCCATGTTGCAGAAGGGCATGACCGTGGAGATGGCGCGAGTCCCGCATGCAGTCGATATGCCCAACGCCGATCGCGACGATGCCGTGATCGTGGGCATTTCGCGTGACGGTGGCATCTTCTTGGGCAACCAGAAAACCGCACTCGACCAGATCGCTTCGCTGGTGCGTGACCGCATCTCGAATCGTGTGGACAAGACGGTCTTCATCCGGAGCGACGCCCGCGCCAAGTACGGAGACGTCGTCAAGCTCGTCGACGAAGTGCGCTCCGCGGGCGTGGACAAGGTAGGTTTGCTCACGGATCGTACCGAGACGAGCCAGGCCCCACCTCCGCCGGGCGACTGAGGGATATGTAGCAGGGCGCGTAGGCCCGAGGGGCCTTCGTTCCCTGCCTGACGGCGGACGGGGATTGAGCGGCAACGCCGCAAGAACAAGAAGGAGTGGACCAGCTATGGGAATGGAAGTGGGAGCAAAAAAGGGTGCGATGGCCTCGATGAATGTCGTTCCGCTGATCGACATTCTTTTGGTGCTGCTCATCATCTTCATGGTGATCACGCCTTTGACGCCGAAGGGGCTTGAGGCCTTGGTGCCGCAACCGGCGCCTCCGAACCAGAAGAACGAGGAGCAGATTCAAGCGAAGACCATCGTGGTCCAGGTTCTGGAAAACAACAAGCTGAAGATCAACGAGGACGACGCTACCTGGGACACTCTTGGCCCGCGGCTGAACGACATCTTCAAGCTGCGCGCCGAAAAGGTCGCCTTCGTCAAGGGAGACGACACGGTACCCTTTGCCGAGGTCGCCCGAGCGATCGACCTTATGCGGGTCTCGGGGATCGACAAAGTGGGATTGATCACAGCCAAGCTTGAGGCAGGTCAGTAGCACGAGCGCCGGCGGCCTTCGACGGAGTTTTCTCTGTCCTCCCTCGAGGACGCCGCAAGGTAAAATGGGGATGGAACGCTTCCAATGAACGCATACTCTTGCACCTTCAGAAATCGCAGCAGGTTGTCGATGGGTTTCGCCGCGGCGGCTTTGCTGCTGATCGCCTTCGGCGCGACAGGGTGTGACAAGCTCAGGGCCCGCGACCAGCTCAACAAAGGTGTTGCGGCCTTCAAGAACGGACAGTACGATGCAAGCGTCGAGGATTTCAAGCAGGCCAAAGACCTCGATCCCGATCTGCTGAATGCGCGCTTGTACCTTGCCACCGCTTACGCGACCGAGTACATTCCCGGTGCACCGTCCGACGACAATATCCGCTTCGGACAGCAAGCCATTGCCGAGTTTCAGGATGTTCTGCAGAAAGATCCCGGTAATCTTTCGGCGATCGACGGCATCGGCTCCATCGTCTTCAACATGGCTGGAACGCCGTTCACGCCGGAAAAATTCCAAGAGTCCAAGCAATACCACCTGAAACACATCATGCTCAAACCGGACGACCCGGAGCCGTACTACTGGGTCGGCGTCATTGACTGGACTTTGGCTTATCGCGGCAATGCAGAGATGCGCCAGAATTACAACGTGCAGAACCCGAAAAAGCAGATCACTGAACTCCAGCCCCTGCCGGACAAGCTTCGTGCGGAGCTGACGCAGCAGTACGGCATGATGGTGGATGAGGGGCTGCAGATGATCGGGAAAGCTGTGGAGTTGCGTTCTGATTATGCGGACGCCATGGCCTACCAGAACCTGCTTCTTCGCCAGAAGGCCGACCAGTCGGACCCCGCTACGCGTGCCGCCCTGGAGAAGCAAGCCGACGACTTGCTGGATAAGGTCAAGGAAATCAAGCAGAAGCAAGCAGAGGCCGCAGCGGCGAAGACTTCCTAACTCTTCTCCGCTACTGAGTCGACGGCGTCCCGGTTTGACCGGGACGCTGTTGTTTTTGGCGCCCATGAACTTCAGGTGTCGCCCCCCGAAACGGCCGCCCAGCCACCAGCAGTGGCGCGCCGCAGAGCCTGGTCCTACAATAGACGGATGGAAGATGTCGGCAAATCCCGCAGCCTGCCGCCCGTAGTGGCGGTAAGCAAGGTGGTGCCGGTCGACCGCAATCTGGAGGCCCGCTTCACGGTGCTCTTGGACCGGTTCCGCCAAAACCGTTCGGGCGACGACGTGGACCCGCTGCGCCGCGCCTTCGCGTTCGCCGCCGAACATCATCAGTCGCAGACGCGCGAGTCGGGCGAGCCTTACCTTTCGCACCCGATCGAGGTGGCGCTCATCCTGGCGGATTTGCGGCTCGATGTCACCACGCTTTGCGCCGCCCTGCTGCACGACGTCGTCGAGGACACACACGTCCCTCTCTCGCTCATTGCCAATCAATTCGGTCCGGATGTCGCGCGCCTGGTTGAGGGCGCGACCAAAATTAGCCGTCTCGAGCTGGTCTCCCCGGAAGCCCGCCAGGTCGAGAGTGTTCGCAAAATGCTCTTGGCTATGGTCACCGACGTCCGCGTCGTGCTCGTCAAGCTCGCCGACCGACTACACAACATGCGCACGCTCGGCTATCTGCCGCCGGATAAGCAGGAACGCATCGCACGCGAAACGCTCGACATCTACGCGCCCATCGCTCACCGCTTGGGCATGGGCCTGATTCGCGGGGATCTGGAGGATATTGCTTTCCGGTACATCGAGCCCTCCGCATATTTTGCGTTGAAGCAAAGCGTCGCCGATCGCAGCAAGGAGTTCGAGACATTTTTGGCCGAGGTGCAGGAAACCATCCGTAAGGGCCTGGTCGAAAACGGCATCCCTGCGGAAGTCGAGGGCCGTATCAAACGCCTCTACTCCATTCACTTAAAGGCCCAAAGGCAACAGCGCGCACTCGAACAGGTATATGACCTCTTAGCCGTGCGCATCATCACCGACTCCGTGCGCAACTGCTATGCTGCTCTCGGAGTGGTGCATCAGATCTGGCGCCCCGTCCCCGGCCGGTTTAAGGACTACATCGCCATGCCCCGGCCGAACCTCTATCAGTCTCTGCATACGACGGTGATCCATGCCGGGCAGCCGTTTGAGGTGCAGCTCCGTACGCAGCAGATGCATCGCATCGCCGAGCAAGGAGTAGCGGCACATTGGAGATACAAAGACGGCGCAAAGCTTTCTGAGGACGACGATCAGCGCATCGTCTGGATGCGCCAGTTGATCGATTGGGCTCGTGAGATGCGCGAGCCGTCCGAGTTTCTTTCCACCCTGAAGGTCGATCTATACCCCGCGGAGGTGTATGCCTTCACGCCCAAGGGGAAGGTGGTGGCGCTGCCTCGCGGCGCTACGCCGGTGGATTTCGCCTACTCGATTCACACCGCCGTCGGTCACCAATGTGTCGGCGCGAAGGTCAACGGGCAGATGGTGCCGTTGCGCCATCCCCTGTCGAACGGCGACGTCGTTGAGATTGTTACGCAGAACGGCCACGCCCCCAGTCGCGACTGGCTCAGCTTTGTTCGCACGGCGCGCGCCCGGAGCAAGATTCGCCAGTGGATCAATCTGAATGAGCGTCAGCAGGCCACTGAGGTGGGGCGACGGCTCGTCGAGCGCGAAGCGCGGCAGTTGGGCGTGAGCCTCAAGAAATTGTCCGACGAGGATTTGCTGCGCGTCGCTGCCGATTATGGACGAGCCAAACTCGAGGATCTCTACGCGGATCTGGGCTACGGCAAGTATTCCGCGCGGCAGGTTCTGACGAAGTTGACCGGGCGCTCGGTCGAGGAAGAGGTCGCGCGCCCTGAGAAATCGCAGCCGTTGGTCTCGAAGGTCAAGCGGATACTCGGCATTCGCGACCCGGGCATCCTCGTGCTGGGCCAGGACAATCTGATGGTTTATCGCGCCAAGTGTTGCAATCCCATCAAGGGCGACCCCATCGTCGGCTACGTCACGCGTGGCCGCGGCGTGGCTGTCCATAACACCTCTTGCCCCAACGTGCAGAATCTGCTCTATCAGTCCGAGCGGCGCATTACCGTCCACTGGAGCGATGAAGTAAAGGATATCTACACCGTTACACTTCTGGTTCGCGCCAAGGACCGCCCCGGCCTCCTTGCCAACATCACCAAAGTGATCAGTGGCGTGGGAGCGAATATTCAGTTTCTCGACAGCCGGCCGGATAACCTCCAGGCCCGCGTCGAGGCTACGCTCGACATCACCGACCGCGATCAGCTCGAACGCATTCTCAAGAGCATCAAGCGCATCTCTGGCGTTGCCGACGTCGAGCGCGTATATCGCGTTTGACCCCAGATTCCTGCGGGGGCGTTGCTTCTCGCGGCACACGCCTCAGCGTCCTGGCCCGTCCCCGGCTAAAATGGATAAATGAGCAGTCCCGCGAAGTTGCATTCCGTATCCTGGTCCGCCCTGTGGCCTTGCGTGGTGCTGGCATCCGTGGTGGCGTTCGTGGGCTGCAAGAAGCTTCATCCCACGGACCTGACGCCGCTCGACCAGGCGGGCATGTATTTCAATAGCGTCGAACAGCTCCGCGAGCTCGGTGTCACTGAACCCGAGGTTGCGCAACTCGTTCCCGCGCGCCAGGCGGGCGCGAGCGACCAGACCTGCATCGAGCTTGTCCAGATCGTGCACAGCCGCCACGAGCAATTCAACGATGGTCAGGCCGTCGCTGGGCTGCTCGGCGCCGGCTTGGAGGAGCGCTCCGTGCTTGAGCTCGCACGGCTCAATCAATTGGGCTTGTGGTCTGGCGAAGCGCAAGCCATGCGCCTATCGGGCCTCTCCGACAAGGTGATTTTGGCCGTGGCAATGCGCCGCGCCGCGCACCAGCCGGTCCTATCGAGTGCGAAGATCGCCGCGTTGCAAAATGCCGGACTCAGCGAAAAGCAGATTCTCGCCGACATTGACGGCGGAGTCACCGACGCTCAGGCCAACGCCGTCATAGCCGAGCGCACGAACGCGGCCGGGGGCCACAGTTTCGTCCGCCAGCGGGGCCGCCGCCGCTAACCGAGTGCCGCCCCCGCGCGCAACGCTTTGACCGCGCATCCTCGGTACCGATAAACTCTCTCCGCTTGCTCTTACGTTCGCGAATCCGCTCGCCCGTTGCGGGTCTCGTTCTCGCCGTGACGTTCTCTGCTGGCTGTGCCGTGCCGCTTGGCCCGGGCTTCCGGCTCAGCTCCCGGCAAATGGAGGTGGCCGAGATTGCCGCCGCCCCGGCTCGCGTCCATATCCGCGTCACCGACGTACTCGAAAATATTGGAGACCGCAACCTTGCCTACCTGGAGGTGAATCTTCCCGCGGGCGCACCTTTCGGAAGGGTTAATCTGAGCGTTCGCGTGGACGGACGCGATGTTGCTGCTGCGTCGCTGGCGTCCGACTCGGCCGCCCCGGTGCGTGTACCCTTCGATCCTCCTTGGCCGCCGAAGCAAGTGCGGACCGTTGTTTTCGATTATGATTGCGCGCCTGAGCTCGCCGAGCGTAGCGTCGTTGCCGCCACCAGCGATGGGTTTCATCTCGGAGATCCCAATGCGTTTCCCGGATGGCTGCCGCCTTCGGGACTATTTGCGAAAGCCGAGTTGGGGATTCGAAAGGAGCAGTTCGACTTCGTGGTGCCCCGTGAGTTCTTGGTTTTAGCGCCGGGCACCGAGCGGCGCTCGACACGCCAGGACGGTACAACGCTTCATCGTTTCTCGATCTCGCCGTCGGATTCCAGCGTCTTTGTGATTGCTGGACGTTACCAGCAGCAGCGTTTTCGGACGCAGTATGGAGACGTAATTTTCTGGACCTCCGTGCCGCTGGATGCTCAAGCGGCGAAGACCGCGGCCGAGCGCCTGGCCGCGACGAATGCCACTTTCTCGCGGGTGTTCGGCCCCGCTTCGAAAAAGTCCCAGCCGGTCCGCATCGTAGAAACCTCGGCCGACTTGGCTCCATCGTACGAAAGCGACACCGGAATCTCCGCGCTGTCGTTTCCCGGGGGCGTGTTGCTTGACCGGCACGCCTTTGCGCAGGGGATCGCGGCCGAACCGGTCCTTGAGCTCGCTGAATACGAGCTCGCGCGAACGTGGTTCGGCTGGCGAGCGCGGCCTCGTCCGGAGGAGGAAAGCCTGATGGGTCGCGGCGCCGGTTTGTTTGCAGTGGTCCTGGCTGCTGAGGAGCGCGGAGGAATCCCGGCGCGCGAGCGCGAAATCGCGCGACTTCTCGCCGCCTACGACCGCGCGAGCGCGCCTTCCGGCCAGATCTCCCTGGCTGCCGATTCCGCGCGAGATCGGCGCCTGCCCGGTGCCTTCAAAAACGCACTCTTTTGGGCGGCGCTGGAGGACTTGGCCGGCAGACAGAATTTCGAGCACGCTGTGCGTCGCATGGTGCAAGCACGAGCCGGTCTGGACCTTTCTGTTGACGACCTGCGCGCGGCGATTGAGTGGGCGACGGGCCGCGATTTCTACGATACATTTCGAATGTGGCTTGACCGGCCGGGTATTCCGGAGAATTTTCGGACGCGGTATCCCTCGGCGCCGTAAGCTTTGCGCGCGTACGGCTGCGATCCGGGCGAGCCAGAGTCTCGATGAGCGCTTGCGTGCTCCTGGGAGGTACAACGTGAAAGAAGTAATCGCAACCGAGTGTGGCCCGAAGGCCATCGGGCCGTATTCGCAAGCCATCCGCGCGAATGGGTTTCTGTTCGCCTCCGGACAGATCGCTCTTGATCCGGTCACCCAGCAGCTCGTCGCGGGCGACGTAACAGCGCAAACCGAGCGCGTCCTGGAAAACCTGAAGGGTATTGTGGAGGCCGCGGGTTCATCGCTCGACCGCGTTGTGTGCACGACCGTCTTCCTTGCTGACATGAGCGAATTTTCCGCGATGAATGAAGTCTACGGCCGCTATTTCCCCGAACAACCTCCCGCCCGTTCCACTTTGCAGGCGGCTCGCTTGCCGCGCGATGTGCGCGTCGAGATCGACCTCATTGCGCTGGCCTGACTTGACGATCCGGAGCGGCCGTCTCCAAACGTCAGGTCAGGAAAACTTCGCCGGGTAGTGTTGCGATGAGGATCAGCAAAAAAACAACCACGATCGCCGCCAGCAGCATTCTCACTTGGCCGGTTTGTAATGTGATTCGCCCGCTTGCGAAGTATTTACTCCGCACCGCGATGAACCCGTGCAGCACAATCAAGATGACCACGAAAGATAGCTTGATGTGCAGCCACCGGGCACGGAGATAGTAAGACGGGTTGCTGGCGACCAGGGTGATTCCCGCCAGCAACGTCAGCAGAGCGCCGGGGTCGGCCATGCCCCGCAAGAATGTCCTCTCCAGCCGCGCCAGCGCCTGGCGAGCTTCTGCCGAGGCCTCTTGCGTGTGCCGCGACAGCGTCACCGTGGTCACAAGTAAGCCGCTAACCCAAAGCACCAGGCCAAAGATGTGTACCACCAGTGTCCAGGCGACCATTCTCGTTGTACCCGCGACACAGTGTATCACTCTCGCGCGCTTCAAAAGGGGCGTTGCGGACTCGCCTCGACGCGGTTATACCCGAGCTTCGGGCGGTGGCGTTGGAGTCCCTCTAAGAACGTCTCTCTGAATCTCCGGGGATCACTGTATTATCTGTTTATGTAGTCAATGGCGCAGATAACAGTGCTGCAGGATGGATGTGGGGTAAGCTCCGCTGG
>Ga0210394_10003273_pt1 | contig 20676 bp, 13 predicted proteins | sample IncBWC12MmetaG_FD_160121 | JGI IMG/M metagenome (GOLD analysis project Ga0210394, IMG submission 160121) | Forest soil microbial communities from Barre Woods Harvard Forest LTER site, Petersham, Massachusetts, United States - Inc-BW-C-12-M | ecosystem: Environmental > Terrestrial > Soil >...
GCTGCGTCATGGCCGTACGGTGGAGCGATCCGGCTTCAGGCGTCACGGTGGGCGTGGTCGCGCAGAAATTACGCATAAAAGTTGTTAACGGATATTGCGCTACTGGCGTCTTCGGAACGATGAATGAGTCGTGGTTTCCGGGAATCGCGCAGATCGGTGCCGCATAGTTCCGGTAGGGTTCGTAAAACTGATCGTAATAATAGTTCGCTTCTCCAAAGTCGTAGACCAGGTCCCCGAGGTGATAAAGAAAAGCCGGCCGGTTGGCTGCGCTGGCGGCATGCAAGTCGCTCGTTACCTGGTCGGAGACTCTAATTTCGTCGGGGTATTTGTGAGCGTTCGAGGCCCCGGTATCTCCCACCACGTGAAAAACAATCTGCTTCGCATTCTGAATCCCTTGGATGATCTCCGCGCCGTGCGGACCCCAGGCAGTTTGCAGAGCGTAGAGATCGCTGGCATTGCCGCGCGAGGGGTCAAAGCTGACGGTATCTTTCGTAAGCAGGTTTTGAATTTGATTATAAAGCGCGGTATCAGACGGCTCGGGTACCTTGAATTGAGTTGGGTCGGGAGTTGGAGCACCTTCGCTGAAAACCGGCTCATTGAAGATCGGTTGGGGCAATGTGAAGTTAGCTTTTCTTGGCATACGATGTCTTCCTTTCGTGTGTTTCAACGGGCCGCAATCACGCTGCCAGTAAACAGAGTGTCCTATGGTGGACAGTGATTCCGGCCGGAGAAGTATTTCAAAATTCACTTGCTGTCCAAAATCAAATTGAAAGTGATGGTCCGCATTTGGACGGGAGCTGCGCTGGCAAGTAAAATGGAAACATGAGCAGTGATCTCAACTTCGGTCCGTACGTCACGCTTGAAAACGGTAAACGAGTGGTCAAAGACCTGACTTACGGGAATCCTACGCCCGAAGGAGTGGTGCTGACTACGATGGACAACGCAGTCAACTGGATGCGCAAGAATTCCATCTGGCCCATGACGTTTGGCTTGGCGTGTTGTGCGATAGAGATGATGTCCATGGGCGCATCGCGCTTCGATATTGCCCGTTTCGGCGCTGAAGTGTTTCGTCCGTCTCCACGGCAATCCGACCTCATTATTATTGCCGGCCGTGTCTCCAATAAAATGGCTCCCGTTATCCGCCAACTGTGGGAGCAGATGCCCGAACCCAAGTGGGTGATCTCGATGGGAGCGTGCGCGACCTCAGGCGGAGTGTTCAACAACTACGCGCTGGTGCAAAGTGTGAATCAAGTGATTCCCGTAGACGTTTACGTCCCCGGCTGCCCTCCGCGGCCCGAGCAGTTAATTTATGCCATCACTCTGCTGCAGGAAAAAATTCAGAACGAGCGCGGCACCATCAAGCGCGCGTTGAATATCCAATCCGCGGCGAAATAATACCCCGCGAGTCCGCCGCCCCGACACTTGGACTTCCGGCTGCAAAACCTAGGCAACAATCCGGCTCAATAGAGCTATAATTTGGGTGTTGGTGCCGTGGGTGCCCCGTGAAACCTTGGTGTGTGCCGGTTCTGCTGGTTCTGTTTTGCAGTTGCCTAACTGCGTCTGCCGCCGACGAAAAGCCTTCTCCTGAGCTTCCTCATCTTTCCAAACAAACACGAATGGATTTGATTCGCGGATTCAATGCGGAACTGGTATACATTCGCACTCCGTTCCCGATGGGAAAAGTCGGCCTTACGGTAAAGGATGGCGTAGTTTTTCCCAACGGCGAGGGTTTGCAGCGGTTGATGGCCATATGGGGTCCGGCGGTGAAGCCGGGCGACGAAGCACGAATTACGAGTGTGGTGATCAAATCCGACCGAATCCACTTTGAGCTCAACGGTGGTCCGATCAAGAAGCAGAAGTGGTATCAGCACATCGAAGTTGGCGGAACCATGGGAGGCACCGCGCCGATCGCCCCCAGTGATCAGAATGCGAATCCGCGCGGCACCTACGTCGATCTGGTATTCGATCACTACGTTCCCGATCTGACTCCGCAGAAGTTCAAAGACCTGCTTCGTCCAGTTCTTGATTTCGACGCCAAGTCGGCGCTGGAGGCTTATCTTGATACTGTCCCGCCGAAAGTCAAAGAAGCTATCCAGAACCATCAGGTCTTAGTCGGGATGAATCGCGAAATGCTGATTTATTCCAAAGGCCGTCCGCCGAAAAAGATTCGCGAAAAAGATGGAGAGATTGATTACGAAGAATGGATCTACGGCGAGCCGCCGCAGGACGTGGATTTCGTGCGCATGGTTGGCGATGAAGTGGTACGAGTTGAGACCATGAAAGTGGATGGCACGAAGACTCTTCGCACTGCGAAAGAAGTCAACCTCGAACCGCCGCCGAGCGTTGCCAAAGCATCAGACCAACGGCCGGCGAACGCCCCCACGCTTCGCCGACCCGGAGAAGAAGCGCCGGATCGGCCTGTGCCGACCGGAGGCCAGCAGCCTCCGGTGTTGCAGGGCCCACCACCAGTTTCAAATCCCGGACCGTCCGGCGGCGGACCGAATTTCTCCATCTAAGACAGAATTCGACGGCCCGACAGCTCGCGAAAAAACTCGGTTAGCTGTAGAGACGTAGCTCAGCTACGTCTCTACAAATAACCGTGCCGTAAGTTTGAAAGCGATGTGAGGCGCGGCTTAAAACCGCGCCCCTTCAAGGCTCCAGCCGCCGATTTCGAAGTTTTTCCCCAAAGCTGTTAAGCGCTCGCCAGTTCTTTCTGCATTTCCTCCAGCGTAAAGCCTTTGGTCTCCGGATATACAAACAAAACCACGAAGAACTGCAGGACCATCATGACTGAAAAGAAGACAAACGGGTACGCGCCTGAAGAGGCAGCCATAAGAGGAAATATGCCAGAGATCAACGCATTCATAAACCAGTGCGAGAAACTACCCAGGCTTTGTCCCTTTGCCCGAACCGTGTTTGGAAAAACCTCAGAGAGATAAACCCAGATCACGGCGCCTTGCGAAAATGCGAAGAATGCGATGTATCCGACCAACAACCAAACTAGAAGATTTTCGTGGCTATGGGAAAAGAAAATAGCGGAGACTCCCGCCAGGCAAATCGCCGTTCCAACAGAACCGACCAGCAACAATGTCTTGCGGCCGATGCGATCGATCACCGACATCGCGATCATGGTGAAAGCGAGATTAGTGCCTCCGATGGCGACCGCCTGAAGATTGCCCGACATTCGACTGAATCCCGCGTGAGCAAAAATGTCGTTCAGATAATAAAGAATGGCGTTGATGCCCGATAACTGATTGAACATGCCAATGCTGACGGCCAGAAAAATCGGGAAGGCATACCTTCTGGAAAATAATTTCTCTGCCGCCTGTTTCTGTTCAACATCAATGGATTCGACGATCTCCTGCAGATCTCGCTCGTAGTTTTCATCACCCGTCATCTGAAGGACTGATCTTGCTTCCGCTACACGCCCTTTTTTCACCAGCCATCGCGGGCTTCGAGGAATGGTAAACAGCATTGTGAAAAACAAAGCTGCGGGAAACGCAGCCACACCCAGATCCCAGCGCCATTCCGCCGAGCCCGGGTGCGCTAACGCGATAAGGTAGTTGGAGAAATACGCGAGCAGAATTCCAAACACGACATTGAATTGAAACAGTCCCACCAATCTTCCGCGCCATTTCGCGGGAGCAACCTCCGCGATATACATTGGGGCCAGGACCGATGATCCGCCAATGCCCAACCCGCCAATAAAGCGAAAAAACACAAGAGACGACCAATTCCAGGCTAGAGCGCACCCGAGGGCAGAAACTAAATAGAAGAGCGCCATGATTCGCAAGCTGTTGCGCCGCCCAAAACGTTCCCCCGGGAACCCCGCGAGCATGGCACCGACAACCGTACCCCAAATGGCGATAGAAACCGTGATTCCCAAGCTCTTCGATGACAGGTGGAAGACCTGCGAGAGTTGGCTGGTAGTGCCCGAGATGACGGCAGTATCGAATCCAAATAGGAGACCGCCCAAAGCGGCTACCACTGTGCTTTTCAATAAAACCGAGTTCAGCTTCATGCCGTCTCCAGACGTCCGAGTTTTGTTCCAAGCGCGTCGGCTTCAGCAATTGTCCAGTCCGGAATCGCTCCCCGGCGGCTGGCCACCAACGCTCCTACACGATTCGCAAAATCAGCAATTGCTGGGGTGGGCCACCCCTCGCCTAAACCGTGCAGGAAAGCTGCCGCAAACGCGTCACCTGCACCGACGGTGTCCAGAACCTGAACAGGATATCCGGGCGCTTCGATGAATTGTCCGTCCATGAGAACCGCACACCCAAGCGAACCGCGAGTCACACACACGCCCGCCCACTTGTGCAAGTCAGAATAATTTCGGCAGAACTCTTCCAACGACCGGTGCCGCGTGTCGAACATGTGGGCGATTGCTTCGACCTCTTCGTGATTCAGTTTCACGATGGTGGCCCGCGACATGAGCTGTTTGATCAAGGCCGGCGTGTAGCCATCGGCGCGGAGATTTATATCGTAAAAGTTGCGCGCTGCAGATGCGCGATTAAGCAGATCGGTCGTCAACTGCCGGGCTTGGGAATGAATCTGATGCAGCGTTCCGAAATAAATCCAATCTACCGGACGCGAGAACAATTGCTCAAACTGCGTCGCTGTAAGCTGCGGAAAGTCGTAGGCTGCCGGACGGTGAAGCACGAATTTCGGTTGTCCGTCAGCCGCAAGCGCCACCGAAGCGGTACCCGTGGGGTGATCTTTTTCAGTGTGCAGGTATTCGGTCGACAGTCCAAGCTGCAACATGCGATCGACAACCTTCTGTCCCCGTTGGTCGGCGCCAACCGCGCTGATAAATGAGACGCGGTGCCCTAGTCTGCTAAGGTGGGCTGAAAAATTAAATGTGGCGCCGCCTAAATGTTCTTCTTGTCCGACAATGTCCCAAAGCACCTCACCGATGCTGATGACGTTCACTTGTAATCCTCGGACCCACGTCTGGCTTGTTCGCGGCAGCTTGAAATTCTGGCACAGTATACACTCACGTCGGAACTAGAAGACGACGGTACCGCACCCTCAAGGTGAAGCGGACGGATTTTTGAACGGATCACCAGCGGATTACTTTGCCGCGTAAGCCTCGGTGAGCGACATAACTTTCATCGCGCTCTTCAGCTGATCAAGCGTGGCGGACGACTTCAGAGTGATCGTGGTTGACTCTCCAGGAAGCAGATCAAAATAGTTGTCCAAGCTCTCGACATCGAGATCTCCAAAAGAGACATAAACGCCGCGAGCGAGTTGTGACGATTGCAGGGTCAAGGTATAGTCTGTGCCCATTCTGTTGAGAGTAGTTTCAATCTTGGGCGCGACCGGCAGATCCAAGTTGTGAGTCACATCGAAAAATATGAGGTTTCGCGATATTCTCTTTCCGCCTACTTCCAAATCGAATACTAGAAAGCTGTGGTCAGGATCGGCCTTCGCCGCCAAGTCTGCTTTGTTGAGAGTGAAGTAGATCGTGCTCGACTGTGCGGGAACCTGAATTTCTTTCGTTTGGTCGAGGACAGCTTTTCCAGAAAAATCCAGGAGCCGAGTGTGGATTGTTCCCGAAAGTGGCTGCAGCTTGTCCGATACTACGTATAGGTCGATCTTATCCTCGTGCAAAAAGGGCGAAATTAGCACATCGTCATAGAAGCGGCGGGCGTAGTAGTGAAGCGCTTTCCAACGGCCGTAGTAATCGATGCTTGCCCACGAAGCCACCGGCCAGCAGTCATTCAACTGCCAATACAGGCCACCCATGGTGCGCGGACGATCTCGGCGGAAATGCTCGGCGCCAATCTTGATGATCTCCGCCTGCTGCACCTGGCTCAAATATACAAACGATTCAAAATCCTTCGGCTGCCGGTATTCGCGCAGCATGTAAGTGAGAATACGTTCATTACCACCCTTATTTTTTTGGTGCGCCTGCATGACCGTAGAATGAATGTCGAAATCTTCCGGCTTGTTGGCAAAGGTGCGAATGGTTCGCATCTCGGGAAAAGATTGGAATCCGTATTCTGTCATGAAGCGGGGAAATTGCAGCGTGTAGTCTGATGCCGGCGCCTGAGCGTGCCACACCTGCCAGTAGTGCATATCGCCATTGTGCTGATTGTCCGGAACCTCCTCAAAATTGGCGCTCGGAGAACTCGGCCAATAAGGCACAGGGTCGGTATATTGTGCGACCGTGCTTTTGAGGATGTCCGCGAACATAATGATGTAGTCCTGCCACACCCGATCGCGGGCTTCCGGTGAAATGGATTCTTTGAATTCCTGGCGGTTGCCCCAGTGATACCAGCCGGTTTCAACCTCGTTGTTTCCGCACCAGATCACGATGCTGGGATGATCGCGCAGACGCCTGATCTGGTCGATCGCCTCCTGCCGCACATTTTCTTGAAACGCAACGTCCCCGGGAACCATGTCGCCGCCGAAGGCAAATTCTTGCCAGACCATAATGCCCAGTTCATCGCAGATATCGTAGAAATCGTCGGACTCGTAATACCCGCCGCCCCATTCGCGAACCATGTTCATGTGCGCGTCGCGAGCATCCTGAAGAATTTTGCGATGGATCTGCGGAGTGACGCGGTTGGGAAAACTGTCGAAAGGAATAACATCCGCGCCCTTCGAGTACACTTCAATGCCGTTTACCACGAACTCGAAACTCTTTCCCCACTGATCCGGGACGCGCCGCAACTCCACCGAACGGAGTCCGGTTTTCGATTCCGCTCGGGCCGCGACGTCGCGACCGATACGGATCACGGCAGAAAAGCGATAGCGGTTTTGCGGACCGTATCCCACGGGATACCACAACTTCGGCGCTGCAATGCGAATTGGAAACGAAATGTGATTCATGCCAGCATCGAGCTGCAAAGTCTGAGTTCCGTCCGCCGTCTGCGCTCCCGACATTTCATCGTGAGCCAACGCAAGGCTTGCCGTCATAGGCTTGCTGGCTTCAATATCCAACTCGGCTGTGAGACTGGCTACGTCGGCACCGACTTTCAGTTGGTGAATGTGAACATTATCAATCCGCAACGCATCCCAGGTCTCGAGGCGCGCTGGCTGCCAGATGCCTTCGGTCATGAAACGCGGTCCCCAATCCCAACCGTATTGATACGGCGCCTTGCGCGTGTACGGCGCTGTCGCGATGTTCTCCTCGTTGCCAAAGTTATAGGTCGATATCGAAGGCAAGATGTAAGGCAGCGACTTGACGTAAGGAATCATCTTGGTGATCGCGGAATGGAAAACGATACGAAGCGTGTTCGCACCAGGCTTCAGCAGCGGCTTTGCTGGAATTCGCCAGCGGCGAAACATATTGTCAGCGTGCAGAATCGCCTGATCATTGAGATAGACGTCAGCGAAAGTATCGAGGCCATCAAACACTAAGTCGGCGTGTTCGTGCCCGAGAGTGGCCGAACCAACCTGGAACGTCGTCTGATATTCCCAGTCAGTAAGGCCAATCCACTGCAAACGGAATTCGTTGTCTCGATCGAACGGGTCGGGGATGAGATTATTGCGCAACAAATCGGTATGAACTACGCCAGGAACCTGAGCGGGATGCCATTGCTGGATCTCGGGCGTATTCGTGGTTCCAACGGCGCGAAACTGCCAACCCGCGTTCAGAGCTTGAGAAGAAGTTTCGGCGGTTGCGGCGGCACACAACAAAGAAACCAGCAGCAAAAATACACTGGCATAGAGAAAGAAAAAAAAATGCGGGCGAGTCAGCATTTCAGGGCTCCTGTTTTAGTTGACATAGAGTCATCAGCGCGTTTTCCGCCAAAAATAGAATTCTGTCACTATCGGGAGCTTGGGCTTTCTGAACAAAGCGCAGCTCCTCCGGCGATACCTGCATCCGCACCGTAATGTGCTTTAAGCAAGGGAATCTCCTGGCAACGCGAATTAATACAATATTCTGAAAGCCACCTGGAGATTTCACCGAAGAACGGATTGAGCATCGCCGCCACGCCGCCGCCGATTATGATCGCGTCCGGTTCCAATAAATCCACGATGTTGCTCAACCACAGCGATAGCAGTTGTATCGTCTCCTGCAAAGTCTGTTTGGCGAGTTCATCGCCTGCAACATAAGCGTGGCCCACCATTTCACTGGTTACAGCATCGATGTTTCCCTTGGCAAGATCGAGCATGCTGGACTGCGGCCCTTTTTCGGAGGCCAAGTTAGCGCGCGCTCTGCGCGCAATGGCGGGGCCGGCCGCCAATACCTCGATACAGCCCGGCTTGCCGCATCCGCAAAGCGGTCCATGATAATCAATACTCATGTGTCCACCCTCAGCTGCGGCGCCTGTCCGGCCGTTGTAGATACGTCCCGCAAACACAATCCCGGTGCCGATTCCCGTACCGATGCCAGCATAAAAAAGGTGTCGATAGCCTCGACCGGCACCCCAGTACGCCTCAGCCAATGCCGCCGCATTCGCGTCGTTTTCAACTTTCACGGGCACACGATAGACTTTCTCCACCGCCGCGGCCAGCGGGAAATTGCGCCAGCAGGGAACGTTGGGAGGATTGATCACGATTCCTGTAGCTGGATCCAGCGGTCCGGGTGCGCAGATTCCAATTCCATGAATTAGATTTCGTGTGTCTGTATCGTGATCAAGCAGCAGATCGATTGCGGATACGACCGCAGCGAGTCCTTCGGCAGCCTCTCCGTTAGCTGCCATGGGAGTACGGATCTGACGTTTTATTTCGCCATTGCGGTCCACCAGGCCGGCCGCAACCTTGGTACCGCCAATATCCACGCCCACCACGAGAGTATTGTTAGTCTTTGCCATCGCCGGCTGCCTCGGCGAACATTCTTCTCGCGAGGTTTCGATCTGATCCGAATTTCTCCAGTCGGATTTGTACTATGTCTTGGTCCGCCCCGCAATACAGTGCAATGCTCACGAGCCCGCACAGTATACGCACTTTCGGGAAAATTCTGGAATTCCCGAGTGGGCAACTGGCCTAATGAGTAAACGATAAATCAGTGGACGAGAAACTTGGGAGAGGAGAATATAAGTGAATGCAGAAAAATCCATCCTTCGCCGAGCATCGCAACGGCTCGCCGTCCGTCACCGCGGTAATTCTTGATTACGGTAAGGTCTTGGTCCGCTCTCCCACGCCGGAAGAATTCGGGCGCATGGCTAGAGTCCTTAATGTTGATTTCGAATTGTTTTATGAGCTTTGGGAGGCCAGCCGCGGTGCATACGATCGCAGCGATCTTACCGCGAAGGAATATTGGTTCAAACTTGCCGGGCAATGCAAGACTTCGGTTGACGAAAAACAGGTAAACGTCCTTCGTAAGTTGGAGGTGGAAATTTGGGCCAATGCTGATCCCGTAATGCTCGATTGGTTGGCCCAACTTGATGCGGCTGGAATTAAAACTGCCTTACTCTCCAACATGCCTACGGACCTGATGGCGTACGTTCTGGCTAACTTCGCATGGATGCAGCAATTCACATTCAAAACATTCTCTGCTGAAGTGCGATTGATCAAGCCTGATCCGGCCATCTATGAGCAGACTCTCGAAGGCCTTGGTGTTGCGGCAGCAGAAGCGCTGTTTGTCGACGATCGCGAAAACAACGTTCAAGCTGCCCGGGCGCTGGGAATGCATGCGATTCAGTTCCAATCGACTGAGCAGCTAAGACGTGATTTAGAAAAGTTCGGATTCCCGATATTGCCCGCCGTTGCGGAATCATCCTCGGCGATTTCGCGCGGTCCAGATGATCGACCAGATCGAAAATCCATTGCACCGATGAACTGATGCAGGTTCTATCATCAAAAGAATTGTCATCCCGAGCAACGCGAGGGATCTAGGTGTTTGCCAGCGGCAGTGATAACGATTGTGCTGGCAAGAACCCAGATCCCTCGCGTTGCTCGGGATGACAAGAATTTTGTTGTTTACTCAATAAACCAAAATGCACTAATGCTGTGGTTCTTGTTTGCCTGGTGCTTGCGACTGGCCAGACGTGGGCTGCAACCTTTGGAATTCCTGCATTTCATGTTGCGCCGCGGCCGTCTTACCCTGTTTGCGGTAAAGGTTTGCCAAACCGAAATGCGCCTGCGCCGCGAGCGCGCTTTCTTTTTCTATAGAGAGAAGTTTCGTCCATTCTTTTTCGGCAGTCGCTGCGTCGCCCTCGAGTGACGCGGCCTTTCCGAGCGAGTACAAGGTCTCAGGCATGTCTGGTAGCAACTTATTGGCGCGCAAAAGTTCTGCCCGAGCCTCATGGGTCTTGCCTTGTTCCAACAGCGCGGTTCCCAGGCGATATGCAGCCTCGGCATTCCCGGGCTGCAGCTTGGTTTGGGTGCGAAACTCTTCTTCGGCTTTACCCCACTGAAAAGCCCCGGCATAAACTTCTCCCAGTTCCAGATGAAGTTCCGGAGTATCTGGTCGCAACCGTAGCGCTTCGCGATACTCTTTTTCGGCCTCAGGCATTTGCCGTAACACGAAATAATTTTCCGCCAGCGCCTGATGCGCTCTGGCGGAATCTGGGTACGCAGCCAGCAACGTATCAATGGATTGTTTCGACAGCAGACCGCTGGCGCGACCGAGGTAATAGAGCAGGTCCTGATCGTTGGGCCTCGCGGCAAGCGCGGCCTGAAGATTGGCGACTGCTTCCGGCAATTGTCCTGTCTGAATTTGCGCGATTCCCAAACCCGTTTTGTCGTCCACTTTTTGGAGATGTGGGATGGCTTCGGCGGCGTAGCCTTGCGCGAGCAATGCATAGCCGAGCAACTGATGCGCTGGCGCCATGTCCGGATCAACCTCCAGCGCATGTTTTAACGGCGCAATGGCTGAACCGATCTCGTGCTTCTCCATGTACGTCTGGCCGAGGCTCACGAAACCATCCGCGAAATGCGGGTCAAGTTCGGTGACCTTTTTGAACTCGGCAATGGCAACATCGAATTGTCTTTGCTTGTCGGCCGCGATGCCGGCTTGCATGTGCTGCGCGGCCTCGGGTGATAATGTTTGCCATGCAAACCATAAAAGCAATAGGGCGCGAATCACGGTTTCTCCGGCTCACGGACTTCTAGAAACTGATCAGCGTGAACCTCATTCAAAGTCTGATGAATTCCCGAAGGCCAAAAGATTTCTACGGTCGCTTTCTCGGTTGTGCCCAGTCCGAAATGAAGACGCTTGTCGCTCGATGACGCATAGCTTCCGGCGGAGGTGGCAAATCGCGTTTGCCCATTCACCTTGACGCGAGCGCCGAACCCATCACGGTTGCTGCGCGTGCCGCGCAGAGAAATCACCAGCCAATGCTGCTTGCCGCCGCGGTTCATGAACACTTGAGGATGGCCGCCGAGGTAAGTCATCACCACATCCTGCCAGCCATCGTTATTCACGTCACCGAAAGCGACCCCACGACCGGCTACAGGAGTGGTGCTTCCTGAATCAGCGCGCTCGAAGCGGTTATTGTGATTCATCGCCAGCAGCGGCAGTTCGAGATAGTGGAGCGAGGGATCAATGCGTTCCACATTGTCCAGCACGTGGCCTTGGGCGACGAACAAATCCTTCCAGCCGTCGTTATCGAAGTCCTCCAACCCAACGCCCCAGCCCGAGCTACCACTCGAGAGCGCGCCCAGACCAGTTTCGAGACTGCGGTAACTGAACGATCCGCCGCCGTCATTGTGATACACACCGTAAATTTCTCTCGGCAATTCAGTCACAATAACATCGGGGCGGCCATCATTGTCATAATCCTGAAAAACCACGCCCATGCCAGACAACCGCCTGCCATCTTCAGAAAGCGCGGAGCCAGCTTCAAGTGCGAGTTCCGTGAAGGTTCCGTTGCCATTGTTGTGAAACAGAAACTGCTGCATTCCGTCATTCGCTACAAAAATATCCGTGAAGCCATCCTCGTCGTAGTCAGCAAAAGCCACACCCAACGCCCGTCCCTTCTTCGCCGCGATACCGGAGCGTTGGCTTACATCGGTGAAGGTTCCATCGCCATTATTGTGATAAAGAATGTTTGTCGTGGCGGGAAATTCCTCCGGCGGACAATAGGTGTGGTAATTGCCGCCGCAATCTTTGTTGTGCTTCGTGTCCCACTCCATGTAGCGGGTAACGAACAAATCTAATTTTCCATCATTGTCATAGTCGAAAAACCCGGCTGACACTGACCATCCGCCTCCGGCTACTCCGGCCTTTGCGGTTACGTCGGTGAAGGTGCCGTCGCCGTTGTTGTGATAGAGAACATTCTTTCCGTAACTGGTGACAAACAGATCCGGGTAGCCGTCGTTGTCGTAGTCGCCGACCGCTACGCCCATGCCATAATTCCCATCTCCAGCATTCGCTAACCCCGCTTGCTCGGTCACATCGGTGAAGCTGCCGTCTTTGTTCTGACGGTATAGGCGATTCCAGTAGCGGGGATCATGACGGTCGAAGTTCTCCGGCGTTTGCATGGGAGTGCTTATGTGTCCACCGTTGACCAGAAAAATATCTAACAAGCCGTCGTTGTTGTAATCCAGCAGAGCAACGCCTCCTGGCATGGTTTCGATCAGATACTTCTGAGGCGTGGGCGAATTCTGCAGAATGAAATCCAGTCCGCGTGGCAGATTCACATCGAAAACAGGCCCCACGAGGGCTGCAGCCGACAACACGACCGTTATGACGAATGATGCGCGTAAAACTTTCAGCAACCTGGTAATCCTTTGGTGGGTAGGATATCGCGCTCGGCATGTTTATTGCACATTTAACGGCGAGTCGATTCGCGTTCTACCAGCTTAGGGAGAATCAGAATTTTCTTCGGACTCGCCGGCCGCTTTAACAGAATTCTTTCCATCAGCAGTTCCGCAGCCCGCGCGCCAATTTGGCACGTGCCCTGATCGACCGTGGTAAGCGGAACCGCTAACAAATCCGAGTATCGAACATTTCCCGCTCCAACCACGCAAATATCATGAGGCACTCTCAGGTTGGCGTCGAGAATCGCCTTCATCGCGCCGATCGCGACGGGGTCGTTGTAACAGAAAATCCCGTCCGGAGTCGGACGCGCACGCAGCAACCGGCGCATACCCTCATAACCGGTCCCATCTCCATGTCCGCCATCTGCGACATAACTTGCAAGCATACTGAGACCGCCACTCGCCAGCGCCTCGCGGTAGCCCTGCAGGCGCTCTGTTGCGATTCCAATAGCGGGACCACGCAGGTGCGCGATCCGCGTGCATCCGCGGGCGATGAGATGCTCCGTAGCCAATCTGCCAATAGCGCGGTTATCGACCCCGACGAAGGGTGCTTGCAGCCCGGCGATGGGCCGGTCGATCAAAACATACGGTACTTTTCGGGCCTGGATCTGCTTGAACAGAGCCAGACGTCGCACTGGCTGCGTGGACGCAATGATTAGCCCATCCACTTGCCTGGCCAGAAGGGAATCAACTTCGCTCATTTCTAACTCGGGATCTTCTTCTGAATAGGAAATGATCACGTGATAGCCATGAGGCCTCACAGTCTGTGCTACCGCCCGGGCAATCTCCGCGAAAAAAGGATGAGTGAAGTCTGGCAGCAGAAGTCCGATCGTATAGGTGCGCCGTGTTACCAGACTACGAGCTGCCCAGTTCATCTGGTAATGAAGTTCTTTTGCGCGCCGCAGCACCCGCTTGCGGGTAGCTGCACTGATTCGTCCCTGGTTTCGGAGCACCTTCGAAACTGTCACCACCGAGACCTTCAGATCTCTCGCAATGTCCTGCATGGTGACAGCCATGGGCAGCCAGCATACCACCGCGCGCAAGGCAAAAGTAATCGTTTACCCACGGTTAACGATTACCCATATGTAAAATGGAATTACTCTTTGTATTCAAAAAATCGATGATCTAATCCAAAAACATTACTTTTTACTTGACAACGAATACTCGTGTGCCTCACACTTCCGCCGATCAAAAAATATGGTGTGGGGGTTGTGTATGCCGTCTCGCAATTTGTGGACGCTGTGTCTTTCTATAGGTTTAGTCGTCACGACTTCTCTCTCCGTTCACGGCCAGAGCACCTTCGGTACGGTCGATGGCTCTGTGGTTGACTCGTCGGGAGCCTCGGTCGCCGGAGCTCAAGTCACCCTCACCAACACTGGCACGCAGGAGAAGCGCGTGCAGTCTACAGGCAACGAGGGACTGTACCAGTTTGTCACCGTGAATCCCGGGCAATATCGTTTGGACGTCGAGAAAGCGGGTTTCAAGCATTTCACCCGCAACGACGTCACGGTTGAAGTTCAGCAGGATACGCACATTAATGCGACGTTGCCGGTTGGGCAGGTCACAGAGACCGTCGAAGTTACTGCCGAAAGCCCGCTGTTGCAGGCCGAGACTTCCTCTCTGGGCCAAGTCGTCGAGGAGCGCAAGGCCAACGAGCTTCCACTGAATGGCCGCAACATCTTTAACTTGATCACGATTTCTCCCGCTGCGGTGGCTCAAGGCGGATCCGGCGGCACGCCCGTCGGACAAAATCCATTTAGCTGGGGCAACTACCAGGTTGGCGGCTCGTTCGCGAATGAGAGCGCCGAATATCTCGATGGCCAACCACTTAATATCGGATACATCAACCTGCCGATCGTCATTCCGACGCAGGATTCGGTCGGCGAGTTCAAGGTCCAGTACAACAATCTGGGGCCCGAGTTTGGCAAATTTTCGGGCGGTATTATGAACTTCAGTACCAAATCGGGAACCAACAAGTTCCACGGCGAGGCTTACGAGTTTCTCCGCAACAAAGTTTTGAACTCGAACGAGTATTTCTTCAAGAAGAGTGAATTGTTGGCTGGTCAAAGCAACACGCCCCCTCCGTACGTTCAGAATCAGTATGGATTCAACGTTGGCGGCCCGGTCATTAAGGACAAGACATTCTTTTTCGTCAGTTGGGAGCAATTCCGGCTTCGCACCGGCGGCGTCGTTACCACCACGGTGCCGATCCAGGCTTTTCGACAAGGTGATTTTTCTGCGCTGCTCGCCCAAGGCATTCAGCTCTACGATCCGTATAGCGTGACGGCCTCGGGATCGCGCACGGCTTATCTGAATAACCAGATTCCGACTAGCGAGTTCAGCAAGGCCGCGACCACATTGTGGGATAAGTACTACAGTCCGGTCGCTCCGGGTGGAAACAGCTTCGCAACTGGTAACTTCACTTCGGCAACCAGCAGCGGCGGAAATAACACAGAGTTCGTAGCTCGCGGCGATCAGAACATTTCGGACAAAACACGTCTCTTTGGTCGTTTTTCTTATTTTGGACTGCTTGACCTTCCGACCAATCCTTTGGGCACCGGTTTGTGTCTGGACCGCTGCGCCGAGGATTATCACACAAAGGCTCTCGCGATTGATCTCAACCACGTATTTAGCCCGAACGTCGTTGGCGACTTGAACGTTTCGGGAAGCCGTTTCGTTTACGTCCGTGCGCCACTCCTTGCCGGTTACGATCTCACCCAACTCGGATGGCCGGCGAGTTACAACAGCACAGTTCCCGAAGTTATGCGGACGCCGCCAACCCCCGCTTTCCCGTTCCCGGGTGACGTAGGTAAGAGCCAAGGCAACAGCGTGATCGGCGATCACAACACCCAGTACAACGTGTCACCATCTTTGACTGTCATTCACGGCAAACACACTTTTCAGTTTGGCGGGCAGTATGAATTGGGTCTGGACAATTACTACCAGACCAACATTGCCAGCGGCGCGTTTGGTTTCCTGGGAAGCTGGACGGCGAGCAATGCGCTTAATCCCGCTACAAACACTGGCTTCCCGTTCGCTGATTTCCTGTTGGGTTTAGCCCAGCTTGGGCCTGCTTCTTTCGTGAACCAGACCGAAGGTGCGGCGGAGGTTCCAGCACAAACTGCTGGCCGTCAGACCTACCGTGCATTTTATGGCGGTGACACCTGGCATGTGACCCAGAAATTGACCTTGAACGCGGGACTCCGCTATGAACTTCAAGGGCCGTGGTCGGAACGCTATAACCGTTTGAGCTACTTCAATCCCTCCATCACCAATGCCACCGTCACCGGCTGCAACGGTACTGCTGGGTCTCCTTGTATAGGTGACGCGTCGTTAGTCGGGACGCCCCCAAATAGCGGCAGGAATAACATCCCCCTAGATACGAAGCAGTTCTCTCCACGCCTTGGATTTGCCTATAGCTGGGATCAGAAGACTGTGATCCGCGGCGGGTACGGAGTGTTTTGGATTCCGAACTACGTGTCTTTCCAGCTCAATCCAGACAACGACTTCATCAATCTGGCGACCACACCTTTTTTTGCCACGATAAACCATGGTCTGTCGCCAAACGCCAGTCTTGACGCCAGCGGTTGTACGGCAGTCGGCGGAGGATATGCCGCCTTTCTCGCCTCATGCACGGCCGCGGGTCCCTTTGGCGCGAATGGAATTTTGCCGCCTCCCGGGCGCACCTCCTATCCGCCCAACTCACCCAATATCTCTAGCTTTGCTGCCACGAACGGTGCCCCCACTCTGGCGCCGTATACCACCCAGAAACCGGGATATGTTCAGCAGTACAACCTCGACATTCAGCGCCAGCTAGGAGCCGGGTTCTTCGTAGACGTGGCCTACGCGGGTTCGCACGGTGTCCATCTTCCGCAGTACAACCCCAATTACGTTGCCAATCAAATTCCAGATTCATTCATTGCCCAGGCAGCTACACAGTACAACCCAAACCTCGCGAATCCGAACCAAAACGTGACGATCGACCAGCCCTTTACGAAGAATGGGGTTGCATTTAACCCGATTTCAAGCCCGAATCCATCGCTTAGCGGGACCACAATTCTCGCCGGGCAGTTGGATCGTCCGTACCCGCAGTACACCAACCTGAGCTTGGCTGGATATGGATGTTGCGGCAGTACGTACAATTCGCTGCAGGCTACCGTAACTCGTCGATTCCAGGGCGGCGGTACGCTGCTGGTGGCTTATACGAACGCCAAGTTGCTGAGCAACACCGACACGCTTACCAGTTGGCTCGAAGGATCAACTGGTGGAGTTGGACAGGTGCAAGATTGGAACAATCTGGCGGGAGAGCGGTCGCTTTCATCTCAGGACGTCTCTCAGCGGCTGGTTATCAGTTACGTGCTTGACCTTCCTTTTGGACACGGCAAGGCGTTCCTTAACGGATACTCCGGGTTTACGGACAAAGTAGTCTCCGGTTGGGGAATTGATGGCGTAACCACCTTCCAGCGCGGTTTTCCGCTTAAGATTTCGTGGGCTGGCCCACCGACCTCATTGGAACAAGCCAATTTCGGTGTAAACAACGTCCGTCCGGACGTGTTGCCCGGATGCAGCAAAGGCGGCAACCGCTCGCTTACGGCGTGGTTTAATACGGCGTGCTTTGCAGCGCCCCCGCAGTGGGGTTTTGGTAACGAGTCGCGCGTCGATTCCTCGCTACGTGCGCAGGGTATCAACAACTTCGATTTCGCCGCGTTCAAGCGAACGATGATTGGCGAACGGTTTGGCTTGGAATTCCGGACGGAGTTCTTTAATTTGTTCAATCACACGCGCTTCGGCGTTCCGGGCAGTGGCTTCAATGGCACTCCCACGGGCAACGGATTCGGACAGGTAACGTCCACCAACCCAGACAGCAACCCTCGCCTGATCCAGTTTGCGTTGAAGCTTATTTTCTAACTTGTCGTGAAAGTAACCGAGCTGGGTTCCGCCCAGCTCGGTTTTACTTTTTATCCAGCATCGAGAACGGTCGAACTCGGTTCTCCTCCAACCCGCATGAGGAATGTTCCTGTCATCGACTACGCCGAAGCCCAGAAGATTGTTGACCTGATCGTTGAAAAAGCTGATCACCTGCAAAAGTCCCTCGTAGTGGCTGTCTCTGACTCGCACGGCGAACTAATCGCATTCGCCCGCATGGACGGCGCGCCCATCTCCTCCATCCGAATTGCCGCGAACAAGGCATGGACCGCGGCCCGGGAACGCAAGACGACAAAAGAAATCGGAGAAAAAGTGCGCCATCCGGAAAAAGGGCACGACATCGCCTATTACGGTGATCCAAGATTCGTAGGCTGGGGCGGGGGCATTCCCATCTGGAAGGATGGCATGGTGGCCGGAGCAGTTGGGGTTAGCGGCCTGTCGTCTCGTGAGGATGTGGAGTTGGCTACGCTAGCAGTCGAACAGGTGTTGGCGCAGAAAGTTTCGTAAACGGTGAATTCTTTGTTCATTTGATTTCACAGGCAGGTGCTAATTGTTAACGACCCGCTGGTTTCACAGGTTTCAACCGTTTCTTGCCTTTCTGTTATTTCCTCTTTTGCTCGGCTGGTCTCAGCCGCAGACGACTTCTGCAGATGTAGAAGCCCGAGTTGATTCCCTTCTCAAAAAGTTGACCCTCGAAGAGAAAATTGATCTCATCGGCGGCGTAGACGACTTCTATATTCGCGCCAACGAGAAGATCGGCCTTCCACGATTGAAGATGGCCGACGGTCCGGTCGGCGTGCGCAATTACGGTCCTTCCACGGTGTTCGGCGGCATCGGCCTGGCAGCCACTTGGGATCCTGCCCTGGCGGCGCGAATTGGAGCCACCATTGGTCAGGATGCGCGCGCCCGTGGCGTGCATTTCATGCTGGGGCCCGGTGTGAACATCTATCGCGCTCCCCTGAATGGACGCAACTTCGAATACTTCGGCGAAGACCCATTCCTCGCCGCACGCATCGCGGTTGGCTACATCAACGGTATGCAAAGCCAGGGCGTAAGCTCAACTATCAAGCATTTCATGGGAAACAACTCCGAATTCGACCGCCACAATATCGACTCCATTATCGACGAGCGCACCATGCGCGAAATCTATCTGCCGGTGTTCGAGGCTGCGGTCAAAGAAGCGCACGTTGGTGCGATTATGGATTCGTATAACCTGACCAACGGCCTGCACATGACGCAGAACGGTTACCTGAATATTGAGGTCGCAAAGAAGGATTGGGGGTTCCCGGGGATCCTCATGTCAGACTGGGACGCTACCTACGACGGCGTCGGAGCCGCCAATGGCGGCCTTGATCTGGAAATGCCGTCGGGAAAGTTCATGAATCGCGCGAATCTGTTGCCAGCCGTGAAAGCCGGCAAGGTCACTGAAGCAACCATCGACGACAAGGTTCGACGCATCCTTCGGACTGCGATTCAATTCGGCTGGCTTGACCACGAACAAACGGACAGTTCGATACCGCTGCTGAATCCCGCAGGCAAGCAGGCCGCATTGGAAGCGGCTCGCTCAGGAATGGTTCTGCTTAAGAACGACGGCAGAATTTTGCCTCTGCAAAAGGGAAGCATTAAGTCGATTGCGGTTATCGGTCCTGATGCTTATCCCGCGCGTCCCGGCGGAGGAGGCAGCGCCGAAGCCGAACCGTTCACCAACGTCAGCTATCTCGAAGCCATAGCGAACTATCTGGGCGACAGCGCGAAGGTTTACTATTCGCCCGGCATTCCAACGCTGGATGAAATCTCAAAGCACATGGAATTTACTTCTGAAGCGAGCGGTGGCCAGAAAGGTTTGAAGGAAGAGATTTTCAATAACCTCGACTTGAGCGGCCAACCTGCGCTGGTGCGATACGACGAACATGCGAGCTACACACCCGCCCGCGAAGGCGAAAAAGCAGCTAATAATATTTCGATTCGCTGGACCGGTTTTTTTACTCCGAGCGTTTCCGGACCATATCTGGCATTCGTGCAAGGCCCGGGCGAGAACGGCGGCTATCGCCTCTATATCGACAAGAAACTTGTGCTCGACAATTGGACGCAGTGGTACGCCTTCGTAGGCGAGGCCTCGGTCACGCTGACACAAGCTCCGCATCAAATTGAACTTGATTACTACGCAAAAAAGGGATGGGGCAAGGTCACAGCAAACTTGGGAATTGTCCGTCCCGAAACTCTGGTCACGCCGGAAGCGAAAGCGCTGGCCGCGCGCGTGGACGCTGTAATCGTCGCTCCGGGCTTTGACGCAGCCAGCGAAGGTGAAAGTGGCGACCGAACGTTTCATCTGCTACCCGGGCAGGACGAGCTTATCAACCAGATTGCCGCAGCGAATAAGAAAACCATCGTAGTCATGACTTCGGGTGGTGGAGTCGACATGAGTGGCTGGGTGGATCATGTTCCGGCACTGCTCGAAGCCTGGTATCCCGGCCAGGAGGGCGGCACGGCAGTAGCGCAACTGCTCTTTGGCGACTTCGATCCATCTGGGCGGTTGCCGATCTCGATCGAGCGTCGCTGGGAGGACAATGCCACGCACGACAGCTACTACCCAAAAAATGGCAGCAAGAAAGTTGAATATACCGAAGGAGTTTTTGTCGGCTATCGTCACTACGACAAGTCAACGGTGAAGCCGCTGTTTCCGTTTGGCTATGGGCTTTCCTACACATCGTTCGCGTACAAGAATCTGACGATTTCTGCCGTGTCAACGAATCAGGAAGTCAGTGTTACATTCGACGTCACCAACACCGGTCCCCGCGCGGGAGCGGACGTTGCCGAAGTGTTCGTCGGCGACCAGCATGCGCCGGTTCCTCGCCCAGTCAAGGAACTAAAGGGGTTTGCCAAAGTAAACCTGAATCCGGGTGAGACGAAAAACCTTACCGTCAAACTGGACCGGCGAGCGTTTTCCTATTACGACGTCAAGACACATACTTGGGTAGTGTCGCAGGGAGATTTCGACGTCTTCGTCGCCCGCTCAGCCGCTGACGTCGAATTAACGGGAAAAGTGACAGTGCGATAACCGGTCCAGGAACTTCTGAATTCAGGAATGACTTA
>Ga0210394_10003275_pt1 | contig 20667 bp, 13 predicted proteins | sample IncBWC12MmetaG_FD_160121 | JGI IMG/M metagenome (GOLD analysis project Ga0210394, IMG submission 160121) | Forest soil microbial communities from Barre Woods Harvard Forest LTER site, Petersham, Massachusetts, United States - Inc-BW-C-12-M | ecosystem: Environmental > Terrestrial > Soil >...
TGATTCTGCCGCGGACGGGACTCTGCGGGAACCGGCCATGGAGCAAACCACAATCCCTAAGATCACGATGAGAGTTCCGGCGAGCAAGACCAGGCCTCTCGGTGTAAAAAGTGTCCCCGGGAAGAACACCAGCATTGGAATCAATGCGCCCAGGCTGGCGATGACCCCCATGATGATGGGATAGCCAAGAGCCATGCCAAGCCTGGCCATGCCAAGTCCAAAGAGCACCGCACCCACGCCCCAGCCCAGTCCGAAGAGCGCGAGAATGGCGAGATCCCGCGGCGGGGACGCAGCGTAAACGGCGAAGATGTTGGGAACGAAGAGAAGCGTGATCATCCAATTGAAGACGACCATGCCGAACAAGGAAAAGGTGGCCCAGGTGTGTTCCCACGACCACTTGCGAACGAGGGTCATGGGAAGAATGAAGGTTCCTTGCAGCAAACCTGCCAGCAGCACAAGAAGAAAGCCCAGAAGCAAAGGCATAGGAGTCACTGGAGTGCGGCCTGGAACCGGAGACACGAACTAAATGAGGCGAGAATCAGATTCGCGCAAGCACGCTTCATGAGTTATCTCCCGCACTGGCCGCAAACCAATCTGGAGGGTTCGCGCCGTGCTCCCGAAAAAAGCGCCGGACCTCGTTGCGGCTGGGCAAGGACGGGACCACTCCATCTTTAGTAACCGCGAGACCACCGGTGACTGCGGCAAACTGCACGGCAGATTCAAGGGTTGAGCCGGAAGCGAGGGCAGTCGCGAGGCCGGCGTTGAAGGCGTCACCCGCGCCGGTGGTGTCCACCGCCGAGACGACTATCGCGGGAACGTGCGTGGCGGATGTTGGGGTAACGATTAACACTCCCTGTTCACCCAGAGTCATGACAACCTGTTTAATGCCGCTGCGAATCAGTTCGCACGCGAGTTGTTCCGGCTCCGCAACGTCATCGGGCCTTCGACCAGTGAGTACCTTGGCTTCCAGCAGGTTCGGCGTGAGGACGTCAATCAACTGCAAAACGGACGGCGGAAGAGGCCGGACCGGGGCGGGATTGAGAATCGTGATGGCACCCGCTTCGCGTCCGAACCGCAAGGCGGCGCCGGCCGTCGCGACGGGAATTTCGAGCTGAGTCAAGATCACCGCGGTCGATTGGAAGGCAGCGGCGCAATCGGAAACATCCTGCGCGGTGAGAAGCTCATTCGCTCCAGGATCGATGATGATGCAGTTATTCCCGGTGGCGGCTTCGACCACGATGAAACCCACGCCAGTTGGCGTACCGGAGGTTTGTTTTACGTGAGCGACATCGATACCTTCGTCGCCGTAGAGACTCAGCGCCATTTCTCCGAAAGTGTCCTTGCCAATCCTGGCAACGAAGCTGACTTTTGCTCCGAGCCGTGCGCAGCCCACGGCCTGGTTGGAGCCTTTGCCGCCATAATCCACGCGATAGCCCGTCCCCAGGAGCGTCTCGCCCCCGCTCGGCAGGCGCTTTACTTTCATGGTTAGACCGGTGGCGTAGCTACCGACGACAGTGATTCGTGGGCCAGTCAAAAGGAACCTCCGATTCCTGCAAGCCTACGGGTCTGGGCTTGGACCCTTGCAGTTCCGAGTACCACGGAAGTTTCGATGCGTTCAAATGACCTCAAGCAGGGGAAGACGCGCAAACAAATCATCCTGTCATTCGGAATCTAATTCTTGAATTCAAACGCGGTGCTGATACTACACCCATGCCGCTATTCACCGGCAGGATTCTCGGTTGGTCCTCGCACAGTGCCTCGAGTATCGACGCCAATCTCCATGGCCGTATGTTTCGGGAAAACAACATCGGTCCCACGTGCCATGAAGTTGTTGTAAATCGACCGGCTGGCCCCAAATGCGCCCATGGCGATGGCCAGAGGCTGGGAATGCACAGTCGCCCCGACGACGATGCCCACCAACTTGAATCCGCCCGCTCCCCCTTCGGCACGGTTCAAGATTTCGTCTTCGTGAGTGGCCAGCGCCAGACCGACGGCAATCCCACTCCGCAAGTAGCGCGTCTTGGAAGTCCTGGTCTCCGCTCCACCTTCGGCATCGAGCTGTAAGTTACCGGCTCTGCCTGATTGGACACCTTGAACCATGGCCTCTACCTTGGACTCGACTCCGTCGGGCAATACCAGATCGCGGAACACAAATCGAAGTTGCCCGTTGTGTTTCCAATAGCGCGCAGGCTGGACCTGGACCACGCTGCCCTTGAGCAGACTTCCTTGCGGAAGAATCAATTTGCCGTCATTCAGCAGTGGACGGGAAAGAACGGCTTGGACTTCAGCGCCCTTGCGTGTGCTTGCGGAACTGAGCGGCGTCATCAGCCGCGCGTACACCATTGTGCCTTCCGGTATCTCCGAGTTCATCGACGCGGCAATTTCTGGCGCGAGCGGTTCACTGCCAAATTCCAACGCTTTCGCGAGCTCCGCAAAATACATGGTGCCTGCGTCGATGTATTGCGGGTGCACCGGCAATTGCGCCAGGGCATATCTTTTGGCACGCTGCAGCTTGCCCGGCTGCTTCACTTGTTGCATTGCGGAATCAAATTGCCTCCGCGCTTCTTCCTTTGCTTGCCGCTCCTTTTCGGTCACGGCGTCCTTGACGCCTTTCTTTTTGTGGCTCTCCGGAGCGGTCACGAACCGAATCACTTGCCCGGATCCCGGCACGACGCTGGTTTGAATCGGAATGTGTTTTCCGTCCGCCAAGGACAATTCGCAAAATTCAACGGTGATTTTTCTAGTGGGACTGAAATTGGCGTCCAGGGCGGCAAGTGTCCGCTGGCTCGCGGAAACACTTTCAATTTGCGAAATCCGCCCGGCAACCTCCGTGCCGACGGGCAAAACCAATTTATCGAAGGTATAGACCGGTTCAATCAGATGCCCGTGAATCGGCTGCCCGATTTTCCGCACGCGAGTTTCGCGATCGAGCGCGACCTGCAAGGCAGTTCCCTTTGGCACGGTTAGATCAATATTTTCCTTGATGATGGGCTTGGGAGTTTCTGGACTTTCCGCCGGTCGATGCTTCAGCACTGGATTTGCATCGGGATTTGTTGAGGGACTTCCAGGAGGATTGGGGACTTGGGCAAACGTCCAAGCAACGCTGGAGCAAGTAAGGCAGATCGCGCCAATCAGGTTCGCTAATTTCATCGCGATCCTTCCATCGTACCATTCGGTATTGACGCAAAATAGGCTAGCTGATGTGTTTCGCTGATAGCTGGATGCCAGTTTGGCCATGCAGAGTTGCAGCATTAGAATTTCTCTTTTTCCCGGTTCATGCGGCCCTCAGGAATCGGTGCGGACAAATCAGCGTTGATGCCGAACCCAGCTATCAGGCGAGCCAGCCAACAGGCGAATGGAGAACGGAGATTGTCGCTCTGCCGCTTCAGTGCTTCAGCTATACGTTGATGCGGTAGGTGGGCATGGGAGTCAAACAGCGGATGCTAGAGGGTGGCGTCGACCGAGAGTGCACTCGGTAAAGCTAAGCCAAAGAGCCGCAACGAAGGAACGATTACTTGCCGTATACGAGTAAGGTAAATGTTTCGGGGAGAATGGCCGGGCGCGGGCGCGGATTGTCCGCGGTGGCCGCAGGAGCAGGGCCAAATTCCGCGGTGACGAGATAGACAGTGTGGGTGGCGTAGTCGAGAGCCATGGTGCGGGCGCCGCGCTGGGTCTGGATCATTTCCACAAGTGAAAATTTTCCGGGAGAGTCTTCATGGGCGATGGTGAGGGTGCCATCGCCGCAGGAGGCAAAGGCGTATCCGGTGACAGGATCGAAGCGGTTGGCGTCGACACCCTGGCCTATAGGAACGGTACCAATAATTTTGCCGGAATTTCCGTCGACGAAGGCCATGAGTTTGTTGTGGCAGCCCACGATGAGGATTTCGTGATTGGCGTCAATGGCCAGGCCGGAGGGAGATTCACACGGTGCAAGGGGCCAAGTATTTTCGATCTTGAGAGTTTTTGCGTCGAATTTGACGAGAGAACTTTTGTCTTCGAGATTGACGAATACTTTACCCTTGCCGTCGGAAGCGGCGAACTCTGGGCCACCGCCGAGTGGGAAAGTGCTGACGAGTTTTCCGGAAGCGGCGTCGATGGCCGAGGCGGTGTTGGCGTCACCATTGAAGGTGAAGACACGCTTGGAGAACGGGTCGTAAATGACCGCGTCCGAATCCTTGTCGGTCTTGGCGTTACCCAGGACCTTGAGGGAGGCGAGATCGAAAATAGTGGAATCCGCGGTGCGGCCGTTGGTGGTGAAGCCCTTCGCAAATTCATCCGCCAAGGCGATTCCGTGGACGCCCTGGGTGTCGGGAATGTCGCCAATGATTTTGCCCTCAGCGGGATCAACGACAATAACGTGAGTGCCGCGAGAAATGAAAAGACGATGAGTGGCCGGATCAACTTCGAGATAGTCCCATCCACCGACGCCGCCGAGTTTTACCTTCTTTGTGAGATGGTAACCGGAAGCCCCAGTGGATTGCGGGGCGGCATAAAGACGCGAAGGGTGGAGCGTGCAGGAGAGCAGAAACGCGAGAGCAGCAAAATAGCGAACGCCATTCTTTGTCATAGACATCTCCAAGAGTTCCCGCACGATAAGGAGCAGCATGGAGAAAGGTGCCACTGAGCAGCTAAACGCAGGATAAACTGATACACCGGATCCGCAGTACTAGAACTCCCCTTCTCCCAGCAGACTCGTTGATCAAACATTTGCGAAGCTGGCAGGCCGAAAACTTACATAAACGCACCGCTTTTGTTACCCTTGGGTGCGCAGAGCGGCATTTTTTTGCCGACTCCCAACCGACCAGCCTCGGATAAAGAACAACCGCCGGAAACGAGTTTCCGCGAGGCCAATGAATCCGACAATAAAGAATGAGCTGCTGAGGAAGAATCCTTCGCCCAGAGCATTGCAGTTACTTTTCACGGCGTTGAGCGTAGTTTCCATTCTTCCGTTCTGGACGTTCCGATATCCGGTACTCACAGACTACCCGCAGCACCTTGCAAGATGGTTCGTTCTTCACCGAATCGATGACCCAGCCTTTCGATTCTCAGGTTATTACAGCCTTGATTGGGGGCCCCATCCCTACATAGTTGCCGACGCGCTCGGAGTATTGCTTCAGCATATTTTCTCCATCGACATTGCAGGACGATGTGTTCTGAGCATCTGCATCTTGTCGGCCCCACTTGCGACGCTGTATTTCCTGCGCAAAGCAGCTCCGGGGAACGATGTTTTCGCGCTTTTCGCGTTTGTGATTACCTTTAATCCAATGATGTTGATGGGATTTGTCGAGAGTCAGTTGAGCCTCGGGCTTTGCGTGCTGGCTGTGGGACTGTGGGTTTCTTTTTGCGATTCACCGAAGGTACTGACTGGCTTGTTGACGTCTGCGGCGATTGTGCTGGTGTATCTGGCGCATCTCATCGGTTTTGCCCTGGCTGGAATTACCATGGGGCTGTATTGCGCGGTTCTGCACAAGCCTTTGGCGCGCTTGCTAAGGTTGGGTCTGCTGTCTCTCCCCGGACTGGTTCTTTTCGCTTACAACATGAAGCGCTCCCTCGCGGGTGGCGCTCTCACGTACAAGGGCCCCAGCGCATGGGACAAATTAAGGAATACTTTGTCTCCCTTGCGCATTTACTCACGGTATGAAGACCTGCTGATCATTGCCGGGCTGGCCTTGTTTTTGTTTCTGTTGTACCGGCACCGCGAGCAAATACGGTGGCAGGCGTCGTGGGTTGCAGTTTGCGCCATGCTGCTGGCAGTGTACCTTGCTGCGCCGAGCCAATACGGGATGGCGGGATATATCGATGTGCGAATCATGCCGCTGCTTTACCTGGTGGCATTGGCCACAATCCGAATCAAGAAAATATCCTGGACACTTACTGCGGCCATTGTTCTTCTGGTGTTATTTCGCGTTGGCACCGTGGATTTTCTGTTTGCATCGAAACAGCGCGACCTGGAAGAACGAACAGCCAGCTTTCAAGCGATTCCCTCTGGCGCCCGCGTTTTTCCGGTGGTGCAGCTGATTTCAGAGAAAACAATCGTCGGCAAAGCCGAGATGCACCATGTGGCCTACGGAGTCATACAGAAAGGCTTTTTAGTTCCCACAATTTGCTACATGCGCGGCTTTCAGCCGCTTCGCGCCATCGGTGCGGGGTATTGTCCGAATCCATTTTGCGAAGTGGTGAGTCTTGAGAATACGGATTGGGGTGAAGTTGCCAAATACTACGACTACCTTTGGGTAGACGCGTATCCCGCGGCAGTTCCCTATGCCGAATCAATTGCAGAGCGCGTTTCTTTCGACGGGAGGGTCGCGGTCTATCGCGTTAGATAACTTCGCCTGCGCAGTTCCCGATGAATGCCATGGGCATTTCAAGGGCGGATTCGGCAGCGGAACCTTCGCATCCTGCTGAAGTTTGCTGGAATAGCTTCACCATAGGTTCACCTTAGTGTTCACGCCCAACGGTTTTTGTACAGGTGGCGGCGTGATCGTTTGCTGTGAGATTGAATCTCCCATGGACAAGTGGTCGCTACGCTATTATGGTTTTCAATCGATGGCTTTGCTCGACCGAAAGATGAGGAGAGATGGAATGGGAATCAACACGCGACGCAACTTTTTTGGCAAGATCGCGGCGATGGCAGCCGCGGTAACCGGTGGAACGAGACTCTTCGCTCAGCAGGCTCCCGGGGCGGGCGCGCCGACAGCTGGAAACGTCCCGGTTGGGGGAGATGCGCCGCGCCGCCCGATCGGCAATCGCACACACGATGGGATCTACTACATTTCGGGGACGGGTTCCAATGACGGATATCCCAAGGACGATCACGTGCTGGTGACCGATCCGTTCGAGAAGCATGTCACCCGCACGATGGACGCGCTGAAGAGATCGGTCGAGCGCGCTGGCAGCACCATGGACAACATTCTGCATTTACAGGTTTTTCTCTGTCTGCCGCTGGCGGACGGAATTCCGATGCCGACGGGCAAGGCGCGGTTCGATGCGCACAAAGCGCAGTACGACGCGTTGAACAAGATATACGGCACCTACTTCTCCCCGGGCAAAGCGCCGTCGCGAGCGTGCATGGCGCTGGAATGGATTCCCGGCGATTCGCTGATTGAAATCGTGGGCAGCGCCGTGGTGGTTGCTCCGCCAACGCCTAGTGCTGAAAAGTAGTTCTGCGAGAAGTTGAAAGGAAACTACGCATGAGTTTGAAGCTTGGTTGGAGCCGCCGTTCCTTTTTGGCTGCGCTTGGAGTAACCAGCGGGAGCCTGCTCACCGGTTCTGAATTGAAGGCGGCAGGCAGCTTTGGCAAGAAGCAAAAGGCGTCCGCTGCTCTGGCCGACGGCAACCCGATCGTGCCCATCACCAGCGGCCTGGGTTCTACCGGCGACATTTACGCGGAACTCGGAGTGACGCCGCTCGTCAATATCAACGGCACGGTGACGGTGATTGGCGGCTCGGTGATGAAGCCGGAGGTGATGGAGCTGATCCGTAGAGGCAACGAGCATTTCGTTTTGATTGATGAGCTAGAGGTTGCAGCCGGTAAGTTCATCGCGAAACTGTGCAAGTCTCCGGCCGGGTACACGGGACTGGTGACGGGAGGAGCGGCGGCGGCAATGGTCGTCGGCTACGCGGGGATGATGACCGAGGACCTGGAGCCGCGCATGCGCGACATCCCCGACGTAAGTAAGTTCCCCAGGAACGAAGTGATCATCCAGAAGAGCCATCGTTATCCGTTTGACCACCAGATCCGGCAGACCGGAGCCAAGCTGGTGGAGGTGGAGACGCGCGAAGAGATGATTGCTGCGATCAATCCGAAGACGGTGGCGATTCATTTCACGAACATCCTCTCGGACAAAGGCAAGGTTAGTGGTGCGGAGACCGTAGAGATCGCCAAGGCGCACAACATCTACACGTTTAACGATGCGGCCGCAGACGTTCCGCCGAAAGAACGGTTGTGGGAATACCCGGCGATGGGATTCGACATGGTGACGTTCAGCGGCGGGAAGGATATCCGCGGACCGCAGGCGTCGGGGGTGCTGATCGGTAAAGAAGAGCTAATCCGCTATGCCATGTTGAACATGAGCCCGCAGGAAGATCGCATCGGGCGTTGCTGCAAGGTCGGGAAGGAAACCATTTTCGGGCTGCTGAAGGCGTTGGAAATGTTCGTCAACGAGGACTTGGAGGCGATGCTGCGGTTGTACGATGAGCGCGCACAGGTAATCACGGACGCAGTGAAGAAGTTCGGAGTGACGGCGCTGCCGCGGCAATTCAACCCGCAGGCGCTCGGGAATGTGACGCCGCGATATAGCTGGCAGATCGATCCGTCCAGGCTAAAAATCACCGGGGCGGAAGTGATGCAGAAACTGGCCGACACACGGCCGCTGGGCATCGGCAGCATGGGCGCTGGCGCGAGCGGCATGCGCGGTCGCAATCCGGACGCGCCGGCCGCTGACAGCCATCCCGAAAATCGACGCCCGCCTCGCGACCCGAACAGCTTCGGATTTGCGGTTTGGCAGCTCAAACAAGGCGAGGAAAAAAGAATTGCGGATCGCCTGGTCGAGATCTTCAGCACGGCACCCAAAGCCTAGTCTTTCCCCAAAATAGGAACGCGGTTTGGCCAATCGGGTTGAGAACCGCGTTGTTGAAAAATTCCATTGGCTATGTCGAAGCGTAGAGGTAGGCTGTACTCCCTGCGCATGGACTCTGTGGCTTGCCCGCTCCAACCTTTGGAGCGGACAGAGGTGAGTTATGAGACACCGTCTCTTCGTGTGGCTTTTCTTTGGCTTCTTTATCTTTGCGATTCCTGCTGCCGTAGCTGCCCATGCGGTGCCCGCCCAGAGCTCTTCAGAACAGAGCGTAGCTTCCACGGAAGTAGAGAACAGCGTAACCATTCCCGGGCCATTGCGATCTTTCTTGCGCATGGCTGGTGTGCGCCAGAGGATTTTGCCTAAGGAAGTTTTGCCGATAATTGCCCGCAACGTGCTCCTGCATGGCTATCAGTCCAAAAGACCGACGGAGTACCTGGTTTTGCTACGCCGTTACTTCCATCAAGCGAGAGAGCTTGGGGAGCTGGCAGGACCGGACGGAAACATCCGTGTGAATGGTTGCAACGAAGCGGAAGCTTTGCTTCGTGTGCTGGGGTACAGAATTCAGGGCGAATGTGGGCGCGGTGGGATGACCTTAGTCACGGCCGATGCGCAGAGAGCGTTTCTGACCATTGATTCGGGATTTCCGCTCCTGGATCTCGAGGAAGCATTGCAGAAATCTTTACCATTTGTGTGCGCCTATGCCGGGTCAGCAGTGCCGGCTCTATTCGCGCCAGGTGAGTGGAGAGCACTCACGAAGGAAAAAGGACAGAAGGACAAAGACTTGTTAGAGAGCCTTCTGTACGAACCCGATTTGGCTCGGCTTTACGTGGCGTTATCCCGAATGGACCCTGAAACCAGAGCCGTATTGAGGAAGGATGTTGGACTAGAGAAGCTGCTTCCGGTTGCGGCAGCTTTGGATGTGTACGGGAGCCAGCTCTGTATTCGTGGAGGGGTTGTGGTCGTTCCTGGGGGACGAAACGCTGAGAAGGAATGGCGCGGGTTGGTCGGAGCGGATCCCAGAAGACCGGCAGAGTTTATTCCGGAATTGCTTAAGAAGGATCGGGGCTGGTTGGTTGCTTATTTCGACGCAATGGCCCAAACCGACGAGAAACAGCAAGAACACTTTGCCTCCAGCCAGCGATTGAAGCGTTTCTACGAAGGTTTCCGATCTGCGGGAGTTTCGTCCGACGCTGCGGCGAGTTCCGTGTTTCGACCAGCATCAGCGCTACTGGTGCTGGTGAAACGGATGCAATGGAGTGCCGATGGTAGTCCGTATGTACCCGGGAACCTGCAGGTATGGAGCGAGATTCTTCGCCAGAAGACCAATGCCAAAAGCATTCGTGAATGGGGCAAAAGGTCAGAGGGCTGGCACCACCCGGACCAATTGGCAGAGGCAATGTTCGCATTCTCGCGGTTGGAGACCGATTCCGGTCCGCTGCAAGCTTATCTTTGTTTGAGCGAATTGGACCACCGGCGGCCCGCGGAGCGAAGGCTGAGCAATCAGACCATTGTCCTGATGGCAGAGAAGTTCGCGGATTTCAGCAATCAATATTTGCTCTTCTCTGAATTCCCGGAACTCGGGGATGCTTCCATCTCGCGTTTCCTGAGGAGAGCTGAGGAGCTAAATAAGATCTCCGATCACGCGCTGCGCGCCAATGCCATGGGAACGTTTCAGGCAGCCGTGGGGCTGTGGCAGGTGCTGGCGAGACAAGGCGAAATCGACCGAGCTCATATGAATTCCTCGTGGCAAGACTTGATTGAGCCATTCGGTAAATTCTCCACATCGGCACAACTCCTGACTGCCGGGCGCAATTCGATTTGTGGAGTTTTCCGGGCGGCGACGGGGAAAGCTTGCATCTCGCAGGACGAAATGATCAGCCTGCTTGCCGGGGCACATCAAAAAACCGCCGAAGGCGAGAAGATGCACCTGGAAATGGCCAACAGAATTCGGTCGGCGATGGAAGATCAGGAACTGGTTTCTCTCGACACGCTATTTACCCTGGACGACGGCCTGGGGGATTCAGGGGGAACAATCAGAAAAGATACGTTGATCGCGCTCGCCGGCGAGCTGCGGGAGTTCGAAATGCCGCGGCCGATCTTTACGAACGCAGAAAGAGAACGTTGGGCGTCAGGAACCTATAACAATGGGCACACGGAAGGACAACTGCGAACAGATCTCGCAAAAGTGCTTAGCGCTCCCGCTTCTCCCAAGCAACGAGAACAAGCGCGAGGGCAACTTGCAACATTTCTGCGGGACACGCTGGTGGGAATGAACTACGCGTACTACGAGCCGCCGGGTTCGCAAGTTTTGCACCACAACCCGCTCTTTGTTCGTTCGCACGACTTTTCGGGTGACACAGTAATGGGAGTGGAACAATTGTGGCAGTCGCCGGAATTGTTCGGTTCGGGTATGCCAGCCGGTGGTGGCGCACATTTAATCGGATCACTGGCTGACTTGCCGTACGTCCTGGCCGAGACGGAGCAGAATTTAATTGTTCCGGATCACGTACAGGCCTTGATTTGGGAACAGTTTGTCCCCGGGCTCTTGAGCGGTGCGGTTGTGGCTCGCTGGTGGGACGTCAGCCAAAACGAGCTGCACGCGGTGGCGCTGTATCAACGAGCCGGAGAGGAGCTACTGGCAGCCTCGTGCGAGGACGTGGAGTTGCGCGCTAAAGTGATGATCGTTCTCTCGGACCGAATGTTTCCAGCACGGTCAGCATGGCTGGAGCAGGCGATCCGGGCAGGAAGCACGAGCGAAATGCTGGAGGGCATAATGCCAGCCGAGGCCTTCTATCTCACGGCGGAATTCCGGCAGAGATTTCCGGGCGATCTCAACACAGTAAGTGCGGCGGGACGAGAACTTGAAGTGCTGTCGGGCGAAACCCCTGGCGAGGTCAGCAGGGAGCGATTGTCGCGCGACTTTGGAATCATCCATCCGGTATTGGCCTGGAGCTACGCTCGCGAGTTTCTAAATGTGAAACCGTTTCCGGCTTTGGGCGGGAACAACAGCCGTTTGATGGCAGAGTCCTGGGATTCCGGCAATTTATATTGGGCACGTCTGGCCGATGAAATGGGCTATTCCCCAGTGCAATTAAACCGCATAGTTCCCGAGCTAACTCGGCGCATGGTGGAGAGGATTTTCGCCAGTGACATGGAAGACTGGCCGGCGATACTCGCCGCTTTACGAGAAACCGGGGCGGAGTTCCGCCAGGGAAAACTCTCCTTGACGGCGGGAAGTACGGGAAAGCCGCTGCCCGAGGCAAAATAAACGAGGACGCACCGATGAGAACGAAAACATCTCGCTTGCTTTTGTGGATTTGTTTTGGCCTTTGTCTGGGCACGGCGCGTGCCGTGAACACACAAGAGCGCGTGAATTCCCAGATCCGTGTGGTGGTGGACCTAGTGCAACTGAATGTTGCCGTGACCGATAGTCACGGCAACTATGTCACCGGGCTTCGACCCAGCGATTTCACGGTAATGGAGGATGGAATCCCACAGAAAATCTCCACTTTTGCAGAAGGCAATCAGGCCACTCGCCGACTGGCGGATGCGCCACCGGCCAAAGAAAACGTCAATGGGGGTTCCAACGACGCTCCGCAAACTGATCGAGAACAGGATGGCTCGGGTGCGCAATTGTCCACCGCAGAGCTGAACTCTATCGCAGTTGGGGCGCACGTTTTTGTGCTATTCGATACCAGCAACTACATGTACCGTGGATTTGTTTTTGCCCAGGATGCCATATCCGATTTCGTTCGCTCCCTGGAGGGCGCTGACCGAATCGCGTTCTACTCTTACAGCCGGAACTTGTCGAGAGCTGCCCGGCTTACTTCGGACAGGTCAGTGGTGCTGCGTGGCGTGCGGACGACGGTGGCTGGCGACGATGCGGCACTTTACAATTGCCTGTTGCTGACGGTGAAGGACGCGGCTCAAGTCTCCGGCCGCAAAGTGATTGTGGTGTTCTCAAATGGGCCGGACAACGCCAGCATCATTCCACCGGAGGATGTAGCGGAGTTGGCGCAATCGACGGGGACAGTGATCTACATGATAAGCACGCAACAGGCGCAATTGGAGCCGATCTCGACGGCAGTATTCGAGCGCATGACTGCGGCTACGGGAGGCAAAGCGTACTTCGCCAGGAACTGGAAAGACGAGAAGCAAGCCTTTGCATCGATCAGAGACGACTTAGCGCATCTTTATGCTCTTAGCTATTACCCTCAGCAGAACCCCAACCGCGGCTGGCGCAGTATCAGCGTGAGATTGAATTCAGAGGGTTTGAAGAAATGTCACGTGCGTACGCGTAACGGATATCGTTTGCAACCGTCGCGATTCGCGAAGACCGAAGTTACGGCGGAAAGCGAGCCGCGCTGACCGCGAGGAATCGCGTGGCGTGGCCACATGCCAGCGCGTGGTACTGCTGGCCGCGTAGTCAACTCGAACATGAAGACGACGTTCGTAAGCAATGCCAGGGGACGGGCTTAATTCAAGGCGCCGGCATCGCGGATTCTTGTGGCCATGAGCACCGAACCACCGCCGGTGAGGTGGCCGTAGTCGGATTGGAGAGGGACGCCAGGGGCGGCGTATTCGAGACACGCTTGTTGCCGGCAGAGGAGTTTGTAATAGGAGATGTAGTGGACACCGAGTTGAGTGGAAGCGAGTGTGGCCATTTCGGCGTCGAGGCTTTGGTAATAGGTGATGAGGTGGTCGGAGGGGATTTGCGGTCTGTTTTGCTTGATGGACATGGCGAGCAAACGCGGGAGTGCGGAATCGTATTGAAAGATGGGACCGAAGAGCACGATCTCGTTGGCTTGCGGTTTCGCGGCGGCGATGGCGAGGGGGAGACGGTCGAGATCAGCGTGATCCCAGCGCGCGGCGAGCAGGAGAGTGTCGACGGGATGAGCAGGCAAGTACTCGGAAAAAATGAAGTGCATGAGCGCAATGCACTTTTCGTCGGCGCCGATATTTTGTTCGAGCGTGGGCTTACAGCCCGATGCGGTGGCTTGCATGATGTTGGCATCCGGGAAGACGGAGGAGAGTCCGTACCAGAGTTGCGCGGCGTGGCTGTCACCGATTAGGAGGTAATTCTTTTTTTGCGGGTCGCGGTGGAGACAGACGGAGGAATCGAACTGATTGAAGGAGTCCTTTCCGGTGAGGAAGCATTTGCCCACGCGATATTGAGCTTCGGTGGTGGAATCGGAAGTTTCGAGGAAGGATGCGACTTTAACAGCTTCGGTAGGAAAGCGGGAGGGAAGACCGTTGGTGAAAAGAATGCCGCCGCCAAGAACCAGCAAAATGGCGGCGCTAGCGGCTGCAAAAGAAAAGATGGCGGGGCGCGAGATGGAGAAGCGACGGCCACGGAAAGGCTGCTCGACGAACCGCCAGGACAGCGTGGCGATGACAAAGGAAGCCGCCATCACCGCGAGCTTCGCGGTCTTCGGAGAAACGCCCTGGATCAGCAAGCCACCCATTGATTGAAAGACGATCATGGGCCAGTGCCAGAGGTACAGGGAGTAGGAAATCATTCCGACAAAGACAAGAGGAGTGAACGAGAGGCATCGACCGGCGAAGGAAGGTCCGGAGCGTCCGGCGGCGATGATGAGAGCCGCGCCTGCGCAAGGCAGGAGAGCAGCGGCTCCGGGGAAAGGCGTGGCGGCGGTGAAGAAATATCCGGCGGAGAAGATGAGGGCTAAGCCGGAGAATGCGGCGGTATTGCGCCAAAACGAGGTGATGCGGGGAAAGAGATCCATGGCGATGAGAGTGCCGAGAAGGAGTTCCCAAGCCCTGGTGTGGGCCAGATAGAAGGCGGCTTCACGGTTGCGAAAAACGCCGATAACGCTGGCGACCAACGAAATACTTGCGACCGTTGCGACCAGCCAGAGTTTGGCGCGAGGCGAGAGGCGACGGAGAGCCAGGAGAAAGAGTGGAAGGAAAATATAGAACTGCTCTTCGACCGCGAGCGACCAGGTGTGGAGCAGCGGCTTCATGGCTGCCGGCCCATCGAAATAGCCGGACTGGTGAAGGAAAAAGATGTTGGAGACGGAGAGAGTAGCGGCCAACAAGGATTGGGCGAAGGTTTTCGATTCGACGGGAAGAAGGTAGCGGTATGCAAACCAGCAGGTGGCGCAAAGAACGACGAATAGTGCAGGAAAGATGCGGCGAACGCGCCGTTCGTAAAACGAGGCGAGGGAGAATTTGGAAGTGGCGATTTCGGAAAGGATGATGGAACCGATCAAATAGCCGGAGATGACGAAGAAGACGTCGACGCCAATGAAGCCGCCACGGCAACGAGCGGTGCCGAGATGGTAGGCAAAGACCAGGAGAACCGCGATGCCGCGCAGACCGTCGATATCGGCGCGATAGTGCGGAGTGGACGGCTTGAATAAGGCGATCGGCATGGCGTGCTTTCGCTGTCGCGAGAGGCGGTCTGTCAGTATTTGGCGGCGCTTAGATTGCCAGCGGTCCGCTGGTGCGCAGGCGCTTGAGGCCGTTGATCGAGCGACGATTCGATGTCGTCGATCAGAGCGCCGACGATTTGTTGGGTGGTGAGCAGGCGCGTGGGATCAGGTTTGGGGAGGCGTCCAGCGAGCGCGTCGCGAAGCTTGGCGGTGAATTCGCCGGAGTCTTGAGGGTCGAAGATATTTTGCGGAGAGAACAATTCCTGAGCGCAGCCCGCATACTTGGAACAAAGAACGGTCAGGCCGGATAGAACCCCTTCATTGGCAACCAGTCCCCAAACATCTTCGAGCGTGGGAAAGACAAGAATGTCAGCGCTGCGATACACCTCGGGCATTTTGTCCGGCGGAAGCGCGCGACGGAAGTAGACATTCTGGAGCCCTAAATCTTCGGCAAGTTTTTTCAGCGCTTCTTTTTCGCGGCCGTTTCCCACCAGCAGGAGCGAGAACTGACGTCCTTCCCTTTGCAAGATGGCAGCAGCTTTCAGAAGGTGCTCAATTCCCTTTCGGGCGATCAATTGACCTACGTGAAGGACGACGGGTCTGACTTTGAGTGGGGATTGCGGCTCGACGGGAGAAAGGAAGGCGGTCTCGTCGACGGCATTTTGAATCTGGAGGATGCGGTCGCGGTGAATGCCGAGGGTAAGCAGGTATTCGGTAGACGTTTGGCCATAGCTGATCCAGTGCTGCGCCCAACGGGAAATGAGGCGGCGGAGCCACGCTTTTAACGGACCTCTGTTGCGCTCGGTGTGGCAGGTACCACCCCACCAGACCCAGACTGGCTTTCGAAAAAGAGTGCCGTAAGCGAGAGCGACGAGAGTGCGGCAACCCATTTCGCCGGCGACGATGGCATCGGGATTGAAGCGCAGCAGGTGCCAGAGATAGCCGGGCGTTATGTGCGTATAAAAGTGGTCGAAAATTTGGCCGTTTTCGCGGCGGGCAATGCGGATTTGCCAGCCCCAGGCTTTGACGACTCTGGCTTTGGGAATGGCACGGCCTGCATCGTTCCAGGAATCACGATTGGATTCGATGCCTCCGTGGAGAACCATGAGATCGAAGTGCTCGGCGAGCCCAGTAAACATAGCGATTCTTGCCGGGGCGAGCATGTTGGTGAGAATGGCGAGCCGGCGTTGGTTTGTTGTTCTCATGGGATGCCTCGCGTTTTTGGTTTCAGCGATTTGGAGATGGGGTAAGAAGAAGGGGCGACGGACCGATGTTTGCTGTCCCGCCTGTGAGTGCGTGCGATTGATCAAGCAATGGAGTGATGCTGCCGACGTGCCACGAGGCTGGCAGGTCAAAGCTGCGCACGCCGTCGGGATTCCACACGATCCATTGCGGGGAACCGTCGCGATGCAACTGGCACACAAAGGTGTGATTGGTATCTTGCTGGCAGCCATCCATGCGTGCGCCGACGAGCCATTGATAGACGGATGCGTAGGCGCGACCGGCGGGAGTTAAAGTTTGGCTGTCTTGTTGGGTGGTGGCGACGAGGACCGCGTGGTTATCCCAGGCGTACCAGTAGAGCCGTTGAACACCGGCGGCCCAGTTGAGGATATAGGAGCGCGCGAGATACGCGGCGGCGGAATCTTCGGATGGAAATGGTTTGGGACTGAACCAATTGGCTTCGGTATTCCAGATGGGCTTAGCGGCCTGACCGTTGTTGGCCATGAGCTGGCGAATTTGTTGAACGAGGGGAACCATCGCTTCGGGAGGTTGCGGATTCACGTAGAGGTGATAGCCGATGACGTCGACGTATTGGCCGCCGCCCTTGCTGAGGAACTCGGAAAGCCAGGCGAGGCCTTTGCTCTCGGTTGCGGAGGGAGAAACGACGAGGGCGGGGGGATCGACTTCGTGAATGATTTGGGCAGCTTCACGCGTGAGAAGGAGAATCTGGTCGACGCTGGCAGAGCAGAATTGCGGAAGGTTGGGCTCGTTCCAGATTTCGTAGGCGTTGATTTGGCCACGATAGCGGGTGGCAACGGTACGAACAAAGTCGCGCCAATCCTGGATGTTTCCTGGCTCCGCGGCGGAGCCGGGTTGGTAGACGGATTTTTCCAGCGGGCGGGCGGAGGCCCAAGCGGGAGAGAGACCGAGAGGGAGAAGAACGCCGGTGTTGTGCTGGCGGGCGAGGGAGACGTAGGCGTCGAGAGTGTCGAACCGAAATTGGCCTTTGTGCGGCTCCAGATAAGGCCACGTGACGTAAGCGTCCCAAAGGCGCCACTCGCCGATAGGAATTGATGGCCAACGGGTGGTGCTGTTTGCGCGGTGGATGTGCATGCCGAAGAGAGATTGGGGAATGATTTGTTGGGAAGGAACAAGAGGGGCGAGGGCTTCGGAAGCGGACAAGAGAAGGCTTATCAAGATGGAGACGAGGGCGGTAATGGACAGTTTGTGGAACATGGAATGGATCAGGCTTTCGCGTGTTCGGTGAAGTCGGTGGGCTTGGCGGCCAAGCTGACGTTTGGAAATTGATAGGCCAAAAATTTGTGACCGGCGAGCCCGGTGAGCATACCGAGACCAAGGCAGACAGTTTGGAGCGAACGGGCCAAAGCAGCTTTGCCTTCGAACAAGGCGGCTACAGTTAGAGCGATGCCCTTCGCGACATGAGCGGAGGCCTTGAGGAAGCGGAGTGTTCGTGTGCGCAGGCGATCGTCCAAGCTTAGTTCGCAGAAGGACCATGTATTGCCGCACTGGTAGCCTCTGCGCAAGAGCCACGGAAGATTAGCGCGCTCGGGAGCGATTGGTTCGGAAACGATCGCTTCCTGGGACCAAATCATCGAGTAGCCTGCTTTGCGGACGCGCAGGAAAAAATGCGTATCTTCGCCGCCGGAGAGATTGAAGCGGTCATCGAATGCCGGGACGCGAAGGAACACCTCCCTGCTAACGAGTGCGTTACCGGCGGAGCAAACTTCGAGAGATTGGCCGGTCGAAAACGTTGGGCGATGAAAAAGACGGCTGGACTCGACCCATTCGGGCGTGCCGGGAGCGAATTGGGGATAGAGGGGACCGACAACCACGTCGGCAGCAAAACGGTGTTGCGTGGCGAGGAGTTCGTCGAGCCAGTGCGGCGTGGGGACTTCATCGTCGTCGATGAACGCGATGAAATCGACGCTGCCAGCTTCTTGTACGGCGCGATTTCTGACGTAGGTGATGCCGCGGCGTTGCTCGACGAAATATTTGAGCGGCCAAGGCAATTTGGCGGAGGCGCAGACCGGCTCGGCGGCGCGGAGGGGATCGTTATCTACCACGATGATTTCTATTTCCGGAGCGGGCTCCTTGCGGAAGGTCTGGCGCGAGATGCCGAGGAGGAGCGCTCGCAGAAGTTCTGGTCGTTTGTAAGTGCCGATACAGATGGCGACGCGCACGGGATAGGTTTTTCGCTCGAGCATTTCAGGCACACTCCGCGGCCGGGACAGCGGCTGATTCTGGTTCGGGAACAGTGCAATCGAGGGCGGGGCGGTTCAGGGGATCGGCGGCCATGATGGTGGTGACGCAGAGTGACCATTCCAGGCAGTTCTGCCAGAGGATGGTGCATTCGGCGAGATTGTGAATGGTGAAGAAGACCAGAAAAGCGAGCGGCCACAGATCGGTACTCGATTGGGGATTTTCGGCGTAAAAAAGGGCGCGACGCAGGCCAGCGCGCAAGATCCACAAGAAAAGAAGGAGGCCAACAAACCCCAGGCTCAACGTGATTTCCAGATAGCCGTTGTGGGAGTAGCTGGGAGACCAGCCGATATTGCTTTCGACCACGGAAGCTTCGGAAGAGGCTCCTTCCCAGAAACCGGAAAAGCCGTAGCCGAGGACGGGGCGCTCGAGAATCATGGAGGTGATCGAGCCCCAGAGTTCGGTGCGGCCGGTGAGATCGGAGGAGCGTCCCATGGAGCCGGTGAGCGAACCGACGCTAACGCCGGCAGCACCGAGGAGAAGTCCGGCGACGAGGAGTAGCGGGAACAGCACGGGAACGAGGAGTTTGTAACGGCGATAAATGGCGCTGAAGGCCCACAGGATGAGGAAGGTGAGGGCGACGGTGACGACGGAGGTCATGGAATTGGAATAGAGAAGTAGCGCAGCAAAGAGAGTGAGTGAGAGCGTTTTGATGACCTTGAGGAAACGAGTTTCTTCGGGGATGTACCACTCGATGAGGAGAGCAAGAGCCATGGCAGCGCCAAGACGATTTTTGTGATTGAAGACGCCGCGCGCGGATGCGCCACCGGTGGACATAAGGACGCCGTGGCCGAGAATTATGATGGCGACGGAGAGGACCGCGGCCAATCGAAGAGCCCAGCGAAGCAATTTGAGTTGGTCCAGCATGCTGAAACTGGCGGCCAGGACAATGCCGAAGAGGCACGTGCCGGCGAGAGCGATGGCACGACGGAAGACGTGATCCGGCGTTTCCGCCCATAGCGAAGAAGCAACGGCAAGGAGAAGCAGAGCGAGGATCGCGGGTGTGCGGCGGATGGTCCAGACGGTGCTGCGAAATTCGAACAGGGCGAGGGCGGCTACGGCGAGATAGAGAACGACGAGGAAGAGTTGTGTGCGGGCGTCGCCGTCCGCGCCGCTGTCGGACCCTGCTCCGGCAGAAAGGAAGCGCCACATCGCTCCGGAGAGGATGAAGGCGGCGCCGCAGAGGATTAGTTTTTGAATCATTCCGCGATTGAACATGGGTTGATGGCTGTTTCCTGGCGCAAGGAAATCATGACGCGGTCGGCACACCGGTCATCACAGCGATGACTGCCGGGCGCGAGCGACGAGAGAGAATGAAAACAGCCACGGCGACTCCGCAAAGCAAGAGACCGTCCGAGGCAATGCTGGACCACGCCGCACCGCGCCAGGAATAGGCGGGAATGAGCCAGAGATTGATGAGTACGTTGAAGACGGCGACGGAGGCCTGGAGCGAAGTGCGCACGGCCTGATAGCCGGAGCCGGTGAGCGTGTCCGAGAGAAAATAATGCAACGACTTAAAGATGGGGAGGACTGCGAGCCAGCGGAGGGCCTCGGCGGTGGGCGCATAGTCTGGCCCCAGAATGCGGGGCACGAGATTTGCGGAGACAAGCACGACGGCGCAGATGGCGGCGGCGTAGGCGAGGGAGCGCAGAAGCAAGGGCTTGGCGTATTTCAGGGCGGCGGAGATGCCTGCGTTACCGGCGCGAAAGAAATTGGGATAGGAGGCCGAAAGAAGCGAGGAGATGGGGACAAAACTGACGTCGATGAGGCGATAGGCGGCGCCATAGATGCCGGTGGCTTCGAGGGTACCGAGACGAGCGAGCATGGTTTTGTCGATGTCGTTGTAGACGGTTTGGGCGGTCTGGCCGGCAGAAAAATAGAAGCCCTCGCGCATTTCAACATGAGAGAACGGATGACGGAACAGTGGGCGGCCGAGGCAAGTGCAGACCATGATGGATGCAACGACAGCGACGGTTGCGGTGCAGGCAAAGTAGATGTAGCCCCACTGGAGCGGAGAGGGGTGCGGCTGAAACGTGATGAGGATGATGGCGCCAAGAAGACGGCCGGCGCTCATGAGGACATTAATAATGGCGGTGTAGCTGAGGCGATCGAAGGACTGGAAGGCTTGACCGGAGGTGGTGACGATGTTGAGACCGAAAAGGTCGGAGGCACCCACGAGAGCGACCAAGAGGAGC
>Ga0210394_10003276_pt1 | contig 20665 bp, 21 predicted proteins | sample IncBWC12MmetaG_FD_160121 | JGI IMG/M metagenome (GOLD analysis project Ga0210394, IMG submission 160121) | Forest soil microbial communities from Barre Woods Harvard Forest LTER site, Petersham, Massachusetts, United States - Inc-BW-C-12-M | ecosystem: Environmental > Terrestrial > Soil >...
ACGTTGTTGATAGGCTGGGTGTGTACGGCCAGTAATGGCTTCAGCTAACCAGTACTAATTGCCCGTGAGGCTTGACCATATAACCTCAAGTGGTTTGGTCCACGAAGAGGACTTGATGCCGATGGAGCGATCCATCGTGAACGCGACAGGCGTCGAAACAGAAACTGACCGGATTGGAGGCGTGTGAAGCCGCACCGCAAGGTGCGGCTTCATAAACCTCGAACAGTTTGCCTGGCGGCCATAGCGAGTGGGAACCACCCGATCCCATTCCGAACTCGGAAGTGAAAACGCTCTGCGCCGATGGTAGTGTGCCCTTTGGGCATGCCAGAGTAGGTCACCGCCAGGCTTCGAAACGAAAACCCCTGAGGTCGCAGGATCTCAGGGGTTTTTTTATGGGCCCGCCAATTGCGGCCGCGATCGCTCAGCGGCTCCAGGCCAGCCGCGCGCCGAGCAGCATGAAGAGACTTCCCGTCGCGCGGTTGATCAGCGTGCGCGCGTTCGGATTGCGCACGAAAAAGCCGCGCAGGCGCGCGGCGGTGATCGCCAGCACCAGGCACCAGAGCGTGCCGATCGCGATGAAAGTGGCGCCGAGCGCAAGAAACGCGAGCGTCTTGGAGGAGCTCGACGGGTCGATGAACTGCGGCAGCAATGCCAGGAAGAACAGCGCCACCTTCAGATTGAGCACGTTGCTGACAATGCCCTGGCCGAAGGCGGACCAGGCGCTGCCGGATGCGGATGCCCCTTGCGGATCCGGCGCCGCTCGAGCTCGGGAGAACAGCAGCCGCGCACCGAGAAACGCCAGATACGCGGCCCCGCAGATTTTCACTGCCGTGAACGCCACTGGCGACGTGGCCAGGAGTACCGCAAGTCCCGCGGCGGCTGCCAGGGTGTGGATGATCGTGCCCACCGTGATCCCCAACGCCGAAGCCACACCGGAGCGCAAGCCCCCGGTCAGGCTCCGGCCGAGGATATACATCGTGTCCTGGCCCGGGGTGAGGGCGAGGAGAATCCCGGACAGAACAAAGAGCCCGTAGTGATGGATACCCATGCGGGCGATGAGGGCCGATCCCATGGGTTGCGACCCTAGCGCGTGGGCCCGCCGGTGGAAAGCCGGGCCGCCGGCGATCCGCCGATCACAGCTCGCGATAGAGACTGTCCGAGGTGATCGTGCGGACCTTGTCGAGGCCCTTAAGCCAGGCCGAGAACTCCTTGTCGGACTCCTGCTTCGCGACCGCATCCGCCATCGCCTGGAAGCTCGGATACTCGATGGTGACCACCAGCTCCCCCGTGGCAGCGCCGGCATAGGTCGCGCGATACGCGTGGATCTGTATCGACAGGCCGAGGCGCTTGGCCATGTCGCGTGCCTTGTCGAGCTCGTGCAGATAGGTCGTGACGTTGTCCGCCTTGACCACGATCACGCGCAGGCAGGCCCCGGTCGCCGCTGCTGCAGTGCCAGAAATCGCCAGTGCGAGTAGCGCGGTGGCGATTAACGAGGTGACGGTCTTGGACATGGTCCTATCTCTCCCCTGAAAAACCCTGGATAGCGAGTCGCCGGATCTAAAACCAATTCCCGGGACGTCGCAACCTGGCGTCATGCCGCGTCGCAGCAGGTGGCGTATACTGCGGTGCAGCGGCGTGCTGCACTTGGATTTCAGTGCTTTTACGGTCGCATGAAATCGACTCACGCTGCCCGGCTTGCGCGCCGCGGTGCGTAGGCCGAGACTGATAAGGTACCGGTCCGGGATCCGCGGAAAAAAAACTTAAGGAAGGCGCATGTTGCTCCATGCGTATAAACACGCGCGGCTCATGGAGGAGTCCGAGTCGCGTGTGGAGATGGCGGCTTATCTGCACTCGCCGGTGGACGAGGTGGTGAGCCGTATGCGCGCGCGACCCGAGATCTACCGCCGCTGGGAATCCGAGCACGACCGGTTGATGCAGACGGTGTCCGCACAGCCACGCTTCGACAACCAGGTCACGGCGCTGCGCTCCACCGCGTTCGCTCTCGTGCACCGTCGCGCGCTCTTCGAGTACGTCCGCCATCGCCAGGTGACCGGGCCGAAGCGCCACCGCCTGCTCGCGCTGTTCTACGGTTGCCGCGACTACACCAATGCCGTGCTCGCCGAGCACGGCAACTACGTACGCTGCAGCTCGAGCTACCTGTGCACCCAGTTCCTCGGCGAGACGCTCATGCACGATGCGGCCTTCGCCGAGCCGCTGCAGCTCTACGAGCTGTGGTATACCGAGTACTTCCGCGCCTACTGCGATCAGGAGCTGGCTGAGACCGAAGCGCAGCGGCGCGACCAGGAGGCGACCGCGGCGCTGCGCCCGTTGCTCAAGCACCGCCTCGCGGAAGCTCGCCAGGCCATCCTCGCAATGCCACCGCTGCTGGAGAAGGACTGGCGCGAAGTGCAGATCCGTAAGCCCAACGGCGACACGCAGCGCATGCGCGCGCTGTTCGGCAGTAACTAGCTCCTTCAGCTCGAGAAGGGCAGCAGCCGCTTCGTCCGGGTCGCGCCTGGCCGCACCCCGGAAACCGTGGCGGTTGGAACTTTGCGCGCGGCACCTTCGCCTGACACGCTTTCGAGCGCACGGAGCGAGCCGCCCGCAGCTCAGCCCACTACATCACGGTTTTGGCCTGCGCGGCTTGGTGGTCTGGTTGTAGGGATCGTAACCACCGCCCGCGCAGTTCTTGCCGTCCGGCACGAGACGCAGCTCGTGGTCGTTGGTGTCCTCCACCTTGAGCTCCGGCGCCTCGAGCTTTTTCAGAAGGCGCGAGGTGGCATCGATGGCGATGCGGCTGGTTTCCTTGACCCAGGACCACACCGCGTTACCGCGCTCATCGTGCACCACTCGCCCGGAGGGGCGGCTCTCGGCAGCCGGCTCGTTCGCGGGCGCAGCCGCCGCCGTCCCGGGTTTGGCCGGGGTGGCAACGGGCCCTGAGGGCGGGCGGCTCAATTTCGGGTCACTCATATAAAGCCTGCAGCGGAAGATAAGCCCTGCACCGGCAGACACTTCCGCGTGGTTGACCCCACATTAGCGCCGGGGTGCGCAGGCGCTATACGGGTTTTACCAAACTGTGGAGTCGATCACAGACTGCCGGCGCGCGCTCGTGCAGCCCGCGGGATGTCGTCGTCTGTCCCCGCTCGTCACCCGCCGGCCCGTCAGTTCACCAGCCGATGCCGTAATCCTCGCCGTGGTTGCTCGAGCCACCCCAGAGCGTGCCGTGCTTGCGATCGACGAAGATCGCGTTGATGGGGCCTGAGCTGCGTTCCTCGAACTCGAGCGTGTAGCCCATCTGCGTCAGCTCCTTGCGCACCCAGGGCGGCGTTGCGCTATTGACGGTGAGCCGCCCCGGGAAGGAGGGATGGTCGCCGAATGAGTCGCGCATCTGATAGCTGGTGATGTTGGCCGCTTCGGTCGCCTCTTGCACCGTCATGCCGAATTCGACGACGTTGAGGAAGAACTGCAGCAGGTTCTGATCCTGCGTATCTCCGCCCTGCACCGAGAAAATGAGATACGGCTTGCCGTCTTTCATCGCCAGCGACGGGGTGAGGGTGGCACGTGGGCGCTTGCCGGGAGCGAGTACGTTGTAGGGATTGTCCTTCGGATCCAGCACGAAGCTCTGCATGCGCTGACTCAAGCCGATGCCGGTGCGCCCCGCGATCACGGCCGGCGTCCAGCCGCCGCTCGGTGTCACCGAGACGGCCCAGCCTTTCTCGTCCGCGGTCTCCACGCTCGTGGTTCCCAGACGGAAAGTGCGATCGAACTCGTTCATGCTGATCGGCGGCTGGGCGGGCATCTTGCTGTGCCAGTTCGCGAGCAGCTCGAGGTACGGGTTGTTCTCGCCCTGGAACGGGTAAGGATCGCCGGGGCGGATGTCAGGATCGTTGTGGTCCGAGCGGATGAGTTTCGCCCGCTCACGCGCATAGTCCTTGGACAGCAGTCCCTTCACCGGTGGCGCGGGGGAAAAGCTGGTGTCGCCGTAATAGAAGTCCCGGTCCGCGTAGGCGAGATTCATCGCCTGGTAGAGCGTATGGATATAGCGGGCACTGTCGTAGCCCATCGACTTGAGATCAAAGTTCTCGAGAATGTTGAGCGTCTGCAGCATCACCGGCCCCTGCACCCAGGCGGTGAGCTTGTATACCTCGATGCCCTTGTAGCTCGTGCGCACCGGTTCCTCGATGCGCACCTTCCAGTTGGCGAGATCCTCCAGCGTGAAGAGCCCGCCGAGCTCGCGCACCGCGTGCACCAGGTCGTGCGCGATGTCGCCCTTGTAGAAGCGATCGTACGCGGCGTAGATCGCGGCCTTGCGGTCCTTACCGGCGGCGAGCGCCTGCCGCTCGGCTTCGATGAGCTTGCGCAGCGTCGCGGCGAGCTCTGGCTGACGGAAGATCTCCCCAGGCTCGGGTGCCTCGTGCTGCTGCCCCGGGTGCACGAGCATTACGCGCCTGGAATCCGGCCACTGTTTGATCTTGTCCTTGTAGTACTCGATGGTGTCGACGAGCTCGCCTTCGATGGGATAGCCGTCGGCCATCTCGATAGCGGGCTCGAGCACCTGTGCCAGGCTCATGGTCCCGTATTCGGCCAGCATGGTCATGAGGCCGCCCGGCGTGCCGGGAGTGACCGCGGCGAGCGGCCCGTACTCGGGCGGATACCGCATGCCGAGCTTGTGGAAATACTCGGGCGTTGCCCCGGTCGGCGCGACCCCCAAGCCGTTGATGCCGACCACCTTGTCGGTGTTCGGGTTGTAGATGAGCGCCTGGGTCTCGCCTCCCCACGACAGCGTGTCCCACATGGTGGAAGTGGCCGCGATCATGGCGCAGGCGGCATCGACCGCATTGCCGCCGCGCTCGAAGATCTTCGCTCCTGCAGTGGCGGCCAGCGGCTTGCCGGTCACCGCCATCCAGTGGCGCCCGTGGAGCGCCGGTTTCTGCGTGCGTCCCTGCGCATGCGGTCCGCCGAAGATGACGCTGGCACTCACCATGGCGGTGGCCGCGGCGCGCACGAATCCCGTCAGGCCCTCCGGGCCGGCGGGCGGGCTCTTCTTCTCGGACATGCGCTTTCCTCGTCTGCTGGAGAGACCCGAGCATATGGCAGACTGCGCTGGTGCGCACGCGCACCGCCGCAGCGGCTCACCCCCTGCGCCAGGAAAGCATGACCACCGCGACCGTCACGCAGCTGTTCGTCTACCCGCTGAAGTCAGCGCGCGGCCTGGCGTGCTCGAGCGTGCGCGTCACGGCTACCGGGTTGCAGTGGGACCGGCAGTGGATGCTGATCGATACCAACGGCACGTTCCTGAGTCAACGCACCCACCCCAGGCTGGCCTGCCTGGTACCCGCGATCAGCAGCGATGCGCTACGGCTCGAGGCTCCAGGGATGCCACCATTGCGCCTGCCCTTCGGCACAGACGGTGAGCGGCTCGCGGTGCGCGTGCACGCTGATCGCTGCGCGGGTATCGATCAGGGTACCGAAGCCGCGCAATGGGCCAGCGAAGTGCTGAGTCAGCCGGTGCGCCTGGTGCGCGTGCCGTCGACCTCCGCGCGCCTCGCCGATCCCAGGTACGCCGGAGCGTCGGCGGCGCCCATGGGGTTCGCGGACGGCTTTCCGCTTCTGGTGTGTAACGCCGCATCGCTCGCCGATCTCAATGAGCGCATGCCCGCACCGCTCCCCATGGAGCGCTTCCGCCCGAACCTGGTGCTCGAGGGCCTGTCGCCCTGGGCCGAGGATCACATCGACACCCTCACCATGGGCTCAGTGACGCTGCGCCTCGTCAAGCCCTGCACCCGCTGCACCATTCCTTCCATCGATCAGCAAAACGGTACGCCCTCGATCGATCCCGCGCCGGTGCTGCGCCGGTTCCGCTTCGACCGCTCGCTGCGCGGCATCAAGTTCGGAGAGAACGCGATCATCGCAGCCGGCGTGGGCGCTGAGATTTCCCGCGGCGCGAGCTGCCGTGCCGCGTTCGACCGTAACTGAGGGTGCGGTGCTGAATCGCGGCGTGCGCCACCCTGGCGCACCTTACTGGTAAGTCGTCTGGCGGGATTTTCCGACTCGCCGCCTTAAGTCACACGGCGCGTACCCAAGGTCTTTTACTCATGGCCTCAAACTGTGCGCAGCGCACGACACGCTGGCAGTGCCTTCCTACACACTGCGGGAGAGCATCGCGGGGCAAAGTGTGAACCAATTGGCATTCGTGTTCGGAGCGCTCGCCGGGTTGCTGTGCGCGGCGATTGCCGCGGTGGCGCTGCTGTGGCGACCGCGGCAACGCGGGCCGGGGTGCGCTGCCGTGGGCGGCCCGCAGAGCCCCACGACGGTGTTTGCGCACTGGCCGACCACCGCCCTCATCCTCGACCCCGCCACCAACGGTATCGTCGCCGCGAATCCGGCCGCGCTGCGCAGTCTCGGGTACACCGCGGAAGAGATCTGCAAGCAGCGTTTCACCGAGCTGTTCACTTCGGAATCAGTCGATGCGGCGCAGCTGTTCGACAGGCTGCAGGCGGCGACCAGCCGCGAGCCTTTCGCGATGTGCCAGCACTGCAAGGACGGCAGCCAGCGCAGCGTCGAGGCCACCTGCTACCGCATCATGCTGGGCGAGCGGCAGGTGCTGGCGGTCGCGGTGCACGACATCACCGTGCGCCGCAAGGTCGAAACGCAGCTCCTGCAAAAACACCAGCACCTGGATCACCTCGCCAACCACGACCCGCTGACGGGGCTCCCCAACCGGCTGTACCTCGCCGCGCACCTCCCGGATGCCATCGAGCAGGCGAAGCAAGCCGGCGCCGTGCTGGCGGTGCTGTTCCTGGACCTCGATCGCTTCAAGCACGTCAACGATTCCCGTGGCCACGAGACCGGCGACAAGCTGCTGAAGACCGTGGCGCAGCGCATCCGCTCGACCATGCGCACCGAGGATCTGGTGGTGCGCATGGGCGGAGACGAGTTCGTGGTGGTCATGAAGGGCGTGAAGAACAACGCACTGGTGAGCGAGGCCGCAGAGCGCATCAATCAGTCGCTCGGCGCTCCCATGGTGGTGGACGGGCGCACGCTGGTGACCACGGTGTCGATCGGCGTGGCGCTCTACCCGCACGACGGCATCGATATGAACGAGCTGCTGCGCCACTCGGACACCGCGATGTACCAGGCCAAGGATCGCGGCCGCAACAACTTCCAGCTGTTCTCCCCCGGCATGGACCGCCGCCTGAAGGAGCGCATCGCCATCGAGTCCTCGCTGCGCACCGCGCTGCAGAGCCGCCAGCTCGATGTGCATTACCAGCCGATCGTCCATATCGAGACACAGAAGGTCGTGGCACTGGAAGCGCTGCTGCGCTGGAAGCATCCGAACCACGGCTACGTGCGCCCCGAGCGCTTCGTGACCATCGCGGAAGAGGCCGGGCTCATCGTGCCGATCGGCGACTTCGTACTGCAACGGGCCGTCGAGGACATGGCGCGCTGGCGGCAGGCGGGAGGCAAGCTGGTCCCGGTGGCCATCAACGTCTCCGCGGTACAGCTGCAGCGCTCGAACCTTCCGGATTCCATCGCGCGGCTCACCAAAGAGTACGGGTTCGAGCCCGCGATGCTGCAGATCGAGCTCACCGAGAGCGCGGTGTTCGAGCGGCGCGAGGCGCGCTCGCGCGAGGCCAACCAGGATGTCGTGGTGAGGTTGCGCGAGCTCGGCGTGCACATCGCCATCGACGACTTCGGCACCGGCTACTCGAGCCTCTCGTACCTGAAGCGCTGGCGCGTCGACACGTTGAAGATCGACCGCAGCTTCGTGCGCGATCTCGTCACCGATATGAGTGATCTGGCGATCGTGAGTGCCATTATCGCCATGGCGACTCACCTCCACATCGAGGTGGTCGCCGAGGGCATCGAGGGCTGGCCGCAGCTCGAGAAACTGCGCCAGCTCGGCTGCCACTATGCGCAGGGGTATCTGTTCGCCCGCCCGTGCGCCGCCCAGGACTGCCTGCGCTATCTCTCCGGTGAGCCGCTCGATCTCACCCAACGCTTACCCGTTCTCGACCGACTCGAAGCGACCGACAGCGGCGAGCAGGTCGCGCTGCGCGCCTGAACCTGCCTCGAATACCCGCGCCCGGCGCGGCTCCGGGCTGACCCGGGCTGACCCGGGTTGCCCGGCCGACGGACGTGCGAGAATGGGCCATGTCGGGCACCCAGGATCGCTCTCCCCCTGACGGGGCGTCGCGCCAGCAGTGCGCGGACGCGGTGCTCATGGTCCGCCCGGTATCCTTCGGTTTCAACGAGGAGACCGCTACCACCAACACCTTTCAGCACCGCCAGACCGCTGGCGATGCGGATGCGGCGCAAGTCGCGCGCGCTGAGTTCGAGCAGCTGGTCCGGGCGCTCAGGAGCGAAGGGGTGAGCATCTGCGTCGTGGAGGACTCAGTCCATCCGGCGAAGCCCGATGCGGTGTTTCCCAACAACTGGGTGAGCTTTCACGAGGACGGCACGCTCGTCCTCTATCCGCTGCAGAGCGCGAGCCGCCGTCCCGAGCGGCGGCAGAATGTGATCGATGCGGCAGTCAGGGAGCTCGGCTTCAAGGTCTCGCACCTCCTCGATCTCACTCATCACGAGGCGCACGGGCACTTCCTCGAGGGGACCGGAAGCCTGGTGCTCGATCACCGCGAGCGCGTGGCGTACGCCTGCCTCTCGCCACGCACCGACGCGCAGGTGCTCGCCGAGTGGGCTGGAGAGCTCGGCTATGAAGCGGTGACGTTCAGCGCTGCGAACCGCGCCGGGGTGCCTCTCTATCACACCAACGTCCTGATGTGCATCGGCCAGCGCCTGGTGATCATCGGAACCGACGCGATCGCCAGCGCCGATCGCGAACGCGTGCGGGAAAGACTCAAGGCGAGCGGGCGCGATATCTTCGAGATCGGGCCCGAGCAGATCGAGCGCTTCGCCGGCAACATGCTCGAGCTCGGCACCTGGGACGAGGCGCTCGGGGATTCGCGGGTGCTGGTGATGTCGGAGTCCGCCCGCCGCGCGCTCAATGCGGAGCAGTACGCCCAGCTTTCCGGGTGTACCGACACGGTGCTCACCGTCCCCATCCCCACCATCGAGAGGCTCGGCGGTGGCAGCGTCCGCTGCATGCTGGCCGAGGTGTTCCGCACCGCATGATGGCGCTACTCATCAAGGCGGCATTGTCCTATCTCCTCGGCTCACTCGTCGGCAGCCTGGTACTGCGGCGCTACACGGGCGTCGACATCCGCTCGCTCGGCAGCGGCAACGCGGGCGCCACCAATGCGCTGCGCACTCTCGGCAGGAAAATCGCGCTGTGCGTGCTCGTCATCGACGTCGTGAAAGGGTGGATCGCGACCGCGCTCATTGCGCCGGCGGCCCTGCCCGGCAGCGCCGCTGTCCCGGAGGTTTCGGCCTGGGCCGTAACGGTCTGCGGGCTCGCCGTGATCCTGGGGCATGTTTATCCGCTCTGGTACGGTTTTCGCGGCGGAAAGGGGCTGGCGACACTCTTAGGTGCCGTGGCCGGCATCCACGCGTGGCTGCTGCTACCCATGATCCTCACCTGGCTCGTCGCGGTGGTCCTCTTCGGGTTCGTGGGGCTCGCCTCGATGCTCGGTACGATCGCGCTCGCCGTGACCCTGGCGGTGCGTGGTGCGGGGCCGCTACTCGCCTTCGGGATACTGTCGGCGATTCTCATCGTCTTTACTCACCGCGGAAACATTGCGCGCATGCGTGCCGGCACCGAGCCGCGCGCGCGCCGGCTATGGCTCCTCGGGGCGCGCCACGGGGAGGCCTGATGGCGCGCGTCGCGAAAGCTGCACCGGCACCCGGCCGCGGCGGCAGCGGGACGCCCCTCATCGCACAGCTGTTCGCCCGCCTCGCCGACGGCAACTTCCACTCGGGTGAGGACCTCGCGCGCTCGCTCGGGGTGAGCCGCAGCGCCGTCTGGAAGGCGGCGAGCGAGCTGCGTGAGCGCGGCGCCACGCTCCACGCAGTGCGCAACCGTGGTTACCGCATTCCGCAGAGAAGCGACCCGCTCGATGCGGCGAAGATCCGCGAGCGCCTGGGACGCGAGGTGCGCGATCGCATCAGCCACATCGACAATGCGTGGTCGATCGCCTCCACCAACTCGGCGCTGCTGGAGCGCGCGAACCCCAGCAACGGCCAGAGCGAGGTGCTGCTGGCCGAATACCAGAGCGCCGGCCGCGGCCGGCGCGGACGCGCCTGGCTCGCCCCCCCGGGCGGGGCCGTATGTCTGTCGCTCAGCTGGACTTTCCCCGAGGTACCGAGAGATCTCGGCGCACTCGGGCTCGTGATCGGCGTGTGCGCGCTGCGCGCGCTGGGCGACCACGGGCTCGCGGGCGCGGGACTGAAGTGGCCCAACGATCTTCTCGTCAGCGGAAAAAAGCTCGGCGGCATCCTCATCGATCTGCGCGCGGAAGCGGCCGGCCCTGCGTATGTGGTGATCGGCATCGGCGTGAACGTATGTCTCGGCGCGACTCTGTTGCAGAAGATCGCGGCCAGCGGTACGCAAGCGACCGATCTGGCAAGCGCCGGCATCAGCGCCTCGCGCAATGCGCTGGCGGCCAGCCTGATCAACGCCTGCATCCGCGGTCTCATCGAGTTCGCACGGGAGGGCCTGAAGCCATTCATTGAGGAATGGCGCACCGCGGACGCACTGCGCGGGCGGCCGGTCAATGTCAGCGCCGCGGAAGGCACGACCCGCGGCCTGGCACGCGGCATCGACGTGCACGGCGCGCTGGTGGTCGAGACCCCGCAGGGGATACGCCGCTTCATATCGGGCGACGTCACGGTGAGGGCCTAGTGGCGGTGCTGCTCGTCGATATCGGCAATACGCGCATCAAGTGGGCGCGACTTTCGGGCAATCATCTGCGCAGCAGCCATGCCGCGGTGCACGCCGGCTGGCGTACGAGCGACTACGCCCGGCGCCTCTTCGGTGCCTCGCGGCCCGAGCGCATGCTGGTCTCGAGCGTGGCCGGCACGCAGGTGAGCAGGGCGCTGCGGCGCGCGGCGCGCAGCGCCGGCATCCCCGCGCTCTTCGTCAAGGTCTCGCGGCGGGCAGGCGGGGTTACGGTCGGGTACGCGGACCCCTGGCGACTGGGCGTGGACCGGTTCCTCGGTGCGATCGGCGCGCGTCAGCTTTTTCCGGGCGTCGCGGTATGCGTGGTCGCGGTGGGCACCGCCATGACCATCGATCTGATCGGTGCCGATGGGCGGCATCGCGGCGGCGTGATCGTCCCGGCGCCGCAGCTCATGGTCGACACCCTGCTCGAGCGCACCAGCGGCATCCGCCGCCGCGCGCAGGGGGGCGCAGCCGCAGCGTCCGGGCTCTTCGGCCGCTCGACCCGCGCGGCGATTGTCCAGGGCTCCCGCTACGCGGCCGCAGCACTCATCGATCGGGCGGTGGAGGAGGCGCAGGTGATCGTGGGCCGGCGCCCTCTGGTGGTGCTGACCGGTGGCGAAGCACCCGCGCTGCGCGGCCTGGTGCACAGCGCCTGTGTCGGCGTGCCGCACCTGGTGCTGCGGGGCCTGGCGATTCTCGCACGCATCCCGCCGCCGGCTCGCCGTCGTTGAACTACAATCCGCACGTGCGCACCGCTTTCTTCGTGCTCTTCCTGGTTAATGTCGTGTACTTCGCGTGGGCCCATTGGATCGACGTGCCACCACCAGCACCGGTGAATGAGACCATAGTCCGGCTGCCGCGACTCAAGCTCGCCGAAGAGCTACCGCCCGAGCAGCGGCCGCAAGCCGGCGCGCCCGAGAAGACGGCGCTGACACAACCTGCGTGTTTCTCCGTCGGTCCCTTCGGCGATCTCGACAACAGTGCGCATGCCGCGGCGTTGCTGAAGCAGAAAGGCTTCGATCCCAGGCAGCGCGCCGAAGAAGGGCAGATGTCGGAAGGGTACTGGGTGTACGTCGGCGGGCTGAGCAGCCAGTCCGAGGTCGATCACGCGCTCGTCACCCTGGAGCGCAACGGCATCAAGGATGCGCTCGTGATGCCCGAGACGCCCGATGCCGGTCGTCGACTCTCCCTGGGGGTTTACAGCGAGCGCTCCCGTGCAGAGCGCCGCGCCGAGGCTGTGCGGCAAACGGGGCTCAAGATCGAAGTGGCCGAACGGAAGATCCCAGGCACGCTCTACTGGGTGGACCTGGCGCCGCTTGCGGGCATGAACAGCATCCCGATCCAGGGGCTGTTCGCCGAAGGGGTCAGCTCGCGAATTTCCTTGCAGCCATGCCCGGCTGCCGCCTCGCCCGCCCCCACGCCGGGCGCTTCGACCGCTACCGTCAACGCTGCGCCGCCGGCGCGCGAATCGACCACCGCGCCCAAACCCTCGGCGTCGGCGGCCCCGGGCGGGATTCGCAAGCTGCGCTAACCGGCGGCAACAGTGCGCGTGCTTCAGCGTATGCACGTTGGTGCCGCCGGTCTGGATCGAACAGACGACCTGCCGCTTACAAGGCGGCTGCTCTGCCACTGAGCTACGGCGGCGACGGTGCGGATTGTACGCCACCTCGCCGGATCGCTTAGGCCGATGGTGCTCCTTCCAAGTCCGCGACTCTGAAGGCTGCTACTCGCCGCGCTGAGCGTCGGCCGCTGTCTCCTGAGCGCTCAGGAGACCTTTGCAGAAGTCGCTGCGAGTTGGATCGCTGCGGAAAAATTCTCGGCAAACTGCAGCGCATGTCCGTCCGCCTGTAACCCCATCTGCGCCAGGATCTCGCTCGGTTGCCGACGCAGTCCGGAGAGGATCACCCGGGTGCCATTGCGTCGGCAACGCTCAATCATCTGGCGCAGCGCCCATGGCGAATAGCAGCAGAAACAGTGCATGCGCCAGACCGGCAACAGGCGAGCGCGCTCCCGAGCGGATGTTGGTCGCGGTGGCATCACGGGCTGCGGGATGTACTTGAGCAGGGTGCCGATACGCAGCACGCCGGCGGCGATCAACATGATGCCGGCGAGCAACGTGCACAGGATCAGTCCCCCGTATCAAAATTTGTCGATGACGTTGAATACCACCGGAACAAATGCCGCGGTCGGCCCGCCGATCTGCACGCGTGAGCCGCCGAGGAGCGATATGAGAAAGCCGGCCACGATTGCGGTGTACAGACCCTTTTCCGGTGTGGTGCCGGAGGCGATGGCGAGCGCCATCGCCAGTGGCAGGGCGACGATCGAGACGGTGAGGCCGGCGACCAGGTCGGCGCGCAAGTCGCCGCTCGTGTACCCGAAACGCAGGACGGTGACTAGTTTCGGAACGTACGCGTGCCAGGTAACCGGACGCGGCGCAATGGGACCCGACATACGGGAGGATTCTACGACGCGCCGGAGCGCGAATCTCCGATTTGCGACATCGATCTGGTCGACCCCGAGGAGTGACGGGAAGTGGTTAAGACGACACTGCCGGATAAGGTCCTGGAGAGCACATAGCCTTGCTATTGCGTTTGGCTAAGCGCATTCATGGCAGTCAGCGAGTCCATGTAGTCCCGCCACTTCACAATCTTGCGATCCTCGATAGTGACGACCGAGATGAAGCGATTGTCATAGGATGCGCCGGTTCTGACAATCTTCCCGTGCACCTCGTATTCGAGGATCACTACCCGAGGATCCTGGGATCGATGCACAACAAGCGCGTCCGCGCCGTGCAGGAAGATGCTGTCGCCGTAGCCGGCATATAGTGCCATCAGTGCTTCGCGACTATTAAGCTTCTGTGGCCATCCAGGGAAAATATATCGAAACTCGAAGACCGCGTTATCGGCAATGGTATCGAAATAATGGTCGCCATCGACTTGACCGGCCAAACCCTTTTGAACGATGTCGAAGAAAGGGTCGAGCGCCGTGAAGGCCTTGTACGTTTGATCGGTCATGGTTGGTTTCCTGGCTGTCGGCTAGGGAATCGTCCTTTCAGAAGCTGGCTTCTTTAGCGTCGGACACCTCAACCCACTTCGGGTCAGGCGAGGCCTCGGCGTCGTAGTTGTCGTGCCAGTTCCACCACTTGTATGGCGGGGTCTGGGGGTAAGCCTCTGGCGAGTCCTCCCACGTCTCCTGACGGCCGAGCGCCGTGATATCGAGGTAGCTCCAGGTGGTCCCCATCGCCTCGTCGCCCCGCTCGTTGATGAAGTAGGTGCGGAACACTTTGTCGCCGTCGCGGATGAATGCATTGTGGCCGTGCCACTCGTTCACGCCGAAGTCGGTGTCGAAGCTGTCTGTGATGGTGTACCACGGTATCTTCCAACCCATTCGTGCCTTCAGGCGCTCGATGTCCCTCTGTGGCGCGCGCGAGGCGTACGCGAGCGTGGTGCCGCGGGCGTTCAGATGGGCCAGGTGGCCGACCTGATCGGCGCCCAGGGAGCAGCCGCGGCAGGCGTGCTCGGGCCAGCCGAACACCCCGGGCTCAAAGAAGGCGCGATAGACGATCAATTGCCGCCGGCCCTCGAACAGGTCGAGGAGGCTAACCTTGCCCCGGGGGCCCTCGAATTCGTACGTGTTCTCGACGGCCATCCACGGCATCCGCCGGCGTTCGGCGGCAAGGGCATCGCGGGCCCGCGTCAGGGCCTTTTCCTTCACGAGCATCTGCTGGCGCGCAGCCTCCCAGGCCTGCTGCGATACGATCGGTGGGGTGCGCATGGCGGGTTGTTCGCCGTTCCGGTCCTTCTCAAGTGTCTTGGTCGTGGTCATGGCGGTCTCCGAATCAGACGAGGTGGCTCGTCATGGTTGCACTCGTTTGGCTGTTCAGCGGTTGTGAGACAGCTTGGCATGGGCCATTGATCGGTGTGAGTTACAAATGTGGCGCGAGAGCGCGCCGGCGAGATCACGGGCTGGACCGCCGATGGCCAGGCGGTGGCTTTGCGACCGTCCAGCAAGCCGGCCCGCGCAAACCGCGCTGACTGCCCCCGCGTAGGAGCGCTCTTACGCGTGAGCGTGAAAACGTCCCATTGTGATCACTCGCCTTCAGGTGGAGGCTGGCACCGTTATAGGAAGTTGCGCCAGAAGGCGCGGCAGGAGCAGGAAATGACTGTTGCAAGAATGATCACAGCGGGAATGGCAGTGAGCGCACTGCTTGGGTTTGCCGGATGTGTCGATACCCGGGGCAGCCTGACAGGTTCGGCTGGCCGGCTTGAACACAACGCGAATATGCTCGCCCGGGACGCGGGTGATGAACGCACCTCGTCGGACTATCCGAGTAGATTTGCGCGGGATGCTCACGAGCTTGCGGACGATGCTCACGAGTTTCGCAACAGGGCCGAGGATCGACAGGCTACCGACGCAGACGTCAAAGCGGCATTCGAGCGGGTGTCGCGCAGCTATCATGTGGTACGCGACGACGTCGATCGTTCAGACAGCCGCGCGGCCCGGGACGACCTGAAACCCGTGACTGACGCTTATCTGGACGTGGAGCGTGCGATGGGCGGCTATCCTGTGCGCCGTGCCAGCATCGACGACCGCTGATCTGGCGGGGCGATCGAAACCGAAGGCGCAAGCGTCCGTCTCTACGGATTCGTCGTGATCACGATGGAGCCGTCGCCGCCGTTCGCGGCGACAACACCGCCATTCGCGCCCACCGTGAAGGTTGCGCCGGCAGGCCCGGTGCTGCCGCCGCCACCACCACCACCATCGCCGAAACCGCCGCTGCCCGCGCCGCCGCCGCCGCCGTAACCGCCGCCGCCGCCGCCCCCGCAGCACTCATTGCCCCCCGCGCCGCCCGCGCCCGTGCCGCTACCCGTGCCACCGGCACCCCCATTTCCGCCGGCACCGCCCGGACCTCCGTTGCCATTGCCGCCGGCCGCGCCGGCACCGAAATTGGGCGGGGGGAATCCGGGGGGGTTTACGCCCCCGATACCGCCCGCACCACCGCTGCCGCCGCTGCCGCCGCTGCCACTGGTGGGGTTGCCGCCATTGCCGTTGCTGCCGTTGCCGGTACCGTTGCCGCCGCCGTCACCACCGGTGGCGGGACCCCCCGCACTGCCGCCCGCGCCACCGCCACCGCCCGCAATGATCTGATTGCTAGTGCCGGCGTCGACGCTGCTCGAGCCGCCGCCACCGCCCGTGGAGAGGCCCGGATTGCTGCCGCCGCCGCCCACGAAGAGAGCGAGCGTATTACCGGCCGTGACGTTCAAAGTTGCCGTCACGCCGCCGCCGTTGCCGCCACCGTAGCTGAAACTGTTGCCACCGCCGCCGCCGCCCGTGGCAACGACCTCGATCGAGGTCACGCCATCCGGCACGGTCCAGGAGTAGGACCCAGCTACGGTGTAACTCACGACGTTCGAATTGCAGCTGACCGCCACCGTCGTGATGTCGCTCGTGGCGACGGGGCCGCTGCCGTTGCTGACCGTGCAGAGCTGTCCGGCGGGTTGCGTCTGCACGGAGACATTATAGGTCGACCCCGAGGTCACACCCGTGGGCATGGTGAACATGGCGGCGTTGGCAGCCACGTCGAGGGTATCCGTGCCGTTCGCGAGCACGAGACCGCTCGTCATCAATCCGCTGATGCTCCCCCCGAGGGTGTAGGTATTGACGGCACAGGTGATGATCACGGTGGCCACCGCGTGGGCCGGCATGGCCGCCGTCGCGTTGCCCGGCGTGCAGGTGAGACCCGCGGGCTGCGTCTGCACCGTCACCGCATAGGGGCTGCCGTAGGGTACGGCCGTCGGCATCGTGAAGCTGCTGGCGTTGACAGTGACCGTGAGCGTGTCCGTGCCGTTCGCGAGCACGAGTCCGCCCGCCGTCAGGCCATTGATGGTGCCGCCGAGCGAGTACGTTTGATCCGCACAGGCCACCACCACGCGGGTCACCGCGGCCGCGGGCATCGTGTCCGAGCCGTGGGTCACCATGCAGGACAGTCCCGTGGGCTGTGTCCGCACCGTCACCGCATACGCGCTGCCATAGGGCACCGCCGTTGGCATCGTGAAGCTCGTGGCATTCGCGTCGACATCGCGCGTGTCCGACCCGTTTGCGAGCACGAGCCCGCTCGTCGTCAGACCGCTGATCGATCCGCCCAGGCTGAAAGGCTGATCGGTGCAGCTGACCACCACGGAATTGACGTTGGCGGCCACCATCGTCGCCGTGCCTTTGGTGACCGCACACGCCAGACCCGTCGGCTGCGCCCTGACTGTCACTGAATAACTGCTGCCCTTCGCAACGGGCGTTGCAAAGGTGAACGTCCTGGCACTCGGCGCCACACTGAGTGTGTCGCTGCCATTGGCGAGCATCAGACCGGAACTGGTAAGTCCGCTCACCCTTCCCCCGACGGTGTACGCCTGTTCGGAGCACGCGACGACCACGTTCGCCACATTGGCGGTCGCGGCGGTGCCGCTGCCATTGCTCACCGTGCACAACTGTCCCGCCGGTTGCGTCTGCACCGTCACTGCGTAAGTCGACCCGGAGGTGAGCACCGATCCAAAGGTGAAGCTACTCGCACCGGAGCTCACCGTGAGCGTTTGCCCCTCACGGGCGAGCACCAATCCGGAGGTGTTGAGCCCACTTACGGTTCCGCCCAGCGTGTAGGTGGGCGGGAGAATGCTGCCGCTGCCGCTGCCGGAGCATGCGGACACCAGGGCGATGACCGTCATCACCGACCCTAAGTGAACAAGCCTTGACATGCGGCGAATACTGATCAGGCTCATTCGATGCTCCTAGGTGAGTCCGTCGAAGCGGACAGGGTCACTCCCGCATGCGTTATGCGGGAACCTCAGTCACTCACTCGCGCTTTCCCACGTGGCTTTGCGATTGGTTGAACTGCGACCAGCGACTGTAGGGGGCGTGGCTAAACTCGGAATCCGTAGTCGCCGCAGGGCGCGCGGACTTGGATCACGGAATGAACAGGCTCGAGAGCACACCAGCGCGACGCAATGCATGCATTTGCCGCAAGACACAGATGCCGTTGTCCGGGGGGCACAGAGGTTGCGCAGCAGGAAATAGAGACCGGGCTTGTGCTAACTTCGTAAGCAGTTCCTTTGCCAGCCATGATGGAGTGACTCATCACGTTGCAGAGCGTCCTATGCCCAAGCATCCCAAACTTTGGAAGAAGAAACCCGACGTAAAGGATTTTGAGGCAGCACAGCAGTATCTGTCGCTGATCTATCCCGCGCCGCTGGCGAAAAGAGTGGTGCACGCGCTACGCTCGGCCAAGACCGTTGAACACATCGCCAAGGACCTGTTACGTGCGAGTGCTCTGCCACTCCTGCCTCGTGACGAATCGCATGTCGCGGATGATCTGAAAAGGATTGACAAAGGCAAGCCGCTGTCGCCCGTGCTTCTCATACAAGGCGACATGTCGAACGCCGTGCCCTTGATCATCGCCGACGGTTATCACCGCGTCTGTGCTGTCTGTTATTACGACGAGGACGCGCCGATAGCGTGCCGGCTGATCCAGATTAGCAATGGATCAGTGACCCGCAAGTAGCCAGTCTGCTTCCGTAAACAGCGTTCCGTTCACTGCGCGGCGGGTGTTGGCGCAGCGCGGTTGCCGGAGCTGTGCCACATTCGCAGGGCATCGTCCTCGATGAGCGTCTTGCGGACGTACAGAAAACGCACCGCGTCGTACTCGAACGGCGAGCCGGTCGAGTAATAGCGAAAGCTGGTGTTGGCGCGAATGTCTACGCCATCGAGCGGCGTGAGCGCCCAGCCAGCAGTGCCACGATAAAGATTGACAGGATTGATCGCGTAATCGGTACCGAAGTCGGCGAGAAACCCGCAGCCATCGCGCAGCGTTGCTGGTCCGAGCATTGGCATGACGAGATAGGGACCAGGGTGCATACCCCAGCGGGCGAGGGTCGCGCCGAAACCGGTGCGCGCCCCGGGAATGTGCATTTTCGTGGCGACGTCGAAGAGGCCGCCGATGCCGAGCGTACTGTTGATCACCAAACGCCCGAGAGCGCGCACGCCTGGCGCCGGACGCAGCTGCGCGCTGTAGTTCACAACGCTGACGATTTCCGACAGGTTGGCGAAGAAGTTGTGGATCCCGGTCCGCAGCGGGCTCGGCAAGCGGCGGTACTCGTCTGCGACGGGCAGCAAGATCGCTTCATCGAAGCGGGCATTGAACCGATACGTGAAACGGTTCATCCGTTCCCAGGGATCGTAGCTCTGCATGGAGGGTACGTCGGCCGCCGTCAGCGGCTGACCGATGGCCGCCGCAGTGGCGGCGTTGGCGCGCGCCGCCGCCAGCGCTTGCGTGTCCTGGAACTCTTTGATCGCCGCAGCGTTGTCAGCTGCGGGCGTTTCCGCAGGTAAGCTGCGGATCGAGAAGTCGCGCGAGGCGCAGCCACCGGTCGGCAGCGACGCGCCTGCTACCGCTAGCAACGCGACGAAGCGCGCGACCCTCACTCGCCAGCCCCTGCCCAGCGGCCGGCCAGCATGTCGAGCATATCCGCAATCTGCTGACGCTCACCAAGATTGCCGAGATGGCCGCCATGGTCGTAGACCGCGATCCTAACGTTGAGTGTCGAGCGCAGCCAATCGAGCTCGGCGCGATCGAGAATCAAATCGTCAGCGTTAGTTTGCGCATAGTAGTCCGCATTGGTACGCAACGCATCGCCGATGATGTCCAGACGATTTTCTGCAATCAATGACGCACGTGTCGAACCGGGGCGGTGCGCGAGATAGTAAGGCGCAAAAACCTGCTCGAAGTATGCTGAGAACGGCTTACCGAGCAGCCGCCGGACCACCTCGTCAGTCGGGTCGCCCGGGCGCGGTGGGCGCCGCGGATCGGTAACCACGCCGGTGCCGGCATACAGATCTCCCGTATAAAACACGTTCATCAGTTCGATGCGGAACGTCAGCGCAATTGCCGCGGAAAAGTCAGCATCGGTGCGCAGCACCGCGCCGGCGGCGGCGAGCAGGTTAGTGCCTTCGATGCGAACCTGCTCGCTCGAGCGGTAGAAGTTCGCAAGCCGGACGTAGAGCCGTTGATAAACGCGGTTGATTCCCTCCTCCCCGGATCCAACGCTGAGTGCGAAGAGCTGATCGAGCCGGTTCATCGCGGCAAACAGACTCACCGGGGGGTTGATCATCACCGCACGATGGATCTTTAACCGATGCTCGACGGAGTCGATCGACTTGAGCACGGCGGCGTGGCTACCGCCGAGCGAATAACCAAGAACATCGACATCAGTGATGCGAACCTTGGTTGGCAGGTGGGCGATGATCTCCTGGGCGGCAGCGTACAGATCGCGGCTGTCCTGCATCAGATCACCTGCCACGCCAGTACTGGAGGCGGCGGCGATGAACCCGGGATTCGTCGGTGACGGCAGGGTCAGCACGTGATAGCCGGCGCCGTAGAGCGTCGCACGTAGAAGCGCTAGCTTCGCGGTGTTGCCATCGTCCCCGGTGCCAGAGATCACAATGGCGAGAGGCGCGGCTTTGTTCTGCGCGGAAAACCACACGCGCAGGCGTCGGTCGAACCAGAGCACCGCCGGCAGCGGTCGCGCCCAGGGCAGCGTGATATCGATCTCGTCGAGGGGAACACGTGCGGGAAGCGGCGCGATGTCCTGTGGCGGGGCGCCGTAGACCGTCGCGCGCAGCGCTGCCGAATCGGCAAGGCCTGTCGGCGGCTCGGCGCTCGCGTGCGCCGCCAACAGCTGCGTGAGCATCAGCAGCGCACCTAACGACCGAATGACTCTCATTCCGCGATCCTTCCCTGCGATGTATACGCAGAACGCACAGCGCCACCGCGCGTTTCTTACG
>Ga0210394_10003277_pt1 | contig 20658 bp, 29 predicted proteins | sample IncBWC12MmetaG_FD_160121 | JGI IMG/M metagenome (GOLD analysis project Ga0210394, IMG submission 160121) | Forest soil microbial communities from Barre Woods Harvard Forest LTER site, Petersham, Massachusetts, United States - Inc-BW-C-12-M | ecosystem: Environmental > Terrestrial > Soil >...
CGCGGATGGGGCGGTCGACTTCGCCGGGTCGCGCGGGGGCTTCGAGACCGTCGGTGAGCAGGTAACCCTGCAAAGCGAGGCCGTTGGTCCACACGCCTTCGAGGGCGGCGATGTACTCGAGCTGCAATTGGAAGAGCTTGCGTTGCGCCTCTAGCACGCGCGGGTACGACGCCAGCATCCGGCCATATTTATCGACTAGCAGGCTGTATGCTTTCTTGGCATGCGGCAGAATTTCGTCGCGATACTCGACGGCCATCAACTTGGCGTTCGAATACTCATCGACCACGGTAGCGGCGCGTTCTCGCAGTGTAAGTGCCACGCGGATTCTTTCCTGCTCTGTGCGGTCTATATCCGCTAGAGCCACGACGATGTTGCCCTGATTGCGATTGAAAATGGGAATCTCCACGCTTGCTTCCGCGATGCCTTCCCAGCCTTTGGCCCACGGCACGCTTCCCAATGTCTCGTGGTTGTACTCGAGCCCTCCGCGGAGCAATATGTCCGGAATTGGCTCGCGCTGTGCTCGCGCCAGCACTGCTCGCGCTCGTCCTGTGGCGGTTTCTGCAATCTGCACGGCAGGACTTTGCTTCGCAATCGTCTCGACGGCTTCTTCTTCGTTCAGTTCCGGCCAGCCTCGTTCTAGGTCTCCTGTCACTGTTGCGAGCGGCAATGTGGGCTGTCCAATTACCGCCGCCAGCGAACGCCACTCTTCCCGCAGAGTGTTTTCCTGCATGCGCGCCGCCATGCGCATGCGTTGCGCGTCGACTTCTGCTTCCAGCACTTCGGATTCGTCTGCTTGCCCGGTATTCATCAATTCTCTCTGCGTCTGCGCGGCATCTTGTGCGATTCTTGCCAGGTCCCGACGCGCTTCCAGCCATTCCTGTGCGGCCAGAACGCGGAGAAACGCCATCTTCACCGCGGTGGTGACGCGCGTTCGTTGCTCTTGCGCTTCGATCTCCGCCAACTTGGACTCCGCACCAGACACTTCGCGGCTCTTGCCGAGTTTTCCGGCGGTGACAATCGTTTGTTGCACGAAAAATCCCTGCTTGCCTCCGCCAACCGAGCCGCCTCGTATTTCGTCTCCGGTGTAGCCGACGGAAGGATTGGGATACAAACCCACTTGCTGCTGGCGCGCCTTCGCTGCACGAATTTCCGCTTCCGCCTGGCGCAACGTTGGATTCGTCTCGGCGGCCGTTTTTTCCAATTGCTCTAGCGTGACAAGGGGCCCGACGGCATTCTCTTGCGCGCGGCCCATGCGCGGGTATTCCGGTTTAACGAGCGGAACGTCACCGTGATGGTGCTGCATTTGTTGGTTCATGGGCATCGGCATCGGCGGAGCTTTCTCTTGGGCCTGGGCCGTGATCACCAAGGTCGTCGAAAAGAGAAGCAGTGCTGAGAGAGTCAGAGGTTTCTTTCGAATTTGGGATCGCGATGTGGCGAATGGGGATTTCAACACAGAGAGGAGAGTCCGGAGTCTCGGTGAAGATTTTCGTTTACGAGCCATGGGAGTGCTCCTTTTGTTCTGTCGTGCCGGCACTTTTTATTCGCTGCGTCATCTCATCGTATTCCTTATCCGGCAGTACGCGGATCAGTGTCATCATTCCCATCATTCCAGCGCTCCAATTCTTGGGCAGGCCGTGCGTCTCCGGTTTTTCTACGGCGTCATCCATTCCCATTTCCATGAACGCATCCTGCGGAAATCCCGGCACGCTGTTTGCATTGGGTGCGATCGGAGAATGATGGACGTGTTCGAACGGGACATCGTTCGCGAGCGTTTCCATCTGCGCCAGCGCTTTCGCGTCGGTCGTGTTGGCCGTTTCGATCGCGCGATCTTTCAGAAGATCCATCATGCTGTTCATCATGTGGTGGGGCAGATGGCAGTGCACCATCCACGCGCCAGGATATTTCGCATCGAACTCCACAACGCGGGCTTGCGCGACGCCTACCAACACCGTGTTCATCGGATACCACGTGGATTCCGGCGCGCGGCCGCCCTCCGTTCCGGTCAAGACAAATTGATTTCCGTGAAGGTGAATCGGGTGGTGGTCCATCCCCATGTTGATCATGCGCAGGCGCACGCGGCTGCCGAGGCGCGCAATCATCGGGGTGATCGACGGCGCAGAAGTGCCGTTAAACGTCAGCCAGTTGTATTCCATCGCCGCGGTATTCGGAACGCTGTTGTTTGGCAATACCGCCCATTCCTGCAGGATCATGCCAAAATCATGATCCGCGTGCGGTGTGTATGTGCGTTCCGGATGAGCTACGAAAAATCCAATCATTCCCATCATTTCTTGCATCGCTCCATGCGAGTGGTAGAAAAACGTCCCTTCCTGATGCACCGAAAATTCGTAGACGTATTTTTCTCCCGGCGCGATCGGTTTCTGGCTGATCCAGGGGACGCCATCCTGATCGATTGGCACTTCGAGACCGTGCCAATGAATGGAGGTGGATTCCGGCAATTTGTTTTCGAAAATTATGCGCACGCGGTCGCCCTGCTGCACCTGAATCGTTGGTCCGGGGCAAGTACCGTTGTAACCCCACGCGTCGATGGTCTTGAACGGTGCGATTTTTCGCTTCACCGGTTCTGCTACCAGCTTGAACACTTTTACTCGGCCATCCAATTCATACGGCAAGTCCGGCAAATCTGGCGTGCTCATCGGCAGGAACGGGTCGGGGGCCGCGAGGGCCGCTTCCTTTTTCTTATGATTGCCGTACGGGCTGTGGTGACGCCCTTGCTCCATGGCGCGCGCCGCTTGGGGATCGCTCAATTGTGTGTCGCCGCGCAAGGCCTCCGCCAATCCGAACACACCCGCCCCGAAAAATGCCGCATCTTGAAAAAATCTTCTCCGAGTGCCGTTCATGCTTTCCTCCCCGAATTCGTGTTCAAGTTGGTTGCGGTGGAACCTATTCGCGTTTGCTGCAAGAGCCGAGCTAGACGCGAGTGAAAGTAGAGATCGCCGTTCAAGGCCAGGTGCGGCTCGATCCGCGCTGTAAATGCGCGATATTCAGGCCTGCGTGCGAAGAGACTTCTTTTCGTGGATGGATTTGAAACAGAACTTCAGATGCGGAGAATGGTGGTCAACGGAAGGGAATCTGACGATTCCAATGAAACTTGATGAATGCCCTGACCGGCCGGGCTTGCCTGAAAACTTCCAACGGCGTTAGCGGGCGAGAGGCGAATCGGCGCGGGTGCCGGATCGCTCCGCGCTCCGCGCTCAAGTGTGGAGTGTTCTTCCGCTTTTACCAGTACGGCAGAGAATTCCGCTTGTCCGCAATCTTTGGCAGGGGCAATAAGTGTCTCTCCGCTGAGATCTCTCGTGCTTGCCATCTCGTGACACTGTTCGGGACGCGCGCCCGGAGAACAATGCTTCGCCGCACAGAGCGGCGCACAAACCGGCGCAATCAAAATCGCCAACAGAGCAAATATCGCAGCGACGGCGCGCTGCGGCCTGCGAGAGCGGGTTTTATTTTGCTCGTTCATGCTTATTTACTCACGCTACGCCGCTGCAACTGTCTCGTCAACAATGCACTACTGCGTAGTTCCCAACGGCCCTCTGCTCTTTTGCCTTTCGCGCCTTGCCGGCAAACTGGAATCAACTGCACATCGGCGATGGAATGTATCGCGAAATCCTTCCTGGCCGAAAAATGGTGGGGCTGGCGAGGTTCGAACTCGCGACAACCGGTTTAGGAAACGGCGTGCCACAATGCAGAACGCCAATGTTTACAGGGGTACCGGCGTACCATTGTGCACACCTACTGCACATTTTAAGCTGCTGCACAGGTTGCCGGATTACAAAGGAGGCACCAGTGCAACGTGGTCAAATCTACCGAGTAGGCTCTTGCTGGCTGCTGCGTTATCGGGAAACCGTTTTGGTTGACGGCAAGCCCGTAGTAAAGCAGGTCGCAAAGAAACTTGCCACATACTGCGACCAATACCGCACAGAAGCAAGCGTGCGCCCGTTAGCCGAGGCCATTCTAGCACCAATCAACGCAGGCGCGACCCGGCCTGCCAGCACCGATACGGTTGAAGCGTTTCTGAAAACCTACCTTGCTCACTGTAAAGAAACTCTGCGGCCCAGCACCAGCAATGGGTACAAAGGCATGTTCGCTCTGATCCAACCCCATCTGAACGGTATCCGGTTGCGCGACTTTCGCACCTCAGACGCCGACAGATTGCTGAAGGCCATAGCGAACGAAAAACGGCGCGCCCATACGACGCACTGTAACCTGAAGAGTTTTCTAAGCGGAGCGTTTCGCTACGCCAAGCGCACCGATGCAATAGCAGACAACCCGGTTCGCGATGCCGAAATACCGCGTGGGCTGCCTGCTGGTGAAACCCACGCCTATACGGTTGATGAAATACTGGCGATGCTTGAGGTCTTGGAAGAACCGTTTCGTACCGTCGTCTTGGTGTTCGCGCTAACCGGGCTGTCTGTATCAGAGGTGAAGGGTTTGCGTTGGGACGACTTCGTTGGTGACGAACTGCGAGTGGCGCGGGCGGTGTGGCAAGGACATGTCACGGAAACTAAAACGCTCAGCAGGCACGCGGGAGTGCCGGTGCTTCCTATCGTAGCCACGGCACTGGTAGAACACCGGGCGCGTACCACTGGCAACGGATATATTTTCCACGGAACGACAGGGAAGCCCCTCCGATTGGAAAACGTACTGCGACGCGATATTAAACCCGCATTGGATAAGGCGAAATTGGAATGGTATGGCTGGCACGCCTTCCGCCGTGGGCTGGCGACCAACCTGTACCAGCTACAGGCACCGGACAAGACTGTTCAGGCAATCTTGCGCCATGCAAACGTCAGCACCACGATGGCCTACTACGTGAAGCCTGTGGCCGCCGAGAGCCATTCGGCTATGAAGAAACTGGAAAGAGCTTTCAAGTCGGCTGCCCGGCGAAAGCGTAAGATAGCCTAAGATAACTGTTGCAAGTAGGTGACGGTCGTGCTATCGTGCTTGACGTAGGCCAGCAAAGCTATACCGGATTGCTGGCGCGATGCGCGGGTCGGTAGCACACCACCCTATACTTGGCGCATGAAGTTGCTCACCTCTTGAGCTGGAAACAAGGCCAGCCCTGACGGTTCCGGAAGTCAACAGCACCGGAGCCGTTTTCAATGCAAAAAAAGGATGTAGTAGCTATTGCTGCGCCTGCACCACTTGATCCTGCTGATTTATTGACCCCCGAAGAGCTAAGTGTGCGCCTAAAGGTCTCGCCATCTTGGGTGTACAACGCGCTCCGCCAACGCGGGCCACATCCGCTTCCGCATTTCAAGATGGGCCGCTATTTGCGGTTTTCTTGGCATGCGGTGTCGGCATGGCTGCACTCGCAGCGGCGTGGTGTTGCGTGAGCGCCAGCAGCCTTGAAATTGACGGCATTGAAATTGACTTAACAACGCCTGTTGCCGTGCCGTGGGCAGGCACCGTTGCGACATGGGTGGACGAGGTCGCGCGCGTAAGCGCGGAAGTTTCCAACGTACAGTTTTACTTTGGCGACCTGCTTAACCAAGGCATCGCAGCCTTTGGAGAAGTCGTCGCATACGCTCGGGCAATGGCGGTCGCGGGCCGCTGCCGTGAAACGCTCAGATATTACTCTTGGGTTTCAAAAAAGTTTCCACCTACGCGGAGGGTGAAGGAACTAACTTTTAACCACCATAGAGCCGTTGCCAGTTTGGAAGCAGGCTGCCAAGCGATGCTGTTGGCACGTGCCGTGGAAGAAGACCTATCCGTTAAGGACCTGCGGCAAATCGCAGCCTGCAAATCCACAAGCCTTACCTCTTCCGCAATATCTACCGGCAGAGCCGTTCGCTGCTTGCTGCCGGAGGGAATTTACAAAGACCTAGAACAATTTGCCGCCGATTTTGAATACACGGTGGATGAGGCGGTTCAGCGCGCGGTCGTTCAATTTATCTTGGCCCGCAGGCAGGCAGCGCGGCAGGAGCTGGCGTTGCACGTGCAACACGAGCAACGACACGGATGGGGGAACCTTGACCTACCAGAAAGTCGTACGTTGTTCGTTGGACGCTGACCCCTCGGAAAAACTCGCATTGGTGCGTACTTCCGCCGACCCAATCAAACAGCCCGCCCGTACCCGCAAAAAGCACCGCTTGCAATCTTCTTGCATACTGTTATATACTTAGTGACGTACTCAGTAGATATACAAGGAGGAAATCAGATGGAACGGCAAACCGTACACGTCGCAGTAATGATGGAACCTTCCCTTTATAAGCGGTTGAAAGAGGCGGCAGCCAAAAGCGAATGCTCTGTTGGGGGGCATTGTGCGGCTGTCGCTGAAAAAGTTTCTGCCAAAGGCGAAGTAAGTCCGCGCTAACGGCCTGCACGTTTGGCCGGGCGCGGTGCAGCACGGGAGCAAATGCAATGCCAGAAAAAATGTGCGTGTTTCCGATCATTCACAGCGGGCGCGGCGTATACCCGGCCACGGTCAAGGTAATCCTTGTACCCGCAAAGGACAAAGACAAGGAAATGAAAGCAGAAGCCATTTTCAAGAAGTGGCTTGCAAAGCAAACCGAAGACACGTTGGGGGAATTGCTTGACGACTATTCATATAACTACGACGTGTGGAGGGGGCAAGAAAAACCCACCGATGGTTTTTCTGTGGGCGAAGAACTGGAAATAGTCGGCGGAACGGACGTGTAAGGAAGGGCGGCAAAGCGTAACCGCCCTACTGCCAGCACGGTTGGCAGGGCGCGGGCAATGCGGAGGTGTCACATGGCAACGGGGTCGCAAGTAGCAGCGATGCAGCAGAAAACTTCAAAGTACACAGGCGTGAGTTGGGACACGTCACATGGTAACTGGCGTGCAGCAATGCGCGACAAGAACAAAGTTATTAACCTTGGCGGTTTCAGCACCGAGGAGGACGCTGCGGAAGCCTACAACGCGGCAGCCGCAAAGCATAGCCCGTTTGAACAAAAGGATGCGGAGCTGGACGAAACAACCGAAGAATATTTTGATGCTTACGACCTACAGCGCGAAAAGCATGCAAGCAAACTAGACGACTTGATTGTGCGAAAGGTTGAAGCTGGCACCGCTACCAACCCGGACATTGTGGCGCTGCACCAGCAGGCCGCAGAAGAGGCCGCCGACGAAAGGCAATCAACAGCCAGCGCGGATTTGGACAACCGGGTACGGGAGTTTGCAAACAACCCGCCACGCATAGAGCGTGAAAAGAAACGAAACCGCCTCACCGCAGACGAACGTGAAGCGCGCGAGGCAGACCGTGACAAAGCTCGCGAACAACGGTGGGCGGAAGCACAGCTTGCTCGCGAAGCCGTGCGTGCCCACATTGAACACGACCGCGAACTGCGCAGGGCTGCCATTGAGGAAGAACGCCTGCACCGCAAACAGGCCGCCCTAGCTGCCCGCACGGAAGAGCGTGAGGTGCGTAAGAACCAAAAGCCCTTGACGGTTCCGTGTCACCTGCCCAAAGGCTTTGATTTGAAGTCCCTTGAAAAAGGCCACGAGTGGGACTGCCCTACCTGCGACAAGAATGAAGACGCCAACATTGAACCAACGCAAGCCCTGCACATATTTGACGAAAGTGTGCAGTGCGTGGTGTGCAGCGATGTGTTCACCATTGAAGAGCTAATGAAGGGAAATTACCTTGGTTGGCAAGGCGAAGAATACGACGAAGGCAATGATACCGAAAACCCTGACAGCACAAGTGGTGACGGCCGTAGGTACATACGCCAACGTGGATGGATCAAGCTCAGCATCGGGCAATACGGCACCTGTAAATGGTGCGGGCAGTCTGTTGAGGACCAGCGAATATACAGGCTAGGCGACGGCGTGGCGCATGCTTCCTGCCCGCTACCGTACGTACCCACCAAAGAGGAAGCGGAAGCCGCAGCAGAAGCCGCAGCAGCAGTGCGCGACAAGAAAACGACAGCCGCAATCTATGGCGGGTTGTTTATAGCTTTCTTCCTTGTGATGGCCGCCGTGTGCCTTGCCGTCATGACTAGCTGGACATTTGTGGCGGGTTTTGCGGGGTTCGTTCTGTCGTTCGTTGTCTTGCTTACGATTGCGTTGCAGGTGAAGCAACGGTACCGGCCACGGCCTCAACGGCTAGACACAAGTCAAATTCGTACCACTAGCAAATTTGTCGGTGGACCGCGCAAAAGGAGCAAGTGATGTTCTGGAGCGTGGGCCACAGGTTGCCCGGCGGGTTTTACGGTCGTGTCGGCGGGTACTCCGGGTTCCGCTACAGCGGGTTTGGGTACGGGGGGCCGCAGCCCCCGCCAGATCCACAAGTGAACATGGTTGCATTTTGGGTCGCGTTTCTTTTGGTCCCGATTGGTTGTGTCTTGTACGCCGTGATTAAGTCCGCGCATTAAGGAGCGATGGGATGACCAAGGAACAGTTTGAAGTCACGATGCATTTTCATACGTGCAGCCATACGGCGCACTTCGCGGAGACATTGCAAAACGTAATCCTCATAGCGGTTGAAAACGGCTGCGCGTTTGTTTCTTTTGAGTATTCGCTTGGCAACGATTGGGAGGCTGAACCGCACTGCAAGGTTGCTTTCCTTGCCAGCCAGCACAGCGTTAGCGAAAAAACTATTTCGGAGTGGTGGGAGTTTGTACCTGAAATATTCACTGCCGCAAGCGGCTGCCGGTGCCCGGTTTGTGAAAAAGTTAGGGAACAAGCAGCGGCAAAGGTCGGGCCAGTTCCAGTTCACTAGGAAAAGGAGCAGCAGCATGATCCAAGGAAAAGATGGTCCGGGGGTTAGGTCGCTAGACCCAAACGAAATTCTTACGCTTGAGGAAGTCGCGCAACGCCTCAAGGTTAGCGACAGATGGGTCTACGAAAAAACTCGCAAGCGGTGTCCCAATCCGCTGCCAGTGATGCGCATTGGTAGATATGTCCGATTTTATTGGCCAGCCGTGTCGGCGTGGCTGCTTGCGCAAAGCAAGATGGAGGGTGAGTAGTGGCACACGATAAACCAGAGGCAAACCGGCTGCGGCAGCAGCGGCACCGCGATAGGAAGCGAGCCGTTACGCTCGCAGCTAAGGATGTGGGGGCGGCCCAAACGCTAGGTGTAATGGGCCAGTGTACTAAGTGCAGTGGTGCGACGCCGTGCGCTGAGCACCAAGCCGAACGCGAGCGCATGCTCGCCAATTTCAAGCTGACGTTGGGCCGGGGCAGCAACCTTGCCCGCAAAGAAATAATCACAGGCGGGTACAGCCCGGCAAAAGTCGAAAAGGCGCTGGCACCCACCAATGAGCGCACGGACCACGGGCGCAGCACTACCCACGGTTTTGTTGATAGTGATAACGACCAGTCCATACCGTTTAAGCAACACTCGCAGGGCCGGTACACCAACCGTGTCGGCACAAAGGACCAGCTTCAACTTGCTGTTGAAATGTCGGGATCAATGAACATGAAACGCAGACCCCGAACGCTAAACGAACAACGTCGTCTTAGATGGCAAAATTTTGTAAACACTTTCTACCTGCGACTAAAGCACATGGGAGTTGTGGCCGGATCACCGGCAAGCCGCGCGCTTTGGGAAAAGTATTGTCGCGGTGAACGCATATAAGGATGCATTACATGGCATCTGCTCAAAAGGAGAAACAAAAGTGAGTAAATCAAAGCAGCAGAAGCAAGATGCTGGCCCAAGTATTGAAAGCCAGCTCTACACCGTAGCGCAGAAGGAACGCATCAACGCGCTGCTCGGGATTGCCGGGCGTCTTGGCTTTGAGCGCGCTACAGATGCCTTAATTGACTTGGCGCTAGAGGATGCTTTCAATGCCGGTTACGCTGACGCGAGCGGTGTGGACCCACTTGACCCGCGCTTTGGCCCACCAGCAGGCCGGTTTGACGAATGGTACGTTCGCAGGCTGCCGGACACAGAAGCACCGCCATGCCGGTAGCACCGCTTAAAGATTGTGCTGGCTGTCATAAGGCCGTTGCGCGCGACACGATGGTAAACGGTCGCTGCCCTACGTGCGCGGCTGCACAGGGCAAGGTGGAGTACAGGCAACGAAAAGAAACTGATCCGTTTCATGAAAAGTATCAAACACCGGATTGGCGTCGGCTGAGCACCGGGTTTAGAGCGCAGAACCCCATGTGCTTGGTACTTGATGAAAACGGCCAGCAGTGCCGGTTTCCTTCGGAGGCTGTGCACCACCGTATAGCGGCCAAGGACCGCGAGGACCTTTTCTTTGACCCAAAAAATCTTGCGGCGATTTGCGACCACCACCACGGGCACACACCCGGCGACCCGGCTGGCGTCAAGTACGCACCCGCAAGATATTTCCTGTCGTACTTGCCGGGCCAGAATTTAGCGGAGCCGAATTACTCAATCGCTCCACCACCGCCAAGGGCCAGCAAAGGATAGCCGACATGAAACCAAAACAATATCTAGGTGACGGAGTATACGTTGAGGTTAGGGACGGCCAGCTCGTTATCACAACCGAAGACGGAATACGCGCCACAAACACAATCATATTTGAACCTGAAGTGTTGGCTGCGTTTCTGGAATACGTGAAGGAGTAGTGGGCGCAACGGGCAGCACAGCTTGAAAAGTTTGCCACGGCTAACCCCGTGGTGAAAGAGCGTGGGGCGGCAGTGCCCTATCACTGTTGCCCTGCGCAACCCCTATAGGGAGGGGTGAGGAATAATGGCAGACACGACAAAGTCAATTAGATGTGTGCGGGATGCAAGGGCATACCCGCCGGAATGTTTTTCGCTCCCAACCGACGGACGCAAGTACAAAAAAGTCTGTCGCGAGCGTCGCGAGGTATTTATCCAGTGGGCCACGTATGCCGACGGCGACGGATCGCGCGGATACCCCGGTGTAGAAAGAATGGCTTTAGAGTTGGGTATGGCGGAGCGCACTTTGAAGCGTCGTTTAGCGGAGCTTGTTGAGCTTGCTTGTTTGCCTGAGGCCAAAGGGCCATGCGGAAAAATCAAGTTGCACGGGCCGCGCGGCACTACGGAACGTCTTGTCGTAACATCGGCCCTGCCACTGCCGGGCAGTACGGCGTGGTTTGAGGGGCCAGACGGTAAGAAGCACCGGCTAAAACTAACCAACGAAAATGTCTCGCCGTTGGCGATAGAAATAAGAAAGCTGTTGGGCCAGATACAAGAACCTGTTGGGCCAAATAGCGGCGACACGGAGATTGCTGTTGGGCCAGATACAAATGCTGTTGGGCCAAATAGCACACCTGTTGGGCCAGATAGCAAAGCTGTTGGGCCAAAACCCGCCGATTTTGGCCCACAACCGTCCCTCTTACCGTCACTAACCGCCACCTCCACCGCCACCAACCCGTCAACACCGGGGGAGGTGGTGGGGGCTGTTCCAAAAAACGCGGGCATGGGGATGGTTGACTTCTTAGCTGAACAGCTTCAGTACACCGCACTGCCAGCAAGCAAGAAAGAAATAGCGGACTTGGAAAACTTAGCCGTCGGTGTGCCGGGGAAAATTATGGCGGCAGCGATACGCGCGTGGGTGTCGGAAAGACCAGCGGGGTTTAATGGGCTGAAATTTCCAGTAGGCCAAATGGTGATTGAGTTGCCGAAGTACATCAAAGCAGCCTTGGCAGCAGCCAATGCTCCACCGCCGGGCGAGCTACCACCTATGACGCCGGAACAATGCGCCCAAGCGCGGGCGGACTTTTTGGCAGAAAACAACATCACGGAAGAAGAGTTTGCAGAAATAGAGCGTCAAGCATTGGCACCAGAGCAAGTTCAAGGGTAGTAGCGCGGCCAGCAGCAAACATCCAACGGCGAGTACGATAACGTCGGGGTGTGCTCGTAGGAGTATTCAAATGGAAGCAGCACCAGCAATGCCAGCAAGAAATGAATTTATCAACTATGGCCGGGCCAAGGTCACAGACGCAGGTTGGCTCAAAGTGCAGAGCAAGGACTTTGGCGGAGCGTTGGTAAACATCTCGCTCAAGTTTGACAAGACCGGCAGGGAAGTACCTTACGACATGTTGGCTACATACACCGTGGCGGTGCTGTGCGCCAACACAGCCGGGATATTTTCTATAGACCCCGCTGACATATCCGGGTTTGTCAGCAAAAACGCAACGGCGCTGTCTGCAATCTGCATGAGTGCGATGGGTCGTTACATGGATGCAGTCATCTGCTCGGTCCACTAGTGCGCGGCAGGCCGGGCCAGATCACCACCGGCACAGATTGAGCCACGGGTACCAGCAGAGCGGAGCACCACCTGTTGTCTAAGGCCGCCTGCTCGCTCACCGGCTAAACCCCTCGCTCGGCCAAGTAGCCGGAAAAGGCACACAGCAGGGCCAACCAAACAGGCCAGTCCCAATAGTTTCAGTGGCAAACGCGGGGTCAACAGGCACCTAGTAGGGGCAAACCATAGGGCAGGGGGGGACGTGGCTGTACGACCCTGCCAGTGCGTGCGGTGGTGCAGGCTACAGCATAGATAAACTCTAGCCTGGACTTATCATGCAGTAATCAAGCCTTTTATCTGCCCGAAGAGGGGATAGGAGGGGTGAAAAAGTTAAGACCTTTAGAACAGCAACCGAGCGCCAGTTTTGGCAAAAAGTCCGCGAAATTGCAAGACGATTTTGTTGAGGGGGGCAAAGAATGCGCCCCCAACGAGCTGAAAGGAAACTGAAATGTCTAAGCAAGCAGCAGTAACAAGCCTAAAGGAGGCTTCAATGCGCAGGAAAGCAGACGTAATTTCTATGGCAGAACACAGAGGGCGGCTGCATGGACTAGAGCAGGCCGTTGTCCGGGCAGCCGATCGCGTGGGCTGGTACCGCGCGTTGCTGGTTTTGCTGGACGAGATAGCACGCACGGGCGTGGCTGAGCACGTGGCCGCGCAAAGCTATCAGAAGCGGCTCAAGCAAAGAGGTAAGAAACGGTCCAAGGGGTAAAACATGGGAAGGCCAGAAAACAGCGTGGGTCACATAGAGCTTACGGGGAATGCGCGACACCTGACGGAAGCGCAGATAAAAGAGCGCACTGCCCGCCAAGCCGGAAACGTAATCCCGCTCGCGCTAGTGGCCGGTAGACCTACGTGCCCCCGGCACTTGAGCAAGGCTGCCCGCAAAGAGTGGCTTGCAATGGTGAAATTGTTGGAAAGCCGGTCTGTGCTTGACCCCGGGTCGGGACCGACGTTGGAGTTGTGGGCAACCACTAAGGCAACGTGGATTGAAGCGAAAGCGGATCTGGATAGGCGCGGGCTGCAAATAGAAATACAAAAGGTCACCAGTAAGGGCGAGCTTTACACGACGACCATAGAAAACCCGATGCTGAAAATTGTGGACAACTGTGTTGCCACACTTCAGCAGTTGACCAAGTCACTTGGCATTGATCCCTCAGCGAGGGAAAAAGTTAAGAAGGTGAAGGGTGTGGCGCGTGCTGGCAGCAACAGCAACAAACCGGCATGGCTGCTGAAACTAGAGGCAGAGGAGAACAACGATGCAACGCGGGCCGATTGAAATGAAAGATAGGGCGCGGCTGGTAGAAGCTGCGGGGCTGCTAACACCTGAAATGACTGCATACGAAGTGTTCTGTATTTCTTGTGCGCTGCACGGCGACACCGTACTTGAGGCACGCGCCTTGGCCCTTGGCTTTGAGTGTGATGAAAAAACGGGCGAGCCAACGTGCGTCATGGCAGCCGACCACGAGGACTACATTAACCTCGTGAATGACATGACCCCATCGGAACGAGAAGAACTGCGCGGGCGCATGTCCCCGGCGGTAGCACGGCAGCGCATATAAGCCTGTAGGTTTCCAGAAACATTTCCAAACGCATTTCAAATTTCAACGGCACTCGTGTGCCAGAAAATAAAGGAGTAGTTCGTTATGAGAGCACCACAAGTTTTCAGCGGTCAGAGCCTTCTCAACCCGGCGGGTGTGCCCGTGACCGGACCCGTTATGGGGGACCTCTTTGTTGTCTATCCATCAAACGGGCTACCGAACATATACGTTGCAGCGGCCACAGGTACTAACGACCCTTCGGGAAATCCTTACGTGCAGTGGGTCCTGCTTCAATACATCACGCAAGGTCCAGCGGGCGCAACCGGTGCAACCGGAGCCACTGGCGCAACGGGTCCTCAAGGTGCAACTGGTGCAACGGGGCCGCAAGGTTCAACCGGACCCACGGGGCCAACTGGACCGACTGGTGCCACTGGCGCGACCGGAGCTACAGGAGCCACGGGCGCAACTGGCCCACAGGGACCGACGGGACCCCAAGGGCCAGCCGGGTCCGGCGGCAGCGGTGGTGGTGTAGTCGGCGTGGAAATAAAAACCGGCAGCTACGCACTTCAAATTAGCGACAGTGGGTACTTGATAGTGCTCGGGCAAACAAGCCCCGCCGTGCCCGCGATTTTCACGTTGCCAAGCATACCCTCACCCTATGCGGTTTGGTGGTGCATGGTTCAGAACAACAACGCGGACGCGCTCACCATCGCACCGCCCCACGGATTGGACATCAACGGGAGCACCGCCAACTTAACGCTAAACTCCGGGCAGGGCGTCACGATAGTTATGTCGGCCACGGGATTTTACGCCGTTGAGTTTCCGAGCACACTTGAAGAACTTACAGACGTTCAGGTTACAAACCCAACCAACGGACAAGTGCTGACCTATGTCGCTGCGACTAGCTCACCGGCGGTCGCGGCTACATGGCAGAACGCGTCGCTCCCTGCTGCGCCAGCATATCCGCGAGTGGGTGCCGGGCCGTGGAGGGCATGGGTGCCGGATGGCGCGGGCGGTTATGGTGGTCCTTCCAACCAGACATGGGGCAACCTTGTGAACGCATCGCAATGGAATAGAACCGCATCCAGCAACAGCGGCGGCGTTTACGCCACTCGCGTAAGTCCGTCTAGTGGAAGTTATGCGGGGTTTAACGGCTACGTCTATCTGAACCAAGCTCAATTGGCCTATTTCAAATGCCGGGCAGCGGTTCCAAACGGGTTTGACTTCAGCAAGAATGTCACATATCGGCTCTGGATTGGAGTTGGTTACTTTCCCGGTTCTGGATATTTTAACACCGACACACCAACGGAATACGGCGCAGCGTTCCGATATTCAACCGGCGCGGGCGACACCACGATAAAAGCCTGTGTTATTGACCCCAATTTTGGCGGAATGCACATTGTGGATACTGGCGTACAGATTGATAGCACCACCAGTTACCACGACTACGCAATTGCGTTCACTGGGTCGGCAATTAAATTCTATATTGACAGCGTGAACGTCGCGAGTTTTTCCGCAGCCCCGTTCAACATTCAATCCGTTCAAGCCTTTATTGAGGTTGATAGCCTTGTGGATAACCTAACCTCACCACCCACGTATCCAACGGCTTCCGCATTTTTTGAGTACATGTATCTTGAAACGAATCCCTAAAGGAGACGCAACACATGGAAACGCAATTTAGTTCTTACTCAGCTCCGCCGATTACGGTTGAGGTAAAAACGGGGGTAATAGAAACGAGCGCAGATGCCGTCATCCAATCAACCAGCGGTTTGGTAGTTCTGGAGGCAGGCGGCACCGGGATTTTTACCGTGCCCGCACCGGCAACGCAGGCGTCAATCACAACGGCGTTGCTCGCAAGAACAGCACCACCGGCACCACCACCCAGCAATGCCAGCGAACTTTCGTTCCTTAACGCGGACGGCGGTGCATATCTGGTGGAATTTCCTGATGGCAACGTGCTGACTTTTTCTGGCACGCAGGGGGAAATGGCAACGGTAGTTCTCTACGCTGGCACGTATAACCTAAAGTCCGCAAGTAATCCGAACACCACGTTTGTGCAGGGCGCGATAAGCGTGAACCCACCGGGGCCGGGCGGCATACAGCAGCCTGCGCCCGTAGTGAATGCCAGCCAGCCGGTGTAATGGCCGCGTCGTTATTCAAGCCTACGGAAAGGAGGCAACATGCAAGAAACACCAACAGGAGTACCGCTCACTTTGGACAACTTGATTGCGGCAGGCATGCCCAAGCAACAGGCGGAAAAAGCGCTCATCGCGTCCGCTGTGGCGCAAGGCGCGCTGTCGCAGGAACAGTACGCGGCAGTTGTGCGCCACTTACTTTCAGTAATCGGCAGCCAAAATCAAACCATCGCAGACTTACAGAAACAGATCACGGCGTTGGAGCAGAAATAAAACAAGCCCCCGGTGCTGGCCACTTGGTTGGTGCCGGGGTTTAGTCAGAGAAAATCAGCCTGCTGTCCGTGAAGAAGCCTGAACGTTTCCGAGTGGAATACCTTCCCACCGTTTACCAGCGCAAGAGTGTATGTCTCTGGGCCAGCAAAAGTCGCTCTAAATCGGAACCCAATGGCGCTGCCCCCCATCTCAGGTGAGAAAACAAACTCAAAGCCTTTGGGCATCACCTCTGCTTCAATTTGTGACCCATCAGGATTACGCAGCTCTGCTTCAATAATGTACTTGCCCTGCCCCGGTGTGCCAGCGAAAAGAGCACAAAATCCAACGGGCTTTTGAAAATTCGCAATTTTGATGCCGACGTAAGGCGTATACCCGTAAACCCCCATGAAGCTGCTCAAGTTGCGCCGTTCAAGTCTAATGTCTTCGCAAATGAGGGCGTGTTTAATATCCGGCAACGGCATGGGGTTCAGCTACGCCTCCATTAGCAGATTGAGCGTCCATTGTGGGGAATGAGGACAAAGCGGCATTGCTTGATACAGTTCTGAAATCTTCGTGAAGTGTGTAAAGTTCCCAAGCCAAAACGTAAGCACCTGCCTGCGCTTGTACGATACGGTTGCGATTAGCATAGGTTGACACCATAACCTGTAGCTCGCTCTCTGCAAACTTTCTGTCCACAAACTTCCAAGCCTGCCGCGCACACCAGCATCCTAAGGCGAGCGCCAGCAAAATTGTCCAACGGGGGCCATAGCCGCGCGCGGAAAGGTATGCGTATAGAGCACCGGCAGGGATAGCAGCAGCTCCGACAGCCATGTATTGCAGATAACCTTTTACGTAATTACGCCAGAATGATGTTTGCCGGAATTTCATGGGGCCTCAGCTTATCACGAACCCAATCCTTAACGTTTGGGGGCGACACGTCAATTATGAGATTAACCGCCAACGATAGCAGCACGACCAAAACAACTACGTCCTCTATTTTATCAAGCGCCCATAGGACTGTCGCGTCGTTGCTTCCAAGGTGTCCGAACCAATAGAGGCCCTTCCAAGATCCAAGTGCAAACGCGCTATTAAGCGAATGCTTCCAGATTTTCTGCGGAATGTCCCAATCCCACCAGCCCATAGGCGACAGCCTAGCAAGGTAAGAGTGAACCCGCAATAGGTCTTTGGTAACGTGTTAAGTGCCATAGTGCCAGCCCGTGCCGTTGTGTGCGGGTTGTGCTCTTCCCCAATGCAATGCTGCTATAATCCACGACAAATGGACCTCAGCCCACAAGCCAGAGAACATTTTGCGAAGCAACACATGGAACAAGCTGCCAGCGCAGTGGCCGCCGTCCATGAGGTACGTTTGAAGGAAGTAGAGGAAGACCGGCGCGTATACGAACGGTTTTACAATAACCTAGCCTTGTTCTCGGGCGGCAGCGTGGCGTTGAGCGTTACGTATTTGGGCTACCTCAAAACACTTTCCATACCCGTAGCGCACAAGGGATGGCTGATCGGGAGTTGGGCTGCGTTTTTCACCTGCCTTGCCTGCTCGCTCTTTTGGTCGCTTTTCATGACCCATTATGGGCATTACGCCCGTGACAAGGAATATGCGGAAGCTGTAAAGGAACGCTACGAGACCGAAGTGGCCGAAATTGAACATCTGAACGTGGCAAACCTCCAAACCAGCGCAGAGCGGGCAGCGTATATTGGCCCGCGCAAGAAGGCAGCCGCGATAAGTAAGACAAACGTGGAGTGGAATGAGCGCAGGGAGAGGGTTTATTTTCAACTGTGGGTGTGGTCGGGAAGGTTGGCGCGCGCCACATTCTTGCTAGGCTTTGCTCTACTTCTTGCATTTGCCATCAAAAACAATTAGCGCAGTGTGTTAGTGCTGGTCACTTTTGGGTTTGTCCAGAACAGCCAACACCTTGTAGGTTTCCGTCTGCATTTTCTTTCCGTCTAGACTTACTACCCAAATCAGTTTTGCGTTGTCACCGTGGAACTCGGCTTCAATGTCGTCTACAAGTGGCATTCGACAACTTCTATGGTTCCCCGCATGACCCGCGAAGTGCTCTGCAAATTTGCTTTCACAGTTCACTATAGCTGCGCGGCCGTCCGGCAGTAGTAGGGTGAACGTTGCCCCACGTACGTGGTATGAAACCTCATGGGCAGGCGTTACAGTGCCCGAAGCATTTGTCGTCCCATTGCAGTTCACGCTGGTATCGGTACCGCCACAGTTCACATTCGTATTTGAATTTGCGTACCAGTGCGCGGGCACGACGTACGTGTAGTCCGTGTCGTTGTCCTGCCGGTTGAGTATCTTTACGTTGAGTTTTTGTGCTGATGAAGGAACGGCGCAGACTAGAAACGCGCCCAATAGCGCGCTCGTGAATAGCGTGTTCCGTGATGCTTTTTTCATGGGCTGGTCCCCCATGCGGCAGATGCTATCACGGAGTTTAGATCAATGGCCTACTCCATTGCCTGATAATGTGTACAAACTCTAAGTGACAGGTTGGCTACTTACGGTGCCAGCGGGCTTGAGCAGTACCGGCGGTGATTTAAGATGTGGGCATGGACGAACAGGAACTAAAACGCCTCAAAGAACGAATAGCTATATTGAAGAAAGAAGTTGCAAAGGCTGATAAGGCGCTCGTTACCGCAAATGAACGCGTGCTTGCCTTTGAAATGGGTGTGTGCCCTTACTGTGGTGTTGACCTGACAACTGAACAGCACAAGCGTTCTTGCCCGACCGGGGAAAAACCAAACTGAGCGATGCGTTGTGTGGTGGGGCCGGGGAGGCTTGAACTCCCGACCTAGAGTTTAGGAAACTCTCGCTCTATCCATCTGAGCTACGGCCCCACGTTTTTATTCTAGCATCGGTCCTTGTACACAGCCTGTGCACATTCCAACCACCCGCATGGCCTAACTACAGCAAACGTGCACAAGCAACCACCGCCTAAGCTATTGAAAACAAATACCGCAAGATGGTACTTGCCTTTTAGGAAACCGATGCTCTATCCATCTGAGCTACAGCCCCGCTCTTCCACATTATATTACGTTCTGCGCCACTCGCTTCAAAACCCTTGACTGAGCCGGCGCGGCGAATCAATGGGGCGGGCCGCCCGGGGATGCAGGTAGCTGCGTCGTGTCTGGCTGCAATCCGGGGGCAACCTTGTCGAGCCGCAGGCTTTTGAAAATGCTCGGCCAATATTCTTTGAGCAGGTTGTTGGCCGCGCCAAATCCTATTCGAATGCCGTAGCGCTGAAATGTTTTTGACGTGGTTCGTTCATCGTCCGGGAGATAAGTGTTCGCGAGGGACTCCGCCAAGAGCGGCCCCAATGTCCCAGGCAAATTGAACTTAGTGCCTCCGGTGTCCGTTCGAATCTCGACCACACGGCGCAACGCATGGCTGACTCGCCCCTTCCACCCGCCATCTAGTGTCACAAAAAATCGCGGGTCTTCATGGAGCACCGCGGGCAAAACAAATGTGCCAAAAAATTGGCTCGAAGCTCCGGTCGCCCAGAAAGCTCCAAATCTTTTTCCAAAGCCTTCGCCACCCTGCCCGTAACCCGAAAAAGTGCCCCGAGCTTCGCTGATTCCGGCGGCAGCCGTCGAACTCAGAATTTGCGGCGCGGCAACTGTCTTGCTTACAAAAAGTTCGAACTTTTCTTTTGAACTCAGCGGCCCCGCGCTAGTTGCAAGGTCTGGATAAACGTAGGACTTTCTTGCAATCAGCCCGATAGGATTCGATAAAGGATTTTTCTGCTGGTTCTGATCCGCTCCATTTGGATTCTGTTGGGCCTTCGGAGCATCTGGAAGATTGGACTTATCAGGGTTTTGTTGCGCGTTCGCAGCGCCGCTTGCAAAGAGAATGGCTGCGCCTGCCAGGAGGATGTGGGCCCTTAGCGTCACGATTCGTATTTTAGCACGCGCCCTCTCCGGCTTGTCCCTACCCTTTTTCTGGTAGGCTTCCGATTCCGCGATTGCGTTACTTCGACCAAGGAAAAGCTACCTGCGCTCCACAGCCGCCTTGAGCACCGCCATGCGGTACAGCACGGTCTCGCGCACCATTTCGCCTCTCATCTACTGATTGGTTTTCTGTCCGGCGGCAGCTTCTTCCTGCTGCTCTTCAGCTTTGTGCCAGCTGGGATTGATGTCGTATTCCTTCATGGATTTGGCGAGGGCTTCGGTCTTCTTGCCGAGATCCCTCTGATATACCTCTCCGGTTTCGTTCACGATAAATGTCATCACGCCGGATGAGCCGTATTCCGCGGGATACGCCACGAAAGCGAAACCTCCGGTCATCTTGCCACCGGAAATGTAGTCTTTCGCGCCGCCTGGGCCATTTGCCCCCTGACGGATCAGGATGTGGAAGAAATAGCCACGAAAAGGGGCCTGAGCGCCTTGTCGGCTTTTGCCATCGCTATCCACCACAGCCATCGCCAATAAGGGCCCGATGGGGCTTGGTGTTTCACCCTCAGCGGTTTTCCAATAAAGGCCGTTGTGCTGACCTTCATCACTATATATTTTCTGGGCGTACTGGCCGTGCTGCGCGGAGTGATATTCC
>Ga0210394_10003278_pt1 | contig 20654 bp, 18 predicted proteins | sample IncBWC12MmetaG_FD_160121 | JGI IMG/M metagenome (GOLD analysis project Ga0210394, IMG submission 160121) | Forest soil microbial communities from Barre Woods Harvard Forest LTER site, Petersham, Massachusetts, United States - Inc-BW-C-12-M | ecosystem: Environmental > Terrestrial > Soil >...
CCTGGTTAAACTTAATTCATAAGCTTCCACGAACGAAACAACTCTATTCCCGAAGGTCCTGCGGATCTGGTCGTTCGCCGGGCTTGATTCGCAGAAGCCGACGCAAATGGCGATTATTTTCCGCAAAAGCCTCCTGAGTGACCTTGTCGGGAGGAGCTGCATTTCCATATGCGCGCCGAAACGCAATTGTCCTGTCAGCGTGATTGGGAACCATCCCTTACTTGCCCTTGGTAGGCCGTCTGGAACGTCTCTGATTGCTCGCCGTTCTCGTTCCTTCAGTCAGATGAGTCATGGCTTGTCGTAGAAGCCAATTTGCTTTGGTCTGGTAACCGCGGCCATCGGCTTTGAGCCATGCGATAACGTCGGAATCCAGACGAATCGTAACGGGCTTCTTCGTTGGCCGGTAGAACTTCCCAATTTCGGCTCTGCTCCAATCGACAACCGTGGGAGTGTCCGAGAAATCAATGTCTTCGTCTCTTTTTGCGGCGATGGTTCGGATGTCTCGCTTCTGCTCCTTTGTGAGCTTTCTCGGAGGCTCTCCTTTCGTGCGATACGGCGGCGTGGGCCGAGATGACGCGAATGACTTCTTCGTCGTATTCCTCATAGAAAGTATGAATCAATAGAATCGAACCCGCCCTATGGCCCAACTGTTATCCAACGTTCCTCATCTTCGAGTGTGACGTCACGCTGCGTAATCGCGTAGGGATCGTCGAAAGCGAGAACCGCTGTTTCGAAGCGAACATCGTGCTTGTTAAGGTTCTGCCGATTCTTCTGCTCGTCCCATTCAAATCGCAAGGCTCGCCACGACTGGAAGAGAATGCAGTACTCATGTACATTTGTCAATACACTTGTATGTACATAGTGCTGCACGCCAAGGCACAAAGAGCGATTATAGACATCGCGGATTCAAAGGCAGGGAATCAGCACTGCAGTTATGGCGGAGAGGGTGGGATTCGAACCCACGGTAGGATTTCTCCTACACTCGCTTTCGAGGCGAGCTCTTTCAACCGCTCAGACACCTCTCCGCGGCGATGACGATTCATCGTAGCAGAGCCCTTCCATTCACAGCAATTCGTTCTACAACTCATGAAGAATTTACTGGCGTGCTCGCTGGCGCCGTGTGGCGAAAAAAGATTGCAGCACCTCACTGCATTCTGAACCCAGAACGCCAGAGGTAACCTGCACCCGATGATTCAACTCTGGATGGGAAAGAACTTCAAAGCAGGATTGCACCGCCCCGCCACGCGGCTCCGCGGCTCCGTATACCAATCGAGGCACACGCGCTTGAATCATCGCTCCCGCGCACATGCTGCATGGCTCAATCGTTACGTACAGCGTGATATCCGCGAGGCGGTAGTTGCCGATTATTTTTGCCGCTTCGCGTAACGCAACAATTTCCGCATGCGCCGTGGGATCACAATCGCGAATGGTGCGATTCCCGGCGCGCGCCAGTATTCTTCCTTCGTGCACCAGTACCGCGCCGATTGGCACTTCACCGCTGGCGGCGGATTCGAGCGCCTCCGCCAGTGCCTGCCGCATAAATTCAATATCAGTGTTCACGTTTGTCGAGAATAACATGGACACCCGCGTCGCCTTGACAATTGCAAGCCGGCGAAAGACACTACCGCTCGCGTCACGCTCACGTTATTTATCCCAAGGAATAAATCGGAAATCGTTCGTTCGGCAGCGCTTCAAAGAACGATATACTTTTGCCTGCCTTTAAAAATGTTTTGCGAAAGCGCAGAAACACGAAGCTGACCAACCTAAAAAATGGAAATTCGACGAGATCCCATAACCCAAAGCTGGGTAGTCCAGGGCCAGAAAGAATCGCTCGAGGACTTGCCGCAAAAATGTCCGTTCGATCGGCCTGAATCGGAAGGTAAAGCCATTTTGCTTTCGCCTGCTGAAGGTGTTGCGCAAGTGCGGGTGCTACCTCATCCCGATCCGTTGTACCGCATCGAAGGCCAGCCCGGCCGGCTTGCCGACGGTATCTACGACAAAATGGGCCCGACCGGCGCGCATGAAGTTGTCGTCGAGACCCCCCAGCACGACCGCCGATTCTCGCAATTTAGCGATGACGAAATTGATCGCGTCCTGACCGTCTGGGCTTCACGCATCGCCGATTTAAAAAAAGACGTGCGCTTCAAGTACATCAGTGTCTTCAAAAATCAAGGCTTGGAAGCCGGTGAAGAGTGGTCCCACGCGCACTCCCAGGTGACCGCCACCATTTTTGTTCCGCGTCGCATCAAGTACGAGCTGAATGCCGCGCATGAATGGTACAAGGAGCGTGAACGCTGCATTTTCTGCGATATGGTGCGTCAGGAAGAAAAGAAAGGCATCCGCATCGTCGATGTGCAGGGCGAATATTACGCGCTTTGCCCGTACGCTTCGCGCGTACCGTATGAGATTTGGCTGCTCCACCGTAAACACAACCACCTGTTCGAGCAGCCGCACTCCGGCTCGAACCGCAAGAATTTCGCCGCCCTATTAGGGCGGGTGCTGCGCCGCCTGGAAAAACTCTCCCCGGCGTATCACCTGGTCGTTCACACCGCGCCAAATACGCGAAGCAAAAAAGGGGAATTGGCCGGCTACTGGAAAACGCTATCGGAAGATTTTCACTGGCACATCGAGATCCTGCCGATCGTTGAGAAGCGCAGCAAGTCTTACAGCATCAAAGAAGTCTATTTCAACGGGGTATTCCCGGAGCAAGCCGCCGAGCGTTTGCGTTTGCTGGACCCCAATTCATGATCCGTCGTTTCAAACATCGCGCTCACAACTCGCAGCATGGCGGCATTCTGAGCAGTCTGATCAGCCTTCTTTTTCTGCTCGTTTTTTGTTTTGTTCTTTACGCCGCCCGACGCCCTCTCCTCCGGCTCGCTGGCGAATCCTGGGTCGTCGAAGACCCTCTTCAACAGTCGGACGCGCTCCTGCTCCTCAGCGATGATAATTTCTTTGCCGACCGGGCCACTCGCGCCTCAGAGTTGTATCGCCAAAAATTGGCCCCGGTCGTTGTCGCTAGCGGACGCCGTCTGCGTCCCACCGCTGGTGTCGCCGAATTGATGGAACACGACCTCATCGAACGAGGTGTCCCCAAAGACCATATCATCCGGTTTCCGCTGGATGCTGACAATACCCGAGAAGAGGCCCAAGCCCTGCGAGCCCTTGTCGTCGAGAAGAACTGGCACAGCGTTATTGTAGTGACCTCCAACTACCATACCCGCCGCGCCCGCTACATCTTCGAACGCGTCTTTCCCGACTCTGTTGCCGTCCGCGTGGCCAGCGCCCGCGATGGAGGATTTGACCCCGAACATTGGTGGGAAAACCGCAAGTCATTGAAATTGTTCATGGGGGAACTGGTCGCCATGGTAGTCGCGACTTGGGAATTGCGCCGAGATTCCGTCCATACGACGCAGTCCTCGTTGGTCCATTCGACGCCAGCACCACTCCACGCCTAGTGCTCCAGTAGAAACAATCTAATTTGCCTGTCATTGTTGTTTACTCCACCCCAGTCGTATACTATCTACACTCTTCTGAGTCGCGGCCCTGCCCGGCCCTGCGAAGCGGCTTCGAACTCCAAATTCGACGGCGAGGTGTTGTCCCCATGTGGAAAAACGAAGAACGCAAGCCTCAAGGAATTCCTGAGAGGCCCAGCCCTCCTGGCACCCAAGTAAACCAACCAGGATTTGGCGCTCCCACTACCCCGGCTTTTGCACCTCAGGCCGCTCCACTGCCTTCCCGCCCAACGCCCTCAGCGCCGCGTGGTAATGCCAGCATAGGGCAGGGAATTCGGATCAAAGGCGAAGTCACGGGCAGCGAAGACCTTTATATGGACGGTGTGGTCGACGGGAAGCTCAACCTGACCAACGGCAGTTTGACCATCGGGCCAAACGGCACCGTAAAAGCGGATGTTAACGCGCGAGAAGTCATCGTACACGGGCGCATCGAGGGCAAAGTCACCGGACGGGACAAGGTCCAGCTCATGAGTACCTGCCATGTAACCGGCGAGGTTCAGACCGAACGCCTGGCCATTGAAGAAGGCGCGCTGCTCCGGGGCAAAGTCGAAGCAGGCAGGCTGGCTCCCAAGACGGAAGCAAAGAGCTCTGGTTCTACCGGCAGCAGCAAATCCGCGGAAGCTTTGCCGGCCACTTCGAGTTCGTCCGCGGATTAACTCATGACCCTGCTGAATAAATTCGGCATCGGCCCGCAAAGTAACGCATCTCGAAACTCGCGGCCCGGTGGGCCTTCGACCGCCGGCTCAAAACCGCTCTTGGCTGCTCCTCCGACTACAAGTGCAGGATCTCCCGGCTCGTCCCGTGCCCCCGAACAAGCTGCCACCCGCGTATCCAATGGCCTGAAGGAATTTCTCTGGAATCTCGACGGCCTCGGCCGCGGGACTCTGCTCGATCTGGGAGCCGCCTGGCAGACCACCCTGAATTTCTTTATCGAGCGCAACTTCCGCGTCTCTACCGAAGACATTTTGCGCGGATGGAAAAACTTCCTCGATGAAGATGAGGCCGCGTTGCGCGAGAATTCGGCTCTGCGTGAAACGCTCGACACTACATCCGAAGGCCGCGCATCTCGTTTCCTGAAGTCCAATATGCAATATAAGCCGGCTTCCTTCGATGCTGTGCTGCTTTGGGATGCCTTGGATTACCTGGACCCCGCCATGACCAGGCAAACCGTCGCCTGTATCACCGAGTTGTTGCGGCCCGCCGGCATCGTTCTGGCCATGTTCCATAGCAAGAAGGCAGAAGCATTTCAGCGTTATCGGGTGGCCGATTCAAACACTCTACAGGTCGTTCCGGCCAGGAGCCTCACGCCGTTTTACAAGGTGTATCAAAACCGCGAAATTCAGGACCTCTTCAGTCAATTCCGCACCACCAAATCCTTCGTAGGCCGTGACCAGCTCCGCGAAAATTTATTTATTAAATGAAATCACAAAACCAATAAAATCCTGATACAAAGCTGTGAGTTTTGCCCTCTCTTCGCTTGCACTGTTTTTTCTTCAGGAGTACAAACTCACCGTGAGCTCCAAATGCTCCGGAGGGGAACATGACTCCACCGGACTTCGAGCGAAACAAAAGCTGATCACACCGCTTTTGCGGTGCGCGTCGCCCGAAACAGCTACGCTTTACCGCGAACTTTTTGAGACGACACAGCAAAACAAAAAGGGGAGCCACCGGCTCCCCTTTTTGCATTTCGGCGTGGCTTAAAATTACAGGACGATATTCCAGACCCAACTGGTGGATTTACGGACTATTATTGTTGCCCTTGATGGTTGTTGTGATGATGCGAAACTTGGCGGTGGTGGTGCCGGCCTCTCGAATGCCGGTGATGATGGCGGTCGTGCGATGACGCGCGATTTGTCGTTTGTGGCTCCGCAGGGCGCGCTGTCGTCAGGACAGGGGTAATCGCCAACACGAGCAGCGCTAAGAAAAGTTTCATAATAAAATCCTCACTGGAGTAAATGCTGGGTACCACTATTCAACCACACCGTGACCCGAAAGTCTTCAAATATTCGACAAAACGCAGCAAAAGTGACATACCCCACGCAATACCTTAGTTTTGCGTTCTCTGGGGTTCAGTTTCTTATTGTCCCGCTGGGGTGGATGTGTGCAAATCGCTGCCCACAAACCGAGAGTTTACTTCCAGGGTTTACTGACTTCCGGACCTACTTGCTCCAGTATTAGTTGCCAGACTTCCGGATCATATAGCGAGTAGCGTTTTGATCGTGCCCCGTGACTTGCGTCGGGAAAAGCGCCGGATGCTCCTTCATCCTTCCCATCGGTTAACAGGATGCTTCGATCGCAAGCGGCGAACAGTTCCTTACTTTCCTCCGCCTTGGCAATCCCCAAGATCGTCGGATGATAACGCAGCGCTCTATCATAAAGCTTGCTCAAGCTCCGGATGCACCGCTTGAGACTGGCGCCAATCGCCAGCGACCACATCACCCCGTGGTGGCGTAACTCATATTTCTTTTCCCGGCCAGCCTCAACAAAGCGCTGAATATCTTTTTCAGACGCTCCCGCAAAAAAGAACAGCTCGTCGAAATCCCGCTGCCGTACCAATTCCGCCTCACGTTGCGGCAATCCCGTATTCTGCGCCAGCTCCCGAGGCGAAAGGGAACTCAACGCCACCACCGGCACCTTAGTTTCTTCTGACAGCTCTTCCAAAGCGTTCGCCGCTGCCGGCAACGTTTCTGCCAACGGCACGCACGTGAATCTTCCCAGCCGAATGGTCTTCTCCGGCCGCAAATTAAAATAGCCTTCCGGCAGGAATACTCCGCTCCCGCCTTCAGCAATGAACGGATGCGTGTGGGCATGTTTCCGCCGTGCGGCATCGAATTCCAGCCGCGACCGGTTGGTCACCCACACCGCAGGAATCCCGGCATGGTCCAGAGCAGCCGCAAATTCATCGAGCCCAGCCGCGCTCCGGCCGCGCGGCGGAATCAACCCATCAACAGCCATATAGAGAACGCACCGCGTTTGGCGCAAGCAAGCTCCAATCTGCAGAGTCATTCTATGCGCAAACGTCCAGCTCAGCGAACTCGTCCACAATCACCCCTGGAAAACTGGCTCCGATCGCTTTCGGATCGCCGACCATACGTCAGAAAATCTCGATAGCTGGTAACGAGGCATTCCAGCCTGCATTTTCGAGATGGCAGAAATTGACCTGCTTTTGTCATTGCTGCCATCAGCTCCCGCCCGTAGCATGGTGCCATGGAGAATTCGCAGAAGCTGCCTCCCGCCATAAACCGTTCGAGAACAATTGTCTTTCTTGCAGCTCCAAGCACTCAGATCCTCGATGTGGCGGGTCCATTTCAAGTCTTTGTCCGTGCAGCCGAGATCTACGTGCGGGAGCACCCGGGGCAGAAAGCACCCTATAACGTGCTGCTAGCAAGCACCACTCGTCGAAAATCCATACTGACAAACTGCGGACTAGTGCTGACCGGAAGCGAGACTTTCCGCACTCTGCGCGGACCAATCGATACTCTACTCGTGGCCGGCGGAAGCGGCCTTGAAAACGCTGCGGGTGACAATGAATTACTTCTCTGGCTGCGAAAGACCGCCCAGCGAGTGCGGCGCATTGGATCCATCTGTACCGGAGCGTTCCTGCTTGCTTCGGCGGGCCTCCTGGACGGCAAACGTGCTGCCACGCATTGGAAGTGGGCAGCGGAGCTAGCCAAGAAATTCAAGCGCACCACTGTCGATCCGGATCCAATCTATATTCGCGACGGAAATACTTACACCACTGCGGGGGTCACCGCCGGGATGGACCTCGCGTTGGCACTCGTGGAAGAGGATCTTGGGGCGCCGATGGGCCTGAAGGTCGCACGAGAACTAGTCTTGTACTTGCGCCGGACTGGAGGTCAATCGCAGTTCAGTACGGCACTTAGCCTACAAGCCTCCGATCGGAAACAGATCGAAGAGATTCGCTCCTGGGCGCTGGATAATCTGGCACAAGGCCTACCGGTAGAAAAGCTCGCCGCAAAGGCGGGCATGAGTCCACGAAACTTTGCGCGCGTGTTTCTGAAGGATGTAGGGACAACCCCGGCGCGGTTCGTGGAGCGCCTGCGCGTTGAAGCAGCCCGGCGCCGGTTAGAGGAATCGAACGACAAACTGGAAAAGGTTGCGAACGACTGCGGTTTTGGCTCGATTCAAAGTTTGCGCCGGTCGTTTCTCCGAATACTTCACGTTCCTCCGAGCGATTACCGACACCGCTTCGCAGACTTGATCACGAACTAAATTCGATGGGCGCCCAGCCAAGTCGGTCCTTGGCGAAGGCCAAAAATCGGGATAGCTGCAGTGCCCGTAGACAGAATGAAAGAAAGCGTTGAAAGGACACTATGAATCGAAGAGATTTGCTCAAAGGTTCTGTCACTGCCGCCTTCATGGCTGCGGTCCCATTTTCACTGGCCGCGAAGAGGACCGCCGTTCGCGGCGCCTCGGCATGGATCGGTGACACGGATTCGTTCGCAGCAGCCGCTCAGAACCCTCGAACACCAAAAACCCTCTGAAACCTCCCAAGAGCGGGAGTATCACAGTCGCATATCCGCTTTCCCGCGGAGTGACCGACATTGACTTTACTGGACCTTGGGCTATTTTCGGCTCTGTAATGCTTCCTGGTGGTGAGATGACGTCGCCGTTTCACCAATATTCCGTCGCGGAGACCAAGGCTCCGTTAGTCACAGAATCGGGTTTGACCGTCGTGCCTGACTACACCTTTGAAACTGCTCCACAACCGAAAGTTATCGTGATTCCAGCGCAGCATGCCTCTGAAGAAATGCTGCAATGGATTCGCAAATCATCGCTAGGTACCGACCTAACCATGTGAGTTTGCGTAGGCGCATACGTGCTGGCGAAAACTGGACTGCTCAACGGGAAGTCGGCCACTACTCACCACGATGCAAACAAAGATTTCGCCAATCAGTTTCCCAAGCTTCATGTCATGCGCGGTGTCCGGTTTGTCGAGGAAGGCAACCTTGCTACATCTGGGGGCCTGGCCTCAGGCATCGATCTTGCCTTGCATGTGGTCGAAAGATATTTTGGGAGGAAAGTGGCGGAAGACACTGCCTACAACCTCGAGTATCAGGGCCAGGGGTGGAAGGATCCAAACTCGAATGCCATCTATGCCCAGGCGCTGACTTGCCCGGTTTGTGGGATGCCGTCCGATCCCGGGAAGAAGGCCACGTCCATCTACAAGGATAAGATCTACTACTTCTGTGAAATGGGGGAGGTTTGCAAGGGAAAGTTCGACGCTGCTCCCGACAAATATGCAGATCAAAGCTAATCTGCGACGACGAGTCCTGCAGCACCGAGCCAAGGTTTACGCGGTCGCAGTCCAGGCCTGTTCGATGGGCAAGGTGAACTGAAAGGTTGCGCCACGATCAGGGTTGCCGGTGGCCCATAAGCGGCCTCCATGCGCCTCGATTATCGACCGGCTAAGCGACAGGCCCATCCCAGTACCTTGCGGCTTCGTCGTGAAAAACGCGTCAAAAACCTTGTGCGCCCGATCGGAAGGTAATCCTACGCCGGTATCGCTGACTGAGATCAGCACCAGGTCTTCGGGGTTCCGCTGCGACCTAATTGTGAGCTGCCCTTCCGCCTTCCCCTCACTGATAGCTTCGATACCATTTAGCATGAGGTTCATAAGGACCTGCTGAAGTTGCACCCGGTCCGCGTTGACTTTGGGCAAGTCGGGTGCAAGTTCGGCATGGACCGAGATCGCATGCCGTCCAGCCTCGCTGCGAAGCAGGCTGATCATTTCCCCAATCACTTCATTCACGTCGAGCGACCCTCGTTCCGATTCCTCCTGCTTGAACAAGCCGCGAATTCGACTGATGATTTCAGAAGCCCGGGTCACGTCCTGAACAATTCTCGATACGGCCTCGCGGGCCTCTTCGATGTCCGGCTGATCGCGTCCTAGCCATCGCAAACAGGTCTTCGCATTTGTGTGTGCTGCTGAGATTGGCTGCTTAATCTCGTGCGCTATCGAAGCAGCTAACTCGCCCATGGTTGTCACGCGGTTTAAATGGGCGAGCTCCGATTTTACTTGACGTAATCTCTCGCTCTCTTCTGCAGCGCGCTTGAGATCGGTGATGTCAATATTGGAACCGATGTAGCCGGCGAATTCTCCACCCGCATATCTAGGGATGCCACTCTCAATGACCCAACGATATTCTCCATCCGCTCGTTTGAGACGATATTCCATCCTGAAAGGCCTTCGGGCATGGAATGCAGGCAGGAAGACATCGAAGCATCCTTGCACATCGTCTGGATGTACGCCTTCCGTCCATCCTGAACCGACTTCCTGCTCCATAGTTCGGCCAGTGAATTCAAGCCACGGTTTGTTGAAATAATTGCAAAGGGCATCCGTCCCAGTCATCCAAATCAAAACTGGCGCCGTGTCGGCCATGACCTGGAACCGAGTCTCGCTCTCAAGTAGTTGTTCTTCAGCGCGCTTTCGTTCAGTGATTTCTTCTTGAGCCCGTTTCAGATCTTCGATCTCGACGTTGGTACCGTACCAGCGATGAATTTTCCCGCTGGCTTCCCGTAGAGGCAGCGCCCTAATCAAGAACCAGCGATAGCATCCGTCGGCCCGGCGTATCCGTGCCTCAGTCTGAAATGAGTGACCATGTGCTAAGGCCGTTCCCCATTTCTCCACAAAATCGGATTTTTCTTGGGGGTGTACGAGCGCGGCGAATTCTTTGCCTCTAACTTCCTCTAATGACATCCCTGCGTAGTCAAGCAATCCCTGGCTACAGAATTCCAAGTTGCCGACTGGCAAAGCGCTCCACACCAATCCCGGAATCGCATCGATCACTGTGCCGATGGGAAATTCGCTTGGCTGTGACCGTTGCCCAAGGGACTCGTTGGATGGTGGCTGTGTCATCGGCGCGCCCTTGTTGACGCAATTGCAAACGCCTGAGTATACTGCGATTTCTTTCCAATTTGCAGATGCAAGGACCACGCCGTAGTTGCTACCCCGGCCAGCAGCCGACCTCGGTGTCCTGAGGAGCGCGCATGCTTAACAGAGATGACTGGCTGCCTCTGGCGCGTAAGCTGGATTGGGACTACACCTACGTGCGCGAAGACGAAGTCTTCCCACAGGTGATCAGCGGGCACCCTTGGCTTCCTCATGCAGAATGGAAAGACTGGGAAGAATCCTTTAAGACTTCCTATCGCGAATACGTCGACAACCAATACGAAAAAGACATGGCTGTTTACGCGGTGCGCGACGCAGTCGGCCGCCTGGAAAATATTCAGAAGTTGGCTGCGCCATGGCTGAATAGTCTAAAGGTGCATGCAGCCGCATTGCCGTTAGCGGAGTTTACCGGCGTCATAGGCAGCCTGCGAGGCGCGAGGTTTGGCCGCGACAGCGCTTGGCGAACCATGTCTACCTTCGGGGCCCTTGATGAATATCGCCATACTCAGATTCCTCTACTACTCTTCCACCAACTAGTGCGCTGGGACCCCCAGTTTGATTGGGCGCACAAGTTCTACCACACCAACAATTGGTTCGCGATCGCTGCCCGGCACTTCTTTGATGAATTGACACTGGGACAAAACGCAATTGAGTTCGCCATCGGCACGAATTTCGTTCTGGAAACCGGATTTACCAATTTGCAATTTGTTGGATTGGCGTCGCTCGCCCGTGAATCTAGCGACCACATGTTCGAGAGGATGGTCACTAGCATTCAAACCGATGAAGCTCGGCATGCACAGATTGGACATCCCGTTCTCGAGGTCCTGATGAAACACGATCCCGAGTACGTGCAATACCTCCTCGACAAGTGGTTCTGGCGAAGCTGGCGCACCTTCTCGATTTTAACCGGAGTCTCCACGGATTATCTGACCGCGCTGGATCAACGCCCTTACTCATTTAAAGAATTCATGGAAGAGTGGATCATCGATCAGTACCTGCGCATGCTTGACGAATTTGGCCTCAAGAAACCATGGTATTGGAACATTTTTGAGGACGAACTCGATATCTATCATCACATGATTTACGCCAGCGCTTACACCTATCGCGCGACTCTGTGGTTTGACTTTGTGATGCCGAGTCCCGCCGAGCGCAAATGGTTGCGCCGGAAGTATCCTAGGTATTGGGACGATATGGATGCTGTTTGGGAGCAGGTGATTGAACGTTGGAGAACGACTGGTCCCGGCGCTGCAAATGAATTCGCCGTGCATGGCACCGCCATGCCGACATTTTGCGACCTGTGTCAGCTCCCGCTGAGCGGCGGTAGCCCGCGCAAGAATACCGCAAACGTTCTCGCCCAAGACGGCCGCAAATATATCTTCTGCTCCGAGCCATGCCGGTGGATCTTCTTACGGGAGCCAGAGAGATATGCGAACCATAAGGACCTGGTAAAGCGGGTGCTCTCGGGCGAAGCTCCGGCTGAATTTACTAAGCTGCTGACAGAGTATTTCCGGCTTACTCCGGACACTTGGGGTAAAGACGTCTATCATGGCGCATATGATTGGCTCGAAGCCAAAAAAGCCTCGGTCGTCTAGCGTTACTTGAGAACATGTATATATGCCCATCCCTCTCTACGGCTTCCTGGAAGGCGACATGCTTGGGCTTCTAGTGTTCGCTGAGGAAGTAGAAACCGTGCAGGAGCTAGCCCGAAAACTTCAGGATGCGGCTAGCATTCGAGTCGCCCGCAATGATGATGTTGAATTACTTTATAACGGCAAGACTCTTGATCCGGCGCTTACAGTCGCACAGGCGGGGTTGCAGGCCTTGGATCGCTTTGACGTGATTTGGAGGCACAGAGTATGAGCCTTCAAAAAATCGCGGCGTTGGACGATCTTTGGAGCGGCGAGATGTTGAGTCTGGAAGTCGCTGGGGAAAATATTCTACTGGTCAATGTGGATAACCGGATTTATGCATATTCTGATGCTTGCCCTCATCAGAAAAGCCGCTTGAGCGAAGGCAGCCTAACGGGAAAAACGCTTCGTTGTGCCAGGCATCATTGGGAGTTCGACGTGTGCACGGGACGTGGCATCAATCCCCAAAATGCCTGCTTGAAGTCTTTGCCCGTAATCCTCGAGAGTGGCGACATTCTTCTCGATCTCGATGATGAGAGGTCCGCAGAATGTCCCGCGGGCAGAGAGAACGATCAATGACCAGCCAGCCACCAGAGATCTATGATCGTGTCGGCCCCGTTCTCCAGTCGGGACCTGTCGCTAACGCGATCATTGCCGCGATCAAGGACCTCAACCAGGACGTCATGGTTGTAGACCGGGGCGCCTACGTAAGAGTGTTGGTTCCGCAATACTGCGTCGTCACTCGTTCTGCCATTGAAACGCATTTGGGGCGGTCCTTTCGGTTTCCAGGGGAGTTGGAGACAGTGATGTCGGCCTTCAAGGGTTCGCTTCAGCTGAATCAGGACGAAGCGGCCTGGCGATTGGCTCAGGCTCAGACTGCGAGTTGAACCGGGCTTCTTTTTCCCAGAGAGCGTAATGGCACAGCAAAAAACATATTGGCACCTTTTGCCGCAAAAGCGGATGCCAACTGAATACGAAATTGTGACTTCGAAACTCCTCTTCTACACCGGGGAGGGCTTCACCGGGAAGAGGTTCGAACTCGACGTGCCGCTGCTGGATTGGTACAAACGGTTCCAGCAAGATTCACCTCTGGCCTGCTCTTCGTGGGAAAATTTTCGGGATCCGCGCGAGACTACTTACACAAAGTACACCGAGATTCAAAGAGATAAGGAAATTTTCGTCGACGGTATCCTGGAAGAGATCGATGCAAGCGGTTACGATGGCCGGCTTTCGCCTCGATGGCTGCATGTTCTTTCTCGCGTTATTGCTCCTCTGCGATATCCGGGACACGGCTTGCAGATGTTGGCGGCTTATGTTGGGCAAATGGCTCCGAGCGGACGCATTGTCATCGCCGCGACGCTGCAGGCGGGAGACGAAATGCGTCGAGTGCAGCGAATCGCCTACCGAGTCCGGCAGCTTCAACATATTTATCCTGGTTTCGCTAGCGATAGTAAGGCCCGCTGGCAGACCGATCCGCTATGGCAGCCTTTGCGCATGGCCATCGAGAAGTTGCTCATTTGCTACGACTGGGCTGAAGCCTTCGTTGCTCTGAATCTCGTCCTCAAGCCCCTGATTGACGAGTTATTTATGAACCACCTTAGCGATCTCGCGCTACGTGAGCGTGACTATCTGCTCGGTCGCATCCTTTATTCGCTCAACGAAGACTGTCGGTGGCATCGGGAATGGAGCCAGGTCCTGACCCGGATGGTCATCGAGGACAACTCGCAAAACCGCGGCACCATTCAAGGCTGGATCGAGAAGTGGCATCCCGTTGCCGCCCGAGCCGCGCAAGCATTTGCCCCGTTGTTTGAGGGAAAGTTGGAAGATGCTCCGATGCCGCCGCTCGAGGGTGTGGCTCAGAAATTGGACAGATTTTATCAGGGCTACTTGTCCGGCATGGGCTTGCAACCTTCCATTTTTGGCGATCCTCCCACGCTGAATTAAGTTATAACTGTCGTCTGTTTTGTGGCGAATGAGCTGGCCAAGCGACCGTTAGCCGACTTATAACAAACGCGGCGGGAACGCTCTGCCGCCCTAAAGAGAACTTAAGAATGCTACCAAGTCCGATTCGTCTTGAGCGCTTAAGGACAGTCCGAATCGCGTTTCGTAGAAACGCACAGCGTCGAGCAAGGTTCGCGCTGACCCGTTGTGGAAATACGGAGCACGCGCGGAAAGCCCGCGCAGTATCGGCCCCTTGATTTTGCCGACGTGGTCGAAGTTGCCGTCGATCAACCCCTGGCCTAAATCGGTTGTCGTCTTGCAATTATTTGTGGGCGCTCCCGTCGAATCCAATTTGCACACCGTAATCGATGGTAGGTAGCTGATGTCCGATCCGCCTAGATTGACAGCCGCGTTTCCGACACTCGGGTCGCCGGTTCCAATATCCAACGGCGTCGGAAACGAGTGATTGCCAACGTTCGGGGTATCATGGCAAGTGCCGCATGTTCCCGTCAGCGATGAAATCCCTCCGGCCGCCAACCCGCCCGCCGAAACATCATCGTTAATTCCCGCCACGCCGGTGATATTGATTGGCCTGGAATTGAAAATCGCCTGCCCACGCGCCACCGCTGCTCGCGGTTCAGCGGGAGGCAAACCCGTCCACGCGTCAAAAGGATTGAAGATCGCGGGGTTGAACTGCCTGTCTCCCGCCGCCACTAGCCCGCCGGGCTGCTCGAACTGCGGCAACAGAAAGTGCACGCTGGAGTTCACACTAATAAAAAATGGCTGGGTGGTGAGGGGCACAGGCCCTCCATTCGCCCCGTGCATGTTGAGCCACCCGGTATGACTTCCAAATGCTTGCGCCGTTGTCAGCGCCATCTCGAAATCTACAATCTGCTGCTGCTCCGTTGGCGTAGGTCTCGTTCCGTCGCCCTGCGCGTGGCCAACAGTGGCATCCACCGACTGGTGCGCTAAGTCGTTCAACAGCGAATTGGGATAGTTGTTGTACAGGATCTTCGTAGTGCCGGTGGCCGCCGAAGATTCCCGCCCGTCGAACATCACCGCGCTCAAAAATCGCAGGTTCGTGGACGGCAACGGGCGGCGATACATCGAAATCACATCGCTTTCGTTGCATCCATAAGGGTTGTTCACGCTGACGACCCGATAGTTTGCGTTCGCAGGGACCGCGACGGCAATGCGAATCAAACCGCGTGTTCTGAGCAAGCTGTATGCCCCGTATCTCCCAGGAAGTGTGGAAACATCGATATTGTGGTTGCAATTCGAGCCATCAACTGTACGGAAGATAGGATCCGTGCCTTGCGTCACCAGGAACCTTAACTCCACATTCGCGGCGGAAACCGACATACCATCGCTCGGCTGGTGGCACGTCCCGCACGACCGGCCATTGGTGCCCATGCTTTGGAAGAACGGTCCAGTGAGGTCGATGCCGCCGCCGCTGGTGCTGTAAGTCTGCGAAGCTCCGTTCGGGTTCGGGAAGAACACTCCATTTGGAATGAACGAGAAGATCCCGGTGAATGGGCTGTGCTGCTCCGCTCCCGCTCCGGCAATGGCAGCCAGAACTGCACCCATTAATAACGCGGAGATTACCAGCAGACGCCTCAATGCCCGAGTTGAATGAGCGATGCGCTGGCAAGCGAAATGAAAGCACTTAGCTGGGGTTGCCATGGAAGATTACTCCTTAAAAATCGGCCCTGCGGGGCGTCAAGCCGGAAGGATTTGTTCTACTTATGTAATCGGAAATGGCGGGCAAAAGACGACAGCTGACTAGACACTTTGCTCTGAAACCTGAAACAATGCAGGCCCGGAATTGTCACCAACGCTCTCGTGACGACGTTCCACGGCAGAGGAGTTAATTAACCTTTTGAGGATGTGCCGCTTGGCGGGCCACTTGCGTAGCGTGCGCCACCAATGCGTCGAATCGAGGGTCATCGTGGAGGGCCTTTAAATCTGGATCCTTCTCCAGTCCTAGCGCCTCTCGCGGCAGCAAGCCGTGATCGATAGCATGGCCGAGGAGAGCAAGCGCTTCGCTCCTTTTGCCCTGCTTCAGTTTTATGGTGGCCAGATTGTAAGTGGTTTCTGCTGCCTCCGGACTATCCGGACCGATGAGGCGATTTTGCAGCTCAATCAAGTCGAGAGACATTTTTTCGGCGTCATCGAGGAGCCCCATGCCGGCCTTGAATTCAGCCTCGTTCATCATGTAATGAATTGTCGTAAGGTTTTCAACTCCATGGGCGCGGCGCTGAATCTCCAAAGTCTGCCGCTCTAGTTTTTCGGCTTCCTCCGCTCGACCCTCGTAAAGGAGTGTTGCCGCAAGATTATCCATTGAGGCCAAGGTGTAAGGGGCTTCAGGGCCGAGCACTTTTTTTTGGATTTCTAGAACGTCCCGCTGAAGCTTCTCCGCTTCAGGAAGCTGGCGCTCTTCGCTAAGCGTCGTGGCTAGGTCCCCCATCGTTCCAATGGTTTGGTCATTTTCAGGACCGAGGACACGCCGCTCGACTTCGATCAAACTGCGTTGTTGAGACTCCGCCTCCGTGAAGCGGCCTTGCTGGAACAGGGTCCAGGCCAAGCGTTGCCTCGCGTGCATAGTCTCGATGTTCTGCGGGCCAAGGACCGCGGTAAAAAGCTGGACAGCGCGTTCCAAGTGAGCTTGCGCGCGCGAGTAGAGCCCAAGATTGTTATAAGCCATGGCCATGACGAACGTCAGCCTGGCCTGAAGCTCAGGATCATGAGCGAGGCCGGTGTCGATCTGCTCCGACGCGTTGTCAAGAACATCGTGGGCGGTGACCGCGTCCCCCAGCTTGTGCTCCGGGTCGGCCACCTTGAAAATGTTGGTCATAAACTGCGCGATGCGGTCGGCACGGTCGCGCTCGCGCGTGATGCGCCGCAGCTGAATGGCTTGAATTACGGAAAATCCTGTCAGAAGAAGCACTATTCCCGCTGCTACACTGACGCCCACTCGATGGCGGCGAGCGTATTTACGCAGCCGGTACGCGATGGCGTCCGGTCGCGCGCTGACCGGCTCATGGCGCAGATAACGGCGCAGGTCGTCTCCGAATGCCGAGACTGACGCATAACGCTCTTGCGGATTTTTCTTAAGAGCCTTATCGACGATCAGGTCCAGGTCGCCTCGCAAGACTCGGCGGAGCTTTTCTGGCGTAGTGCCTCGCTTTTCGGCTACCCTCGCGGCCTCGGCCGGCACGATACCGACCGATGCGCGCGGTGGCTCCTTCTCCGTAATTGCCTTGACGATTTCCGCAGCTGAGCGCAGCCCAAGACCCGCCGGATGCTGCCCGCTTAGCAGCAAGTAGAGCAGCACGCCCAGCGCATAGACATCCGTGGCCGTCGTGATCTGCCTGCCGGTTAGTTGCTCGGGTGCGGCAAAGAGCGGAGTCAGCGCCGCTCCGCCTTCGGTGACCAGGGCCACGTCAGCCGGTGTCTCCGTACCCGCCAGCAGTTTGGCTATGCCGAAATCGAGCAGTTTCGCTTCTCCATCATTACGAACGAGCACATTAGAAGGCTTGATGTCGCGATGGACAATGAGCTGCACGTGCGCCGCTGCCACTGCCTCCAGCACATCGAGGAAAAGCTTCAGCCGGGCGTCCACAGTCAATGCGTGCTGATCGCAGTATTCGTCAATCGACTGCCCTTCGACGTATTCGAGGACCAGATAGGGCTCGCCGCCTGGTGTCACGCCCGCGTCGATAAGCTCCGCAATATGGGGGTGCTCGAGTTGACCCAGAATTCGGCCTTCACGCTTGAATCGTTCCGCCGCTGGTGGGGAAGCCAACGCAAAACGTAGAAACTTGATCGCCACCTGACGTTCGAAGCGGCCATCGGCACGCTGGGCGAGCCACACAGTCCCCATACCGCCCTCGCCAATGCACGATATCAGCTTGTATGCGCCGACCGTTTTCCCTGTTAGGAAGTTGTCATCTACTGGCTGCTCTGGCTCGTACTCTAAGAAATGTTCCTGAGATAAGGCGCGATGCTCCTCCAGTAGCTGCTCAAGCAAACCGGCCAAATCTGAGCGGTGAGCGCGGAAATCCGCGAACCATGCAGCACGCTGCTCCTCGGACAGCGAGAGTGCGTGGTCCAGATAGGGACTGATTTCCTGCCATTGTTCAGGGCTGATCGCAGACACGGTTTCTCACATTTCCAAGTTTGCGCAAATGGTGCGATGGAGGTAGATACGCGCCTTCTCCCATTGGCGCTGAACAGTTCGTTCAGAGATCTCTCGCATCGCCGCTATTTCACCAAATGAGAAGCCACAAAAGAACTTCAAATCAACAATTTCTGCTAGCGCCGGTTCCGCTTTCGCCAGTTCGTCCAACGCCTCGCTAATACGAGAGAGTTCCTGGTCATCTGGCGCGTTTTCGATTTCGCTCCCGAGCGACGTAATTTCGAATTGGCCCCCACGTTTCTGAGCACAGCGGCTCCTCGCATGATCAATAACTAAACCTCGCATAACGCGAGCGGCATAGCCCATGAATCGATTGCGATCGGGGAACGATATTCCGTCTCTGTCGGCGATTTCGATGTATGCCTTATGCAGAAGCGTTGTGGCGCTGAGGCTTATCGGCGCGCCATGCCGCGCTAGCTCGCGTTTTGCAAGCCGACGCAATTCAGAGTAAAGGGCGCTAAACAGTTCGTCGGCGGCTGTTTTGTTCCCGCCTTCGGCTGCTTGCATTAGCGCGACTAGGCTGGGCTCACTAGCCAAGGCAGCACTCCCCATAACCTGTTTCTGGGTACCAGGTCTCGAAAAATTTGAGCCGGATTTTAGCGCAAACTTGTTAGAAACTGTGAGAATACATTTAGCGACTCTCCTGGGTCACACAACTCCTTCTATGAGAAGACCGGTCGATACTAAGCCGCCTCTGTCGCCATCCTTCCATCCACACTCTTTTGTGAGCGAGATGCCTTCGGTGCTAGAACGCGCTTGGCCGCCGCCGCGTTGTGCGGATACAATCCTTACAGAAACCTGTCATCGTATGCATAATCGGCGTCCCGCAGTTGGAGGTCGCGATGGACAAGAACCCTTCGCCGAAGGCGGATAAGACTCCCCAGACGTCACCTGAAGCTCCCTTCACGACGTTCATTCAATTGGACGGGAAGTCCCCTGTTCCATCGCAATTTCGTACTCCGGGGACTTTTACGATCACCCGGCTCCAGTCGCCGGCTGGGCTCCCTGACCGAATCACAAAATCATCGCCCGTCCCCGCTCTGCTGGTGTCGATCTCCCTTAAGTCTCTGCCATCATCGAGCTACCAGTTGTGGACAGCAGACAAGCTCATTCCCACCTCCGTCGTTCACCCGTTTCGCTCCAATGTCATCGATTTCGATTCACAGCCAAGGTGTTGGGCAGGTTGTGCCTTCGATTACCTTCACTATTCTGTCCCTCGTCAGGGATTAGATAACATCGCCGAGGATCTCGGTTTTGGCCGGGTAAGCGACTATCGCCTGTCAGTGCTCGAAGACGATCTAGTTGTGGCCCAGATCACCAAAAGTATCCTTCCGTTCCTTGGGCGGAGCGACTATCTCTCTGTGCTTGCCCTCGATCAATTTAGTCTCATCCTCGGAGCGCATCTCATCCAGAAGTACGGTGTACTCCAGAAAACAGCACGGCGTTCAAAAGGAGGTCTGGCGCCATGGCAGAAGCGACGAGCGTCGGAACTTCTTTATGAGAACTTGCATGGCAGGATCCGGCTTTCTGACATAGCACGCGAATGCGGACTTTCCGTCAGCCACTTTGCCCGGTCGTTCAAAAACTCTTTCGGTGTCTCGACTCACCAGTGGCTGATTCAGCATCGCATTGATCACGCCAAACAACTGATGAGCCAGACCAGCATGTCGCTGATCGACGTCGCGATTCAGTCCGGATTTAATGATCAGGCCGCGTTTACGCACACATTCCATCAACTCGTCGGTGTTAGCCCCGGAAGATGGCGACGGCATTACACAACAAGGCACTCATGCGGCTAGGCCTCATTTTCCAATCTTTTTAAATAGGCGCGTTTTGCCTGGCAGCAGGCGCGGCTCATTTTTGAGCAAAAAACGACAAAATCAGCAAGATCCTGCAAGAGAGATTGTGCCTAAGAGCCTAGGGTTTATCGGGAGGATGTTTGGCGCTCGAACGAAGTCCTCTTTTGACACTGTGCATCGCCGAACCCGCACTCGCGCGCATGCGTTTCCGCGAACGGGAGAAACATCAACTTGAACTTGCCCGCGCACTCTATAGTGGCCGAAATAAGGAGCATAAATTGTGACTGAGTCAACGCCGCACGTGCGGGTCATCGAGGAAACGGCTGCGTACTGGAGGATTGTATTCGATTATCCGCCCTTCAATATCATGGACGCGACCATTTACGAAAACCTCCAGGATCTGCTCGTTCGGATGGACACCAACCCGAGCCTGCGTGTCGTCGTGTTCGAGAGCGCGAGTCCTGATTTCTACCTGGCCCACTTTGACTTAACCGGCAAGATCGGAAACATCATGACAGCTGTCGGGCCTTCCGGCCTCCCGATCCTGATGGATACATTCGTCCATCTCACCAAGTCTCCGGTGGTCAGCATCGCGAAGATCCGAGGCTGCGTCCGGGGCGTGAGCAGCGAGTTCGTCCTCGCCTGCGACATGCGCTTCGCGTC
>Ga0210394_10003279_pt1 | contig 20638 bp, 27 predicted proteins | sample IncBWC12MmetaG_FD_160121 | JGI IMG/M metagenome (GOLD analysis project Ga0210394, IMG submission 160121) | Forest soil microbial communities from Barre Woods Harvard Forest LTER site, Petersham, Massachusetts, United States - Inc-BW-C-12-M | ecosystem: Environmental > Terrestrial > Soil >...
CCATGGGGGAGCCTCCTTGGTGTTTCTGAATCAGCGTCCGCTGAGTTCAGCTTTTTTACACCAAGCGCTCCTCCCTTGACCTATACATTCAAACTTATCGGGAGTTGAGATTCTCAAGCACCTTGCGTGCGGTCGCTGCATCTTCTTCATTCACGAGCAGCTGATAATAAGTGCCGTCATACCGGACCGTTGCGAAAATGTCTGCGGACAAAAGCGCACCTTGCAGAATTTCCACTTGGATCTCCGTTGCACGCTGAAGCAGCACGAGTTCATCGTTTTGGGGCAAGGCAAGAAGGCTTCGCGCCGCGGCTGCATCTTCTTCGCGCACAAGCACCCGATGTCCCAGGCCGCTCCATGCCAGATGCTCTCGCATGCGACCAGCAGTATCCGCCTGAATCATCGCATCGATGCCTGAGGACTCAAGGACGCCTTTCGCAACCTCGGCCTCGCCTTCAGTGGCGTAAGACTGGACAACAACTAAATCACTTTGCGACATGCGCTCAGTATACCCTTGGACGAGTCCTGTCCTGTATTGAGGGCTAACGAGACGAGCAGATTCGACCGGGTGAAAATCTCGAGGAGAAAATTGGACAGGTGAAGGCCATTAGCTCCCGATAAATGCGCAAACCGGACAAGTGGTTTTCGTCCCTCCATGTTTTTGGGCGATACTTAGGGTGAGCGGGGAGCGATGGCAGGAAACCGATACACATCTCTTGAACTCTCCGAAAGGCCATGCGACGCGGAAACGTTTGCGTCTGACGGTTATCCGGAGAAATGCAAAAACAGTCGTGTTTTCCAATTAACGCACTCGAACGGTCGCACATTGCACCTTTGCGAATATCACATCGAGTGCTATTGGGGATTCTGGCCGACGTTCCGTGATGCCATAAAAGACCTTTGGCCGGTTCGACTGAAGCCTAAGTCCTGATTAACGCGCAAACCGGACAAGTGGAGGCTAGTACCCGTCTGACTCCGTGGCTTGGCCTAAGGTTTTTGTTTCTTCTTCTCAGTTAGTTCTACCGACGCGAGTTCTTTCTCGTAAGGGATATTTTCCCCATCGGAACCGATGACAGCGATTGGGTCGCCGATTTTCACCGACGTTCCCGGCTCAAAAATCGTCTTTTTCAAAATTCCTTTGCCGTTCGCCTTGAGCGTCATGACGGCCCAATAATTTTCGACTAATGCGATGGGCGTCCCAACATCCACCACGCTTCCCTCGGAAGCGAGATATTTCTTAACCTCAACAGTATTCGACTGGTGAGAAAGTTCTGGTGGAAGTTTTGGAACAGGAAAGTAATACCAAAATGGCATCGGTTCACCAAGGTCTGGTCGACCAAGACAGCATATCGCTTCTGGGCGCATTGCAACGATTTCAATCCCCAAGTCCTGATTAACGCGCAAACCGGACAAGTGGGTTCTGGTACGAGAACTCAACCGAACTGCTTTTTGTAGGCTTCCATATGTTGAGGGAAGAGTTCCGCATAGGGAGGCTTGATGATTCCGCAGACCTCAATCTGAATGTCTGTTGCGCCAAGTTCAGGGCTGAAGTCGAGAATATGGATAGCACTGCATTCCAGTCGCATGCCTCCAGGTATGTTGACAGAGAGTTCTGGAATCGCCACCCAGTTCTCTCGATGCTTGATGCAGTGAGGTTGAATCGAATCGTAGGCCGCTGTTGGCAGAAGTCTGCCACCGGCAACGCCCATCGGGGGGTCGCCTGCTTCGAGTTCCGTGTAACCAATTGTTTCGTTTCCGACTTTGACTTCAAATCGCATAGAGTCTGCTGGAATACTCCCAAGGAACTCAGCTAATAGTGAAAGATTATGTCAAATTCGGCTCAAAGTCCTGATTAACGCGCTTACCGGACAAGTGGGTACTGGGACCAAGTTATCGTGAATCATAGTTGCGAATGAGGTGACTAGTACGGAAGAATTTCCTGCGTCGTTGGGGAAAACGTAGTTTTTCCAGCCCTCAAAGCTTATGTAGGCGAATAAGCTCTTTAAAAGTAAACGGCGTGCCAATTGCTCTTAGATTAGTGTTCGCCCTTGGAGCATAAGATGGCAATCGCTCTCAATACTGTGGTGTGCACCGAGTACGAGAATCTTCTGTTTTCTTGCAAGGACGCGCTTGATGATTTTAGGATTAGGCGGGAAGAACTTGGAAACTACGGACAGAATAACCAAGAAGCGATAATGACTCTGGTCAGACTCCGTGCAGTCTACCAAATGGCGTATTCCAAACTAATTCGTCATTTCGATGCGTGTGAACTGTGCCAGCACGGGCCGAGCAAGACCGAGTCTGGAGCGGTCATTCCATTCAGAAGCCGCACCGCATAGCAGTCCACACAGGCGGCCCTCTCCGCTGATGCAAGCCGGGGCTAACGGATACTCCTGATTAACGCGCAAACCGGACAAGTGGATTTCAATCGCCGGTAACGCGGTTGGACCGAAGTTAGCCCGCGATTAGCCAGCCCCTAGCTATCCTTAAGCTCGCAAATAGACCGCTGTCAGCCCCTTGCTAGACGCCTATGAGTCATAACCTAGTCCTTCGATTCTGCGGGAATAACAGCGGTTTTCTCCAATTGCGGATGGCAATCTGATTCGGAACTGTGCCATTAGCGTGGTAACCCCTCAGCTTAGACGTGCCCCGTCCGTCTCGTGTTCGTTCCCCTCCGAGGAAGCAGCGAGGAATCGCTTTATATCTCCCCTATGACCACGGTTACGGGGAGGTTGGGGCATTCGGGTTCCTTTTGTCCATTTGCTGGACAAAATGAAAATCTAAAACCTTAATAAAAATAAAATCCCTGATTTAAGGTATTTCTTGGCGGCATGAGTACAAACTCGATTCCGAGGCGTTCGTCGCCCCAGCGGGCTGCAAATCGCAGCAATGGCCATCTGGCGCGATATCTGGGTACCCAGTGGGGGATGGGTATAAACTCCCTTTTCGGCGCGTTCGGGCCGTCCTAGCGCTCCCCAAGGTGGCAAGAAAGGGGTCTGTAGCGTGATACTGGACCGGTTAAACCGGGTTAGCCGGGTGGTTTTAAGGGGGTTTTAAGGGGGTAGGGTCTTTGCAAAATACTAGGTGACCTAGCTCCCTCGTAATGACCCCCATAGGACTTCCCCGGGGGGGCCTCAAGGATTTTCTATGGGACCCCTAATCTCTCTACAGAAAAATAAAACAATCAGTCAGCAACGACTAAGCAGCAGCCCGTCCAGCAACCGAACAAAAAGCAATAAACCCGCATAAATGCCAGTAAGCCGGGAGTTCTGCCAGTTCCACGATTTCATTGCCGGGGTGCTGCTGCTCAAAAACGTTCGCTTGTGGGCGGACTTGAGGGCCGTGAATCAGCTATCAGAAGCAAAGGACTTAAAGCCGAGACCAAAAAGACATTTTTGGGCGGTACGGTAGAACGGGTTCTTTCCACGCCACTCGTGAAAATGGCGGTTAAGAAAAGAGATTTTGCGTTCCGAGTTGAGAGCCTTGCTATTGGCCGGGTAACCTTTGCCCTTTTAGTGGACGTTAGGCCTGTCAGGCCGTAACGGACAGTCCCCTCTTTCCATCGCTGCCTCCGCGAAAGCGGAGTCTTAGGCGCTCCAGCGCCGTTGTTGCCTCGCTCTTAGTTGTGTCTTGTATGTGCTAAGTGGTGAGGGCCGCTTGTGATTCGCAAGCGTATCAGTCTACTCATATCTACTACTAAAGTCTTACTACTAGTATCTACTACTACTCTGTCAAATCTGCAAAGCGAGCACTCTCAAATTTGCAAGACCTAGACTTGCAGATTTGCAAGACCTAGACTCGCAAAAATGACCACCGAGGGTTAGGACTGCTTGTGGGCCACAAGCGTACCACCGCTATGCCGCCAATGCCGCCAGACGTGCGAGGCGGTTCTCTCGAAGGGCTTTGGCGCGGCCCTTTAACGCTTTCGTTGCCTCAACCGGGGAAGACAGAAATACTCTGTCCTTTTCATCCCTAAGATGCTTTATAAATCTGTTCGGAAAAAATCGGCGCTTCCTGCCCCCCTTCTGCTCGTCATCGAAAAATGAAGTGAAAAAGGTTCTCGTTTCATCTTCCGAAAAACCAAGGCTTCTGATTACGACGATTTGCTGAGGCTTAAACCTGACCGTCCCACCGCTTAGCGCGTAGAGTTCAACGCCAAGTGGGTCGCCCTCGCCGGAAGTTGACTCTAATTTCACTACACATTGCCCGACATGGTTTTTCCGCCATTCCGTATGCAGAACAACCCGATATTTATTCGAGTCGTATGCGCCTGCCTCGATGAGTTCAAAAAACCCTAAATCGACCAATTGATGTATCGCTCTGTAAACCGACGCATCGCTACAACGGAAATACTGAGCCAGACTTGGAGCCGATGCGAAGAACTTCTTGGATGTCTTGGATAATACGTAGGCCCGTTCATAAATTTTGAACGCAAGGCCGTTCTGAATGTGCCAAGACGCGCTGCATTGCAACTTTGTGGATTCCATCCATACATCTCCATCGTTGATTTGTTCTCCATCGCACTATATAGGGCAGACAGGGACGGATGGAGTCGTCCCTGCCGCCTTTGCCGTTCGGCAATCGCTAGTAGCAAGCTAGCGAAACTTTTAGAGCATTCCTGTAAGCATTCTGCCCGGCCAATACTTCCGGTTGAACTGCATGATTCGTCCGGTAGTCGGGTTCTTTCAAGAACAGATACTTCTTGTTGAGCTTCTTGCTCTCCTGTCGAACCCACTCCCTGTATTCCTTTGCGAAACGCTCCTGTTCCTTAGCCTCTAACCCTGATTTCTTGTTCATCCGTCTCCCTACTGAGTTTGTTCCGGTCTGCTCGTACTCGCCCTGTGTTTAGTTTACCACACAATAGATACAATGTATAGATAACCGCCCGGTAAATGGACAATCTAATGAAACAAAACGAGGGTCGTCAATCGAGAGTCTAGCGAATATTAGGAATCAAAATCGTTAGCTCCCAACCCGACCGGCAGCGTCCATTTACTGGACACCAGTCGCTTCTGGAACAACGAACTTCCCTCTATATATAGTGGAGCACTTTTAGCACATAAACTCCGTAACTCTATTAGAATCATGTTGTTAGGTGTCGCCAGCCCCAATTTGGCAACCAGTGCCTTTTTGGTCGTAAGTACGGTGGCGAGGCCATAGCCATCCTCCATATCTATCTGAAACTAAATACGTTAGTGAAGGTGTGAAAAATCTTCGGGAAAATATGCACTGTTGCCGCGAAGTTTGCCGATTTCGGACTTTAGGTAGCTAGCGCATCCAGTGATTGAATACCTGCCGCGAATCGATAGACTTCTCTTGACAATAACCAAGCGGCTTGGTTAATAATAAAAATATGGATTCCGACATCCGTAGGTATCTAAGAAAAATCGGTCAAAAGGGCGGGCGGACGACTCTCTCCAAGTACGGCAAAGCGACCATGACTAAGTGGGGCTGTAAAGGCGGAAGGCCGAGAAAGGCGAGCAAATGAAGATAGCGATTTACGGGCGCGTTTCCACGAAAGACCGAGGGCAAGAGGTAGAAAACCAGCTAACTCAATTGCGTGAGTTCGCGGCTAAACAAAACTGGCAAATTTATCGTGAGTACGTAGACCATGAATCCGGTTCCACTGATGTCCGTGAAGAATTCCAACTGATGTTTTCAGACGCATCGAAGCGCAGATTCGACCTCGTTCTATTTTGGGCTTTGGACCGACTCTCCCGTGAGGGCGTCCTTGAAACGCTCCAGCACCTTAACAGGCTTACGACCTACGGCGTCGGGTTCAGAAGTTTTACGGAGCAATATTTGGACAGTTGTGGAATTTTCAAGGATGCAATCATCGGAATTATGGCGACTCTGGCGAGGCAGGAGAGAATCCGAATCTCCGAACGGACTAAGGCTGGAATCGAGACCGCGAGGGCGAATGGCAAACAGATTGGCCGTCCACGAGTCGAAGTTAATCCAACTGAAATTAAATCTCTCAGAGAGCAGGGTCTGTCGTGGGACAGAATCGCTGAGCAAACTGGCGTCGCCAGAGCGACCTGCCAGCGAGCGATTGCGTAAGCGCATGAAGAGTCTTTCGCATACGGAAATTCACTGTCCGACTAACGCGTCGATAAGAAATTGACGCAATCCGTTTGACATGTTCCTAAGAACGAAGCTTGGCTCTTCGGAATGTTTTGAAGTTTTATTTATGGGATTGACTTGTGGCTGAATTGAAGAACTTGATGAACTCTTTGGCCAATTCTCGTGCCACCCAAGCGTTGTTCCATCCGCTCATCGCCCAACTTCCTCCCTTGGTTTTTGACCACAGTTCGGTACCCGAGGCAGTGTCGGTAAGGAGGGCTACGGCCTGATTTCCTGCACCCGTTGTCAAATTGAGTTCTCCAGTTTGAACAACCTTTAGGACTAGGTCCGCCTCATCCGGCGACGAGACGAGTTTTAGCTTTCCCCATTCCAAGAGCTTGCCGCTCAACTCGGTCTTGAGCACGGCATTGCCAGACGGGACCAATACGCATAGTGTTTTCGCTGACGCGATAATTTCCTTGGGTGAACGGTCCGGAGGCTTAGCAGCGCTGCGAACGCCTGAGGTCCTCAGGGAGGTGACTTCCTTTGCTGCTACGCTGAGCAACTCGCGGACGTAATTCGACGGCACTGCAAAATTCAGGTTCTGACTCACAGTCGCACTGTGGCTGACGCTTGTCAGGGAGAGAGTAGGTACCCCTACAACCTCACCGGCCAGATTTATCAGTGCACCGCCGCTGTTCCCCGGAGAAATCGGGGCAGTCGTTTGGAGAAGCTTCAGTCCATTTACATCACGGATGCCGCTAACAAATCCGGGTGACACGGTTGCCTCAAGTCCCAGTGGGCTGCCAACCGCGACTACCTGCTCACCGACCTCTACTCGGTCAGAATCACCAAGGGACAGAAACCGGAATTCATTTGCGCTGGTTTTTATTTTCAGAACAACGAGGTCTCGGTCAGGATTGCTTGCAACCATTCCTTCAATCAGATAAGAAGCTCCATCGTGAAAACGAATTCCTGCGGAGGCTGCGCCTTGGATGACATGGTAGTTTGTAACGACCTTACCGTCGCTGCTAGCAACAAATCCACTACCTAAACTCAGGGGCTTGCCCATTTCGTCGTTTGTTTCGACGGTCACAACGGACTTAAGCGCCTCTCGTGCGATTGACGGAATGTCATTCTTGGTGGCGTGCTCTTGTGCGAAGGCGGATGCCCCCCAGAGCACGATAACTGACATGAACGTGGCTTGAGAAGAAATTAGAATCTTGGTGAGGTAACGCAAGAGCGAACCTCGATGGATTGATTACGCGAACGCAAGTCTAACATGCATGTCTCCCGATAAGGTCGAGAGTTAGCTGTCTTCCATTCTTCACGACCCCTTACAGGTCTTGCTGATATTCGTCTCGGGCCTCCGGGGACCACCCATTACCATAACGTTACTTTTGGTTCAGAGCAGCAGGGCTTTGGCCTGGGCCGGTGCTATGTTGTCCTCATGAAGCGCTCCCTCATGAGACTACTCGCTATTTCTCTGGTCGCGTTTGTTATCGAGTCGCCATTCTGCTCTGCCCAAACGAATGCTAAGGCCGCCCGAGCTACACCCCGACCTGTTAAGCCCGAAACCCCACATCTTGAATTTGTGACTGAATACATCCGTGAGTTGGCAGCAGTTGAGGAAATACGTGCGACGGGCGAAGCGGAGAATAATCAAGATAAGAAAGATGACAAGCTTCCCTTCGCTGGTGTTGTCCATACCAGCACGTTGTTCGAACTCGAATTAGGGTCGCAGGTCAAAATGCTCAATGGTATGCACCTCAGCAAGCCGTTTGATTTTCTCATTCCGAGCATTACAGCGTTCTATGAACGAAAAATCGTACTGTGGCGAAGGATGCGTGAGATTAGCAGCGACTTTATCGGTGGACCGAAGAATGGCGTCGATTACAGCAAACTGGCAGCAGAAATGCCCCAGATAAGAGGCGAATTGGATTTCATTGACAAATCTCTGTTTGGGGCCACGCCGGGCGTCTTTGCGACACTGATAGATGCGAAGGCAGACTCCAAAGGACACGCGAACCACCTGATTATCACGAGAGAGGAGAAGGCTCGGCTAATTTCTAAGCTCGACGGCTCCTTCGGCCCAAAGCTGGACCAGAAGGACCAAAACTATACGGTAAGCGCGGCTACGGTCTTGAAAGGCTATCTAAACAAAGATTTCAAATGTTCAGACGAGGCTTGGGACTGATTACTAGCGCTTTCCTGTTTCCTTGTCGGATTTATTTTCTTAGGACGAATTGCATTTCATTTCTGAAAATCTAGGCGCAAGACTTAGCATGTGGTAAATCGCCAGTGTTTATCAGTCTTTTCAACAACTTAGGTTAGGCTGCGTTAGGTGAAATTAGGGTGTTTTTGAGCTGTTCGGTGAGAATTTCGGTGAGAGTTTTCTACGCGCCAGCGGCCTTCTTCGCGGCTTCCTCGGCCAGTAACTTATCCCTGTTATTGAAACAAGACAGAAAATAACGCAAGTCCTCTTCGTCGGTGATTCTTTCCCATTGGTCTAGAACAAGGTCGACCTTTCGGAGAACGAAACCTTCTTGCGTGCGTGCAATCACAAAGGAATTGCCGATGCGCTTTTCGCCCGTGCTGGGGTCTTCGGTCTGGTACACGACCTGCATTACATCCCAACCCATCTTCTCGTGGGTTCCCGACCTGTAGACGACGGCTGTGGGGTTCGGGGAATTCATGTTTGTAAGATACCACGTCGTGGCAGCAAGCACGAGCAGTCGAACTTTTTGGGCCTCGGGCCAATCTGGGTTCGCTGACGGATAAGGTTGACGCAGCCGCCGGGGGAATCGCGAGCAGAGAAATGAGCTAAAATTGAGCGATAAGTTGAGGAGGCCCGCCGTGAATTGGAAGAAACACTTCAAAGACTGGAAACTGGCTGTTGCCTTGGCAATCATCTTTGCGCTCTGCGGCGGAGAAGCGGCCCCGCATGTCGAACTCCTGCCAGCCGAGTATGGACCTACCACGGAATTCACTTTGTCGGTCAGCGGCGGCCAAACTCCCAATGTTGCTGCTGGAATGAGTTCGTTTTCGTGGAGCGGCAAGCACCCGTGGACGACTTAATGGCAAAGTACAAATCCGGCGACTGCGTCAAGGTCGAGTCCATCACCGAACCCCTGCCGCGTCTTCTTTCAGAAACTTGCCGATTTCTTTGTGTCGATTGAGGTAGCTGCCAAGTCTGCGTGCTTGCCCGAGTTGATAAAGGCCCCAGACTCTAAGATAGTCAGCGTCCTTCGGAGGGTGCTTATCCACCGCCATACAGTCTGACATCTCCTGCGTGCGCTGTTGAAGAACGGGGAATGGGAGTTTGTCGGCATCTTCCGCTCCAGTCGTAGACCACAGATGCAGGTCCGCTTGACACTGTGACGGGGAGGGTGCGTGGTCTTGAGCCTTTGCAGACGCTGTGAAAATCAGAATCAGCAATAGAAGTTTGATGTGGTTGTTCATCACTCACCGCTTTCAGTAACGTCAAGGCTTCGAGTCTGCTTCCTTCTTCTTTTTCAAGATGTTGGCGCAGTCTGTTGCAACCTTTAGACCTTGTGTCGCCAATTCTTCTTCGCCTTCGACGTACCGGGCGTACAGAGCACCCGCATTTTCGCTAACGGTGTAGAAGGTTGTGGATACGCTCCCTAAATCCTTCGCGAGTTCGAGATTTGACCGAGCCTTCTCTGTATCCCCGTCGATTAGTGCCGCTGCCCCGGTGCTTGATGCGCTAACGGAAGAAAGCAACGCGTTTCGGCCCGCATCATCGAGCCACTCGAAGAACGCGAAGCCCATAGGTCCGTTGAAGGCTTGTGGGTCCTTTCGGAACCCGGTTATCGCCGCATCAAGACCCCGAACCGTTTCCCGGTCTTTAACGACAGCGTCAGAACCTTCTTTTCCGAATACTTTTTCTTCCATGTCCAAGAGCAGTTTGTACTCGGTTACAGCACGTTCCGTTTGTGTTAGCACCAATCGAATTTCATCATCTGTTGGGAAGTGTGTGTCGCGCTTTTGAGCGCGTGTACAGCTAACAGTGCAAAGGACGAAGACCGTGACGCAAAGTATGCGTATGACCATCATGAGGCGAAGTGAGGGCATGGGTGCTCCTTCGGTACTTGTATCACGTAGGCGGTATCGGTGGCGTTGTTGGAGGGCGAGGGCGGCTGGCGCGTAAAGTCGGATTCTTCGGCCTTATGCGCCTAAGGTCTTCCCATTTTCAGACCGCGAGTTTGCTTCCTACCAGACATCATTGACGGTGTTTTCAAAACACAATAGAGTGAGCATTCCAGCAAGCGAATTTCAGTTTTCGTTTGAAAGGAACTCAGATGCGCATAACTCGCTTGGTCTTCCCAGTATTTGCTTTATTGTTCGTGACCGGACTCGTTTCGAACACACTTGTGCACGCTCAAAGTGGCCAGCTCCAAATCAATAAAGCGTTCTACGGTAAAGAGGGGTCGGGGAATGACGTAACCCATCGCCTTCAGAAGATGATTAAGAACAACACGGTGGATGTAAAGGTCACCAATATCATTATGGGTGGTGACCCTAACAAAGGCGCGGATAAGACCCTGAAAGTCGATTACACCTATCGGGGACAACGTAAGCAAGTGGTCGTGAAGGAAGGTGACCGGCTGACCCTGCCCTGAGTTACCGAAGTCAGTATTACGGCCCGCACGCTGGTTGCACCCCAAACCTACCGATGCTAGGTTGCGCCTGTGGACCCGAAGAACAAAGTCGTGCCCATTCGGCAAGCGTCTCTTTTCGAAATGGGCCAGCCGGAACAAGCGTTCGACGTTGTAAGTGATTTAGCCCCAGTCGAGCGACCATACGGCGAGAGAAATCTTCTGCTGGGAACGTCCGCATTTACAGCAAATGGATGGGCAGGCAGCTTCTACCCTACGGGAACCAACCCGAAGAACTATCTGACGTACTATTCGACCAAATTCCAGACCGTCGAAGTTGATTCCACGTTTTATGGGACCCCCAGCGCGGAGACAGTTAGCAAATGGTATTTGAAAACCCCGGCGGACTTCGTGTTCGCTGCCAAGGTTCCGCAGATTGTCACCCACGAGAAGATGCTGGTGGACTGTGCAGTAGAATTTGACGAGTTCGTGGACCGGATGCAGATTCTGGACAACAAGTTGGGGCCACTGCTCCTGCAATTTCCTAAATTCAACAAGTACGTGATGAACGAGAACGAATTTCTGCGCAGATTGCGATTCCTCTTGGCGCGAGTCAAGGATTCACCAGTTCGATTTGTGGTGGAGATTCGAAATAAAGAGTGGCTAACGGAGCGGTTGCTGGACGTGCTGAGGGAAAACCGGATTGCGCTGGCACTATCCGACACGAGTTTCATGCCTCGGCCTTGGGAGCAGAAGCTGGATTTGATTACGACAGATTTTGTCTATGTGCGCTGGTTGGGAGACCGCAAGGGCATCGAGCGAGAGACCACAACTTGGGATAAGACCATTCTGGACCGCGACGACGACCTTCGGAATTGGGTTGACCTGTTTAAAACAATTCGACGGAGCACCCCAGATTTGAAGATTTACGCGTATGCGAACAACCACTATCAAGGGCATGGGCCGGGGACGGTGAAGTTGCTGTGGGATTTGTACACGACTTAGGTTGCAAGTGTTTTCGTAGGGTGCCCTACCGAACGTTGCCTTAAGCCCATCCTGTGTTAGCCTTTCCGTGCTAGGTACGCTAGCGTACGGTTCGCTCCTTTCATAGGGGGTGGAAGTGCCAATTACTGTGCTCGTTGCGGATGACTCGGAAATCGTTCGTCGGGCCATTCGCGGAACATTGCAAGATGAATCCGATATCCGGGTCGTCGGAGAGGCTACCAACTTCACAACCGCCGTACGCTTGGCGAACGAATTGAAGCCGCATGTCCTTCTGCTGGACCTACACATGCCGGACCAACTCGAATTTGTTTCGACATCATTCCGGTCTCTCCTGCCAAGCGAATGCCGCGTCATAGCGGTGTCGGTCTGGGATGATGACGAGACCAAGAATCTAGCGGAACAAATAGGTGCTGATAAGTTCTTGGAGAAGATGAAACTGGCAATTGGACTAATCCCAGCGATAAAAGAAACCAGCGGACGAGATGCCCAGCAGTAAACTAGTTCTGCCTTCTGCTAGAATTCGTCGGCATGTTCGATTCGTATGATATCTTTCGGCTGGACGACAACGGGGAAGCTCGTTGGGTTAAGAATGTGCCGTCCCTTCAAGTCGCTTACGAGCAAATCGAAGAACTTCGCTCTGCAACCTCTGACGAATACGTGATGTTCGGACAGCCGACGAAACACAAAATTCCCATTGACGAGTTGGAGAGAAGGCTCAGCGGTCTATATCGGCCCCGCTGAAATCGATTTCCTCGCAGCACAAGGCGAGTCCTAAGGCTTTCCGGGTACATCTACCTTACGCACATCGGCGTACCTTCAGTCAGGTGATGTAATGCCAAGCTGGGTTTTGAATTGTTCCAACTGCAATAAACAATTTCTGCACTCTAAGATTACTGACGACGGTTTTTTGAGCATTTATCTAGCCTCAAAACCCGAGTTCGCACCCGGTGGAGACGAGCTAGAGTGTCCACATTGCAACCACAAGGCAGTCTACCAACGCCACGAACTGACGTATCGCGCCTAGCGCTCTGGCCCTGTGATACTGTCAGCCGATGAAAGACAACTTAGAACTCAAATTCGAAGTCGGTGACCGCATCAAATTCGTCTTGCGCAACGGCAAGGTCGAAGAAGGCGTGGTCCGCGCCGTGCGGAACCGTAGCTTCAAACCACGCGGGGAGTCCTTGCGCGATGTGCTGTAGGAATTCGGTAGTCGTCTGTGCTCTCACTCTGCACGTAGCGAACGAACCAATTAGATTTCCTAACTAATGGACCAAAAGGACTAAGCGAAAGTACTATATTCGCCATCGGGCAACTCTTTTATCCTTGTCCGTGGGCGGAACTATGAACATCCTCATCGCTCGCTACTTCCAGTTCGCAGGCCGAATCCGCGAGAAGTTCGGACGGATTACTCACAACGACGTTGCTGTAAATATCGGTAGGCACGACCAATTGGTCGGCAGGATTACCGAGTTCTGCCATGTCTCGATTGAAGACGCGGAACTACTGGCGCAGGCGCAAGACCGAGCAATTATTCCATTGCGTTAAACTGAAATCAGACCGAGGCCCGGCTTTCAGTGATTTTCTCAACTACGAAGAAATCTTGAAACGCTGAACAGCCCTCCGCCAAAGAACAAGCGCCCGATTCGGGATATCGACACGAAACATCCAAAGAAACCTGAGTCTACCGAACCTTCGGAGACAAAAGAGTCGGAGCCGGGCGCGAAGGCGGAACAGTAGCGTCGAACCAAGCCGGAAGCTGTTCCGCGATGTGTTGTAGGAATTCAGTAGTCGTCTGCGCTCGAACCCCACATGTGGCACAACCCGGCACCACGATGCCGTTGCCACCCTTGGCGACGGACGGCGGGTTGTCTACGAACGTGTCGAAGTTGTGCCGGGTGATTTCGGTTTGAAGCAGGCGTATGAATGTTTTTCTGTCCACGATGTCTCCGTGACAGAGGATGGCGGGAGCATCATTATAGGCCAGTTGCGGAAGTGTCGGGCAGAGTAGGCGCAGCTAAGAGCTAGGACTTGGTTCGAATTACGCCGATGCCGATGGTCCTGCGGTCACGTTCTGGATATTTCAGCCGAACCGCCTCGGCCTGCGCTCTCGTCTTGAGGGGCTTTGATAAAGGCGTGAACTCGCCCTTGATGTACCTGAAGAGCAGCCATTGCTCCGTGATTTTCGCCATCTGACTTATAGCACGCACCTAGTCGTAGCACTCCAATCTCGCAAACCCTGTAGCTAACTATTGAAGCCTTCCCTGTATTGCCGTTCCGCCCGGTGGACGCGAGACTGTGGTTGTACCCCTGAAATGCACTACACATGGGCGATTCGCTTCGACACGGGTCGCCCACTAAATCCACAAAAATTTTCAAAGCACCAATCAGAGGCGTTCGCGGTCAAATATTTCCCAGCATGCCGCTAGAAACGTCTCGAACGACGGTTCGTTGGCGAACTTGCTGCCGACGCGTTCCATCAACTGCTCAAAAGTTTCTTGGGGACGTTCGTAGGCTAAATCGTTGATTTGGCCAATGATTTCAAGTTGTTCTTCCGAGAGTTCAACAGTGGGTGCAACTGCGAGTTTAGGCTGCATGCGCCGAATGTAGCAGAGAGGAATTTGGAACTGAATTGGGAGATTTTGGGGGCTGTGGAAAATATACTGCCGTTAATCAATATCCTTCGGTGAAGGCGATATTCACCACTTTACGCACCGGGTCCGCACCGTCTGCTTTTAGAACTACCACGATTGCGAAATCTTGCACGTTTACGGGCACGACGAGGCTTACTGTCGCTCCGACATCCGAATCAAATTCAAAGTTCTGACCTTCAGAGGGCCGATTCTTGGGGCGAGGTTTTATGGGGAACATCGGAGAAGTAGATTTCGGAGGACAGTCCTCGTGTTGCCCAAGACTATCTGATAGTCGCTCGGACGGAAAAACAAGACACCTCTCACCGATACCTAGTGGCCGTATCGTCGATACCGTGACATTGTTCGCCGAACTGTTGCCGATGTTTCGAACGTAGAAACCGAAAGTCACAACGGTGGGGTCTCCGGGGCGTCGCCTAAAAAGAAGTTTCTGCTGCTCGGGGACTTCAGGAGGAGTAGGTCCCATAGGCGGCGTTTCATCTTGAAAGATAATCGACCGTGCTCCTACGTAGCGGAACGGCTTGGTATATGCCCACATTTGAAGTTCCGGTCGCTCATTTGCTTTCTTAACGCGTTCGTTGTGCTCTCCTTTAACGATATCTCGTTGGTCGGCGCTGGTTTGATTGAGGATGTCGATGGAAGTTTTGAGCTTACCTAAAGTGTCGAGCATGCCGGAAAGAACACCTTGCTGTGCATCGAAGTTTGCTTTCTGCTCTTTTTGTTGCTGAGCAAAGTTTGCCGACTGCCTCTGCTCCTGCTGGTTGCTCAAGTGAATTTCCCAAAGTATGAGTAAGACAATCGCAATCTCCAGAATAAAGTCTCGTAGTGATATCCAGTGGTCACGTCTGTCGGTGTAGGAAATCTCTTCTGCAAGCCACGCACGGGCGTGTTCCCGCATTAGTGGGTTGTTGAATATGTCTGCAAGTTCTGCGGAGCCTATCGGAATCCTGCTTCCGGCGAGCAAATTGATAATTACCTGTTCTCCGTATCGCTCGCAGGTACTCCTAACTTCGTCCGGGATGTATGCCTCCTCGACGAAGAACCGCCTCCACCACCGCTTCATTTGTTTCCAGCGACGAGCGAAGAAGGTCAATTTATTTGTCGGCGGAGCAGGCAGGGTGCTCATGCGCGGATACTAACACGGTACGTCATGCTTAGATGATAGAATCCCGTTCAAGTCGTAGCTTCCTTCGAGGTCTCATGCTCAAACACTTGATGGTTTTCGCGGTTCTACTCGCCATGGCTGATTCAGTTCCGGCAAAACTTAAAGTTAACGTGGTTATCGATTTATCCGAAGAGAAATTCAAAAACGAACTTCAAGAAGCTATCGAAGCCCGAATAAACTCAACCGAGAGATATACGATTGCGACGAGCGCCGGGGTCGCCGAATTGTTATTGAGCATTACGTGTATGACCGTGGAGCACGAGGGAGGATTGCGAACTGGCTTCGTTTGCAATAGCGATGTTACCTACTTTCCGTTTGAAAAGTCTGCGCTGATGGTGGAGCTTGAGCCTGCTGGCAACTTGGTCGTTGGTGGTCCCAAGAGCGCGACCTTCGTCGCTAATTCTTTGATGAACCGTTTCATAAACGGGACGACAGAGGAGGAACTTGCGAGCAAGAAAGCATTTCTCCGACGCTCAGTGGCTCTCTTCTGCAACTCTAGACCGACAGACTGCAAGCCCTAGCAGTGGGTGTTAGGCACAATTGTTCTGTGCGTAGCCAGTTGTTGTCGTACACTCGGCAGGGGACGAATATCTTTAGAAGCGTAGAGTACAACAAAGTCGGACACGAATATGCCGTGGACAAAACCCTTAAACAGCCGGGGGCGGATAGATTTGGCCGGGGATGTTATATCCGGCAGAAGAACTCTTGTGCCGGACATGGATTTGGACACGGCGCTGGACATAGCGGGTAATTGGCGTTCCTCACATGGTTATCCTCTCAGCATCATGTTTGAGTCTCTCGTTAGGCGCGCCAAACAGGTTGACAACCGTGCGCTAGTGGCGTCGAGGTCCAAACGATTGCCTTCGGTGTCATTAAAATTAAAGCGATTTCCCAATATGCAGTTGTCGCAAATGCAGGATTTGGGCGGTTGTCGAGCGGTCCTCCGAAACGTCACGCGGGTCTACAGACTCGTTGAGTTGTACGCAGCCAATCCATATCGGGCAGTTGAATTCTTGGCTCCACGCGATTACATAGAAGAACCAAAACCGGATGGATATCGCAGCTACCATTTAATTTGCAGGTACCAAGGTAAGCACCAGAGCGGAGCGTATAAGGGTTTAAGAATCGAGATACAAATTCGTTCCGTTATGCAGCACGCATGGGCCACTGCTGTCGAAACAATAGATGCGTTTACTGGACAGGCGCTGAAAACGAGTATCGGAGGAGACGCTACATGGAAGCGTTTCTTTTCCCTGATGGGGAGCGGCATCGCAATGCTCGAAAAGAAGCCGCTCGTTCCGAACACTCCAACTGGCATGGCGGGTCTGCATCTCGAATTGCGCGATGTGTGTCAGCGATTAAATATCCCGAACGTATTTTATGGTTTGTCGGCAGGCATGAAGTTAACTCAATCTATGAAAAGTGAAGCGGGTATCTACATATTGACCCTTGATTCCCAACTACGTAGGACGAACTCAGTGGGTTTTGCAACCGCCGCGCTAGCCGACAAGCGCTACTTGGAGTTGGAGAAAGAAAACAAAGACAAACCACACATTCAGACTGTCATGGTAGCACTCGAATCAATGAGAGAATTAAAGCGGGCGTATCCGGGTTATTTTTCGGATACTAAGCGCTTCATAAACGTCGTCGAGGGTTTTTGCAAGATTCCCTTAACCACTAGAACTAAAACCACGAAGTAAATGGGACGCCCAGCCCTGTGGGACCGCCCCGATGAAGGGCCGGGTGGGCTGGAGGCTGCGCGGGTTGACAACACCGTGCGGGGTATGTCCTAGCGGTGAAAAAACTAGGTCTCTAGGTATCATTGTGCAGATTAGACGATGATTTTAGGTTCGTAAGCGACACCAAACAAGCCACTTAGATTTTGACCATGACTGACTACGAACCAGAAGGTGGGGAGTTCGAGTCCCCCCGGGCGCACCATTTTTTCCCCAGTGACGGTGAATCGTCCCGTCTGTCACCCGTTTCAGTCCGCCGTTTCAAGGAGTCATCAATTTCCTGTCGTAGTTGCATCAAGCGTTGCCCCAACCCCCACTCAGTCTCTGTTCCAATTGGATTGTAGACGTTGGGACTCGAACCCCAGACCTCTACCACCTGTTGCTAACTGTTGCTAGTTTTTTCGGATTTAGCTGAGATTGCGGCCAGGGTCAAGTCGCTCCTGCTTAGAAATCTTCCATGATCCACATGTTACTGTTCGCCACAATCCCATTGATCGCCACATGTTTTCCATCCCTCGACGGGATTCCCCAGGGCGTCTCAATGCCTCGCGCGCCAATCGAACTCGTCTCCTCCCACACCACTTGGGTGTTTCCATGAAGATCCAGGTACGACAGCGCCGTGCCTTTCTCCGTCGGGTTGTCAACAAATAGCCCCTTGCCGTCCGCCGACCAGTCCAGCGCATCCCCGAACTTCAGATTTTTCGGTGCGATCTCTTCGTTCGGACGCCCATCCAGATGAAGCACGTGCACACGCCCCTCGCTCGGGGTCATCACCGCAATCCGCGTCCCTTCCGGCGAAAGCGACCAGCTATACAACGCCCCCGGCTCCGTGTCGTAGCGCACGAGTTCCGCGCCGCGTCCCTTCATCGGATCGAACGCCGTAAAGACTAATTGCTTGAAGTCCGCCGTTGCCTCGCCTACCGCGCACACGCCTCCGGGAACCCGCGAGCACCTCGCCACATTGTCCAGCCCATTTCTAGCTGTCAGCACCACCTGCGACGGCCCGCCAAGGATTGGCACGCGCCGCAATTCCAACGAGGAACTCGACGGATCCACTGTCGTAAAGATGAGGATCCAGTTTCCGTCCGGACTCACGCAGCACAACTGCGGATTCGGAAATGCAAAGGCCACCTCCTCGGGATTTTCGCTGCCCAGCGCCTGACGAAACACCTGCGTCCGCCCATTACGATCCGACGAAAACAGCACTTCCTTGCTGTCCGGCGTCCAATCGGTCGGCGTATCGATGCTTTCGCTCACCGTCAATCGCACCGGGGGCTTTACCGGTACTACGTTCGGCCCTAACTCGACCACCAGCGTCGTGCTTCGCAACGACAGCTTCAGAACTGCGATCTGTTTGCCATCCCGCGTCGCCGATATCGCCGCTGGAATGACTCCCGTCCAATTCGTCAGCCGAACCGGCTCACCCTCCGCCCGCCCTGCGGCGCCTACCCGCAACGTCCACAAATTGTAGCCGGCTTCCACACTTTGTTCCGGGCGTGCGATTAACAATCGTCCATCCGGCAGCCAATAAACGGCTTGAAAAATTGGTCCGCTGGGTTCGGACCACAATGTCGACGATTCCTTGCCTTCGACTTCGAAGGTTTCGATGTAGTCTCGCTGCTTGTCCGCCATTTGTTTTGGATGCCCATACGCCAGCCGCCGCCCGTCCGGCGACCAGGTCACGTAATAGATCGCGGAGTTCGGTTCCGCCTCCATCAATTTCCGCGGCTCTTCCCCGTTCCCCTGCATGATCCAGATATCGCCGTATCCGTACCACACGATTCTGTTCGAAAAGGCGATCCTTGATCCGTCCGGCGACACCGACCATGCATGCCCTTTCTCACGCAGTTCTCGAGGTGCGCCTCCGATCACCGAAAACTTCCAAATGCCCTCCGGGATGCCCGCCGATTCGGTATCTGCCAAAAAGTGCGTCCCATCCGGGAACCACCCCGCTACCGCCCACTGCAGGCGATTTTCCGGCACCGCCACATTCGTGATCTCGCCCGTTTCAATCACCTTCAGATGAATACCCTTTACATCGGAGTAGACCAGGTATTTCCCGTCCGGCGACATTTGCCCCGCGGTGATCTCATTCTCACTGGAATTCCTTGTCAGTTGCCGTTCCTTCAGTGGACCGAGCACGCGCTGGGCTTTTCGCGAATTCCAGTAGTATCCCGCCACCGCAAGAAACAGCACAAAGCACGCGCCGGCAAACATCAGCCAGCCTTTCGACGGTCTTGCCGCTGGAATCACAGTCGAAGCAGCAGCCGCCGATGCCGACCCACTCGCCGCCGCCGCATGCGGCGCAGCCGAATCGTGTAACCCAGCCGACCTCCCCGAATCCGAATCCCTCTTCAGCCTCTTCAAATCCGTTCGGATGTCCGAAGCATGCTGGTAGCGCAGCTCTCGATCTTTCTCCATTGCCTTCTGAATGATCCGGTCGAGCTCACTGGGAATTCCGTTGACCACGCTCGATGGCGGCCGCGGCGTACGATTCAGAATTGCCTCGAAAATCACGCCCGTGCTTTCGCCGGAAAATGGCAAGGTCCCGGTTGCCATCTCGTACAACACCACTCCAAAGGAGAACAGATCGGTCCGGGCATCCAATGCTTTCGCTCGCACCTGTTCCGGCGACATATACGCCACCGTACCCAGTGTTGTGCCCGGGCTGGTCAGATGATCCGGATCCACGCCCCTCGTTGCCAGGGTGTTCACGTCTCCGGAGGAATCCCCCGCAGTCGGAATCTTTGCCAGTCCGAAATCCAACACCTTCGCCTGTCCTCGCTTCGTCACGAATATATTTGCTGGCTTGATATCCCGATGAACGATGTCTCGGGCGTGTGCAGCGTCCAACGCATCTGCGGTCTCGATCGCCAGATTCAGCAACGTCTCCATCTCCATCGGCTTACCCTGAATCACGTGCTTCAGCGTCGCCCCTTCAAGGAATTCCATGGCGATGAAAGCCTGCCCGTCCTGCTCTCCGATGTCATGGATGGTGGAAATATTGGGATGATTCAGTGCCGATGCAGCTTGTGCTTCACGCTGGAAACGGGCCAGTGCCTGAGGGTCTCGGGCAACCTCTTGGGGCAAAAACTTCAAGGCAACAAAACGATGAAGCCGCGTGTCCTCTGCCTTGTAGACAACACCCATACCGCCACCGCCCAACTTCTCGATGATGCGGTAATGCGAGACGGTGTGTCCCGCGAGCGAGGAGGAGTCCGCCATTTGGCGCTCATCTTAGGTTAGGCCAGAAGGCGAGTCAACGAAGAGGCACAGATTGTCGGCGCAAAATGAGAATGTCCGGTTTGTGCAAAGTAGAAATGTCCGCTTCCATGGATGGGCGAGGGTCCGATGGAAACGGAGCGAATCACGTTGAGCCAACGAGAACGGGACCGATTGAAAGTG
>Ga0210394_10003280_pt1 | contig 20616 bp, 24 predicted proteins | sample IncBWC12MmetaG_FD_160121 | JGI IMG/M metagenome (GOLD analysis project Ga0210394, IMG submission 160121) | Forest soil microbial communities from Barre Woods Harvard Forest LTER site, Petersham, Massachusetts, United States - Inc-BW-C-12-M | ecosystem: Environmental > Terrestrial > Soil >...
CCGAAGGTTCCGCTACCTGCGAGAATGGGATTCCGCAGGCGCACCGCGCCAACTTGCACGGTCAGGTCAACAGGCACTGCGGGCGTCACTTCCCCTAGAGAATATCATGAAGCCGTGTCAGCTCTGCTCATAATCTCGCTGCGGCCATTAGCCCTGTGGAAGAATTGGCCCGGCTTCGGCTTCGCTTCGGCATTGGCCGACTCAGATTATTTTCTTGGCGTCTGGGCTTGAGACGCCTTCGCGAGCGCCTCACCCAACACACGCCCATCTCTCGGCGCCAGCGTGATCCCGCAGAGCGAAGCCAGCGTAGGCGCAATGTCCGCCGGCGTAATCGTGCCGTAATACTCCCCCGGCCGAATCCCAAAGCCCATCAACAACACAGGAACACGTTGGTCGTAGTTGTACGGTGTGCCATGCCCTGTGCCATAGGAGCGCGCTTTTCCAGCAGCCGTTCCATCCATCAGCCAATACGGTTTTGGCACGATGAAGAGATCCCCGCTGCGGCCGGGCCAATAACTGTTTGCCATCGATTTAAGCAGTGGACTTTGAGTGGCAGGTCGGTCCACCAATTGTTCGGCTCGAAATACTCCCGCAACTCCCGGCGCGCCTTTGATGGCGTCTAGCACGGCGTTCATGGCTGCGGCGTCGCCTTTCAACTTCTCATAAATACCTGGCACAAAATAAATGTCGCTCCCTGTGATTCGCGCGATCGCCGGCTTCGGATAATTCAAGGGCTCGAGCGCCTTTTCGATTCGCTCCTGCACTTCGGGCAAGTGCAAAACCCCGGCATCGGCACCCGTCTTTTGCATGTCTTCCGGAACCGGTACGACGCCGTGATCTGCGCTCAGCGCAACCACATAGTTCCCCCTGCCAACTTTTTTATCCAGGCTCGAGAATAGCTCGGCAAGATCCTGATCCAATCGCGCCAAAATGTCTTGAATCTCCCAACTGCGCGGCCCAAAAGCGTGCCCCACATAGTCCACGGACGAGTAGCTCACTCCCAGATAATCAATTCCGCCGCCTTTCCCCAATCCGAGCGAATCCACCGCATTCTCAGCGAGCTTCGTGAGGTATGTGTCCGCATACGGGCTAGCAGACCATTGCTCGTAGAACGCCTCGTCCGCCTCGTTGCTCCCTGCTTTTCCCGTCAACAAATGCGGAAAAGTAAGCTCCCATCCTTTCGGCGGCACAGCACCGTTTGCTTTCCCGTCATACCAATAAGCGCTTTCAGGAAGCGCGAGGGTCCATGTCTTGCCGTAATCTGCCTTCACCGGATGTGCGGTTGCGTAGGCCTCGATGAACGGCATCGTGCCGTAAACGCTGGAGGTCGCCCAACCGCCGCTATCAAACCATGTGGCAGCGTCTGCTTTGTGCCCGGCCATGGTGATAGCCGCGCGCGCCTTCAGGGAAAATGTCACTACTCTCGTCGCACTCCCCGTCTGGAACTTCAGCTCTTCCGCAAACGCTGGCATCTGCATGCGCCAGGCAGAGTCTCCGCCCTTTGTACTGACGCCTGCATATCCAGAATTTTTGGCATTTGGATCCCCCGTACACGTCACTATTTTCTGAGTATCCCGGTCCCACCACGCGTTCGCGACCATTCCGTGCGTCGCAGGGAAGGAGCCCGTTGAAATCGTCGCATGTCCCACGCAGGTTTCTGTCGCGGCGTACGGGTAGGCTGCCTCGCGAAACCACGCACCTTCCTCAATCAGCCGCTTCAATCCCCCCGTCCATTGCCCTTGAAACTTGTCCACGTAGTCCGCGCGCATCTGGTCTACCACCAGCATTACAACCAGTTGCGGTCGTGTTGGGGTCGTCCGCCCATCCGCCCGCGCGGCCGGTTTCTGCGGTTTCGTCTTATCCGGAATGACGACGGATTGGCCCAGCGCCAAGGGGGCGGAGATCGCTGTCCACAACGCCATTCCTGCCAAAGTCTTCTGCCAATTCTTGCCAGCATCGAATCCGCGCAACATATTCACCTCTTTTTGGTGGTTTGCCGTCGCAGTCTACCACGCCCGCGCCAGCCTCTCATTCTCACCGAACGAATTGCCATCTTCCCGCCGCCACCAGTCCCCTCTCACGACTCTGCAGTCACTATGCTAGGATTACCCGACCATGCGCATCGTCGAAAAAGCCCAACTGATGTCTGCTTCGGAGATCGACCGCACTCTGCAACGCCTGGCCCACCAAATTGTCGAGAAAAGCGGCGGCACCAAGCATCTTGCTCTGATCGGCATCCGCCGCCGCGGCGTGCCGCTAGCTCAGCGCATCGCTCAAGCCATGCGCGGCATTGACGGCGTCGACGTCCCCGTCGGCACTCTGGATATCACGCTCTATCGCGACGACCTCTCCAAAGTCGCGCCTCAAGCCGTCCTTCAGTCCTCCGACATCACTTTCGGCGTCGACGGCATGGACCTCGTGCTCGTCGACGACGTCCTCTACACCGGCCGCACCATCCGCGCTGCCATGAACGGCCTCTTCGACCTTGGCCGCCCCCAGCGCGTTTCTCTCTGCGTCCTGATCGACCGCGGCCATCGCGAAATGCCCATTGAAGCCCAGTTCGTCGGCCGCACCGTGCAGACCAGTGAAACTGAAATCATCGAAGTGCGTCTCCGCGAAATCGACAATGAAGAGCGCGTCGTTCTCGTCGACCGCCAGGAGCCGTAGTTGAAGCAGCATTTTTCAGGCTATCATCGAAGAGTGAAAGTGTGACCTATCGTTACCGCGATCTTCTGGCTCTCGAACCGCTCACCGCGGACGAACTCACTTTTCTTCTCGATCAAAGCAGGCCCTTTCAGGAAATCCAGCGCCACCCTCTTAAAAAGTTAGCCACCCTTCGCGGCAAAACGGTAGCTCTCGCCTTCTTCGAAAATTCCACGCGCACGCGCATCAGCTTTGGCACCGCCGCTTCGCGCCTCGGCGCGGACACGATGAACCTCCAAGCCGAATCTTCCAGCGTGAAAAAAGGAGAATCTCTCCTAGACACCGTGCAAACGCTCGATGCAATGAAGCCCGATTGCCTGGTCATGCGTCACGCTTCTTCGGGCGCCGCTGATTTTGTCGCTCGCCATCTCGACATTCCTGTTATCAATGCCGGCGACGGGACTCACGAACATCCCTCGCAAGGCCTTCTCGACGCGCTCACTATTCGCGACCGCCTCGGCAAGATCGACAATCTCAATGTCACCATCCTCGGCGACCTCCAGCACAGCCGCGTCGCGCGCTCCAACATTCATCTCCTCGGAAAATTTGGCTGCCGCTTCACGCTGTGCGGCCCGGCGATGTGGGTTCCACGCGAACTCGAGAAAATCGGCGCGCCGGGTATCTCTATCCGCCGCGTTTTCAAACTCGAAGAAGCTCTCGAAGATGCCGACGTGGTCCTCGTGCTTCGCGTGCAAACCGAACGCATGCACGAACCATCCATTTCCAACGAAGACTACGTTCTCGGCTATCAGCTCAACGCCGAGCGCCTCCGCCACGCGAAGCCCAATGCGCTCGTTCTGCATCCTGGCCCCATGAATCGCGGCAGCGAAATCACGTCGGAAGTCGCCGACGGCCCCCAGTCCTGCGTTCTCGAGCAAGTCACTAACGGCATCGCCGTGCGCATGGCCCTCCTCTTCCTGCTGATTTCCGGCGCGGCCGAAGACGGCGGCCATCCCGCAGGCGCCAGCGCCGAAGATTCGCAAGCACCGAGAAACCGACGCTCCACCGACAAAAAGGAACCACCGCATGCTTCTGATTAAGAACGGCCGCGTCATCGACCCCGCATCGAAAATCGACGCCGCGCACGATATTCTTCTGGACGGTGAAAAAATCGTCGAACTCGCCGCGCCCGGCAAACTCACGAGCGATCACAAAAACGTCGAGGTCTTCGATGCGACAGGGCTAATCGTCGCCCCTGGCTTCATTGATCTTCACGCGCATCTGCGCGAGCCCGGCCAGGAATCCTCCGAAACGATCGAGACGGGCACACGCTCCGCAGCTCGCGGCGGCTTCACCGCCGTCTGCTGCATGCCCAACACCAAGCCCGTCAACGATAACGCCAGCGTCACGCGCTTCATTCTCGACCGCGCCAAAACCGCCGCAGGCGTTCGCGTCTGGCCCATCGGCGCCGCCAGCGTCGGCAGCAAAGGCGAAGCCATCGCCGAAATCGCCGCCATGAAAGAAGCCGGCATCGTAGCTGTTTCTGACGACGGCAAACCCATCGCCACTGCCAAACTCACTCGTCAAGTCATGGAGTATTGCCGCTCACTCGACATTCCCGTGATCGAACACTCCGAAGATGTTTCCCTCGCGGCCGGCGCCGTCATGCGCGAAGGCGTCACGTCCTCGCGTCTCGGTCTGCGTGGTATGCCCGCCGCTGCGGAATCCGTCTGCGTCGCCCGCGACGTTCAACTCATCGAACTCACCGGCGCGCGCCTTCACGTCGCCCATCTCTCCGCGAAAGCCTCTCTCGAGCAAGTCCGCTGGGCCAAGCAGCGCGGCCTCCACGTCACCTGCGAAGTCACTCCGCACCATTTCACGTTAATCGACGAAGACGTCCAGTACGACTCGCGCTACAAAATGAATCCCCCGCTGGCCGCTCGCGAAGACCGCGAAGCCTTAATCGCTGGCCTCGCCGACGGCACCGTCGACGCCATCGCCACCGATCACGCCCCCCACGAACCAGCCCTAAAAGACGTCGAGTTTGATCGCGCCCCCTTCGGCATTCTTGGCTTCGAAACCGCCATCGCTCTCACTCTCGAACAACTCGTCCACACCAACCGCCTCTCACTCGCACGTATGGTCGAACTATTCACAACGGGTCCCGCTCGCGTACTCGGCATCGAACGCAAAATCGCCGTGGACCAACCCGCCGACCTCACAATTTTCTCCACCACCCACGAATGGACCTACAACGCAAACCAATCCCCCAGCAAATCCCGCAATTCCCCCTTCGACGCCCGCACCTTCAAAGGTGCTCCAATCGCCACCATCGTCGCCGGCCGCATCATCCATAAATTATAGGGGCCGGGCTTTAGCCCGGCGGTTTTCGGCGTTCGCACTTCGCTAGCCTCGAATGGGCTGTCTCTTCTGCAGCATCCTCAAAATCCAAAATCCCGCCGCGCCCGCGGCCAAGTGCTTCAATGTGTGCCCGCTAATCGTGTGCTGATCGATCGAGAAAATCTGCCGGTCCGCGGTCTCAAAGATTTTCGCCATCACATAAAAACAGAAAACCACTGCAAAATCTGAACTGCGCGTATACCTCGTCGGCAACAAAAGCAAAACCGGCAATATCAGCACCGCATACACCTGCACGGCCGCATAAAACCGCAAATCTCCTACCCCTCGCGCTTCGCTGTACCACCACAGAACCACGCTACCCGCGCCGATCAAAAGCAATAGCGGAAGCAAATAGAAACCGGCCGCGACGCTCACCCTTTCTGAAATCATCGCCGAAACCAAACCCATGAACGCCAGCGTCATGGGTAGGCGGTCCCACACCAGTCGCGCGTTGTCCGGAGCAAGATGATAGTAACCGGATCCAAATGCCGTGAGCAGCAAGCCCAGAAAAACAAATACGTACGCCCACCGCTCCTGCGGATCGAGAAACAGCTCTTGACCGCGTCTCCCGAGCAGGAAAGCCAATCCCCAAACGCCGCTCACGGCGAATAGAAGGTTGGAAGCTACGTCTCCGAAGTTTGGGATTCCGGCAAGCGACCGTTGATCGGCGAAGTCATGATAAGACAGCGGCTGAGGAACACGAGGCGCCAGCGCCGCAGTTGCTCCCAAAGCAATCGTAAACACGATCAACACCCAGACTCCCGTACGCCGCGAAATCAATTTTGCCTCGCTGTGGGCCGGACAGCCTCTAATACCGCTGCAGTTTAATAAATTCCTAACAAACCCTTCAGGATTTTCTAGCCCCTCCGCTCCTAACCTGCCTCTTGTACGGACAACCCATTCCCGTCCGCGCGAAGTGAGCTAAATTATGTCAGTCACAGTATTTCTCGCGTTTTGCATTCTCGGATGCGACTTTCTCTTGTATGTCTTGTACCAATTCACCTACGGCGAAAAGCGCAGAGGCCTCTCCCGCAGATCGAAAGCTCGGAAGCACCCCGCTATGAATCAGCCAGACGCTCGTCCGTTCTTGGTCGCCACGCGCAGAGGTGCCACGGCAAGAGGTCAGCAGCTCCGGAAGATGCGGCAGCGAATGGACAGGGAAGAGGTCAGCGATCCTGGCCAATTCAATGAAGTAAGGGCCTACCGCCGCATCGCCTCGTCTTTCGCGCAAGCCAAGCGGTAAAGGACCTCGCTTTCCCCGTCGCCTGAAATCCTCTGAATCTAATTGTAAGTGACTGCCGGTGTGAGAAGCGGAATGACACTATTTCTTCGGTGGCCCCGTCGGCATAGGCACTTCGGGCCGGCTGTCCGTATTCTGCGCCGCGGCAATCAGCCATTTTCCATTCTGCTTTTGCAGCACCTGAGTGAAAATCCCCTTCCGCGGCTGCCCGTCGCTTCCATCCGGATTCCTGTTTCCGGTCAATGACCACAAACTGTGAACAATCGCGATCTCCGGCGTCAGAAATCTCGTATCTACTTCGTCGATGGTCAGCGTGCTGTCTCGAAAGATGTAGGCGTGAATCTCCGTGTGCTTCTTTTCAATCTCCGCGCGGCCGCGCCACCACCAGCCGGCCACATTCACAAAATCCGCGTCTTCCGTAAACAGATCCGCCCACGCTTTCATGTCGTGATGGTTCCAGGCCTCCTGCAAACCCAACTCGACTCTGCGAATCTCCGTCTCATCGGGACTCTGCCCCGCCCGTAGTGCAGTCCCACTCAAAACTGTCGTGAGCAAAATCACTGCGCAACGTAGAAATTTTATTTTCACGAACACACCCCTTCATGGCTGCCATTCATGCGCACAGAAATAATTCTCCGAGGAAGGAAATCCACGCTCGAATCTCACACTACTGATTTACGCAGAATATCGCAACGTGGGAATTTGGAGTGCGGCAGCTCTGCTGCCGCTTTTCTCAACAACTCGCACAGCCCTGTATTTGCGAGGCTCAATAAGGTCAGTGCGCAGTGGGCTCCGCCGCCGGATGCATGCCATGCTGCGGCACTTCATGGATGCCACGCGCAGGCGGCTCAATCCTCTGCCGGTAAAAATGATCGAGCGGCAGCCGGCCCTTGCCGACGGGATAAGCCTTCTCGATCGCTTTCGTCGCATACGCTTTCGCCAGCGTTGCCGCCTCAAGCAACCCGCGGCCCACGGCCAAGTGCGCCGCCAGCGCCGATGCAAACGTGCAGCCGGTTCCGTGCAACTGCTCTTCGTTCACGCGTTCACCGGGCAGCGCCACCATCTCTGTGCCGTCGAACAAGACATCGATCGGCCGCTCCATGTGCCCACCCTTGACGATCACCGCCCGCGCACCCATTTCCACAATCTTTCGCGCCGCCGCTTCCATATCCGCCAGGTCCTTGATGGTCATTCCCGTCAAAATTTCCGCTTCTGGCACGTTCGGCGTAATCACACTCGCGCGCTTCAGCATTTCCGTCGCAAGAAACTTCACTCCGCCCGCGTCCAGCAACTCGCGCCCGCTCGACGATTTCATCACCGGGTCGTGCACCACGTGCGCAAACGTGTGCGCATCCAAGAATTCCGCCACGGTCACGGCGTTCCCGCGGTTCCCCAGCATCCCAATCTTCACCGCAGCGATATTGCAGTCCTTCGCCAGCACTTCGAGCTGCGCCTTCAAAGTCGCACTCGGAATATTGTGCACGTCTTCCACGCCCTGCGTATTTTGCACCGTCAGCGAAGTAATCGCCGCCACTCCATAACATCCATGCGCCGCAAACGTCTTCAAATCCGCCGCCGTCCCTGCCCCGCACGACGGGTCAAATCCCGAAATCGTCAGCAGAATCGGCGGCGCCGCGTGTCCATGTCCATTCGTGCTCATTTTTTCGTGCTCCGCAGCACCCCTCGAAGAAAATTGCCGGTCGCGCCACGCAGGCGCTCCGGCAATTGCGAATGTACGCGCGTTGCTCGCCGCACGCAACAAGAATTTAGTCTGGGCCGGGAAAGAGTTGGAGGCTCAGCTTACAGAGTTAGCGGCGGTACGCGTCTTTGTTGGCATGCGAGAGAGAAACTCCTGTTACTTGCAAATCGCGTCGAGCTTATCCATCGGTCGATCGGCGTGCGGCGGATACTTCAGATGTTTTGCTTCGGTCAACTGTTCGAGAAACGTGCCACCATGCAGCAGCGCGGCGTCCGGATCGGTTTGGTAGGCCGGATCCTTTTGTGCTTCTTCGAGCGTCACAAAATCAAATCCCTGCTTATTGAAAAGATCGAGCAGATCCGGGAGCATAATGCTGTCCAGCGCCCCAATGTGCAGGAGCAGGACATACTTGATGTCCCGGCCAAAGAGCATCGCGGACAATTTCCGGTCCAGCGCGATGTCTTCCTTCGCAGTATTTAGGTAACTCGACTTCAGCCACTCAATAGCCTGCGTGTCCTGCTTCGCCACGCATCGAGCATAAGGGTTGTTCCAGGCGTAGTCCCCGAAATCCAGCGTCACCTGCGCGATTTTGTAACCGTGATCCGCCAGATACTTCCGCACCGCGTGTCTCTTTTCCAGCGTGTCCCCCTCATGTAAAAAGGGATACCGGAACCAATGCCAATCTCGCGCTCCCATGTAGACCCGAAGCGGAGCTTCGTTCATGGCGATCTCATCCTCGAACGCCTGCACGGTGCTTGTGTTCAAATCGATGTGTGAATAAGTGTGATTGCCCAGCGGCAATCCAGAATTGGCCCATGTCGCTAGCACATCGGCCTTTTCTTGGTCCCCACCGATATTCTTTGCGTTCACAAACCCGTAAACACCCGGCACACCCTTGGCCTTGAATGCCTCGATCATCTTCTTTGCGATTTCGGCCCGCGTCGTGTTGGAGGGTAAATCGCCGTGAACGGGCAGGTCGTCGACCGTGATAGCGACTTCCGCCCGCTGCTGCCCTGAGGCGGACGAAATCACGCACGAAATAAATAAAGGTAGACACAGACATCGCGCGAAAACGCGAAGTCCACCGCCGAATTTGGATTTTGTGTTGTTCAAAGTAAAAATCAGGGGAAAAGCCCGCGCACCAAGGTTGCTTCCGCGACGCGTCCAACCGCTAAAATCATCGCGCCGGCTCGCGGCGGCACATGATGCTTCCGCATCGTCTCAACCATTTCGTGGAATGCCCGCACCATGCTCTTCTGCAAACGCGCGTTCACTTCTTCCGCGTCCCACATGAGTCCTTCCATGTTCTGCACCCATTCGAAGTAGCTCACGGTAACTCCGCCCGCATTCGCCAGAATATCCGGCAACACGGTAATCCCGCGCCGCGCCAAAATCTCATCTGCGTGCGGAGTCGTCGGCCCGTTCGCCGCTTCCGCCACAATCCGCGCCTTAATCGCTTCCGCGTTGTGCAGCGTAATCACATTCTCCAGCGCCGCCGGCACCAGAATGTCGCACTTCATCGTCAAAAGGTCGTCATTCGTCATGCGCGACGCCCCCGGCATCCCTACCACCGTCCCCGACCGCTCCTTGTACCGAATCGCCTTGATCGGATCGATCCCGCGCGAATTCGTCACTGCGCCCCGCGTATCGCTCAGAGCAATAATCTTCGCCTTCTTCTCCGCAAAGAGCCGCGCCGCAGTCGCGCCCGCATTTCCAAATCCCTGGATCGCCACGGTCGCCCCGCGCAGCGGAATCTTCTTCAACTTACAAGCTTCTTCCACGACGAACAGCAAACCGCGCGCCGTCGCCTCACTCCGTCCTTCCGACCCGCCAATCGACACCGGCTTCCCTGTCACCACTCCATGCACCGAATGCCCCACGGTCATCGCATACGTGTCCATAATCCACGCCATCGTCTGCGCGTCCGTGTACACATCCGGCGCCGGAATATCCATCGACGGCCCAATGATCGGCAAAATCTCGCTCGCGTACCGCCGCGTCATCCGCTCCAATTCCGTCTTCGACATCCGCTTCGGGTCGCAAATCACTCCGCCCTTCGCGCCGCCAAACGGCACATTCAACACCGCGGTCTTCCACGTCATCCACGCGGCCAGCGCCTTCACTTCGTCCAGCGTCACGTTGGGGTGATACCGAATCCCGCCTTTGCCCGGCCCGCGCGAAATATTGTGCTGCACGCGATACCCGGTATGGACTTTCACCTGCCCGTTGTCCATCTTCGTCGGTATCGAAACTTCCAGCACGCGCTTCGGCGTCCGCAAAATCTGCCGCAACCCCGGCTCCAGCTTCAAAAATTCCGCCGCCATATCAAATTGAATCTGCGCAATCCGAAACGGATTCAAGTCCTCTCGCGGAGCAATGCGCGGCACCATCGGCGGCGCACCAATCTGTCTCAGCGGTCCTGTCGGCTTTACGACCGTGGCCATCGGCTTCGGTCCTTTCCTCTACGCGTCTAGTCTCGACTTCTCTGCTATTAAAAATATTAAAAATTAAAAAGTTTTTTGACGCCCCGGGGTCCGAAACTTTTCTTGCAGCTAGCTTCGAGCAACTAACCGTTCGCCGCCATCCGCTGCGTGCCGCTCACATACTTGTCGCGGCAAGCCACAGAACAAAAGTGGACCAACTCCCCACTCTCACGCAGCGGCACCGCCAAAACTTCCGCCACATGCATCCCGCAAACCGGATCGCGCACCAATTTCCGCGCCGCCACTCCACTCTGCGAGTCACCCGACTCCGTCCCAACTCCAGCCCCAGAACCCGTCGAATCCTGCTCCGTCTGCGCAGGCATCGCCCCGCGCAACATCCTCGCCAAAACGCGCCGTAGCAAGGCCACGCTCCAAGACACAATCAGCAACCAAAACAAAAATCTCACGATACGCGCCAAAAAGTTCATCGATTCATCAACTTGGACTGCAAATGTCCCTCAGGCGAGTGTATGCAAGGCGAAAAGGCAGGTCAAACGAAAACACGTACTTTCAACAGCTTAGGCAGCGTAAAAGCCTCGCCCAATTAACCCAAATCGACTTAGTTTCAGTGTAAGTTGTTTATTATCAATGGCTTGATGTCGTAGGGGCACGGCACGCCGTGCCCGTCTTTCTTTTTCGCTCCGAACCGTCTAACCGCGCCTTGAAACGCGAGCCTGATCCAACTAAATGCTTATGTCATTGCCCCTTTACTTCGCTACTTCCTTATTTCTGGGCTTCCCCCGCAGGTATCCTCTCAATCCCCATATACGGCCGCAAAACCTCGGGCACCACAATCGACCCATCCGCCTGCTGATAATTCTCCACCACCGCGATCCACGTCCGCCCCACCGCCAACCCCGACCCATTCAGCGTATGCACAAAATCGCTCTTCCCGCCGCCCTTCGGCTTAAACCGTATCCCTGCACGCCTCGCCTGAAACGCCTCGCAATTCGAGCACGACGAAATCTCGCGAAACTCCCCGCTCGAAGGCAGCCACACCTCGATGTCGTACGTCTTCGCCGACGCAAATCCCATATCCCCCGTGCACAGCAGCATCGTCCGGTAGTGCAACCCCAGCTTTTGCAGAATCGTCTCCGCATTCGCCAGCAACTTCTCATGCTCCTCGTAACTCTTCTCCGGATGCGTAAACTTAAAAAGCTCCACCTTCTGAAACTGGTGCTGCCGCAAAATCCCCCGCGTATCTTTCCCCGCCGCTCCCGCTTCGCTCCGGAAACACGCCGTCCACGCCGTCACGTAAATCGGCAGCTTCTCTTCCGCAATCGTCTCGTCGCGGTGCAAATTGTGCAGCTCCACCTCCGAAGTCGGCGTCAACCAAAAATCCGTCCCCTCCACGCGAAACAAATCCGCCGCAAACTTCGGCAACTGCCCCGCCCCCATCAGCGAAGCCGTATTCACCAAAAACGGCGGCAAAATCTCCGTGTACCCGTGCTCCCGCGTATGCACATCTAAGAAGAAATTCGCCAAAGCCCGCTCGAGTCGCGCTCCCCAACTCTTATAAACCGCAAATCTTGCCCCAGTAATCTTCGTTGCGACGCTCAAATCCAAAATCCCCGCTCGCTCGCCCACTTCCCAATGCGGCTTCGCCACAAAATCAAACTTCGGCGCCGCCCCCCACCGCCGCACCTCCACATTCTCTTCCGCGCTATGCCCCACTGGCACCGACGCATGCGGCACATTCGGAATCGTCAACATCAACTCGCTCTGCGTAGCATTCAACTGCGCAATCCGCTCGTCCGCTTCCTTAATCCGCTCCGAAACCGCCTTCATCTCCCCAATCAACGAGTCCGCGTTCTCCTTCGCCTTCTTCAACCGCGCAATCTCGTCGCTAGCCTTATTCCTCTGCGCCTTCAACTGCTCCGTCGCGGTTATCAACTCCCGCCGCTGCGCATCCAAAACGCGAAACGCATCCAAATGAAGCGGCGTCCCCCGCCTCTCAGCCATCGCCGCAAACACATCCAAGTGGTCCCGAAAATAATTTAAGTCATGCACGATTGAATTAGACCTCGCCTATCGAAAAGGATACCAGACCAAAGTAAATGGAATACCCTATCGTTCTCGCAGAATGCGCCGGATATTTCGTTTGCCGTGTAGCACAGCAGCTATTTCCGTTGGCCGCATTTCAGGTTTATAGATAATTTGATACGAGCGTACGGTCCAAAACAACACCGGCCGCTTGGTTAGGTCAACTCGGCGATGGCCTTTGCCGGGCATCGCTGCAAGTCCTCGCATTGCTTCCAACAGTTCCTCACGCACGCGGTCTGCCGCATCGGCATTGTCTTGCGCTATGTATTCGAATATTTCCGCGAGGTCCTGGGAGGCCTCCGGCGAGAGCCGAAACGTGGTCATTTGCCACGTGATCGTATTTCTTGGCCCCGCCTTTTTAATTGCTCAAAAAATTCTTCGCCGTCAATACCTTCGCCTGCTTCGAGCTGCGCCAGGCCGCGCGCGATTTTTTCGTCGATTTCTTCACGCGTGTATTCTTCGCCAAACTCCCGCGCAATGAAATAGTGTTGCAAGGCAACTCCCACCAGTGTGGCAGGATCAGAAAACCGGCCAGTTTCCATCTCTTTCTGCACCAGCTTTTCCGTCTCCGCGTCCAGTTTAACGTCCATTGTCCGCCTCGCGTCCAGCCGTCTTCGGCCACCCGCTATACTAGCCCACCATTCCACAAAACTAAATCCCTGCGTTTATTCTTCTCTGTGCCCTCTGTGTCTCTGTGGACCTCTGTGTAAAAATCCCTTCTTTGTCTTCCCCTCTTCTCTGCGCGTCTCTATTAACTCTGCGCCTCTGCGTTATCCTTTTTCCGACTCTTTCTTTGTCCGCCTTCGACTTTCAACTGTCGACTGCTTGCCCTGAGCACGGTCGAAGGGTCAACCTCCTCTCTGTTTTTCCTCCTTACTTCCTTACCTCATTGCGTCTCCTCCGCTTGACTCCTATACCCATCTGATCAACGATCCCGATCGATCAACAAATGTCCACTCTCCTTCACCCTGAGCGCAGCGAAGGGCCACACGTTGCCTTCAACGACAAAAAACACCACCTCCGCATCTACCAAGGCGACTGCCTCGACATCCTGGAAAAGATCCCGCCGTCCTCCATCGACCTAGTCTTTGCCGATCCCCCGTATTTTCTTTCCAACGGCGGCATCACCTGCCACGCCGGCAAAATGGTCTCCGTCAACAAAGGCTCCTGGGACGTCTCCCAAGGCCCCGACGCCAATCACGCCTTCAACAAATCCTGGCTAGCCGCCGCGCAGCGCGTCCTAAAACCCAACGGCGCCATCTGGGTCTCCGGCACCGCCCACGTCATTCACAGCGTCGGCTTCGCTATGCAGCAGCTCGGCTTCAAACTCCTCAACGACATTTCCTGGGTCAAGCCCAACCCTCCTCCCAATCTCTCTTGCCGCTATTTCACTCACGCCACCGAAACCATCATCTGGGCCGCCAAGGACAAAAAGTCCCGCCACACCTTCAATTACAAGCTCATGAAGGAAACAAATCGCGGCAAACAGATGAAGTCTGTCTGGGAAATCAAGCCACCCGAAACCTGGGAGAAAAAATTCGGCAAACACCCCACCCAAAAACCCGTCGCCCTCCTCGAACGCATCCTCCTGGCCTCCACCAACGAAGGCGATGTCGTCCTCGACCCATTCCTAGGCGGCGGAACAACTCTCGTCACCGCATTCCGCCTAAGCCGCCGCGCGATCGGCTGCGAACTCTCCCTCGATTACATCAATCTCTCCATCCGCCGCCTCTGTTCCAATCTGGTACAAGTCGATCTTTCTGTAGCGTCCGTGCACTTTTCAGTTGATCCGCCAACCGATTCCGTGGATCGATCCAAATGCATGCCGCCTTCGCTCCAACTCGTCCAACAAGAACTCCGCTTCTATTTCATCGGCCGCACCGACCGCCGCGTCATCTTCTCCGTGTTGGCCGATTCCCTTGAAGACGCGCGCACAAAATATCGCGCATCAGGCCGCTCAGAATCCGACGCCCTCTTCATCATCAAAACCGAAACCCAAATCTACCTCGCGTGAGCTCCGAGGCCTCAGCGTAGCGCAGCCCTTCAGGGCGGCATCTTTCTTTGCATTTGCGGTCGTGATCTAATCCACGCGTGGACCTGCACCTGCCGACCGTCGGCCTCGACAAATACAAAAGCGCCTCGCAGCGCGCCCGGGTAAGCACCGAACCCTGGGGCGCCGCGAATCTCTATTGTCCTGCGTGCGACTCTCCCCGAATCGAGTCTCTGCGGGCCAATACACCAGCTCATGATTTTAAGTGTCCTTCATGCCTCTCTTGGTTCCAGCTCAAAAGCAAATCTTCCGTTTTCGGTCGGCGGGTGCAGGACGGCGCCTTCGACACCATGAGAAGAACCATCGTGGAAGACCGTACTCCGAACCTTTTCCTTCTCCAGTACAAACGACCCGAGCTAGTTGTCGAAAACGTGCTGCTGATTCCTCATTTTGCTTTTAGTGAATCGATGCTTGAGAGGCGTAAGCCGCTCTCTCCAACCGCAGAGCGTGCAGGATGGGTCGGCTGCAATTTCCTGCTGGACCGAATCCCTGCGGACGCACGAATTCCTGTGATCCAAGACGGCCAGACCGTCAGCTCGGCAAAAGTTCGCAAAGCCTACGAAAAGCTGCGCCCACTTGAAAAATTAAACGTTCAGAAACGAGGTTGGACCTTAGACGTTCTGCAGATCGTCAAAGGACTTAGCAAGAAGGAATTCACACTGAAAGAAGTCTACGACCAAGAAGAAGCACTCGCCAAGCTCCACCCTGACAATCATAACGTCCAGCCCAAAATCCGACAGCAACTCCAAGTTCTCCGCGACCTAGACCTACTCGAATTCCTCACCCCCGGCTTCTACCGTCTCAAGTAATCGACGCTGTCTGGCGCCGGGTGCCGTGGCCCTCGGTGTTACACGCTGCGGGTTTTGACTCTTCCTCTAACACGCCCTACTCAAACTCCTCCGGCCACTCCCGGGCAGCGTGTAGAACCGCAAGAATACGCACTTCCTTCTTTTCTATCCGGTACGCGACGAGAAAAAGCGCGCCTGAAATGACCAATTCGCGTGTATCCAGCGCACGTCCCTTACGCCCCGCAAACGGGTGGCGCGCGAGGATATCCACGGAATCCCAGATATGATTCGTAATTCTGCTGGCGGCGGCTTCATTATCGGCAGCGATGAATTCGTGCGCGGCAGCCAGTTGTTGCGTGGCGGGTGTGCTCCACCAAATGAGCATTTGCTCGGCGCTACTTGGAGCGCCCCATTTTGCTGATCATTTTCTTCACGTCCGCGTGCGACACGAGCTTTCCTTCCTCCGCCGCGCGCAGTCCCTTCTTGATCAGCCTGATGTGGTGCTCATTAAGCCGCAGATAATTTTCCACCGCCTCGTTCAACACGTGGCTGCGGTCCCGATCCATAATCTCGGCAAGCTCATCCAGCGACTCCACAGTATTCAGCGGAATCCGGAAGCTGATTGTCTTCAGCGTACTCATTGATTCGGCCTCGTAATACTAAACAATACGACGTATTACACCGCATTGCAACGCTCAAGGGCCGCACCCTTCGGTCTAACGACCGCTGCTTTTGACCCTCACGCCATCGCCGCAAGCAACAAAAAAGAGGGGGGCTAACTTCGCCCCCTCCACTGACCGGAAACTCAGCACTCAGTGCGTTGCTGCGAACGCAACCTTGTGGAACGTCGAGTATTCCGCCTCGAACTTCTTCACGACTGGGATGCCCTCAATAAACCGCCCCATGATCTTCTCGATCTGTGGATACAGTTCGCGATGGTAAAGCTCCGCAGACTCCTTGCTCTCCCACAAACTGATTGCTTCCACTTCCTTTTTTTCCGGTGTCACGAGCAACAGTTCATCCACGAACCCCTTCTGCCTGCGAAGCAGTGGCAGGATTTCCTTCTCGAACGTTACCGGAAGTTCGTTGAACATATTCGGCTTCAGTTGCAACACGACTTCACGTGCGAACATATAAGCCTTCCTCTCTTTTTACTTGGGGGGCGATGCCGTTGATCCTCTCCGTTTTCTCTACAGAGCGCCGGATCGAAAGTTCATTCCGTCCCCCACATCAATTTCCCACTCCCGCTGCCCAATTTCGGTGCCCGCCGTCACCCGTCCACGTGCCCCCCAACACTCCGACTCGCCAGCTGCGGGGTGCCCCACGTGTCGGTTTTACACGTGGGTGTTTTGACTTTTCCGCCGCCTTTCGCAGTCTACCCGTGCTTTTGAATGACTCTTCCAGTATCCTGAACCCATGCAGCACGTCACCATCGCGCTTCCCGACGAGCTTCTCGCGGCTTTCTCCGCGGAGGGCCAGGATTTCTCCCGCGCCGCTTTGGAAGCCCTCGCCCTCGAAGCCTACCGCTCTCGCAAAATCTCCGCCGCCCTGTTGCGTCAGCTGCTTGGTTTCCAGACCCGCACGCAAGTCGACGGCTTCCTGAAAGACCACGGCGTCGAACTCGAATACACCCTCGAAGACCTCGAACGCGACCGCGAAAGCCACCGCCAACTCGGCTTGTAAATGACGCCGGTTGTCGCTGACACAACGCCTCTCAACTATCTTGTCTTGATTGAAGCGATTGACGTTCTTCCTCAACTCTACGGGCGCATCCTCATCCCTCCTGCCGTGCACGCGGAACTCTCTGACTCCTTGGCTCCGCCGGAAGTCCGCGCGTGGATGATGCAAGCACGTCCCTGGCTTAAAGTTTTGCCTCTGCACAATCCTGCAGCCTCCTCTTTGATGCATCTTGATCCTGGTGAACGAGATGCCATCGCCATCGCAACGGAACAACAAGCCAGTCTTCTACTAATGGACGAGCGCGACGGTGTCGATGCTGCCCGCATGCGCAACTTGAAAGTAATTGGCACCCTCGGCGTCCTGGATATTGCCGCAGCTAACGGATGGATCGATTTGCCGGCCATGTTTGAGCGCCTCCGCCAGACCACGTTTCGCTCACCGCATCGCCTAATGGCCACAATGCTCGCGCAAGATGCTCTACGAAAGGAACCACCCAAAAAGCGCTAACCGTCCCCATTCCCGATTTTTCAAGCCTTTCCTCTTGACAAAAAGTATCTTCCGGCGTATAGTGCTCGTTGAGTAACATTCCGTCCCGCATCCTGTAACGCCAGCATCCCTGCTGGCGTTTTTGCTTTCTGGACGCTGCTCTCACGGCTTAACTCCTTTATCCGCAACGCTTACAAAAAACCAGGGGGGTAGGGAACGCTATTGTTAACCAGGAAAAAGAAAGCCCGTGGAGCCACGGCATGTTTACCCTGCTTGCCCCGTTTATCCTGAGCGAATGCGAAGGGAGGAACGAAGAGAGCCTCGAAGGGTCGTGCCCGCCCGAGCGCGCTAAAGCATCTGGCCTCTCCAGAGCCAGGCATCGGAAACAATGACAAGGTAAACGTCCTCTAACTCCTTTAGAATGATATTCTTCGCACACCCCATACCCTAAACTCCATGTTTTCATATTCTTACAAAAAATAGGGGGTGGGGGTGGGGGATACGGGCGGACGCACAAAGCCGCGCCACTTGGGCCCCTCAGCAGGCATGCGCCGCGAACGCACAGCAACAGCCGCATCTCCAACGCCTTCATGGGTTTACATACACTTCTCTGGACACCCCGGGGTAGGGGTCGAGTGGGACAGCCAATCTTGGCTGTCCTCTTCGGCCGCCACATCTCCGCAGCTTACGATCTCGCCGGATTGCCAGAAGGGCGGTTTCCACTCAGCGCGGGCGCGTGGTAAGGCCGGCTTGTTTCCACAGCTTCTCCCAGTGCCAGACGCCTGGAGTTTTATAGAGGAGGCGGTAGCCCAGCTGGTGGGCCAGCATCAGAATCTGGCCGCGATGATGCGCATCGTGCGAGAACATGTAAGCGAACATGGTCCCTCCCGCAGGCCACGTTTGCGACCAGCTGCCGCGAGAGAACTTTGCAACGCGGCGATTCGGAGCGGCCGAGAGAGCATCCGACAACATGCGCAGGCATTGAGCGGCGCTTCGCCGGTGCGCGGCCGCAGCCTGCTTCATGGTGCAGCGGTCGGGATCGAGCGGCCGCGGACACTTCAGATGCGGCGCGGAATTCCTCAGCCACGAAAGCCGGTTGTTGTGCAGGTGCGCGAAGATGGCCGCGATGGTCCGGCCACCGCTTTTTTTACCTGGCGGCTGCGCGCGCCACGCCCGTGCGTCGAGATGCGAAAGGATGAGCTGGTTCATGGCGCCGTTGCTCGCGTAGGTTTCCAGCAGCGTGTCGCGGATCTCGGCCACCGCAGCGTAGGATTGAGTTGTCACCGCGTGGGATGGGCGTGCCATGGAAGCTCTGCCAGTTTACCGGAATTTCCAAATTCGACTTCCGACTCGCGCATCCTAGTGCCCCTGCCGCGTTCGACGCAACAAATTTCCGACTCGAGCAGTCCGTTGAGACCTCCGAGTAGCACAGTCACTCTTGACTGTGCTCTTTCTGATTTCACAGGCCACGGGCCACGAGAAGGTGTGCGCATCCCTGTGCCGTTTCAAGCTTCAGCTTTTGATTTGTAAGGAAGGAGGTTTTGGTCTTTCTTATTGTTTTACAGTTCGAGGCACTTCGCTCATCAGCTGGTGAATGTTCCCTTCGGTGTCTTTGAACGCAGTCATCCACAAATCGTGTGTTGGCATCGGCGCGATGAGCCGCGGCGGCGCAACAATCTCCACGCCATGTCCCACCAGCCGCTGGTACCCAGCCTGGATATCCGGCACGCGGAAATAGAAGATCGAGCTGGGATGGTCGTACTCCGGCGACGAAGCGGTGCCCAGCATCAGCCGCACTCCTCCGCAATCAAAAAACGCCATGCTCGGCACCGTGAACAAAAGGGGGAGCCCCAGCACGTCGCGGTAAAATGCCGTCGCCCTCTCCACGTCTTTCACGATGATCGAAATCTGCCCAATATTCTGAATTCCCAGACTTGCCGCCGCTGCGCTCATTTTCCTTTACCTCCGCAAGAAGATTAGTTAGCATAGCTAACTATCTTCCATGCCTCCTGTCAAGCACAAAAAAACACCTGCCCCAAAAGCCTTCCCAGCAGTCACTGCCGCCGAACAGCCCCCGCCTTCGTCGACGGCAACTCAGGTCGCCGACCAACTCCACTCCACCGCCATCCACCTGCTCCGCCGCCTTCGCATCCGCGACCGTGAGGCCGGCGTCGGCCCTGCCCAACTTTCCGCTCTCTCCGTCCTCGTGTTCGGTGGACCCAGATCACTCGGCGAGCTTGCCGATGCCGAGCAAGTTCGCCCGCCAACCATGAGCCGCATCGTCGCCGGCCTTCAGCGCGCCAGACTGGTCCGCCGGCACGCCACGGATGACGGCCGCCGCGTGCGTCTTGAAGCTTCTCCAAAAGGTGTCAGCCTCATGTGGGAAGCGCGCAAGCGCCGCGTCGAATCTCTCGCCAAAGTAGTGCACGGCCTCCCGGAAAACGAGAGAGAGCAGCTCCGCAATGCTCTCACTCTGCTCCAACAAGTCATGCGAAATCTCTAGCACTTTACCGCGTACAAAAAATTTCCCATGCGGAAAGTAAGCGAGGCGATCGAAAAGTTGTCCGATTCAAAAGAATTTCTTTCAAACGGTTCACAAAAAAGGAAAACGTTCACGAAGAAGAAGGGTAGGACAATCTCGTGTACTCGACGCCGTAGCGGAAAACCAGGCCGCCGGAAAGCGCTTCGACGCGCTTGATTTGGGCCGGAACGAAAAGCGCCGTTTCGCCAGGTGAAAATGGCGCGGCAACTTCAATCAAGGAATCCAGCGGATATTGCCGCAAGCTGTGGAAACACACGCCTCCCTTCGAGACGTTTTCGCACTCGACGACTTGGTCCGCGTGATCCGGATGGCGAACGCACGCGCTGAAACTTACTCGAATGCGGACGTTGCGCCGCTGGTTTACGCGCTTTCCATTTGCATCAAGTTCGCGTGCGGGAATGATTAGGGGTTTAGCCGCGGAGGGCGCAAGTTTTGTGGAAGGCGGTGCAGTAACAGACGCGTGCACGGGCACCGGTAGCACGGCAGTGGCGCTGGTCGTTGCGGGAGAGATTTGGATATCGGACAGCGATGCGAATTCCGAAGTGGCTGAGGAAGCGGAGTA
>Ga0210394_10003281_pt1 | contig 20615 bp, 14 predicted proteins | sample IncBWC12MmetaG_FD_160121 | JGI IMG/M metagenome (GOLD analysis project Ga0210394, IMG submission 160121) | Forest soil microbial communities from Barre Woods Harvard Forest LTER site, Petersham, Massachusetts, United States - Inc-BW-C-12-M | ecosystem: Environmental > Terrestrial > Soil >...
TCCCGCCGTTTACCTCGCGTGGGCCGCCGCGCCCGTATCTCGAATTGCCACACGCCCTAGTTCTAGAACTTCTACTACTCCAGTTCGCCCGTTGTTGACGACCTGTATATTGCGGCACGCGTCCATTCGTAGTAATGTCCGCCCATGCCCCGCCCTTCCTCGCGACGGTCCCCCCGGCATCGCGCTAAGGGCATGCAAAGGAGAGGTAGGAAAATGGCATCGCCGGCCGACGCAAAAATGCACAATTCATCCGCCAAAGAGAACGCGGAAGGCGCCAATGTCGACAAAATCCGCGACATCTTATTCGGCTCGCAGATGCGCGATTACGAGAAGCGCTTCGTTCGCCTGGAAGAAACCGTCACCAAGGCCATCGAGACCTTGCGCGAGGACATGACCAAACGCCTCGACACCCTCAGCAACTACATTAAGGAAGAAACCGATTCTCTGGGGCAGCGCATCAAGGCCGAAAAGTCCGAACGCGCTGAAGGTTTAAAGGAACTGACGCGCGAAATGAAGGACGGCTCGAAAATCGTCGAGAAAAAGCTCTCGCAGCTCGAAGATCAGATGTCCGACGGCCACGCGGAACTGCGCGCCAAGCTGCTCGAACATTCCAAGTCGGTCTCCGCGGAAATTGATAAGCTGCGCCGCGATTCCACCGCCGCCCTGAACCGCGAAGTCGAAGTCTTGCGCGATGAGAAGACCGACCGCGCCGGCCTCGCCGACTTGTTCAACGAATTCTCGTTGCGGCTCAAGAATAAATTCGAGCTGCCCGGAGAGTAGCCGAAGAGTAATCGGAAGACCAGCCGGAAGAATAGCCGGCGAGTGCATCGGCAGCGCGGGGATTCAGCGGGTTGCCATGTGAGCCCGACGCCGAGACCTTCACCCTCCCAATATGGCCGAGCAAGCGCAACGCCGCGCCTTCGAGGCGCAGGCCCAGGAAAAACCGACGGACAACAACCACGCCTTCGAAGAGCTGCGCCACTTAATCGTCGCGCCCGAGCAGGAAGGCATCGCGGCCATCCAGGACCGCCTCGAAAATCTCGAGAAACGCACGGAAGACGTCAGCGTCGTCGTCGCCGAAGCCATTCAGATGCGCCGCGACAAGGGCGATGACCTCGCCCTCGCCGCCGCCCTCGCGCCCACCATCCAGGAAACGCTGCGCGAATCGGTGCGACGCGATCCGCACGTCCTCGCCGATGCGCTTTTCCCCGTGATGGGTCCGGCCATCCGCAAATCAATCGCCGAAACTTTGCGCGGCATGCTCGAATCTTTCAACGAAGCGCTCGAACACAGCCTCTCCTGGCGCGGAATTAAATGGCGCATCGAATCGCTCCGCACCGGAAAACCTTTCGCCGAAATTGTTTTGATGCACAGCTTGCTCTACCGCGTCGAGCAGGTTTTCCTGATTCATCGCGAAACCGGCCTGGTCCTGAATCATGTCGTGGCTCCTTCCGCGCCTGCGCAGGATGCCGACATGGTCGCCGGGCTGCTCTCTGCCATCCAGCAGTTTGCGCGCGATTCTTTTCAGTCCGGCAAAACCGAAAATCTCGGCAACATGACCTTTGATGAGTTGCAGATTCGCGTCGTAAGCGGTCCGAACGCCGTAATCGCGGCGGCGATACGAGGTCATGCCCCCGAAGCCTACAATCTGGCGATGAACGAAACGCTGGAACAGATCCAGCGGCACTACAGTTCCGCGCTGGCCCGTTTCGCGGGCGATCCGGGCCCCTTCCGCGCGGCGGAGGCTCAAATCGCGCGCCTGCTCGAAACGCAATATCGCCAGAAGCCACCCGGAATGCGCAGGCCGCGCGCGGCTATCATTGCCGGTGCCATCGCCGCTGGCTTGCTGCTCGCTTGGGTCGGCTACTCCACGTACTTGCTGATCGAATGGTCGCGGTTCCTTTCTGTGATGCGCAAAGAGCCGGGCATCGTCGTGGTTTCCTACACGAAAGATGGCCGCGTATTTCACATCCAAGGATTCCGGGATCCTCTCTCGGAAGATCCGAAGAAATTGATTTCTCAGGCCGGACTCGACCCCGAGCGCGCCGACCTGCAGCTCGCGCCCTACTATTCGCTCGACGATGCCATCGTGGCCAGACGTGCTGCGGCGTTGCTTCATCCGCCCGCGGGCGTTACGCTCACGGCAAAAGACGGTGAATTAATTCCTCAAGGCAGCGCCCCGCAGAATTGGATTGCGCAGCTCGAGGAAAAAGCTCCCTGGATTGCCGGCATCAGCAAATTGGACGAATCGCATTTGCAGAATTCGAATTTGCAGCAACTGCATGCGTTGAAAAACACGGTCGAAGCTGCGGTGCTGCTATTCCCTCTCGGTCGCGCGAAACTGGAAGCCGACCAAGAAACCAATCTCGCCCAATCCGAAAAGAATATTCGCGATCTGCTCGCGCAGGCCGTGCCGCTGCGCCAGACCGTCACCATCGAGCTGGTCGGCCACACCGATATTACCGGCGTTGAGGCTGCCAATCTTCCTCTCAGCCGCGAGCGCGCCGACGAAATTCGCGTGGCCCTGCTGCGCAACGGTGTCAAGTCCGCCAACCTGCTTCCGCGCGGCGTCGGCACTTCACAGCCTCTGCACGATGAAGCGACCGAAGAAGGTCGCCGCCTCAATCGCAGCGTCACTTTCAAGATCACCCTGTCTCCCCTGCCCGCCGCCGGCATCGTCAGCAGTGCTCGCGACGCTGCTCCCGTAGACTGAGCGAGACATCGGGATGCTCCAGAAGAAAGTCTGCATGCTCGGTACCTTCGCCGTCGGCAAATCCAGCTTGGTGCGGCGCTTTGTCAAAAGCATGTTCGACGAGCAATACCTCACCACCATCGGCGTGAAGGTGGACAAAAAAGTGGTGAGTGCCAATGGCGAAGACCTTACTGTCGTCCTCTGGGATATTTACGGAGAAGATGTGTTTCAGAAAATGCGCATGTCCTATTTGCGCGGGATGCATGGCTATCTTCTGGTCGTGGATGGCACGCGCCGCCAAACTCTCGATGATGCGCTGGCACTAAATGAACGCGTCGTAAGCGAGATCGGAAGGGTCCCGGCAGTTCTCGCGCTGAATAAGTTCGACCTCATCGATCAATGGGAAATCGAAGCGGCTCAGGAAACGCAACTGACGGCAGCGGGCTGGACGCTCGAGCACACCAGCGCGAAAACCGGTGAGGCTGTCGAGAAAGCCTTTCTGCAGCTCGCGCAAGCGATGCTGGCCAAATAAATGCCCGTGAATTCCATCTTCGAATGTTTCCTCGCCGGCCAGGGATACGCGCTGTTTGAATATCTCGGCGATCGAGATTTTCGCCTGATCGGCGAATGGCCCGAGTGGTGCGCCAATATTTGGGGCGCGCAGCCCGGCGGCGACCAGCTGATCGGCCTGGCTGACAAATCACCCTTCCTGGAGAATTTTCTCATCGACGCCGAAGAATTCTGGCGCGCGCATTCGCCAGGCTCGGTAAATTCCGGCAATTGGATCGAACACGGCGCGGACGGCCGTGAAATTCCTCTCGAAGCTTCGGCCCGCTCGCTCGAGGGTAAACGAATTCTGCTGATGCAAAATCTTTCGGAAACATTCAGCCAACAGCAGAACTGGTTCCAGACCGCGCGCGGTTCTCTGCTTGAACACGAGAAACTCCTGAAGGAAATTCAGAAGAAAGAGATCCTGCTGCACTGCATCGTGCACGACCTCACTCAGCCGCTCAGTGCCATGAGCGGAGTGTTCCATCTGCTCGAGCTCGAAAATCTCCCCAGCGCGCTGCGCAAATACGTGAAAACCGGCGAGCGCGAATCGCAGCGCCAGGAGCTGATGATTCGCGGAATCCTCGAAGCCTTTTCCAGCGATCTCGCCGCGCACCGGGCGCGCGAAACCAATGGCTCCGAGGCTCCGGACCTGCTGGCCTGCGCCAAGCAAGCGATCGAGGAATTCACACCGGCGTTTCGCGAACGCCAAATCCGCCTGTCCCTCGGCCCGCATGCGAGCGGTTCTCGCGGGTGGCGCGTGGCTGGAGATGCTTCGCGGATCGCTCGCATCTTCGGCAATTTGCTAGAAAACGCCATGCGCTACGCGCCAAAAGGAACTACGGTCACGGTTGGTTTGCAGGACCACGACGGCTTCGTGTTCGCGTCTGTGGACGATGAAGGCCCCGGCTTGCCGCCCGATCAGCGCCCCGATCAACTTTTCGCGCTTTTTTCCAAGGGCAAGAGCCATGCAGGAAAAGCCGGCTTGGGACTTTATTTCTGTAAGATCACCGTCGAGCGCTGGGGCGGCGCCATCGGCGCGGAAACCCGCGAGCGCGGCGGCTCGCGATTCTGGTTCCGCTTGCCGCGCGCCGCGCAAACCGAGGAGAGCAGGGCATCCGCTGCGGCGCGGGGAAAATCCGTGGAGCCCACGGAAAAAGATAAGTCACACAAACAGAAGAAACCCGAAAAATCACTGCGCATTCTGGTCGCGGACGATGCCGAACTCAATCGCGACCTAATCATTGAGTTATTGAAGAAGCGCGGGCACTTTGCCGAAGGCGTGGCCGACGGCCGCCAGGCGCTCGCCGCGCTTGAAAACCGCAGCTTCGATGTGTTGCTGCTGGACGAAGAAATGCCGGGCATGACCGGACTGCAAACCACTGCTGCCATTCGTCGGCAAGAAGCCACCACCGGAAAGCATCAGATCATCATCGGCATCTCCGGTCACGCCACGGAAGATGACGAGCATCGTTTTCGCCAAGCCGGAATGGACGCATCCCTGGCGAAGCCTGTCGAGGTCCAGACGCTCTACAGAGCCGTCGAATCGGCGGCGCAGAACTTGCATCCGGCTGCCCAAAATTCTCAACCGGAGGCGGAACGCATCGCAGAGGCTGTGCCATCCGCGGCGCCGCACAAGCCCGCAGATTCCACCGCGAATTCGCCAGCGGATGGCGAAGATCTATTCACGCACTTGCGCCGAACCACCGGGGGAAACGACAAACTCGTTCGCTCGCTCACCGCCACGTTCCTGGCCGATGCTCCGAGGACGCTTGCGCGTATTCGCGTTGCGGTCGCCAAAAAGAAGCCCGCGGAACTGGCGACCGCCGCGCACCTGCTGAAAGGCTCGCTCGCCATTTTTGGCGCGCCCCAAGCCGTCGCCGCCGCGCGCAACCTCGAGGCGCTCGGTCGCGCGGACAACCTGCGCGAAGCATCGGCAGGATTGCGCTCCCTCGAATCCGAATTCGCGCTCCTGCAGCGTGAACTTCGCGCGATTCACCCCACGCCAAAAGCCAAACTTAAATCACGGATCAAGACGAGGGCTGCGCGCAAGCGCAAACGCACAAGTTAGCCGCTCGATTCTCATCCGGCAACAACCGCGCCCCAGCCTCCGCTCACAAGCCTGGACTCTTGCTGACTAACCAAGCAACCACTTCGCACGCACGCTTGCCGCTCGCGCGCTCCGGCGCGATACTCGAACGCATGAAGCGAAGGATCGCACCGGTCGCCGGCCTCGCCGCGTTCACATTTCTGCTGCTGACTGCATCGGCGCGCGCCGACGAAATCAAGCTGAAGGACGGCTCGAAGATTAACGGCACGATCGTCGGCTTTGAGGACAATTCCTTCAAGGTGAAGACCAGCTACGGTTTCGCCGTGGTGCAGAAAGATCAAGTCGTCTCCATCACGGTCACCGATGCTGCGAAGAAATCGGAACCTGAGCTCTCGAAGAAACCCGATGTCGACGCGCTGAAGCAGCCCGAGTCGGCAGCGGCCAAAATACCCATTGCTGCGCCTGCGCGGCCGGCGGCGGCGAAGCCCGAAAAGGCCGAGCACGCTCCCGCGCCACCACCGCTGCCGGCGACTCCGCCCGCTAAGGCTCCGGAGCCGGCATCCGTATCTTCTGCGGACAACGCTGTGGTCGAGTATCCGCACACCGACGCTGCGACCGCGTCAGCGAAGAATTCCGCGCAGCCCGCGCCAGCCGGGTCGAGCACGACGGGCGCATCGGGCGCACCAATTCCCGTCGCAGCCCCCGCGCCGCCGCCGAAGCCTGCCGCGCCCGAACCGATGCGCGAGGAAGTGAGCGGCAACCTCTACACGAACGACACGTACGGCTTCCGCATGTACAAACCGCCGACCTGGAAACTGATCGAAGGCGCGCGCACGATTCTGCCGGGATCAATCACGGCATTGGGAACGGACGATCAAAACACTTATCTTTTAATCGGGCAGGAACCCAGCGGAAAATCGCTCGCGACGGACATCGCGGCGACGGAACAACGGCTGCATGCAATCATGGATAATTTTCGGCCGCTCGGCGAGAAACAGGTAATGATTTCAGGAGTCTCCGCCACGGAGCGGCGTTTTCGCGGCAGCGTGGACGCGCGCGATTGGTCCGGCATCGTGGTTTACATTCCGCGCGGCGCGCGCGTGTACACAATTTTCGGAATGACGCTCGCCGACACCGACTTGGTGCAGATTCAAGAGAACGTGATTTCCCGCGCTATCACCAGCTTGCAATTCACCAAATAACAGCCGCCGTTCTGGCGCACGGAAAATCACATCTTCCTTCGCGGAAGTGAAGATTGCTCCGCCCGAAATCACCTACGCGCGCAATCACGGCACGCGCAGCAACCTTCCCCCAGAGCAAAGCGGCGGCAAGCCGCCGCACTGCAAAATGTTTTCTGCCGAATCGGCGGGCGAAGCCCATGCGTACCACCTTCTAGCGGCGCGCAATTTTAAAACTTTGTTACTTCGCTGAAATGGAAATTGTTGATCTTCATGGCCGGGACGACCATCTCGAATGATTCTTCGCCGGCCGCGCGCACCGCGGGGCCGAGCATTTCGACATTGGCCAGCGCTTCGATCACGCTTTGATTGAAGCGGAAATTGCGAATGCCGCCGGCGACGCGGCCATTTTCTATCAGGAAGGTGCCGTCGCGCGTCATACCCGTCAAAACTTTTTCGTAGGGATCCACTTCGCGAATGTACCAAAGGCGCGTAACCAGAATGCCGCGCTCGGTCGAGCGAATCATTTCGTCCACGGATTTATCGCCGCCGGAAAACACCAGGTTCATCGGCGCTTCGCCGAATTCGTTCGGCAAAGTGAAGCCGTGGCCGGTGGGTTTGGTTTTCATTTTTTTCGCAGTGGCGCGCGCATAGACCAGGTTCTCCGGCACGCCGCGGTTCACGAGCAAAACCTTCTGCCGCGGCAGCCCTTCGCCATCCCACGGCGCGCCGATTTGCAGCGGGTGATAAACGTCGTCCCACAGCGTGATGTTGTCTCCGAAAATCTTTTTGCCCATACGGTCGTTCAGGCAGGAGCGCTTGTCGAGAACGCCGGTGCCAGAAAAATCATAAAAAATAGATCCGACGAGGTCGAGCACGGCGGGTGGTTCCAAAATCGCGGTATAGCGTCCGGGCGGGAGTTCGCGCGGTTTGCGCGAGCCCGCCGCTTTTTCGCTGGCACTTTCGAATAAAGCGTCCGGATCAATATTCAGAATGTCCGCGGAATTCGCTTTGGCCCAGCCCGAAGAATTGTCTTCAAGAATGGTGACGGAAAATTCCGCGCGCGTGTGGTCATGCCGCGCGACCAGCCCTTTGGAATTTGCCAGGACGTTCTGCACGAAACCGGTGGCGAAAATCCCTGCGGCAGTCTGGTCGGCGGCGTCCGCCATTTTGCAGACGCGTGCTACGGCGCGGGCGCGATCCTGGGGAGTGGCCGCCACGGTAGAGCGATAGAAATGGGAGACCTTCTGATATTTCTGCGCCCCCAGCATCGGCAGCAGAGCGGGATTTTTCGGTTCGTTGCGCGCGAGGCTCATCGCCGAGGCGATCACGCGGCGCAGAGATTCTTCGTCGGTCTTGTTCGTGGTGGCGCGCGCGGTGCGGCCATTCACCACCGCGCGCACGGAAATGCCCAGGGTGTGCTCGGCGACGTTCTGGTGGATGGTGTTATTGGCGAAGCGGGTGAGCGCGTCCACGGTCGCCTCAATTTCCACTTCGGTTTCGTCCGCGTCGCTCCATTTCAGAATGCGCGCGGCAATGCGCTCGAGTTCTGCAGCCGTGAAGCGTGCGCCGCTGGGATGATTCGAGGACGGAGCCGCGGAAGAACTCCGCAACCGCTTGCTTGCCGATTTCTTCTTGGTCCTTGCCATTTTTCAGTTCTTGCCCAAACTTTGCGTGTTCTCGCCGATTCGGCGAGCCACGAGAGCGCAGGCAAGATGGCCTGTGCCACCATGCCTATTTCGCAAACGCTACTCCGACTTTAATATTTCTAAAACGCGCGGGCGAGGCGCCGTGGCCTGTGCCCATGGTCTGCATCGGCTGGCCTTTGCCGCAATTCGGCGTGCCCCAGAGCGTCCAGTGATCGCGTGAACAAATTGCGTCGCAACTATTCCAGAATTCGGTGGTGATGCCGCTGTAGCTGGGATTCTTGATCAGGCGGCCCAGCTTGCCGCCCTTAATCTCCCAGCCAATTTCTGTGGAAAATTGAAAATGATAGCGGCGATCGTCAATGGACCAGGAGCGGTTGGTCTCCATCAGGATCGCGTCGTCGGTATCGGCGATCAGGTCGTCGTAATTCCACGTGCCGGGATTGATGCTGATGTTGGTCATGCGAATCATCGGCAGGCGATTCCAGGATTCCGTGCGCATGGTGCCGCCGGAGCGCGTTTCGCCGATGGTCGAGGCCAGCTCGCGATTGCTGAGGTATCCGGTGAAGAGGCCGTCGGTGATGATCGGCGTCGATTGCGCGGGGACCCCTTCGTCGTCATAAGCAAAAGTGCCGAGACCCGGCCCGTGTTCGAGGCGCGCATCGGCAACGACGTTCACGATGTCCGAACCATATTTTAGTTTGCGCAGTTTTTCGAGAGTGAGAAAACTCATCCCCGCAAAATTCGCTTCCTGGCCGAGGACACGGTCGAGTTCGACGGGGTGGCCGATGGATTCGTGAATCTGCAGGCCCAGCTGCGAGCTGCCGAGAATAATCGTCTTGGTGCCTTCGGGACACTGCGCGGCCGAGTGCAGCGCGACGGCTTCTTCCGCGGTGCGCTGGGCATTCCCCGGCAGATCGAGAGCTTCGACCAGCTCGTAACCCTCGAGAGAATGCTGGCCGCCAAAACTGTTTGGATAAGAGCGCTTCTGAATTTCGGTGCCCGCAAAACTGGTGGCCACGATTCCCGCGCCGGAATGCATCTTCACCTGATGAATCACTGAACCGATGCTGGAAACGAAAAGCTGGTCGATGCGTTTGAACGACATCGAGCCTTCGGCGAGCGTGACCCCTTTCACGCGCATCATCTCTTTGTCGGCGGCAAGCAGCACGGAAATCTGCCCCTCGACGGGAATGCGGAAGGGGTCTTTCAGAAATGGATTTTGCCAGGTGTCCACGTGCGGTTTTTCGGGAGCCAGCGTCACGTCGGAGCGCTTCGCAAGGGCAGAAGCTTTAGCGATCGCTACGGCCGCGGCGGCGCAGGCTTGGATGCCTTCGCGGGTGAGGCGATCGGTGGAGGCAAATCCCCAGGCGCCGCCGGCGATCACGCGAATGCCGATGCCGAGCGTTTCCGATTCGACGAGCGTGCCGACTGCGCCGTTCTTGGTGCCAATTTCGCGCTGGCGGATGTCCATTACGCGCGCGTCGGAATACGAGGCGCCGCGGCGCTTGGCCGTTTCGATAGCCCAGGCGGCCCAGTCTTGCATCATGCGCGGCGGATCCGGAGTGCGAGAATGGGCTGGAAACTGGGAGTTGAGCGCGCGGGATTAGGCAAAACGCAACCATGCATTTCTTCGCGATTAGGGCGGGTTCCTGTGTTGTGCTTTGCGGGAGTTAGGTGCGATTCCAATCGCCGAGTTTGGCGATTAGAAGGTAACAGGCGCGAGCGTTGATTGGGCTGCAGTGCGCGCGAGTCCGCAAAAAAGGTGCCGAAACAGTAGCGATTAGAACAGGGTGTCGTCGTTTGTTTTGAGTGAGTTACGGCGATTTTTAATTCTGGGGCACTAGCGATTCGAACGGGATCCAGCGCAGGCGCGGAAGCGAGCGGAGCGGGGCTCACAACCGGGCCAAAGATCGACGCCTCGACCGATTCCTGCTGCCCGTCGTCGCGCAAGAAAATCATCTGCGTATTTTAGAGAGACAACAGGGAGAATGCAAACGGTGCTGTGTGCACATTGTGGGGAGGTGCTCTCGAACGCAGATGATCTCACATGCAGTGCAGCTAGTCTGAACGACTCTGAACATGGCCGAAGGCGGCGGCGTCCGTATTTGCAATTACTTAGCCTGATCGCGATCCAAGACGAACTAATAGTCAGGCGACATTCCTCTTAACTACTTATAGGCACGCCTATACATTCGCCTGTAATGCGCGGCAGGGGGAATCGCGCTGTGGCGCGATCCACAAGCAGCGCCCCTACCTATTCAAATGCGACTATACGCCGACACGACGATCGCTCGGGTTACTTGCTTGGCAGGGGTTGCCTTAGGCGGGCGGCGAAATCGGCCTTCATTTTTGCGCGGGAGGCGACGGGCCAGCGGTCAAGGTCGGCGATGGCGGCGTCGTACTGCTGACAGAACACGTATTGCGCGGCGCGGGCGAGCAGTGCGCTGGCGATTTCCTCGGTTGCGGCGGGCTGGTCCGGCTGTCGAACAGATTCGATGCGCTGCAGATTTTCGGGCGTGAGTTCGGCCCTCCAGTGGCGGAAGTCGCTGTTCTGATCGCTGAAGATTGCTGCGCAGAATTCTGGCGTCGCGTCCACCATCTTGCCATCGCGCACGCGATAGACACGTTCGGCGAAAGGGCGGGAGGCCATGGAAAAAGCTCCTCCGGGACCCTGTGTGCGCACCCAGATGATCATTTTCCCCTGTGGGTCCTGTTGAAATTGCACAAGACCTTGCTGCGGAATGTCGAAAAGTTTGTGCGGCTTCGGGTATAGCGAGATTACGTTGTATTCCCAGCAGCAGTGATTTCCGCCGCCGCTGTCGGTCATGAAGACGACTTCCGGATGGCCGTCGTCGTCAAAATCCTTGCCGGTGAGTTTATCGTCGAAAGTGACGTTGAATCCGCTGGTGCGGTAGACGACTTTTCCTTCGTGGTCGTATATGGCGGCGGTGCAGACGAATTCGGTGAGCTTGGTGTCGCGCACCGGACCCAGGGAGATTTCGTAGCCGTCCCAGAGTTTGCGTTTGAAGGATTCAGTCGTGAGCGGGTAGGCGCGGCAGGCGATTTCCGGTTCGGCGTGGGGGGTGATGGTTTGGGGGATTTGGGCGGAGGTGGCGCCCGGGGAGACAAGGGTCACGACGAGGGCGATCAACGATGACAGGCGGAGAGCCGGCACCGGGGTAGTGTAAAGCCGCGAAGGCTTGAGCGCGCCGGGGCGTGACGTAAAAGGGACGGGCGCGAAAAAGGGGCGGGTGTGAGACCCGCCCCGCATAGAACGTCACCGGGCTCGCATTACGGAAAGCTGGGGCGCAGCAAACAGCGCCCCTACCTAGAAAAGGCAACGTCGCCCGCGATTAGGTGCCTTCGGACCAGCTGGCCAGGTAGTGCTCTTGATCGGCGGTTAGTTTGTCTACATGGACGCCCATCGATTCTAGTTTTAGCTTGGCGATCTGGCGGTCGATGGCTTCGGGTACGGAGTACACCTGCGGCTTCAACTCTTTGGCGTTCTTTACGATGTACTCGGAGGAGAGCGCCTGGTTGGCGAAGCTCATGTCCATGACCACCGCAGGATGGCCTTCGGCAGCAGCTAGGTTGATGAGGCGGCCTTCGCCCAGGAGGTAGATTTTGCGGCCGTCCTTCATGACGTATTCATCCACAAAGGGGCGCGCGGGTTTCTTGGAGCTGGCCATCTTTTCGAGCGCGGCGATGTCGATCTCGACGTTGAAGTGGCCGGAATTACAGATCACGGCGCCATCGGGCATTTTTTCGTAGTGCTCCTGGGTGATGACGGACTTGTTGCCGGTGATGGTGACGAAGATTTCGCCGATTTTGGCGGCGTCGGCCATGGGCATCACGCGGAAACCATCCATGATCGCTTCCAGAGCGCGCGTGGGATTGATTTCGGTGACGATCACATCTGCTCCGTGACCCTTGGCGCGCATGGCGACGCCGCGTCCGCACCAGCCGTAGCCGGCGACGACCACGCGCATGCCGGCGAGCAGCATGTTGGTCGCGCGGATGATGCCATCCAGAGTGGATTGGCCAGTGCCGTAGCGGTTGTCGAACAGATGCTTGGTCAGTGCGTCGTTAACGGCGATGACGGGATACTTCAGCGTGCCGTCCTTGGCCATGGCGCGGAGGCGGATGACCCCGGTGGTGGTTTCTTCGGTGCCGCCGATCACTTCTTTCACAAGGTCGGTGCGCTTGGTGAGAAGTTGGGTGACGAGATCCGCGCCATCGTCCATGGTGATCTGCGGGCGGTGATCGAGCGCGGCGGCGATGTGCGCGTAATAGGTGGCGTTGTCCTCGCCCTTGATCGCGTATGTGGGGATACCGTAATCCTTCACGAGCGATGCAGCGACTTCGTCTTGGGTCGAAAGCGGATTCGAGCCGCAGAGGACCAGGTCGGCGCCGCCGTCGCGCAGCGTGATCGCGAGATTGGCGGTTTCGCTGGTGACGTGCAGACACGCCGACATGCGGATGCCCTTGAGGGGCTGGTCTTTTATGAATTGCTTACGGATGAGTTGCAAGACGGGCATCTGTTGATTGGCCCATTCGATTTTGCGTTTACCTTTTTCCGCGAGAGAGAAGTCTTTTACGTCGCCGGCTAGCTTGGTTGCTGTTTCCACTGGTGACTCCCTTTAAGTTTCGAGTGCTTGAGATGAGTTCAAAACCTTTTTTGCGACAGAGGCACAGAGAAAATCTAGTTTATAACCTGCGCCTGCAACCACTGGCACAGCCGGGCGGATCGGAAACGCAACCCCAATCCGTCACACGGCTTACATCGTGGCAAACTGGGGCGCAGCAAGCCGCGCCCCCTACAATTCAGAGTCAACGGCGGGTGAGGCAAGCCCCGCCCAAAAAAGGCGGGAGCAAGCTCCCGCACTCCAAGACAATCCACTGCGAAGAGCCTGCGGGACGCCGGCGCTGCAAATTCGACCGCAACCTCGCTTCTCAGCTGCGCGAGACGGCTACCGCGCCGCGGGAGCCGGCTTCCTTGCGGATGGCTTCGGCTTTGTCGGTGCGTTCCCAGGTGAATCCGGGGCCCTTGCGTCCGAAGTGGCCGTAGGAGGCGGTGGGCCGGAAAATCGGGCGGCGCAGGTCCAGTGTCTCAATGATGCCCTTGGGCGTTAATTTGAAGAACGCGCGGATCAGTTCGGTGATCTGCGAATTCGGAATCGTGCCGGTGCCAAACGTATCGGCCATTACGGAAACGGGTTCAGCGACGCCGATGGCGTAGGCCAGTTGCACTTCCACTTTCGTCGCCAGACCGGCGGCTACGAGATTTTTCGCGACGTAGCGGGCCATGTAGCAGGCGGAGCGGTCCACCTTGGTAGCGTCCTTGCCGGACAGAGCGCCGCCGCCGTGGCGGCTGTAGCCACCGTAGGTATCGACAATAATCTTTCGACCCGTTAGGCCAGCATCGCCCATGGGCCCGCCGGTAACGAACCGGCCGGTGGGATTGATGTGGTACTTCGTGTTCTTGTCCACCATGGCGTGCGGGAGGACCGGATCGATCACGTACTTGCGCACGGCATGCTGCAAATCATTCAGCGAAACTTTGTCGCTATGCTGCGTGGAGATGACCACGGTATCGACGCGCGCGGGGCGGCCGTCAATATATTCAATGGTGACCTGGGATTTTCCATCGGGGCGGAGGAAATCAACGACGTTCTGCTTGCGGACCTCGGCGAGCTTGTGCGTGAGGCTGTGCGCGAGTTGGATGGGCATGGGCATCAACTCGGGCGTTTCGTCGCAAGCGAAGCCGAACATCAAACCCTGGTCGCCGGCACCACCCGTGTCTACGCCCATGGCGATGTCGGGAGATTGCTTGTGAATTGTGCAGATGACGCCGCAGGTTTCGGCGTCGAAGCCGAATTTGGCGCGCGTGTAGCCTACGTCGCGAATGACTTCGCGGGCGAGGTCGGAAAAGTCCACGTAGGTGGTGGTGGTGATTTCGCCGGCAACGACAACCAGACCGGTCGTCACCAGAGTTTCGCAGGCCACGCGGCCCATGGGATCGTCCTTCAGGACAGCGTCGAGGACGGAGTCGGAAATCTGGTCGGCGATTTTGTCGGGATGACCTTCGGTTACCGATTCCGAGGTAAAGAGAAACTTTTCGTCAGCGTGAGCCAAAACAGTATCCTCCAGCGGAGTTATTGCAATTCGAGGGCCTCAATGCGCGTGCGACAGTTAAGCTCGAAAATTCAGGCTAGCATGCGGGTTTGGGGGTGTCAAACTTTTGCATCGAAAGGTGTTAAATCGACCCTGAATGGCCGCAAAAGCAGGCGGAATTGCACCGCGACGCATCGAAATTGGCAGGCAACGGGAACTTTACTTGCCGTTTAGGGGAAACAGCTGGGCTAGGCCATATCCCGGCGATAGAGGAGGTAGGCGCGGATGAAGGGGTCGAGGTCGCCATCGAGGACTTTCTGAACGTCGCCGCGCTCGACTTTGGTGCGATGGTCTTTGATTAGTTGATACGGCTGCATGGTGTAGGAACGGATCTGGCTGCCGAAACTGATTTCAGGCTTGGAGGCGTCGAGTTCGTTGAGCGCGTCGCGGCGTTTTTCGAGTTCGAGTTCGTAGAGCTGCGAGCGCAGGACTTTCATGGCGATTTCGCGGTTCTTGTGCTGGCTGCGTTCGTTCTGGCATTGCACGACGATGCCGGACGGCAGGTGCGTGATGCGCACGGCGGATTCGACTTTGTTGACGTTTTGTCCGCCGTGGCCGCCGGCGCGGAAAGTATCAATGCGCAGGTCGTCGGGCTTGACGTTGATCTCGATACGGTCGTCAATTTCCGGTATGACGAATGCGGAGGCGAATGAGGTGTGCCGGCGCGCGGCTTGATCGAATGGCGAGATGCGCACGAGGCGATGTACGCCGCTTTCGCCGGAGAGCATGCCGTATGCGTTTTCGCCTTCAATCTGCACGGTGGCGGACTTGATGCCGGCTTCTTCACCGGGAGTGGAATCGAGGATCGTCGCGCGGAAACCTTTCTGTTCCGCCCAGCGCAGATACATGCGCAGAAGCATTTCTGCCCAGTCTTGCGATTCGGTGCCGCCGGCACCAGGCTTTACCGTGACGATGGCGTTGAGGCTGTCGTTTTCGCCGGCCAGGAGCGTTTTCGTTTCGAGTTCGGAGACGTAGGCGTCGGCTGAGGCGATTTCCTTGGCGACGTCTTCAAGCAGTGAGTCGCGTTGCGCGTCGTTTTTTTCTTCCTGCGCCAGGCCCAGGTAGGTTTCGATGTCGCTCTTCTTCGAGTCGAGCGCTACTTCGGCGTTTACGCGGTCCTCTACGGCTTTGCGCTGTTGCAGCGTGGCTTGCGCTTTTTCCTGGTCCTGCCAGAAATTCGGGTCGCTGGTTTTTGCTTCGAATTCGGCTAGTTGTCTGCGCGCGGATTCGGCGTCAAAGAAAGCTCCGCACAAGCTGGATGCGTTTATTCAGCTCGGCGAAGCGTTGCTGCAGGTCTTCGATGTGTTCGGCCATTGGATGCCTATATGTTAATTGATTTTTCATCGGGTGTCATTGCGAGCCGGAGGCGTACGCCCGACTGAGCGCTGACATCGTAGGGGCGGGTCTGAGGCGGGCCCCTACGACCGGCTGGCATCGTGGCAAGCTCGGGGGCAGCCTGCCTGCTGCAGGCGGGCTCCGGATGAGCGCTTAAGCGCAAAGGCAGAAGTAACCGCAACTGCCAAGGCGCCCGCCTGAAGGCGGCCGCTACACAGTCAAAAGCAACCGCAAAGAGCGCGCGGCGTTACGGCGCGGGGCGATGCGCGATGGACAGGGTTAGCAGCGCGATCGTGACCGCGATGCAGAGCCAGGAGAACCAGTCGCCGAAGCGGGCGTACGGGGTTAGGTCGCTGCGAAAATCGTAAGGGGCGTCTAGTTGGCTGCGGACGTCCAGCGCCAGCTGCGCTGCGGTGCGGCCGTAGGGATCGATGGATTCGGTGTAACCGTTGTTGGTATCACGCAGGAGCCAGCGGCGATTTTCGACGGCGCGGACGCGGGCCATGGCCATGTGTTGTTCGGGGGCGGAGGAGCGGCCAAACCAACCGTCGTTGGAGATGGTGACGAGCAATTGCGCGCCGTTGGCGGTGAACTGGCGGACTTCGCTGGGGAAAATTGCTTCGTAACAGATGAATGCGCCGAATTTTCCTGCCGGCAGCTGCGCGACACCGTATGTGGAGCCGGGAGTGAAGTCGGAAATGTCCGCGGTGAGTCTTTTTGCAAAAGTGAGCCAGCCGCGCAGCGGGACGTATTCGCCGAACGGCAGCAGGTGAATTTTGTCGTAGCCGAAAACGCGCTGTCCTTGCGGATCGAGAAGCACCGCGCTGTTGGACGCCAGCCACTTCCCCGCCGCGTCTCGCTTCCAATCCACTACACCCACCAGAAAATAATTTCCGGAATCTCTTGCGATTCGCTGGGCGCGTTCCGCGAACGGCGGCTCCAGGAATGAAAATGGAGCGGGGACTTCCGGCCAGATGATGATGCCCGGAATTTGATGGGCGGCATCGACGCTGATGTGTTCGAGCTGATCTAATTCACCTGAGTGCAGTTGTAACCAATCGGGGGGATAACTTTCCGACTGCGGGAAATTCGTTTGCACCAAATGCGCGACGTACCGGGGAGTTGCGGCGGGAATCAGGTGCGGGCCGACCAGCGCGATCAGGATTAGCGCAATCGTCGCGAGCGCGACCGTGCTCCACGCTCGCCGCGTCTTCACGAGCACGGCATAGGCAACCAACGATCCGAATGCGGCAATCACGAAACACAGGCCGTAGATTCCGGTGACGGAAGTGATTTGCAGCAGCGCCAGGCTGCGCGCGGCGGGATAGCCGGATAAATCCCAGGACGAGCCGATGATAGGAATATTGGTGCGGAAGAATTCCAGGGCCGTCCAGAGGAAGGGCGCGAGCGCGCAGGCCAGCAGCTTGCTTCTTCGCGACGCCAGCGCGACACCGCTCGAGAACACGATGCAGATCAGGCCGCCGATGAAGCCGATCAGCCCCACGAACGCCGCCGAGATCCACGGGTCAATGTTGCCGTACTGGCGCATCACCGTATCAACCCAAGGCAAGCACACCGGGTAGAACACCTGGCCATGCAGAAAACCATATAGCGGCGCTTCTTTCAGAGGCGCGCCGGCCGATGCCAGCACGAGCATGCCCATGGCGATCCAGGCCAGCAGATACAAATTGTAATTGGGGAAAGAAAGACCGAGGGCGACGCCGCTGCCGATGGCGAGCAAGACTCGCGCGTAACGGGGCAAATTCATTTAGTGTTTGATTATAGGCTTGAAACCCAATTGTTCGAGGGAGCGCTTAGCGTTTTCGGCGGCGGCCATATCCGGGTAGGGACCCACTTGCACGTGGAAGAAATTGTCGGCCGGCGAGGTAGCGACGAAGGACGGAAATTTTTTCTGCTGAATCGCGTCAGCCATTTCCAGCGCGTCGCGCTGCAGCTTCACGGCCGCCACTTGCAGGACGATGGAATTCTTGCCCATCGTGGGAGGCTGGAAGCGCGCAGGTTGCTTGGGCGTGGCCGCGACGGTCCTGGTGGCTGCCGGGGGCGGTGCGTTGGTTGATTTGGTGGCGACCGCGGGAACCGAGGCGGGAGTCTTTGTCGCCGACGGGGGAGGCGCGGCCGCTGCAGGCGCCGGCTCCAGATGGTCGCTCGCGGACTTCTTATTGTCGTAGAAGTCCCAACCGCCATTATCGGCGGGCGCGGGCTTCGCGGGGGGCGTGGCTCTTGATTTCGGGGAAACTGACGCTGCGGGCGCGTTGCTGTTAAAGCCGTCGGCCGCGTGTACCGCGCCGCCATATTGCGTGCGGCCCATGACGTAGCCGAGCGTGAAGAAAACTCCGCAGAGCAGGACCACTCCGAGAAACAGTCCTACCAGGTGCCGGCTCTCGAGAACTCGGTCGCCGCCTCCGCGTCTTGCGTTGCTTGCCATTTCTTTTACTTTTGCTCCAGCGACTTCATCCACTGCGAAATGATGTCCACGGGTAGCGGGAAGACCACCGTGGTATTTTTCTCCACGCCAATTTCCACCAGCGTCTGCAAATAGCGCAGCTGGATGGCCGTCGGTTCCTTTTGCAGCACTGCCGCCGCCTCTGACAATTTCGCCGAAGCTTGAAATTCACCTTCGGCGGCGATTACCTTGGCCCGGCGTTCGCGCTCGGCTTCCGCCTGGCGGGCGATGGCGCGCTGCATGTTCTCCGGAATATCGACTTGCTTGACCTCAACCTTCGTTACCTTGATACCCCAAGGCTCGGTATCCTGGTCAAGGATTTGTTGCAGCTTGGCGTTAACCTTTTCGCGCTCCGAGAGAATGGAGTCGAGCTCGAACTGGCCGATCAGGCTGCGCAGTGTGGTTTGCGCCAGCTGGGAAGTAGCATATAGATAATTCTGTACTTGCGACAGGGCCAGATTCGCGTCCACTACGCGGAAGTAACATACGGCGTTGACCTTCACGGATACGTTGTCACGGGTGATGACGTCCTGCGGGGGCACGTCCAGGGTTTCGATACGCAGGGAGATGCGCGTGAGCTTATCGATCGGGAAAAACACCAGTTGCAGGCCTGCGCCGAGCGCTTCCGGCTGCATGCGGCCTAAACGCAGGACCACGCCGCGTTCCCATTCTTTGATGACGAATACCGAGTTCGAGAGCCAGATCAGGAAGATGACGACGGCCACGCCCACGACAATTGTTACGAAATCCATTTTGTTTCCTCCAACAATCCAGCGCAAATTCGACGGCCAAAAACTGCCGAGATGCTGAGGTAGCGGCGGGTCTCAGATCCGCCCCTACGCCGTCAAACGCGAAGTCAACTGCGCCCGCCGGAAGGCGGCCGCTACAAATTCAAAGGCAACGTCAAGTGCAACGACAAATTCAACGGCCAAGAGCAAGCGAGACGGCCTTCGCTCCTGCCTGCGGCAGGCTCTCAAGGCAAGCCGACGCTAGCAAAGTCAAAGGCACCCAGCTAAAGCTGGCCGCTGCCCTTCGATTCGGCACCGCCGAATCTCGGGATGAATCGTCCTGTGGGGCGATTCACAGATTCAACTGCAAAATCTAGCGTGATTCGACCGGCTCGACTTCGAGCGTTAAGCCTTTAACTTTTTTTACGCGCACGCGGGCGCCGGCGGGGATGCTTTCTCCGGCGCGGACCGCGGCGCGCCACAATTCGCCGTGCACGAATACGCTGCCCATTGCTTCGTCCGAGCCCAGCGGCTCGCGCACTTCTCCCACTTCGCCAACCAGCTCTTCCCTGCCGGTGGAGAGTTTCCAGGTGCGCGAGCGCAGCACCAGGCGCATCAGGATAATCACAATTACCGCGAACGGAATCACCACCGCGAGCGCGGTCCACAGGCTTACGCCCATGCCCGTCATCGGTGACTTAATCAGGAACAGCGCGCCGAGCACCATGGATATCACTCCTCCAACGCCCAGCACGCCATGCGTGGGAAATTTCGCTTCCAGAATGAAGAGCACGAACGCACAGACAATGAGCAGCAGACCTGCGAGGTTGATGGGTAGCAGGTGCATCGCGTAGAGCGCCAGCAACAGCGCGATCGCGCCAAATACGCCCGGAGCGAATGCGCCGGGGTGGGTGAACTCCGCGTAGAGGCCCAGGACACCGATGATCAGGAGGATGAAAAATACGTCGGGTTGCACGATGCGCGAAAGAAATCTTTCGCGGCCGGTCATTTCGCGTGCGACGACGACTGGATGCGGAAGCGACAGTGTGAGCTTCGTGCCATCGAAGCGAGCGATGCTGCGGCCGTTGAGCTGCGCGAGCAGATCTTCTTTCGAGCCGGTGACGATTTCCACCAGTTTGCCGTCGAGCGCTTCTTTATCGCTGAAGGCTTTGGCATCGGTGACGGCGGTCGAGGCCAGTTCCGGATTGCGTTCGCGCTTGCTGGTGTAGCTGCGCAGATACGCGGTGGCGTCGTTCACAATTTTCTTGCGCAGGGTGTCGTCAATTTGCACGGGCGAACCGCCAATTTCGATGAGCGGCGATGCGGCGCCGGTTTCCGTGCCGGGAGACATCGCGGCGACGTCCGCAGAAAGCAAAATGAAGAAACCAGCAGAAGCGGCGCGCGAGCCTGTGGGGTACACGTAGGTGACGACTGGCACGGGCGAGCGCAGGATGGATTGAATTATTTCGCGCATGGAAGTGTCGAGGCCGCCGGGGGTGTTGATGGTGATCAGGATCAGGGTGGCGTGTTCTTGATTGGCTTGCTCGATTTCGCGGACCAGGTAGTCGGCTAGGATTGGTTCGATTTCGCCGTCAATGTGGAGTTCGACGACGCTGGAATTCGTGGGCGATGGGGGTGGTGCGGGCGGCGCGGTTTGCGCGCGAAGCGATGCGGAAGAAATGAGCGCGATTGCGGCGAGTACGGAGGAAAGCAGCAAGCGGCGACGAACTGCGCGGAGGAACATTTCGCGAGCCATTATAGCAACAGAAGCGGCTGGCGCCGAAAAGTTCCGGTGG